>Ga0209211_10011547_pt1 | contig 11265 bp, 14 predicted proteins | sample RifGroA2_FD_183992 | JGI IMG/M metagenome (GOLD analysis project Ga0209211, IMG submission 183992) | Groundwater microbial communities from Rifle, Colorado, USA - Groundwater A2 (SPAdes) (version 2) | ecosystem: Environmental > Aquatic > Deep subsurface > Groundwater | place: Rifle, Colorado...
AATACCGTCCACGCAGACTCAACGCCGGATTTCACCTGGTCATAGAGCTCTCCCTTCGCTCCGAATTCCACGATGGTATGTATCACGAGCCAATCAAAAAGATAGCTTGCGATCGCAAGGAGCCACGCAGTAGCAGAAATGAGAACGGAGCCTATCCCAGCCGCGGCCGCATTCCACACACAGAACGTTATATTTGAAAAAAAATCAGGAAAACCACATTTTAGCGCTTGCGTATCGTCCGCCCGAATAAGCTGTCCCGCATATTGGCCTGTACCCTTATACACGCAAATTTGCCCCGGCGAACCGCCGTCCGGACTGGGAACGTCTTTGACCTCCTTTCCCGGCCCACAGCCCATCGTAGGCATATCTTGAGCGTTGACCGGGTAGGGTGCAGTTAATATTGCAAGAAGTATCAAGAGCGTGGCGACTGACGCTCCGTTGTGAATCCCGAACCGAGCTCCTGAATATCTCTCCATACTCATTGTTTCCATCTCTCTGCCCACATCTGTACGACGTTCGGATTATTTACATTGCACCATCCGATATTCGGATCGGTGCTGTCCCCCCATGCTTTAATGGTATTCGCAATCAGATTTCCCACATTATCTTCTACGTCTTGCAACTGTTGCTGGGCCGCGCTCAAGTCGTACTGGTTATGGAGCGCTTTTCGTGCAACGAGTGTGTCGAGCTCCTGAAGCGCGGCGCCTTGTGCTTCGGGAGAGTTCGTATTTGTTACATCGTCAATGAGTTTCTCGACGTTCTCAAGGGCCGCGCTCGATAGTCTAATACGAGCGGAGGTAGTGGACGCGAGCGGGCCGATGCGGGAGTCGATAAGCTCTTGAGAGCGGGTAGTTGTTGTTGCGATGCGCAGATTGAACGAATCGGAACTGCGCGCGGCGTATTCCGTTGCCTTTGGAATGATAAGTTCCCAGCACGTATTTTCGGCCACGCGCAAATTCGCCATGTAGGAGAGGAGCGCTTGAGCCGTTTTGTTTTCGGCTTCGAGGTACGCTTGCTCCACATCGCGGGCAGCGAGAAGTATTTGAAGCGCCGCGTTGATCGCACTGTCGCGCAATCCGGCGGATGCTTCTAGGACGACTTGATCGAGGTACGATGGTCTTCCGGCGATTCGCTGGACGAGTCCGGAGAGGCCCCCTGCCTCCGACAGGATGACATTCCCAATTCCTGCAAAGAGCGCACTCACCATTTCATCTATATCATCCGCATTCTCTTGTCGCCGAAATCCGGAGCCAAGCTGCTGCTCGACTGTTCCTGCAACCAGAAATCCGGGCGTCGTGACGCGCCGCGTTCCATCGGGGTCAATAACCTCTACATCATAGACGCCGCGATTCCAGCTAAGCCGCGTCATCATCTCATTTACTCGCGCATATTGTTCACTCTCGATAGCGCGCTGCGCTCCGAGATATGAAAATAAGGGATTGCAGTTAGGATCTGCAAGCGCGACGAGATCACCATATCCTCCGAACTGTCTCCCAAGCAGTACGGCGTTCCAATCCTGCGCCGAGCCGCCATATGAGCACGCAAGAGAGCTATTTGGAGCGCGCGTCTGTAAATAATAGTTTCGCGTAACTGCCCGCACGACGTCTTCTTGGAATGCCGGATTAATCATATTCAGCCGACTACCATTCAGTATCTCCACCATGACCGCATCAGTTACCTCAAGCTGCGCACGCGGCAGATTCTCGGGGAACATCGGCCCACCGTTTCTCCCCGTGAGGAATTGGTTGGTCGTTTGATTCACCATGCGCACAATGGCCTCCTCGCTCTGGCGATTCGCAATCCCGCGCAGAATGCATTCCTTATACACAAGGTATCCGGTGTTGAGGGTTACCGCTGCATCTGAAACTGGCACAAACGTTCCACCGATTGCACCAAGGGAGCCGACGCTCATCGAGTAGGAGCCCGTTTGATTACAGCCGAATACTCCGCGAGGATTGAATCCCTGCGCCAATGCGAGGAGAGGTATCGTGAGGAAAGCCGCAAACCATAGAAATAAGATTTTTTTCGAGAGCGTCATCCCGTTAGAAATCGCGCCCGCGCTGGCGCGCCCGAAGGGCCTCTGGGGCGGGTTATTTCTAACGGGAATCATGGTGTTTTTTTCTTCTGATACGCGGCGAGTGTGTTGAATGAAGCGAACACTTCTGCCTCGGAGCTGTTGTAGGCGCGCAGAAGGGCAAGCGCCGCCATCGGATCGTCCGCCCACCGCGTCATCTCATTGAGCGTCGCCTCAAACCGCAGGAGCGAATTTACAACTGATGCATGGGAACGAAGAGCATCTTTCGGCACCACGAGCTTTTGCGCGCGAGCCGCCGCCTCTCCGTATCGCGCAGCGACTTCGGAAAGCCGCGAGAGATTTTCTTTATCGCCCGTTTCAACGTAGCGACCGAAAATCGCCAGCTCGGACTCGGTATTCTCCAAAAGCGGCTCTAAGGCAACCCGCATGTTGCTTCTGTATGCGAGCATCGCAGTGTACGAAGTATCGGCATGCGTTTTTAGGGAGTTCTCTCGCACTTCTTCATACGAAACAGAGGCGCGAAGGGATTGCGCGAGGTCGCCTGCGATCCGCTCGCCATCCTCCGGCGTGTAGCTACCCTCATTTTTGAGTGCGACATAGCTCCCAATGAGCTTTTCCATGGTACTCGTGCCGATACTCGCAAGGTTTTCTCCCGATACGCCCGCGCGAGAACCCGATGCGGATTCGCCAAAGAGGGCAGCGTACTCCGGCTCCGGCACGCCGGACTGCGCTCCGGATACCGCCGTATTTGCTACCGGCGCGTCGTTTTTGGCGCTTATAGTTTCCGTAAGCTGCCACAGAAATGCCCCGAGTAAAACTACGATGGAGAGCGTCGCGGTAACAGAAATGTTGGCAAATCCACACGTATTCCGCCACGCCAAAAAGGCCTCGCAGTCTGTAGCGCGTTTCTTCTTCACATAAAAAGTATAACCCATGAAAAGAGCTTCTAGCTTCTAGGCACTAGCTTCTAGAGGACAAATCGCACGGATGCAAAAATGACGGCTGTCAGCTGCGAGCTTTCAGCATTCAGGGAACAACGCGGCTGCTTTTGGTAGCAGCCGCCTATTGAGCAAACACGAATATTCTCCCAGAGTCGGTTGCGCTGAAAGTAACGCCGTATGCAGAAAAAAGTGTGGCGAGGGCGACGAAACTTTTTGTAAATTCATCGGCGGATGCGTTGTATGAATTGACCGCCGCAAGTAATTCCTCATCACTCTTGGCCCGCGTGAGATGCTCTAATCCATTTGCGATCTCGCGGTATGTCGTTGCGAGAGTTTCGTGGGCGTCCTCAACTTCCACGGGAATATTCGCCATGCGTTCCATTTTTTCACCCAGTTCCCTATACTTGTTCGCAAGAGCTGTAACTGCCGTGGCGCGCTCGGTGTTCGCCCGGTTGTCAAAGAAATTCTTTAGGGTCGCCAGCATTGACTCATGTTCGCTGTCGAGGGAGCTGATAATTGCGCCGGCGGAGTTGCCGTAGTCGAAGAGCCGCTGCTCCAGCGGTGTGCGTTCTTTTTTTGATGATGCAGTGGTAATCCATCCGCGAGTCGTAAATGAGTAGGCGTTCCATAGCGACGAAAAATTTACCGCGTCAGTCTGCGTGTCTGCCTGTGTACCCGCTTCTCTCCCCCGTGGCGAGTCCTGCGTCGAGAAAAAGTTTGGAGTGAACGTTGTTTCTTCGTTCGACGACATGAATTCGTATGCGAGTGGCATAATACTTCCTCTTCCTCGAGAGTCTTCACTTTCATATTCTGGCGGCGCGAAAAAGCGGGACATTGTTCCTGCCGGTTCCGCGAAAAAAGCAGATGTGTCTGAGTCGTCCTCGCGCAACTGCTGAGCGCGTCTGTCAAATACTGAAGCGACGACGATAGCAATAATGAGAACTACTACGATTGCAAGTGCAAAACGTATTCGCAAGGTAAACCAGTTCATGCTCACATACTCCCATACAGTGATACGATATGCACATGGTTTTTTATTTGAGGACGTTGGGGTACGCAGTGGGCGCGACGTTTCTTCTCTCGGTACTTCTTTTAGGCATGACTCCACAGACAGCCTACGCATTCGAATTCGGCGGACGGGCGAGTCTCGTGATACCCTGCTTTTTTAGCGGTGCTGTATATGCAGTTGTAGGGCCGCCACGCGGCGGCTCGTTCATATGGACCCCCTTCACGCGCACCTATCCGTTCGGACTCCCTACGCACTCCGGACAATGGCTTTTGGGACTCACGGGCATCCCCTATATTTGTATCGTTACGCCCATCCCATTTATCATCATCCCCGGCATTTCGATATCGATGATGGGCTCCTCACAATAGCTTCTAGAAGCTAGTCTCTAGAAGCTATAAGCTGTTTTGTTAGGCACTTCCACTTTTCAAGGACGGTTTCTTCGGCCCGCGCTTTTTCCGGGATGCCGCAGATGGAAAGTGCAGCAGTCGCGTTTTTCTTCCCGAACTTTTCACCAAGATTATTGGAAAGATACTTTCGCTTCGAGGCGAATCCGGCTCGAACGACCCTAAAAAAATTCTCCTCTGGCATTTCGTTAAAGAAGTAGCGCGAGATGTTTGAAATCGCGATTATCGCAGAATCCACGGAAGGAGGCGGTGAAAAATTTCCCTTTGGCACTTTTTTCACAAGCCGCGGCGATCCATATGCCTTCACTGAAAGTGAGAGAATGCTCTCTTTATTACTCACGATACGGCTTGCTAGCCGTCAAGAATTGTCGGATGATTTCACCGGTGATGTAGTAGGGAATATTGGCTGCTACAATATATTTTCCTGCCTTGAGATTTAATTCTACCGACGTGATGTCGCGAATATCTGCCGCGATAATTTTAAGTTTGCCTGTTTTGATTTCGCCGGCAAATGTCGTGCGTAGTTTCTCAATGAGCGTCTCATCTTTCTCCACGGCGATTACCTTTGCTCCGAATTCCAAAAGTACCCGAGTGAGAGCGCCCTTTCCGGGCCCGATTTCAAGCACAGTGTCTCCCTTTTTGATTGCAGCAGCGTGCGCAAGAGCATGCGCGGGCCATCGCGTCGCGAGATAATGTTGACCCAAACGCCGACCCATACGAATAGTAAATAGTAAGTAGCTAAAACCTACTCGATGATTCTTTCAGTGGCACCGCGTACGGAGGCGAAATCTCGATAGTCCATATGCGAAATAAGGCGCGGATCGATGTCGCTGAGGAATTCGGATGGAATAGTCGATTCGCGCTTCCCCCATTTGCTCCGCTCGCCCGCGCTCGAGAGAAAAATCTGTTTTCTCGCCCGCGTAAGCGCCACGTAAAAGAGCCGACGCTCTTCTTCAGGATCGCTGTTATCGTCGCGGGACTCGGGGAACAGACCTTGCTCGAGCCCCGTTACAAATACAACGTCAAATTCGAGACCTTTCGATGCGTGGACCGTCATGAGCATCGCGCCGCCTTCGTTCTTATCGAGCGAATCCTGATCGGTCATGAGGGCTGCTTCTTCTAAGAGGCGCTCGATGCCAGCGGGCGGCGCCTCAAAATCATACTTCGTGGAGAGGTTGACGAGCTCGCGCACGTTGTCGATCCGCTCCGAGCCATCTTCTCTCTCCCCGCCGCCCCGCTGACTTTCTTTGAAGTGTTTTTCCATTCCACTTGATTCGAAGGCGAAATATACAGTCTCGGAAGCTGGCAATGTCTTTACCGCGTGCTCTATAGCGGCAAGTGCCGCCCTGAACGCACGCGCCTTTGCGCGTGCAGAAGGCGGGAGCACGTCGTCATTTCCTGCCAACATCTTTGCGAGCGTCACTGCTCCGATTCCGCGCGGGGGAGAGCTCACGATGCGCGCGAGATCGCTCGTGCTCCGAGGATTGAGCGCGGCACGGAGGTATGAAAGCACGTCTTTGACTTCCTTCCGTTCAAAGAAGCGCGTACCGAGCACGCGATATGGGATCCCCGCCGCGAGGAACGCCTCCTCTAGGACGCGTGACTGGAAATTCTCTCGATATAATACGGCTATTTCACTCGCGGGCGTACCTTTCTCCATGAGAAGCCGGACATTCTCTGCGACGAACCACGCCTCATCTCCCTCCGTCCGCGCGAGATACACGCCGATTGGCCCTCCTGTTTCCCTTTGAGTGAAAAGGTTCTTTGGTATGCGCTGCGTATTTTTCTCTATGATCATATTTGCCGCAGCAAGAATCGTCCGTGTTGAGCGATAGTTCTCCTCGAGGAGCACGATCTTCGTTCCGGGAAACTGTTTTTCGAATGAAAGCATGTGCGCTACGCTCGCCCCGCGCCAACTATAAATGTTTTGATCTCCATCGGCGACGACGCAAATATTTCGCCGCTCTCCCGCGAGCAAGCGCGCGATTTCATACTGCGAGCGGTTCGTATCTTGATACTCGTCGATCGTAATATAAGGCCAGCGCATCTGGAGGAGCGACCTTACCTCCTCGGAGCCTGACAGAAGTTGCTGGGTGCGCAGAAGGAGATCATCGAAATCGAGCGCGCCTTCCTTAACGAGCGACTCTTCGTACTCTTTCCATATATCGGCGACTGCTCTTTCGAATCGCGAATGGTTGTGTTGGCTGTATTCTTTGAAATCGGTTCCGTTTCCTTTCTCACGCGAGATTACCGAGAGAATCGCGCTCGGCTTCCATTCTTCTGTACCTAATTTTTGAAGAGTTTTCTTTATAGCGCGCACGCTGTCGTCCCGATCCCAAATCGAGAACCCGCGCGGGATTCCCGCTCGCTCGTGAAATTCGCGCAGAATACGCACGCCGAGCGAGTGGAATGTGGCGATAAGCGGAAGTCCCCCTTTTTCGCGAGGGAGGAGCGACTGAACGCGCTCGCGCATCCCGCCAGCCGCCTTGTTGGTGAATGTCACGGCGAGAATTGAGCGCGCTGGCACTCCCTTTGAAATAAGGTGTGCAATTCGGTGTGTAATCGTTTTCGTTTTGCCTGCGCCGGCCCCCGCTACTATGAGGAGAGGTCCGTCTGTGTGCAGAACTGCCTCTCTCTGGCGTTCGTTGAGGTTTTCGAGATGCTTCATCGGCAGAGTATATCAGTCCGCTCGCGGGTGTATGTCTCCTCGGGTCGCTGTCTCCGCCTGCTGGCGGGGCGCTCACTCTCGGCCCGTCGGCCTGCGAGAGACCCTCAAAGACATATACCCGCTCGCTTTCGGGAGTGAAGGATTTGTGCCGTGTAGAGTCTCTGGAGGCGCGCGAGATTGGTCGGCCTGAGCTCGTCGAAGGCCGTCGCGCGCTGAAGCTTAAGGACGAATTCCGCCGGAGAATTCGTCCGGGCTCCACACAGTACAAATCCGGAATGAAAAGTTGACAACCCCACTATCCACCCGCCGAATATTAAAGCTGTTGCCGCGATCTCCAAATGAGGATAGAGTGAAGCGTAGGGATGGAGCGGTATGGCTTCGGCAAAGTACCTTAAAAACATAGGTATTGAGCCATTTTTCTTCAGGTAACGGTTGACCATCCTAGAAAAACGGCTTTAAGTAAGGCAAAAATGGCAATACAAAAAAGTTAAAAGTTTGCTGGCGGTGCCGGGCAAGGACTTTGCTTTGATATTGCAAATAGCCAAGTGGCGAGCCGTGTAAATTTGGCTTATTTTAAGTAAAAAAAAGGATCCGCACGCTGACGTGGGAAAGCAGGGCGCGGAGACATATAGCAGGTTAGGCACGCCGATGCGGGCGATCTCTTTGATATCTCTGCTTATCATGGTTGGCAGCTTGCTGCCGAATTCCGCAAACGCGAGCTTGCTCAGTGACTTCCTTTCCGCGCTTCGGACCAACTCGCAAAAGGAGGAACTTCCGGAGCCAAAATCCAGCCTTCAGGTCATGCCGCTCCTGCGGCCCGCCATGAACATTGACCCTGCTCCTGCGCGCGGAGGCGGCGACATCACCATCATAGACGACACCGCTCTTCTACCCGAAGAAGGACCCTCTGGCACAATAGCGGACATCGATCGACCGAAAAATGCTGCCATCAGCGTCTACGTCGTGCGTGATGGAGATACAATTTCGGGAATTGCGAAGATGTTCGACGTATCGCCAAGTACCATTCTATGGGCCAATAGCGATATCCCGCGAGGAGGGAAACTTAAGGTCGGGGAGATGCTCACGATTTTGCCGGTCACAGGCGTGAAATATACGGTAAAGAAGGGCGATACCCTGGCGGCAATTGCGAAGCGTCATGGCGGGGACGCGGATGAGATTGCTCGCTTTAACGAGTTTTCCGACGGCCCTCTTTCCATCGGGACGGAAATAATTATTCCTGATGGGGAAATCGCAGCGGTGCCGGCTTCTGTCGTGCGCCCGCGTGTTTCGCGCGTGCCGAGCGGTAGCACAGCCTCGCAAATCGGATACTACCTGCGCCCTCTCGTCGGCGGCCTTAAAACGCAGGGGATACACGGGTATAACGGCGTTGATCTCGCAGCTCCCAACGGCGCTTCCATTCTTGCTTCTGCCGCGGGCAGCGTCATCGTCTCGAAGCAAGAGGGATGGAACGGCGGATACGGCAAGTACATTGTCATACAGCATGCAAACGGGACCCAAACTCTCTACGCGCATAATTCTCAAAACATCGTCTCAGTCGGACAGAATGTTGTTCAGGGGCAAGTTATCGGCTACGTAGGTTCCACCGGCAAGTCAACGGGCTCGCACGTGCACTTTGAAATTCGCAACGGCATCCGCAATCCTTTCTAGTGCTTAAGCGTTGAAAATTGAAAATTTGAGATTGAAAATTCACAACTGCTGCACGATTGTGCGGCGGCTGTGTAATGTTACTATGAGGCAGCAATGTCTAGTCAGTTATTGATGGATGTCATCGTCGATCTCCAATACGGAGACTGCGGTAAGGGCAAAGTCGCCCACTTTTTATGTCAAAACGAGAAGTACACGCATGTCCTTCGCTACAACGGCGGCTGCAATGCAGGGCACACCATCTTTCATAAGGGTAAGAAATTCATTACGCACCATATCCCTGCAGGGGTTTTTTTTGGCGTACGCTCCATTATCGGCTCCGGATGCGTACTTGATCCAAAGCAATTTTTTCGTGAGATAAAAATTCTAGAGGATGGAGGAGTGTCCACCAAGGGAAAAATTTTCATAGCGGAAAATACGCACGTCATCACGAATGCTCATAAAGGGGAGGATAAACAAAAAGGAGGAAAGATAGGAACAACAGGTCGCGGCAACGGCCCTGCGTATAGAGATAAATACGGCCGCACGGGCGTCCGCGCGCGCGATGTAAAAAGATTGAAACCATACCTCGTGAATCTTTACAAAGAGTGGTACACGCCGGCTCGCCCTCTGCGAAGTCGAAGGGTGAAAATACTTGCAGAAGGTGCACAGGGATTCGGCCTCGACATTGATTGGGGAGACTATCCCTATGTTACTTCGAGCCATTGCACAACGGCTGGGGCGCTCCTCAATGGTCTGCCGCCAAGTTCGATACGAAATGTGTGGGGGGTTGCGAAGATTTATGAAACGTATGTCGGCAGTAAAAAATTCCAGCCAAAAGGAGAGGTATTCGACAAGATCGGCGATGCGGGCGAGGAGTATGGCGCGACGACCGGTCGCCGTCGCCAGTGCAACTGGATGAACATGCAGACTTTGGAGCGCGCCATCCAGATGAATGGCGTGACGGATATTGTCTTTAACAAAATTGACGTGTTGCGGACAATCGGAGAATGGGCTGTCATTGATAAGAACAAAGTCGTTCCATTCAAAACGGAAAAGGCGATGAAAGATTTCGTGTCGAAGCGACTCAAAACACTCGGCCTCTCACCGCGTCGAATTCACTTTTCAGAAAGCAAGGAAAACATTTGATTTATTCACGATACCGAGGCGAGTTTTTGTTGTGAGGATTGAGAAATGACATTATGTGCCGAAGATCTCGTGATGCGTTCCGACTGCGATGAACCGCACCATGTTGGGATTTTCGTGGAAGTAAATCGCACGATAGTCGCCGGTTATGTTAATGCTCCGACAGCCTGCGTATGGTTCATGCAGCAAATGATTATTGAGGATTGGATCATAGGGGTTTGCCAGGAAGATATCGCGGCGTTTTTTAAACTGGTCGCGCAGTTTGTTCGGAAGACGCGCAAATTGTTTCTCAAACTTCCTATGTAATCTGATGATCATTTGAGAGCATCAAGATACTCGTCCATATCTTTTGCGTTTGTGAATGCAGGTGAGAATTTATTCTCTCGCCCTTCTCGAATGTCACGCAGCGCTTCGTCGAGAATCTTTCTCGTTTTCGCATTAGGGACAAGCGGCTCATAGAATTCGATTCGACGTTCGTCAGCGAACTGCTTTAACTGCTGGTTCACGACCATAGAAAGTGGTACGCCGATTTTCTTGGCCACTTTTCGCGCTTTATCACGTACGTCCTTATCCACTTTTACGCTGATGACTGTTTTCATAACCGAAGTATATACAACGGTTAACTCCCGTCAAGAAAACCCCTTACATCCTTGATCTTTCTGACGATGACGACAATCATCCTTATCGGAGAGTGTCCAATAGACGCTGATAGCTTTTCTCTTTCTGTTTCCAGTTTTGCGCTGCTGTTTCAAACTGCTGATAGTGTGTAGGTGTAATTTCGACAGGCCTCCGTGATGCCGTATCGCGATAGAATCTTCCCAAATCTTTTTCAGGAATTATCGCAATTGTTCCGGGGTATCTATGGTCAATCTGGCGGTATGTTGGATCAAAATAGTATGCTTCTCCCGTACTTCGATTTGTTGCTTTTACGACGAAATGTTCCCCGCTGGGAAGAGGCCCTGGATTCTCGGTGCGTTCTTCGGCGGCAAAATCTGTATATACTTTCACGACATTCACATTAATGTTTTCTGCCCTGTCTCTCAGTGTGTCATAGAGCGCATATGCTGCGAGCGGGCATAAGCTCCATCCAGTGAAAATCCCGTTCTCGCGCCAGGGATCGACGTCTTTCTTCTCCGTCGAACCATCACCCCGACGCGAGATATGTTCCCAGCCCGATTTCCCGACGTATTTCGCGAGGACTGATGATCCGATATTTCCGAGTCGGTTTACAAAAAGCGGTCCCCGGCTTCTCACATGATCCAAGAGGTCGTGCATCGAAGTTATAGACTCGGCTTTTTTCCGTATGATCTCGTGCGGCTTAATAATTCCCTCGTTCGCTCTTATTGGTTGAGTCGGTAACCGGTCCATAAAAATTACATTTCCCGTGCGCGGTATTGCAGTGCCTCAAGCATGTGATC
>Ga0209211_10011548_pt1 | contig 11265 bp, 9 predicted proteins | sample RifGroA2_FD_183992 | JGI IMG/M metagenome (GOLD analysis project Ga0209211, IMG submission 183992) | Groundwater microbial communities from Rifle, Colorado, USA - Groundwater A2 (SPAdes) (version 2) | ecosystem: Environmental > Aquatic > Deep subsurface > Groundwater | place: Rifle, Colorado...
GAGGTTTGAACCATAGCGGCCGATGAACTGATTGTCGGAGTGGGATGAAGTGGCTATAAAAACCGACTGGTTATAAAAGACAGAAGGGGAAAGGGTCAGGTGTTTTACCAGGGGCAAGGATTTCGCCATGGTCCAGGTCCCGCCCCCGCGGCGCTGGTAATAACCGGGGCTCGGATCCTTGGCGCTTTCAAAAAATCCGCTGAAGGAATTCAAAACGGGCAGGGGGCCAAGCTTGAAAGGCGCAGTGTTAAAATCAAGCCTGGGCGCCGCTTCCCGGTCTTTATCAAAATGCGTCAGGTCAGGGCTGCGCGCGTAGTGCTCGGAAACGCTCAGCCTGGTAGTGGTGTAATTTGATTGGCGGGTGAAAGCCACGCTCGCCTGCGCGTCGGGGCTTATGGCGAACGGATTGTTGCGGAAAAAATCGTTATTGAACTGCGGGTCGGACAGCAGGCGGAAAAAAGACTGACTGTAATAGCGGGCCGGATCGCTTTCGCTGAAGCGGTTGAAGCTGTGCCAGTAACCGCCGTTGACCCCCCAGCGGTCGCCGCGCTGCGCGCCGGTCTCCCTTATGCGGTAAACCGAGAGATTGGAGACGTTTTTTTCCGGCTTGTAATAATCCACCTCAGCCCCGGTTCCGACCCCTTTTTTATCAAAGTAATCCAGAAAAAGCTTGCCGCGGACGTTGGGCGTGAACTTGTACCCGAAATTGGACTTTATATAGAAGCCGTTGCGCTGATCGTAGCCCGGATGAAAACTGCTTGTTACCGGAGTGCCCTCGCCCAGCGGCCGGTAAAGCACCGGAAAATACAAAAGCGGGACTCCGCCAAGATAAAACACGTTGTTATAGGCCAGGAAATACCTGTTCGGCACCAGGTATATGCGGCTGGCCTTTATGCGGTAATGAGGCGGCTCGTCGTCACAGCTGGTAAGGCTGGCCTTCCGGTAAAGATAGCGCCGGTCGTTGAATTCCATGCGGCTGCCGCGAAAAACGAAATTTTTATACGCCTGGCGCCCGCCGGAGACTATACCGGAACCGCTTCCGTAATCAAACGTCCCGCTTTTGCCGTAGATGGTTGAAGTGTCGTCGTCCATTACGAAATCGCCAGGGAAAAGGGCCGTATGGCTCGCCATGTTCACGCTTAGCTCCACGGCGCGTATCACCTTAACAGTTTTACCTTCCGGGGAGATCTCCCGTATGTGAGCGTTCCCCTTCAGGTTTATTACCCGGGTATATTCGTTGAAATGTCCGTCGTCGGCCGAAAAATCCATATGATGCGTTCCGGTGGCGGAAGGCAGGTCATAGGCTTGCGCCTGAGCCAAAAAACCAGCCAGGAGAAGAAAGTGCAAAGTGTAAAATGCAAAATGCAAAATGAGGCCGGAGGATCCGCGCGTCATGTTTTTTCCGCCTTGCACTTCACCTTTTGCATTTTGCCTTTCGCATTTTACACTTTGCATTTTGCACTTTGATTTTATATTTCACTTCCGCGCTTTCTCAAGGCCGAACAAAGCTGCTCCGTACACGCCCAGGTCGGCTTTTCCGGAGACCTTTATTTTCACGGTCTTAAAAGGCGTGCCTATCTGCTGCGCGCTGAAAACTTTTTTAAGCGCCGGCATGAAATGTCTGGCCGCCTTGGAAACACCCCCGGTGAGCACCACGCAGCCGGGATTGAACAAAAGCAGCATGTCGGCCAGCCCTCTGCCAAGAAAACCGCCCATTTCCGCCCAGATCGCGGCAGCGGTCCGGTTACCCTTGTCCGCCGCCTTAGTAAGGCAGATAGTGTTCAGCTTCTGATGGCCGGGAACGCAATATTTTCTGATAAAGCCGTCCGGATCCGGAATTCTGGCGGCGGCTTCCCTGAGTATGGCGTAACTGCCGCAATAGGCCTCAAGGCAGCCGCGTCCGCCGCAGTGGCATTTGCGCCCCTCCGGAACTAGTTTCATGTGCCCCGCTTCCCCGGCCGAGCCGGTGGCGCCGTGGTAAAGCCTGCCGTCTATTATCAGCCCCGACCCTATACCCGTGCCAAGCGTTATGGCCAAAACATTGCTCTGCGTTCTGCCCAATTCCAGCACATACGCCCCCCAGGCCGCCATGTTGGCGTCATTTTCCACAAAACATTCCAGACCGGTCATTTTCCTTACAGGCGCGGCGACTTTCAGAGAGCGCCAGCCCAGGTTGGGAGAAAAGCGCAGCAGGCCTTTTTCCGGATCCACGTCCCCGGCTATCCCCACTCCGACAGAAAAAAGTTTTTTCCCATAAACGCCTTTGAACGCCGTCAGTACCCCGCACAGGCGGCGCATGAAAGAGGCCGCGCCGGCGCCCTGCTCCGTGCGGAACCGTTCCTCACGCAAAAGCGCCCCTTTTTCATCCACTATCGCAAGTTTTGTATTGGTGCCGCCGATATCTATTCCAATGCCGAGCATATGTCGTCCTCCATGTAAAGTGGCGAGCAGCAAAGAATATGGAATTTAGAAGTTAGAACACAGAATTGAAAATAGTAAATTTCCCCCCGTTCTATATTCTATATTCCGTGTTCTCTATTCTTTAATTCTCTTCTCCTATTATCCTCAGAGCGGCGCCGGCCAGGTAAAAAGAGCCCAGAACCGCCGCAGTTCCGGCCTTTGAAGCCGACAATAATGCCGCTTCGATATCTTCCTGCACTTCAATTGAGGCGTTCGGCCTCATTGCGGAAAAAATATCTGCGAGCGCGCAGGGGTCCGCCGCACGCGCGGACCCGGGCCGGGTAAAGATCACTTTTGATGCCAGCGGGGAAATTATTTTAAGTATTGCCGTATAGTCCTTGTCGTTAAGAACTCCCACCACGAAAGCGGCGCCTCTGGCGGCGAAAGGCGACACCTCCCAGGTGCGCGCGAAATCCCGCGCGGCTTCCGGGTTATGGGCCCCGTCCAGCACAAAGAGGGCCCTCCCGAACTTAGCTCCGCTCTTAAGCGTCTGGAAACGGCCGGGGAAGCGCACTCTTTTAAAGCCCGCGGCCGTGTGTGCGCGGTTAACGGGCCAGCCCAGACCGTGAAGTATCTCCATACCCTCATGAACCAGGGTGGCGTTGGAACTTTGCGAAGCTCCGATAATACCGAAAGAATACAGCTCTCCGGTCTTTTTGCCCGAGAGCGTCATTGAACCGTTTTCCCAATCGTACGACCTTATTTCAAACTCCGGGGCAAAAAAGTGCAGCGGCGAACTTTTACTCTCCGCTTCCTTCAATACGGGCCCCATCGCCTCGGGACAAAGTACCGGGGCCACGCACGGGACCCCCGGCTTTATAATTCCGGCCTTCTGAAAAGCCACCGAAGCCAAAGTGCCGCCCAGGTATTTTTTATGGTCGTAGCCCACCGAAGTTATCACGCATAATTCCGGTTTATTTATTACGTTGGTGGTGTCAAAACGCCCCCCTATGCCCACCTCTATGACGGCGATATCTATCTTGCTCCTTTCAAAATGCAGAAAAGCCATGCAGGTCAGTATCTCAAAAAAACCAAGTTCGGGGCCCGCGGTGCGGACCTCTTTGAAAAGCGCCGCGAAGATGGAGCGGCTTATCTCCGAGCCCCCGGTCTGTATCCTTTCCGTCAGCCGGACAAGATGCGGTGAAATGAACAGAGCCGTTTTCAGCCCCGCGCAGCGGAGCGCGGCCTCAAAAACAGCGCAGACCGAGCCCTTCCCGTTGGTGCCGGTGACATGAACGGCCTTTATCTTATCCTGCGGAGAGCCCAGCTTCTCAAGGCAGGCAAGAACTCCGCTGAGGTCGTCCTTTTTGACGACACCCATGCGCCCCATCAGATCCTTTTCCGCTTCCTCAAAGGTCATAATGATAATAACCGACCGAAACCCCTCAGCCTTACCGGAAAATCCGCCTGAATTTTTCCGGCTAGCTTTTGATCCTCTCTATATCCGCCCCAAGACGCCGGAGCTTATCCTCAAATTTCTCGTAACCGCGGTCTATGTGGTAAATGCGCCGGACCAGCGTTTTGCCGCCGGCCGTAAGGGCGGCTATCACAAGGGCCGCGCCCGCACGCAGGTCGGACGCCATTACCGGGGCGCTTAAAAGGCTTTCCACTCCGCGAATGCGCGCTTTTTTATCGGACACGGCTATATCGGCGCCCATGCGGCAGAGCTCCGCCGCGTGAATGAACCTGTTCTCAAAAATACGCTCGTTAATGACGCATAGCCCCTTTGACCTGGCCATAAAGGCCATCCAGGGGGCCTGCAAATCTGTGGGAAAACCCGGGTATGGCCGGGTTATGACATTGACCGGCCCTGGCCTGGCACCAGATGAATTTACCTCAATAACATCCCTGGACACCTCCACTCCAACCCCCGCCAGGCGCAAATGTCTGGTAAGCGAATCTATAGTTTTAGGGAGAACGCCGGTCAAACGCACCCTGCCTCCGGCCGCGGCGCAGGCCAGCATGAAAGTCCCGGTTTCAATGCGGTCGGCCATCACCGTGTGCTTTAGACCTTTAAGACGGTCCACTCCGGAAACCTCTATAACGGAAGTGCCTTCCCCTTTTATGCGCGCGCCCATCTTTCTCAGCGCGGCCGCCAGGTCCGCTATTTCCGGCTCCCTGGCGCAGTTTTCAAGCACGGTGCGGCCCTCTATAAGCGTCGCGCACATCATAATGTTCTCGGTGGCTCCCACGCTGGGGAACCGGAACCTGACGCGCGCCGCCTTAAGTTTTTTTGCCGTAAGCACCACATTGCCCTTCTCTCGGGATATTTCGGCGCCCAATCTTTTAAACGCTTCCAGGTGTATGTCTATGGGGCGCAAACCTATTGAACAGCCTCCCGGCAGCGAGAAGCGGGTTTTCTTGAAGCGCGCCAGCAGCGGCCCGGCCACAAGCATGGAAGCCCGCATCTTCCTCACCAGCTCGTAGGGCGCGTGGAGCTTCAGCGGGCCTCCTTCCTCGGCCACAAAATCGCCGTAACCGTAAAAACAGTTCTTCCCCAGGTAATTGAGCAGTTCAAACGTGGAGCGGATATCCCTGAGCTCCGGCACATTTTTGATCTCGCACCGGTCCCCCGTAAGCAGAGTGGCCGCCAGTATGGGCAGCGCGGCGTTTTTTGAGCCGCTTATCCTTATTTCGCCGTTAAGCTGCTTTCCTCCGCGGATTATAAAGTTGTCCATAGTTTAAAAACAGAGAACAGCGGCCAGGGACTGGCGGAAAAGGATACGGAATTGAAGAATTCCTTCCCTGACCGCCATTCGCTGCCCCCTATGCGCTATTCTTTCGTCCTCCCGTAAATGAACCGCTGCTTGCCGCTGAAATCTTTCAGCCCCCGGCTTACGCTCCAGCTCCCGCCGGAAAAAAGTCCGGCCAGTTCTTTCCACTGCCCGGCGCCGGTTTCAAGAAAAAGCTCCCCCCCCTTCTTGAGCGAACGCGGAGCCTCTTTTATCAGCCGCCTTATGATCCTAAGCCCGTCGCCGCCGCCGTCAAGGGCGAGCTTCGGCTCAAAGCGGACCTCCACCTGCAGGCCGGCCACCGCCCCGGTGGGAATGTAGGGCGGATTCCCCGCTATAACATGGTAACTGCCGGGCACCGCGCCCAGGCTGTCGGCTTTTAAGAACTCAACCCTGCCTGAAAGCCCCAGTAAAGCGGCGTTTTCGCGCGCCCGCTTAAGCGCCCGCGCCGAAATATCCACCGCCGTAATTTCAAGTTCCTGGAACCGCGCCGCAAGAGCCAATGCTATGGCCCCCGAGCCGGTACCGAAATCAAGAAGTTTCACTTTTCCTCCGCCGCAAGCCAGGCGTTTTTTAAGGCTTGAGCAGACCAATTCCACCAGTTCTTCCGTTTCCGGCCGCGGCACCAGCACGCTTTTATCCACCTTGAGCTTAAGGCCGCAAAAATTCTGTTCCCCGAGTATATACGCGAGCGGCAGGCCGCGCACCTTCAAATCCATGTTCCTTTCAAAGATGATCCGCGCCGCGCGCGCGACTTTTAATTCGCGCCGCGCCAAAAGCTCAAGCCGCCCCATTCCCAAAGCGGCGGCTAAAAGCCACTGGGCGTTCAGCTCCGCTTCCTCTATGCCGTTTTCCCTGAGGCGCAGGCAGGCTTTTTCAAGCAGGCCGCCGGCCTCCGCCCCTTTCCCATTATTTATCATCGCCCGGTTTCCTTGCCGCGTCCAGCCGTATCTCCTCTATCATTTCCTTTATGTTCCCGTCCATAAATTCGTCAAGATTGTGCAGGGACAGCTGCACGCGATGATCGGTAACGCGGCTTTGCGGGAAATTATAGGTGCGTATTTTTTCCGAACGGTCCCCCGTGCCCACCTGTTTTTTGCGCTCTCCCGCCTGCGACTCCGCCTGGGATTCCTCTGAAAAGCGCGCGAGCTTTGCCAGCATAAGCTGCATGGCCTTTTCGCGGTTCTGTCCCTGCGAACGCTCCTGCTGGCACTGGGTAATAGTGCCGGTAGGCAGATGTGTAAGGCGCACGGCCGTTTCAACCTTGTTGACATTCTGGCCGCCGGCGCCGCCGGAACGATAGGTGTCCATTTTAATATCTTTCGGGTCTAGTTTTATCTCCACCGCATCTATCTCCGGCATTACAGCCACGGTAACGGTTGAAGTATGCACCCGGCCGGAAGCCTCGGTCTGGGGAACCCTCTGCACTCTATGCACCCCACCCTCGTACTTAAGCCAGGAATAAACCTCCTGCCCGGAAACATAAAGGACCGCGTTCTTTATCCCCTTAAGACCCGTGTAGTTCAAATCCCTTATTTCCACCTTCCATCCCATGTACTGCGCGAATTTAGTGTACATCCGCAGAAGGTCGGCGGCAAAAAGCGCGGATTCATCCCCGCCGACACCCGCCCTGATTTCAAGAAAAACGTTTTTAGCGTCTGAAGGGTCCGGGGGAAGTATGAGAAGCCTGAGTTTCTTGTCAAGCCCCGCGGCCAGGTTTTTAAGGGTTTCGTATTCCGCCGCGGCCATAGCCGCCAACTCAGGGTCCTGGTCCGACATCATCTTGCGGGCCTCTTCGGAGTTTTCGCGCGCCTTTTTCAGCTCGGCGCAGGTTTCCAGCACGCTTTTAAGGTATGAATGCCTCCTGGAAAACGCCTCAATATCCTTAGGCAGAAGCCCTCCCGAGGCCAGCCGGTCCTCCACCTGGGAAAACTCTTCTTTTATTTTTTTCAGCTCTTCTTCGTTCATACGGTCAAATAAAAAGCAGGCGTTTCAAAATATGAAACGCCTGCTTTAAAAGCGGAACAGCTACTTCGTTTCGGGTTTTTTCTGCACCCCGGGAGCCTTCTCCGCTTTATCCCCGGATTTTTTAGGGGCGGAGGAAAGAACCCTTTTCGCCTTGGCTCCATGTTTGGGGGCCACGGAGGATTTCACAGCCGCTTTGGGCTTACGCTCCACCATTTTCCCTCCGGTGGAAGCGAATTTTTTCTTAAATTTCTCCACGCGACCAGCGGTGTCAAGCAGTTTCTGCTTGCCAGTGTAGAAAGGGTGGCAGGCGGAACAGATCTCAACCTTTATTGACGGCTTGACGGAGCGGGTTTTAAAAGTGTTTCCGCACACGCAGGCAACTTCGCAAAGGTTATAGTTGGGATGGATACCGGTTTTCATAGGTTATTTTCCTTAAAATAAAATCCCCGTGCTCTGAGATTATACCATATTGCAAAAGTAGACTGACGCGGGCTTTGCTGCCAGGATTTTTTTGCGCCTGTAAATCCGCACATCGGGCTGAATGTACGGATATGCGCAATCATGCACGATCTTTTGCATAATGTTGCGCGGATTAAGGAACTCTTTTTCAATAACATAAAACTTTTTCAGCCTTTCAGCCAGATTCACCGGCCCCACATTGAAATAGAGCGCCACTGCATATTCCGGGATGTACGCACCGTCCGCAGGAAAAAAATCATAGTCAACCAGGTATACGCCATAGTCCAGAAATCTCATGTAAGGATAGTTTGCAGGTATTATATACTCACATCTGCCCAGGCCTATGGTGGAACCTTTTGGGATATTTGAGTTGATCCACTCTCCGGCCGTCATCAAATGCGGTTTTCCACAAAAAGCATTCAGGACCATAAAGGCATTCCAACCGCTTATTGTCAGGACAAACATCAAATAGATCAGTCCCGCTTTTACCAGTTTGCCATTTGAGCATAGCCATCTAACCGCCAAACCACAGATGATAGCGATAAAAGGAACCGCCGAACAAAATACGCCTGCATGCCGCAGGATGAATACATTTACAAAAACCAGCTCAGCGGTTGTGAACAGGAGGAGATACTCAAGCTTGGAAGCTGATCTGAAAACAGCCGCGACACCTAGAATGATCAACGGAACATACGTCCAGTTTATTGCACCAGAAAAGAACATGTTTACAGTATCCATGATGCCTGAAAATTTAAACGCGCCCAGGTTATATGTGCTATCCATCGATGCCGAAGTGGACAACATAAGATTGGAAAAAACTGCGTAAGGGTTTGTGACTAAAAACACGGCGGTCAGGCATGTAACGCTGAGCAAAATATTCTTATTAAATATTTTCAAAACCTTGCCCCTTTTCAGGTACTCGGCGAACAGCAGGGATAAAAATATAAGCCCGCTGGTAAAAATGGTGCCTACGGCGAGCCCGGAAGAAATTCCTCCAAGAACATAGTATCTTTTGTCGTCATTTTGGAGTATTCTGACCGCAAAGTAAAAAGAGAGAAGAACCCAAAACATGGCGTATATATGCGGTTTTGCGACGTGACTGTAAATTATCACCGTGGGAGAAAGGTACAAAAGAGCCGAAGCGAGCAGTGCCGTCCGCGCATCATAGAACTTTTTAACCACCCAAAAAAGCAGGGTGGCGGTCGCGACAAGGGAAAGCGCTGATAAAAAGCGAAAAACCAGAAATAAGCGGGCGACAGCTTCGGGATGCGCAAAAAAATAGGAGATATCGGGAGAAAGTGATATGAAGCCCAAAAGGTGTGATACCCCGGCAATCAAGCACAGCAAGTATATGTACGCTCCGCCATATTGCATCGTTTTAGGATTAAAATCAAGCTTTTTGGGATTCATCCTGCTTATGATGCTGATGGTCCACGTTTCATCGCCTATGTAGCTGCCCAAAAAAAAGCTTCGCAGGGAACCGACAATTTCCTCCGGCTTCATTTTCTCTACCTGTTTTGCTCCGCCATCCGATAAGGTCTGACCCACATATACCGCCCCGCTTTGCTCTATTTTTTTTACTTTGCCGTAATGCGCGTCACGCGCGGAAATCATTACGGGGATACTATCTTCCATTTGCTTGTTATTTTCAAACAGCAGGCTTAAACGCTCTCTGGAAGGAAGTCCTTTTGTCAGACCGGTAAAACCTACCGCGGAAGAAAAGATTAGTACCGCCAACAATGCCGCCCAATGATCGTTATAAAACTTTTCCTTCATCTCAAATCTCCTTCCATAATGCGGGCAAATTGTACTAAATTATCCCATGACTTGGCTGACAGGTAAACCTACGGAGAAAAATCCCGACGCTGTTTTTTGTCCGGCAGAAGCACGGCCTTTTATAGGGAGATTCTAATTTTATATCATAGTTGAGGCGAAACGGGAGGGCTATCATCGTGGAATGCGGAAAAAAGGACAATTTACAAAACTGCCCATGCACTTATGCCCCCTGTTCCCGAAAAGGCGTATGCTGTGAATGCGTAGCATATCACAGAGCAGCCGGGGAACTGCCCGCCTGCTTTTTTGACAAAAAAGCCGAAAAGACATACGACCGCTCCATTGACAATTTCATCGTCTCAAGGGAAAAAACATGAAAACTATAATTTCAACGCCCAATGCCCCGGCCGCGGTCGGCCCCTACTCCCAGGCGGTGGCGGCCAACGGTTTTATCTTTATCTCCGGCCAGCTGCCGATAGATCCCGCGAGCGGTGTTTTAGCGGAAGCCGATACGGCTAAACAGACTGAGGCTTCAATAAAGAACCTGCAGGCCATACTGCTGGCCGAAGGCTTAACGCTGGGCTCCGTGGTAAAAACCACGGTTTTTATGACCGACCTGAAAGAATTCGCCCGCATGAACGAGGTCTATTCCCGTTTTTTTGACAAAACTCCGCCGGCCCGGGCCACAGTGGAAGTAAAAGCCCTGCCCAAAGGCGCCCTGGTTGAAATAGAAGCGATAGCGGCAAGATAAAGAATCAGCGAATAGGGTTTAGTGAACAGCAAAATAGCCATGGAAAAAAGCATATTCACAGCCTTTTTGTTTTCATCCGCTGCTTCGCTATTCGCTATTTGCTATTCGCTATCCCCATATGCACCCATTGCTTGAAAAAAAACATACCGGGGTTTTATTCCCCCTTTTCTCCATGCGCTCAAAGCGCGACTGGGGCATAGGCGACATTTCGGCCATGTCGCTGTGGTTTGACGCTTTCAAGGAAATGGGCATAGATCTGCTGCAAATCCTGCCCATAAACGAGATGCCTCCGGGAGTATCATGCCCGTACACGGCTTTAAGCGCTTTCGCCATAGACCCCCTTTATATCTCCGTGCCGGAAATTGAGGAATTGGCGGAATTCCCCGACCTGTCCGGAGAAATTCGCTCCCACAGCTTTCAGGCGGAAGTCAGGAAGTTGCGGCTTTCAAAAAACACCCTGTACGAGGAAGCCCGCCATCTTAAGTTCTCTTTTCTCTGGAAAATTTACGCCCGGTTCCACGAACGCCACATTTTAAAAGACTCCCCCGCGGCCAAAGATTTTTTCGCTTTTATAAGTGAAAACGCCTACTGGCTTGACGATTACGCCCTTTTCAGGCGTCTCAAAGACACTCACAACTGGTCTTCCTGGACGCATTGGGAGAACAGCCTTAAAAACCACGACGCAGCGGCGCTGAAGGAACTGGAAGCGAGGGAAGAAAACAGCATCCTCTATTTCAAATATCTGCAATGGGTGGTGCACCGCCAGTGGAAAAAAGCCAGGCTCAAGGCGGCTTCGCTCGGCATAAAGGTATTCGGCGACCTGCCCTTCATGGTGAACCAGGAAAGCTCCGATGTCTGGGCGAGACAGCGGGAATTTGACATTTCAAAAGAAGTGGGGGCGCCGCCTGACGCTTTCAGCGAAACGGGGCAGAAATGGGGCCTGCCGGCCTATAACTGGTGGGAAGTGGAAAAAAACAATTTTGAATGGTGGCGCTCCAAAGTTAAAAAAGCCGCCGACTTCTACGATCTTTTCAGGATAGACCACATGGTGGGTTTTTTCAGGACCTGGGTGATACCCCATAACAAGGCCCTCAAGGCGGATTTTGACGTTAAAGACGAAGC
>Ga0209211_10011553_pt1 | contig 11262 bp, 8 predicted proteins | sample RifGroA2_FD_183992 | JGI IMG/M metagenome (GOLD analysis project Ga0209211, IMG submission 183992) | Groundwater microbial communities from Rifle, Colorado, USA - Groundwater A2 (SPAdes) (version 2) | ecosystem: Environmental > Aquatic > Deep subsurface > Groundwater | place: Rifle, Colorado...
AGGTATCTTTTGAACAGCTTTTTGCGCCTTTAAAACAAATCAAGATATGGCGAGCCTGAACTTCTTTTTCTCCATCTTTGACCGCGGTAAGCTTGCCAATCTCATAGCCGCCTGTTGTTTTGATAACGTCGCTTTGCGCGCCGACTTGTTTGCCTTGCGCCCAACTGTATAAATCAGCATACGCGCCACTTGCGGAAACTTCTCCCACGTCTCCGCCTTTGTCTTTAATGGCTGATTCATCTTCTGAATACTGCTTGACCACGGCGGCAAACAAGGTGCCGCGCTTGAGCGCTTTCAAAGCGTCATCGGATTTTTGTTTGGCGGCAGTTTGTTTTGTTTCCAATTCTTTTTTCTGATCATCGGTCATGTTTGCCGCGACATTTTGTTCTTTAAATTCCAAAATAGGCGTTTCTCCAATCATCTTGATTGCTTGACCAACATCTTTAACACCAGCGAGTTCAACAATAACGCGCGACGCGGAGCCGGAGTGACTTGTCTGCACGAGAGGCTCTGCAACGCCAAACGCGTTTACACGGCGTTCTATGACGTCACGCACACCTTCCAGCGCGCTTGTACGTTCGCCCTCATCAATTTTTGATACGTCGGCTTCATAAATCAAATGACTTCCGCCGATTAAGTCCAAACCCAAACGAAACGGCACGTTCCATGGAAAAACTCCAATATCAAAACCACTGCGTTGCTTTAACAATAAACCAATCTTGTTATATGCGTTGGGAAAATCAAAAAGCGACCCACCCACCAAAAGAATCAAAAAAAGTACGACCCCCCATCTGACACGGCTTCTAGAAAGCGCGCCGGTAACATTTATCTTCTTAAATGCCATAGATTAAAATGAGAAATGTAAAATTTGTAAGTGAGATATAGTATAGTGCAATTTACGATAGAAAGCAAGAATTTTGTCCCCATACCAAGGGTGATTTTTATTGCCTAGTTCCCCTCCTCTATACTACCCGTAAAGGGATAAAGAAGCGTGAATAATGAAGCAATAAAAAATGAAATCACAAAAGCGTAGGGAGAGAAGGCAAACACGGCGATAAGCAAAGGCATAATAACCACGCGGCTCGCGTTAAATGTTATATCGCGCGCCACCACCGCATAGAATTGATGCTCTTTTTTGATGAAACGGTAAAACGCGGCGGACCACGGCAAAAGAATAAATCTTCCGGAGACACTGCGATATGAATCAATAAAAAATATCTTAAAAGTGGAGTCTGCAAATACGCTTCCAATCCAACCAAAAAAATACAACATCGTGCCAAAACGAAGGAGTTTGCGCGGGTCAAATTTGTCAGTAAACCGTCCGGCAACAGATAGCATCGCTACCGTAATAAAAGCCGAAAGCGCCACAACTGTTCCAATGGTTTCCGTAGAATACAAAATCGCCACCAAAAAAATCGGCCATATAATGCGTCCGATGCTTGATTCAATCGCGTAACCGATAAAACTCAATGCGCCGCCGCGATACGAGCGAGTGCTTATAAATTGAAAAAAATTACGCGTGTTAAAATCAATCGGCTCGCATTTTTCTTCATATAAAAATAATGGTACTGTTGAAAGAATCAAAATTGCCGAACCGATGAGGAACAGTGCCGCGTAGCCAAACCACACAATCAAAAAACCTGCCAAAAGTGGGGCTGCAATCCCCGCCATAACGGTAATAATTGCCATCAAAGAAAGTGTCTTTCCCATGCGTATGCGGTTGGCATGCTGGATAAAATTTAATTCAAAACCGATATTGTAAAGCACGGAGCGAGCGGCAATCAAAAAAGGCAAAACGTAAAAAAGCCACGGCGTTGTACCAAGCATGCGCAAACCAAAGTAATACGCAATCAAGAAAGGAACGGAAATGAGAATGGAATATGCGTGGCCGGCGAAACGGACAACCTTTGCCGCAGGGAGAGCCAATAATACGGAACCAATGTTGCCGAGCAAGGCAAACAAAATGATGCTCGGAATTGAAAAGTGGAGAGAGTATAAATAAATGGGAACAAAAATAGTGATCATGCTCTCCGCCAAATTCATTAAAAAAATGGAGAGGTAAATCGCGTTCATCTCTTTGTGGCGCAAAAACAAATAGTGGCGGTGAAAATCGTGGTGCATAATTTTTCTTTGGTGAAGATTGTACGAGAATTATTTTAATTTTTTCAGCCATTCATCAAAAATAGTATATACCTCTTTCAAATGCGCCATTTACCCAAAAATCATTGAGAGCCTGTATTTGATTAGAAAGCAAATGTTTTGTTTTCATATTTCTATGCTCCATGGCACTTTTTGTACTTCTTTCCGCTCCCGCAAGGGCACGGGTCATTGCGACCGACTTTCTGTGCACCTTCCGCGCCGCCAAGACCTACACCAACCATGCCAGAGGGAGCCTTAAATACTGCGGCGCCTGAATTTTGTGTATTGCTGCCACTCCCCAGCTCTTTTGCCGCGCCGGAAAAAGTAATACCCTGCCGTTGCATAAGCGAGGGTGCCAAATCTGCCGCCACACCTACCTTATATATGCTATATACGACTTCTTTTTGAATTGCGTTCACAAGCATGTGGAATAGACGATAGGTTTCCTTTTTATATTCAACAAGAGGGTCTCGTTGTCCATATCCGCGCAAACCAATCCCCGTGCGCAAATGATCAATAGACACCAAATGATCAATCCACAAGGTATCAATCGCGCGCAACGAAACACCTTTTTCAATCTCTAACATCATTTCTGTGTTGTTGATGTGCGCAACCAGTTCATCGTATCGCGCACGCGCGCGACCAACAAGATAATCTATCACCGCGGTACGCCCTTCGGCAGAATCAAGCCCCGTACCGTCTTTTTGTATCACCTCGCGCAACTCTGAATGTTCCTGCCCTGTTATAGGAAACATGGTATTCACCGTCTCAATAATCTCATCTGGATTGCGGTCTCCCTCTCCGCCGCGTCCGCTATGAAACGCCACAACATCATGAACCTCCGTTTCAATCATTTCAAAAATAATCGTGCGCAAATCCTGTGCCGCATCCTGCGGATGTTCAGCAATATGCATACGCGCAATTTTGAAACTATCCAAAATCTCACGACGTTTTTTATAGATCACCGTACGGTGTTTATTCAATACGTCATCATACTCAAGCAAGTGCTTGCGCATGTCAAAATGATGCCCTTCCACCTTGCGCTGTGCGGACTCAAGCGACTTTGAAACAATTTTATTTTCTATAGGCACATCCGCCGGCATTTTTAGAAACTCCATCATGCCTTTAATACGTTCGGAACCAAAAATACGCATCAAATCATCTTCAAGCGACACATAAAATTGTGATGACCCAGGGTCTCCTTGGCGCCCCGCGCGGCCGCGCAACTGGTTATCTATGCGGCGAGACTCATGCCGCTCCGTCCCAATGACAAGCAAACCGCCGGCACCGAGCACTTTTTCCTGTTCTTTTTTCCACTCTGCCATGAGCACTCCTTTACGCGCCTCAAATTCTTCCGCTGATAGTTCAAGCTTTAGGCGCGATAAATCACTTTCAATATTGCCGCCCAAAATAATATCCACGCCGCGGCCCGCCATGTTAGTGGCAAGTGTCACCGCACCCGCGCGACCCGCTTGCGCGATAATTTCCGCCTCACGTTCATGGTTTTTTGCATTCAAAATCTCGTGAGGAATCCCTTCTTTTTCCAAATACAAACTCAATGCCTCATTTTTCTCTATTGAAATCGTGCCAATCAAAAGCGGCTGGCCGCGCTCATGGCGCTCTTTTATTTCGTGCACAATCGCTTGAAACTTACCGTCTTCATTTTTGTATATGCGATCCGGCAAATCTACGCGCGCATTTTGGCGATGCGTAGGCACCTGAACCACTTCCAGATTATAAATCTTTGAAAATTCTTCCGCTTCTGTGGCGGCTGTGCCGGTCATGCCCGCAAGCTTCTCATACAAACGAAAATAATTTTGAAACGTAATAGTCGCCAAGGTTTGACTCTCGCGCTGAATCTTAACTCCTTCTTTTGCTTCAATTGCCTGATGCAAACCCTCGCTATAACGCCGCCCAAACATAAGGCGGCCGGTAAACTCATCTACAATCACCACCTCATCTCCCCGCACCACATAATCCCTGTCAAGCTTAAACAGTGTATGCGCCTTAAGCGCCTGCTCCACATGGTGAACGGTGCGCAATCCCCCCTCTTCATATATATTCTCCACCCCCAGAGCCTTTTCCAGCTTGGCAATACCCGCGTCGGTCAAAGTGGCCGCGCGAAGCTTCTCATCTATATTATAATCCTCATTTTCATTCAAAATCCGCACGAGCTCCGCAAACTTGTAATACTGATCCGTCGCTTCTTCCGCCGGTGCGCTGATAATAAGAGGTGTACGGGCTTCATCAATTAAAATGGAGTCAACTTCATCTATAATCGCGTAATGCAAGGGGCGCTGGGACATCTGCTCAAACGACGACACCATGTTGTCGCGTAAATAATCAAACCCGAATTCGTTGTTGGTTCCATACACAATATCGCACTCGTATGCTTCTTTTCTTTGAACCGGCCGCACATGAGACGGCTCAACTTTGACCAAGCTCATCTGCGACGCTTCGTCGCTTGCGCCTTCATTCGTTTGCATTTGCGCGGATTGTTCTTCCATAAATCCGGGCTCATAACGGAAGCTTGTCATTTGTTGTTGAATAATTCCCACACTCAATCCGAGCGCATGATATACCTGCCCCATCCACACCGCGTCGCGCTTTGCCAAATAATCATTCACTGTTACCAAATGCACGCCTTTTCCGGTGAGTGCATTCAAATATATCGGTAGTGTGGCAACAAGCGTTTTACCTTCTCCTGTACGCATCTCCGCAATATTTCCCTTGTGGAGCACAACACCTCCCATGAGCTGAACATCAAAATGCCTCATACCCAAAACACGCCTTGACGCCTCGCGCACCGTAGCAAATGCCTCGGGCAAAATATCGTCTAAGGAAGCACCTTTTTGCAAGCGCTCTTTGAGGTGAACCGTCTGATTTTTGAGGTCTTCATTTGAGAGCGCGGATACCTGCGGCTCCAACTTGTTGATGGCAATAACAAGCGGGTGAAGTTCTTTGACAACACGCGCATTTGGATCGCCAAAAAGTTTTTTGAAAAATGACATATCGGTTAAAACTTACACTTGAATAACACCAAGAGTATACCTAAAAACCACTCCCCTGTAAAGGCACTGGAAAACGAGTAAATATGAGACGCAAATAATTTCTTGAGCACCGTAAGCGTACTCGCGGATAGGTGCGAAAAAAATTATTTGCGGCGAACGTATGCTCGCGAACAGAGCCTGTGTATAACTTTTTGACAAATCTATTCCATAGTCTCGCAATATGTTCTATACTATATACAGGTCGAGAATTTTTTACATACATGCTTGTCGTGTAAAAAAATTCCAAAAAAAATTTTTCTCGCGATCGCGAGACAAAGAAAAATTTGTATTCCGCACCTGCGCAATGCGCCGATGCGTTTAAGAAAGGAGGTGGCTCAATTATGGCAAAGAAAAAAGCAAAAAAGAAAGTTGCAAAAAAAAAGAAGAAGAGATAGTTGACTTTCAAAATAAAAAAGAAATCCTCCGCGCTTGATAAAAGCCACGGAGGATTTTTTGTCTTGCATCGGCGTGCCGCGTATTACTTTCTTATTCCTTCGCCATACAAAAAATTCCATTCACCGCCGCTAAAATACCACTGGGTCTCCACTTCCAATTCTTTATAGTAATTTTTAGCCGCGGAAGATATGGCAGTCAACTCCTTTTTATCCAAAACATGGCCTGCCTGCGTAGCCCACCGAGAAACCTTAATTGAGCTTAATTCTTTAAATAGACTGGAATAAAGGACTTTAAGTTTAGAATCCGGCAAAGACACCAAATCTATGATAGCATAATCAATCTTTTTATCCTTTAAAAACGGGATTGTTTCAAGCGCATCACCATAAAACATTTTGAGTCGTTTGTCCCTAAGTGCGGGACCGGCACCCAGATATTTTTTTGCTACATTGATAACTTGCTGGTCTTGTTCAAACATGTAGATTTCTTGTAATTTAGTATTCTTAACCAACTCTTTCAAGATTGAACAATCTCCGCCACCAACAATAAGGACATTCTTTCCGTTGCCCATGTGTTGGATCATCTTCTGATCATACACGTGAGCGTCAGCTGTAGCCATTTGCAAAGTACCGTTGGAAAATAAACAGACGCCTAAATGTTTTGCGCGCATCACCTCAAGCAATTGATACGGTGTCTGCTGTGTGTGCAAAATACGCGTTACTTCAATCTCGCGCTTGTAACCGTCTACAAAATAAATTTGTTTCCACTGCCGCATGCTCCCGCGGCGCAGATATTGCCAATTCACCTCTTTTGCGCCAAATTTTTCTTGCAGATATTCCAAGATAGGCTCCGGACGATTTTTGCCGCAGGTAAAAATATCAACACCCACATAACCGATTTCCGGATACGTGTGCAAACTAATATGGCTTTCCGCCAAAATACCCAAAACAGTAACCCCAACAGGGGTAAATTTGCGTGAATTTAACTCAAGCAAATTATGCTTGGTCTTTTTAATTGCTTCTTGCACCAAACGGCGTAAAAGCTGTTCGTCGTCAATGACACGAGGGTCGCATCCGCGCAGATCCGCAAGGATTTCCCTCCCAATGCGAAAACTTTTTTTAAGTTCCGGCATAACTATTTAAAATATAACGTACGTAAAAAATTTGGCAATGAATACACCCCTTCATGAAATTTGCCATTGTACAGTTTCAAATCCTTAACACCGCGCGCTTTCAAACGCTGTTCAATAACCGCCGCGGTAACCTTTGACGCACCAATAGTCTGACTATTGGTGGCAAATGCCATTAAACCTCCATACAACGGCACATATGAGCTTGAAGGTGCCGCGTGTCTAAATACGCTCTTGAGCCGCTTGTAAATATCGCGTGAAATTTGCGGCCGCGTTACGCACAATTCTATGTGCAGCTGCACAATGCCGTTTTTGTTGAGAATCTTGTTGAGCGATTGATAAAACTCTTTGGTGTACAATGCTTTTGACGGGCCTATAGGGTCGGTCAAATCGGAAATAATGACATCAAACTTCTCGCTTGTTTCTTCTACAAAGCGTTTGCCGTCTCCAATGACCAGCTGTGTGCGTTTGTCTGTGAACGCATTACCGCACACGCTTTTTAGATATTTCATTGAAAACTCCACCACTCCTTTGTCAATCTCAACCATAACTGCTTTTTTCACCGTTTTGTGTTTTAAAACATTGCGCAATATCCCGCCATCTCCCCCGCCGATAATCAATATTTTTTCCGGCTTGGGATGCGCGCAGAGAGCTGTATGCACCTGCATTTCATGGTAAAAAAATTCATCTTTTTCCGATGTTTGAAAATTACCATCAAGTTTTAGAAGCTTTCCAAAAAGCGGCGTGTCATATAACTCAATAGTCTGGTACTCGGTACGGCCGCTATAAAGCAATTTATTATAGGAAAACCCGTATACATAATCAATCTGCACTTTGGGGCCTTCCATTACCGGACCTGTCACGTGGTATTCGTAAGTATATTCTTTTGGCATACATTTTCAAATTAATTAATCAATTGTAATGATTTTTGCCTGACTAAAACCGTTATAGGTAGTAGAACTCACATTTGAATAAGCCCCCATAGCGGGCACTAACAGTATATCGCCTATCTCCAAACGAGGCAACATTATGTCCTCTGACACAATATCAAACGAATCACAGGTGGGACCGGCGAGCACGCTTTTAGTATAAACGCCGGTGCGTTCGGTTAAAATTGAATACACACAATGATCATAAACCTTGCCGGAAAAAGAATTATACACTCCATCATCCAAATAGTACCACGGTACGCCACGGCGAATATTTTTGCCGTTCACCGAGGTAATAAGCGTTTGGGCGAGTCCGCAGATAAAACGTCCCGGCTCCGCGCAGATATTCATGCCGGGGAAAAGCTCGTAAATTTTCCGTCTGATCGGCAATGAAAAATGTTCAATAGAAGGCAGTGGGCGCGTATAAGGCACAGGAAATCCACCGCCTATGTCCACGGTATCCAATAAGATGCCCTCATGCTGTAATTGATCAAACAAGCGGCGCACCGCAACTAATGCTTTCAAATAATTTTTGGTGGTATACGATTGTGAACCAACATGGAAACTGACTCCATGTACGCGCGCGCCGGTTGCGACAGCTTCTTTTATGAGCGCGTTCGCTTCTTTAATGGTCGCTCCAAATTTATAGGATAAATCAACTTGGCAATTTCGGTTTGGAAAACTCAAACGAAGCAATAAATCTATGTCATTGGTGCCGCGCGTCAAACGGTTGAGCTGGTCGGCATTATCAAAGACAAACCAACGCTGACCCGCCTTGTAACACTGGGTAAAATCATACTCGGACAAGAACGGTTGTGTATTCAAGATATCGCGCGCGGGAACCCCAAACTGCATAATCTGCTTGAGTTCTCCGTACGAAGCAACCTCAAAAGAGGCACCCTCTTCTTTAAGTGTTTTAAGAATATCCGGATGCGGGTTTGACTTAATCGCGTAAAAAATACGCACATTGGGCAAAGCGCGTGTCAAAGACCTGTAACTCTCGCGCACGCGAGAACGGGAAAGCACCAAAAGCGGGCCGCCGTACTTTTTCTTCAAACTATGAGCTTCCACAAACGAAACCGTTGAAAGTCTTTCAAAGTACGCGCGCGCACGAGGCGCTTCCGGAGAAATTGTAGTATCCATTTAGGTAAGATGTTTCTTAAGACTCTCCGCACGATCCGTCTTTTCCCATGTGAACTGCTCGCCGGTACGTCCAAAATGACCGTACGCAGATGTTTCACGGTAGATAGGACGAAGCAAATCAAGAGTGCGAATAATCGCGGCCGGACGCAAATCAAATTCTTTGGTGACAATCTCTGAAAGCTTTTCGTCGCTCACCTTGCCGGTTCCAAAACTGTTAACCCAAATGCTGGTAGGTTCCGCGCGGCCAATGACATAGGAAATTTGAATTTCACATTTGGAAGCTAACCCCGCGGCAACAATGTTCTTTGCCACATAACGCGCCATATAAGCGCCGGAACGATCAACTTTTGACGGGTCCTTGCCGGAAAAACAGCCTCCACCATGACGCCCCATGCCGCCGTAGGTGTCAACAATAATTTTTCGGCCGGTAAGCCCTGTGTCGCCTTGAGGGCCGCCTACCACAAATCTGCCAGTCATATTGATGTGAAATTTGGTCTCCGCGTCCAAATATGAACCGCAAACCGGTTTGATAATATATTCAATAATATCTGCGCGCAATTGCTCGGTAGCTATGTTTGGGCTGTGCTGTGCGGCAATCACCACATTCAAAATACGCACTGGCTTGCCGTCTTTGTACTCCACAGCAACCTGGCTTTTGCCGTCCGGACGCAAATATGGCAACACGCCTTTCTTACGCGCGCGCGTTAACTCTTTGACTAGCTTGTGAGCAAGCATGATGGGCAATGGCATGAGTTCCGGAGTTTCATCACACGCGTAACCAAACATCAAACCTTGATCCCCCGCTCCTTGTTCTTCTTCAGAAGAACGATCAACTCCTTGCGCGATATCAGGTGATTGCTCATGAATGGAAACCAATACACCCGCATCTTCCGCGTCAATGCCGTATTCCGGATTCGTGTATCCAATGTCGCGCAGTACACCTCTGATTACTTTTTGCGCATCCACATATCCTTTGGTTGTTACTTCACCGCCCACGATAACAAGACCTGTAGTAGTAAATGCCTCCACCGCGACACGCGATTTTATATCTTGTCCAATCAAGCTGTCCAGTATCGCGTCGGATATTTGGTCGCAAATTTTATCCGGATGCCCTTCGGTAACCGATTCCGAAGTAAACACCATTACTCCTGTTTGTTGATCTGCCATAGTAAAAAATTAAAATGAATAAATTAAAAGAACGCCATTAAAGGAGTTCTGTTGCTTATAATTATAAAAAGAATGATACGCATCTGCCATAGCTTACTCTACCACACCTTTACGGTCGCTCATGCCGCGCGTTCGGCGTTTGACCAATTTGTCTTTACGATTGATGATTTGGCGCTTCAATTCGTCATGCGCCAAATCTATGGCGGCATATAAATCACCTGCTTCATACTCTGCACGCAACAACTGTTTGGGAATATGCAAATTTATCTCGGCGCGAAACACGTCGCCTTTGTGATGATGTTCTGTTGTTTTGCCGACTTCAACACGCGCCTCTACGGTTGCAGGCTTGAATTGTTTGAGAAATTTTTCCAACGCGCCGATTTTCTTGTGCACATAAGACTCAATCGCCGGCGTGAGCGGAATCAATGTACTTTTGATGTTGATCTGCATAGATGTAGGTAGGATTTCTTGGCTTGTTATTTACGAACAAATTGTAACGTACATTCTATAGAAATGCAAGCATGGGCGTCAAGCTGACTTTAAGAGGCGGTTTATCAACAGCCCCACGTGCTTATCGTACCAGTGGAGGCGACCCCTCAAACCCCACCAACTGCACCTCTTCTTCCAACACAACATTAAAGGTATTATACACCTGTTGTTTGACTTGCCTCATAAGCTCCCACACATCCACCGCGCGCGCCTCTGCGGTATTGGTAATAAAACTCGCGTGTTTTCCGGAAACTTCTGCCCCACCCACGCGCAAACCCTTGAGGCCACTCTGTTCAATAAGCCACGCCGCGGGAATTTTTTTGTACTCACGATATTCCGGCGGCACCGGTTTAATTTTATCAATGCAATCAAACTCTTTTTCTCTTTCAATTAAATAATTTTTAAACGTACACCCTGCGCTGGGACTTCCGGGCTGGTGGCTATGGCGATGATCAAGCCAACCCTGCAATTGCGCCCACGCTTCTTTTGAATCGCCTTTTTTTAATTGCAAACGCATTTTTATAATAATATCGTCCGCACGTGTGGTTTTAAAAATACTCGTGCGATAGGCGAACGCGCACGATTCCGGTTTTAATTCTTCAACCTGTCCTTTATGAAAAACCGTAACACTCATGGTTTGTTCACTGATCTCGCTTCTAAAGGCACCCGCATTGCCGCGTAGCGCACCACCAAATGATCCTGGCAACCCACCCGCCCACTCAAGACCGCGCCATCCTTCTTTGGTCAGCTTATGCGCAAGAGGAATAACGAGAACACCCGCACCCACTTCCAAAACATCACCCACAAGATGCACCTCATTAAA
>Ga0209211_10011558_pt1 | contig 11260 bp, 13 predicted proteins | sample RifGroA2_FD_183992 | JGI IMG/M metagenome (GOLD analysis project Ga0209211, IMG submission 183992) | Groundwater microbial communities from Rifle, Colorado, USA - Groundwater A2 (SPAdes) (version 2) | ecosystem: Environmental > Aquatic > Deep subsurface > Groundwater | place: Rifle, Colorado...
ACCGCTCGAGTATGTCCCACGCCCCATCGGTTGAGGCGTCATCAATGATGATGAACTCAAACCTTTCGTAGGTCTGCTTGAGAATGCTTTCGATGGCTTTCCCCACGAACCGTGACCCGTTGTACACGGGCATGATGACGGAAACGAGTGGTTGTTTGTTCATATCGCCTCAGTCCTCAAGGCGTCTTGAGGCCTAGGGCGAACACAGTACTTCTTTAATCTTTCTTCCTTTCGGATTAAGAACCTTGCGGAGCAAGGTGAGTACTGTGTAACGCACATTCAGAAGGGTGTTTTAAGCCCTTTTTCTAAGTCAGTTATGACCTAGGTCTATCCCGCTTCGCGGGATGAGTTATTCAGTTGTTGAACTACGGCTGCCAGGGCTTGGCCTTGACGGAGGCGGGGACTTCGCCGGACCAGGGGTTGATAACGCCACTGGTCAAGGTGCCGGCGGTTGGCGCAGAGTCGAGGTAGCAATTGCCACCGTCGCACGTCTTGCCGTTTGACAGCACGATCTTCCATCCCCAGACTACATCGCCCTTATTGAACCGGGCGGTTTTGTCTTGGCCGGTCGCGATGCGAGTGCCATTCGTGGCGCCCGTGCCGCAGGTGGCAGTTTCGGTGATATTCACTTTCCAGCCGTCAAGTGGCTCGACGTTCTTGTGAGCCCAGCAGTATTTGACTGCTTCATTGACGCGGAAGTTGAATTCCCATTCCGCCCACTGTGGCAGCGTGACAAGGGCAAAACCATTGGTGACGGTGACCGTGACAACTTGGCCACCTTCCCAGGCTTTGTAGATGCCACCATCTACACCGTTGACTTCAACACCGCCGACGATGAGCGTGCCGTTTTCAGGCACCTGGATCGCCCAAGTATTTTCGCCCGAGATGCCGGTCGGCAGGTAGATAGCCGCCGCGTGTGTTTTGGGCATTTGGGGATCCACGACACCCATGACCACACCGTTGACCACAACGTTATTTTCATCCGTCGCGGTTTTCTTGGTCGGCGTGACTGTCGGCGTGAGCGCGGCGATGATTGCCGTGGCCGTCGGCTGGATCGTCGGCTCGGCCGTCGCCGTGGGCGCGATGCTGGTCGCCGTGGCGGCGGGCCGGGTGTTCGTCGGCAGGGTCGTCGTCGCCGTGGGTTTGGCCGGTGCCGCGGGGCGGGTGGCCGTAAACAACACGGTCGCCGCGACGAGCAACACTAAACCAAGGCCTACTGCCAACCCTATGTAGTTGGGGCGTGAGGCTACGGGCGCTGGCGTTGGTGTGGGCGTCACGGGCACGGGCTTCGGCATAGGAGCCGGTGCGGGGGGTTTGACCGGCGGTGTTTTTACCGTCGGCTTCGGGGCGGTCACCTTTTTGGGGGTGACCTTCTTCGGGGTCAGCGCCTTTTTTTTCGGCGTGACCTTGGGGGCCTTTTTCTTGGCCATTGTTTCCTCCTGCCAGTTTTCACTGGCTGATTGTGAGTTTCCTACTTCCGTCCGCCTATTTGGGGGCTGCCTATACGAGGGGCGAGCCAACGGACAGAAAATGGAAATTTTTTTTGAGTCCAAATTTTAACAGGGTGGACACAAACCCTGAAGCCTTCCTTGGACGTATCCAAAGAACGATTCAGGATTCGGCCACCGATGGACTCGGAGGAATCCCATGATCTCCCCACGCGCCTTTTCTATGCAACTGAATATGTGAATGTGCGATTATTGAAGAGATAGCGATAAGTGATAAGCGATACGTAAAGCGCATATGCTTCACCTTCTCTTATTTTTCTCTCTATCCTTCTCACCCGAGATTGATCCCGGGAAAGAATCCCGCATGTGTTTCCCTGCCCGAAAACGTTCTCCTGCCGTAGAACGTTCCGGGTAAACCGTGAGGCACTGCGGGACTCATTTCCGATATCAAAATCTCAAAAAGCAAAGATCGAACAATAATTAACTATTTCAATCTATTCTTTTTGGTATCAAAATAATCGTATTGACATTGTAGTATACACGAGGTAGAGTTGGGGTATGTTTACTAAATCTGACATCGACTGGCTCAAAGATGAATACTTGCGGTCTCTTGCCGATGAGATCGAATCCAGAATTGGAAAAAAACTTGATGCCGTAATCACGAAGCTTGACACCTTCGTCGGCGAAATTCAGAAGCGCCGTGATGAAGATACGGTTCACTCCGGCGATCATAGCCAAATCAATGACAGACTCGAGACGATCGAAAAACAACTCAACATTGCTTCTGTGTGATTTATTATTGATTTATTAATGTGCCACAAATAAACCGGCAATATTTCTGCCGGTTTTTTTATTTGTTGAAGCCGGCAGACTTCTTTTCACCTTTTTACAGGTGGACAAATTTCAGCCATGGCGGAAAAATGTCCACCTGGGAGATTATTGTTTATTTAGATACGCTTTTTTAACATTGCCAATCCCCCAAGAGCTGTTCCTACAAATGGCAGGATAAGGAGGAGGTCATCAAAGCCGGCTACCGGCAGTATCGTGGCCACCTTACTTACACAGATACTCACCGTGTCGTCATCGCCGTTGGGGCGGGCAGGAGAGGTCACGCGGCCGGTGTTGACGATGTCACATTTGATGGGCGTGTTTGCTTCGACCCTGACCAGCACTTCTTGGGTCCGGGTTTGTCCGGCAATCACGTTTTCGAGCGTGAAGGTAAGCGTGCCGCCGGGCTTGCCAGGGGTAGAGTACGTACCGGGGCCGGCCACAAAGGTCTCTTCAACAGGAAGTTGATCCGTGACGGTGACCGGATTATGGGTTTCGCCGCTGGCATTTCGGATAATGAGCCGGTAGAGGACCTCCGATCCGGGGCTATAGGGCGTGTCGCTTGAGGTGATGTTTTCCACGTACAGGCCGCTTGTGGGGTGCTTGACCATTTTATTGATCGTCAGATCCACGGGCTGGCAGGCCACCGCCGCACCGTATTGGTTGGTGCAGGACTGGGCCAGCGCCAAGGGCGCTCTAAATCCCAATACCCAAATCCCAATGACCAATAAAGAAAGAAATATTGCGATGTGCTTTGAATGCATAAGAGATAGAATATATCAGAAAAAAAGCATGATGTCAAGTGCTATAGGGTACTTCTTGTACGAAATCCGCAAATAGCAATAAGCGCTCCGTGGTAGATCCCGGCGGCCAGCAGGTCTGGAGGATGAGGGTCTTTGTTCCTTTTTGCGGGATCAAGTACGAGACGTCTGTGGGTTTAACCACGCGCTTCTCGCGAAGCGTATAGGTATATTGCTTTCCTTTATAATAGATGACGATGAGGTCTCCTTCCGTGAGGTTTTTGAGGAGATAAAAGACGGCATTTAAGTCACTCACGAACCAGTCATAGTTGGTCGAATGCGAGAAGAGGTACACGGTGCCGTCTTCGTCGGGGAAGTAGCTCGTTGAGGCATGGGCGACACCTTTCTTCAAGGCCTCTAGGTAGACTCCGGGATCAGAAGGATTGACGGATGGAATGACCGCCGTGTTAATTCCCACTTTTGGCACGATCAAACTAAATTCCTTATTCACCGGATCAATACTTGCCCCATCCTCGGTTTTGAGAGGGTTGAAAATCACGGGGACTGCGACGGGCAGCGGTTTTCTTGCTTCTTGTTTACTGTTTACTGTCCCCTGTACTCGCCGCCACGCGTAATCGGCTTCTAAACGAAGAGCAGGTGTCAATGGCCCCGCGATGCCCCCCAGGGACAGGGCGATTAAACCCAGGGCGATACGACGGCCTACATTCGTTCGATTGACAATCTTCTCGCGACCGCGATAAGATTGTCGATGGATGAAAGCTCTGCCTGATTTATCGGTATATTCGTAGATGATGCCGAAAGATTGCATGAGCGAGGAGTATAACAGAGAGGCCTATAGAATGCAAGATTGAACTTAAGCAGGTGATTTCCCTGTCCAGACGAGGTCGATATCCTGGCTGATAGCTTTTTTGGCAAGGGCGCTCGCGGCGTCGTACTGGCCCTGCCGGATGAGGTTACTGACGGTTCCTTGCGCTTGAGAGACGATTGCTTCTTCATATTGCCGCATGAGGGGAAGGACGATGGGGGCAAATTCCGGGGCGTGGTCGTCCAGTTTGGCTGCGGCTTTGTAGAGCGCCTCAAAACTCATACCGGGTTTGACCGTGTCCAAAACGATCTGGGAGAGCGCTTGGGCCCGTTCCTCGGTAATCGTCCCGCCCTCCAATCGTGCTTTGATGAGCTCGACGACGGAAAGCTCTATCTGTTGACGCAGGTCATTAGGGGTCATGAGATTAGTATTACGGATAGAACCAGAAGTATCAAGAGGGGTAAACGAATATTCCAAAACTTGATATGATAGAAAAGTATGGGACATGCGGATATTCAATTAGACGATGGTCAAGTATTTAATGTAAGCGCTCATCTTCCAAAACAGCTCCAACGTGAGGCTTTGGATAGTCGTGTAGGTATGCCAGTAGGTCTACTAATTTCCGCGCGATTTGACAATTTTCGAATCCTATAGTATACTTCCTAAGCATCCAGGTTCTCTTTCAGAGTTCCGATGCCAATCGAGACTCCGAAAGGGAGGAATGGAGAGTTTGTGATCGCGTGATTTACTTACGTCATACGCGACGTCTGATGATCCGCGATTGCTCTTTGACATGGTTCAGTTGAAAAAGGGAAATACGTGCCGGGGATCGTGGGGGATTGGACTGCAATCTGGGGAGGATTTTTTCGTCTCCGGATGGCAGTTCAATATATCAACCCAACTTTTGTAAGGTCCCTAAGGAGGACAAAAATGGTCAAGAGCTTTCCACTAAGGAACTGGTTCGTAATTCTCGTGCTGCTCCTCGCCGTCGAATTTTTTCTCGGCGACCCGTTGGTGCTTCAGACCGGTACGGTTGGATCCCGTGGGGTCTTGCCTTGGAAGCAGACATACAAAGTGGCCGCGCCCGCGTGGGCGAGAGACGATAGACTCGTGAGCGATGCGCTCGAGCGCTACTACGGTTGGGGAAGAGCCGAGGGCATTTGGGTCGATGCCAAGATGGTGCTTTATCCCACCGACGACGTTTGGACCCAGAAAGAGCACTACAGCTGTTCGGCAAGGCTACAGTATGGCGATGGCAGCTTCACCATGCGAGTGAAGTCCTACCCCTGGGAGGCGCGCGAGAAGTGCCTCCAATGGGCGGCGACGCGCAATTTTCGGGTCTACAGCGGCACGATCACGGTCGAGGGTGACCAGAAGGTCATTTTGCTGAAGCGCGATCGCGACTTCAAGCCAGAGATCATCCTCGTCCCACCCGAGGAGTAAGCCCCAACAACTGAACCTATCTTCGCTCCGGGCGGACTTTGATGGTCACACCGACCAACAAATACTACCGCCCGGAGCCACGATTTACCGCTTGTGAAATCGCGGTACTGATGAGTCCCATATAGGACGAAATCGAAACAGTATATAGTAGTATGGTGACGCTAGGTAAAGGTACGTTTTATGAAGAACGCTGAGGTCCCGGCCGTAATTGGCGCTCTTGTGGGGCGTGACAACGCGGTAGAAAAAATTTGTTTAGCTTCGCAAGGGGTGGTCTTACGAAGCCGGGTTGCTATTGAATGATCCGGAAGAAGCTCATTGTACACGGCCATGATGCTTGTGCAAACAAGCGAAATACCGTAAAATTCCAAGAGTATGCCAAGGCATGAATATGGTGATGAATATGTAAGTGAACCGGTTGACGGAGGCGTTCCGGTGACTCAACTCGAGAAGTTAAAAGCGCATCTCATGGGACTTGATGCGCTTGCGCCACTTGATCCGAAAGCGATAGCAGAAACGCTTGAAATGGAAGAAAAATACGTGGCGCGGCTTTTTGGTCGTTTGGAAAATGCTATGATTGAATGGAAAGATGGAAAACGTGTTCGCATGGAAGACGCGTTTGACCCTGATTCTCCCGGTGAAGTGTTGAGGAGTGTTAGTGGAGGTAAAGGTGATCCAGAGGCAGGAGGATTGCAGATGCACTCAAGGCATAGACGGACATCACCGTAGTTCATGGTTTTTCCGGGTGAAAACCCGGGTATCGATTGTTAAGATAAATTTTGGTACTATCAAATCCTCATGCCATCACTTCCTTATTCCAAACACACACTTCCCAACGGCCTTCGGCTGATCCTTGTTCCTATGAGCGGCGTGAGTAGTGTCGCAACGGCGGTTATGGTGGGAGTGGGGAGCAGGTATGAAACCCCGGCGATTAATGGCGTGAGCCACTTTTTGGAACACATGGTGTTTAAGGGGACTAAAAAATATCCCACGACAGAGGATGTCAACATCATCGAGCGCATCGGGGGACTGCAAAATGCCTACACGGATATCGATATCACCAACTACCACAACAAGGTGCTTAGCACTGACTGGGCCTTAGCGCTAGAGATAAATCGCGAGCTTGCCACAAAGCCATTACTTGAACAAAAACACATTGATCGCGAGCGGGATGTTATTTTGGAGGAGATGAAGCGCTATGAAGATGAACCCGCGGCCAAAGTCGGCGAGGCCTTTCACGCCATGATGTATCCCGGCGCCACGCTTGGGATGCGCACGATCGGGCAGCGCGAGAGCCTTTTAGCTTTGAAGGGCACTTCCCTTCGAAGCTACCATGAGCAGTGGTACCGGCCGGAGCGCACCGTCGTCATACTTGCAGGGAAGCTCCCGAAAGGCCCGGCGGTGCTCGCGACTACGAAAGATTTCTTCAGTCACCTAGGTAACTTAGGTACCCTAGGTAACCTAGAAAGAGTCACTGATGGGCAGGACAAACCCCAACTCTCCGTTGTCACCAAGCCGGATGCCCAACAGGCCCATCTCACCCTGGGGCTTCGCACGTTTGCACGCGCAAGCTTCGACCGGTTCGCCTGGAGCATCCTCAACATGATCATGGGGATCGGTTTCACCTCGCGATTATTCAAGGAGATCCGGGAGAAGCGGGGGCTTTGCTATGCCATTCGGTCAAGTTCGGACAATTGGGCAGACGTGGGGTACTGGTCGATCTACGCGGGGGTCGCGACGGAAAAAGTGGAGGAGGCGACCCGCGCAATCCTTCACGAGCTCGGGAAAGCAGCAGAAAAAGGAGTGACGGAGGAGGAAATTGCCGTTTCTAAAAAACGGATTAAGACAGTTTTGGCTTTCAAAAGCGAGGACCCCGAATTTTTCACTGAGTTTTACGGCCGCCAGGAGCTCTACGGCATGCCGATTCTGACGATAGAGGACTATATCAAAGCGATCGACAAAGTAACAAAAGATGACATCAATCGATTGCTCAAACGCTACGTCGTAACCAAAACTCTCAATATGGCCTTGGTGTGGAACAAGCCGCGCGAAGCGTGGATAGAGAAGTTGCTCGTGTTATAATATGCCTATGATCGAACAAACGGTTGTCCTTATCAAGCCGGATGGGTATGAGAAAAAAGTCGTCGGCCAGGTGATTGACCGATTCGAGCGGGCGGGCTTGACGTTGGTCGCGTTGAAGATGGTCCGGCTGACGCGGGAACTTCTGGAAATTTGGTACGCCCACCACAAAGACAAACCCTTTTTCCCCAGTCTTTGCGAGCAGATGATGGCGACGCCGGTTGTGGCGATGGTCATCGAGGGAGAGGGGGCCATTGAAAAAGTTTTTGCTATCTGCGGCCCGACGGATCCAAGCGAAGCGCAGCCCGGCACGATCCGGCGGGACTTCGGCGTGGACAAGCCCCGAAACGCAGTCCACCGAAGTGACAGCGCCGAGGCCGCGGCAAAAGAGATTGGGCTGCTGTTTGGTGTCGGGGAGCTTTACGAGAAATAGAGGAGTTTAGAGGAATTTAGAGGACTTTAGAAAACAAATTCCCTATAAATTTCTGTAGACTCCTCTAAAATCCTCTAATTTTCCCCCGGATCCGGGCTTGTTCCACTTGATAATACTTCTGATCACGGGCGAGTTTGTCTTCCAGGGATACGACGAGTTTGCGCAGATGCCAATCGGTTTTATTGATGAGTTCTATGAATATCTCGTAGGTAAGGGCGTGGGGATCGAGGTTGTCGACCGGAGGATAGTGAAATGTAAATTCCTCTAAATTCCTATAAAATCCTTTAGAGGACTTTAGAGGATTTTGGAGGAATTTATGGGAGATCACGGAGGCTTTGAGGACTTCGTGCCAATCCGCTAGATCAATGCCTAAGGTTCCCAGTGACGACCCGGGTCGGGACGGAAGAAGACCGTCTTGCTGTACCCTTTGGACGTCGCCTTTGACCTCGATAAGACTTGCCTGGCTAAACCCCAGGAAGTTCAGATATTCTTTTGTCGTCGGTCTGGCAAACCCTTCCTCGATGTTGGCCACGGTGGAGCGGGCGGCATCGTCTACTTGGGTTTTGGTACGGTACTCGCTTTTCGGCAGTGTATCGGTGAATTTCCTGACGATAGTACGGAGTAAACTTGCGTTGCTCCAGGCGACCAGATGGATGTATCCGTTGGGAGTGTTGGAAATGCGGGAGCGGGCGATGGGATTTTTCGGCTCGGAAAGTTCGCGTAATGTTTTATCGATGAGTTCTTGGATAATTGGGTTTTGGTCTTGCATGGGGCCAGTGTAGGATTTTCCGTGCGCCAAGTCCAGTGGGGATTTAGAGGAGTTTAAAGGAGTTTAGAGGACTTTAGGAGAGTGAAGACCTCTGTTTACTGGGCTTCGTGTAAAGTCTCCTGCGGAGCAGGATCCCGCTTCGCGGGACTGTAGATTCCTTTAAATTCCTTTAGATTCCTCTAAATCCTTTAGTTTTTTTTGCCGGTGTAGGAGGAGTGACCATGGGGGTCGCTACCTGGCTATCTACCGGAGGTTTGATGATCTCGAGCTTACGGAAAATCGGGAGGATGACTTCAAACGGCAACCCGATGACGTTGGTGTAACTTCCGTCAATTTTTGTGACCAGATCCCAGGGCGTTTCGCTTAGGGCGTACCCTGCGGCAAAGCGCGTAAAGTCGTAGCGGGTGACGTAGCTTTCCAGCTCGCTTGCACCCAGCTTGCGAAGTGTGACTTTGGTCGTGACTGTTTTTTCCCATTTTTGCTTTGGTGTGTGGCCCTCGTAAAGCGTGACGACGACGGCTGTGGTAAATGCATGCGTTTTATCCATGAGCGCTTTGAGGATCTCCCGTGCATCGGCCCTATCGGCGGCTTTCCCATAGGCCTTTTTTCCGAGTATTGCCATAGAATCAGCCGTAATGACGAGCGTTTTAAACTCTTCGGAGATTGTATAGACTCTCGGGTGCCTCGCAACTTCGTCGGCTTTGGCTGCCGCTCTTTTTTTAAGCATGGTGACAGGGTCAGCGTGCGTGATGGTTTCCTCATTGACTCGGGTATGGGCGACCCGGAAGCGGATCCCCAGTTTCTCAAGAAGCATCTTACGACCGACGGATTGGGAAGCAAGGACGACGTCTATGGCCGGGGGAGGCAGAGGCTCTCCGGAGCGCGTGAGGCGAAGGTTCATGAGGGGTAGTATATCCTATTTTATGTAACTTTGCTACAATACGTTTTACCGTATATCGGGGTGTAGCGCAGTTGGTAGCGCGCTTCGTTCGGGACGAAGAGGTCGGCGGTTCAAATCCGCCCACCCCGACCAAATTGCCCCTATAGCTCAACGGACAGAGCAATCCCGTCCTAAGGGAAAGATGAGGGTTCAATTCCTTCTAGGGGCGCATTGACATTTCTTTGCAAACGAAGTGCGCTTAGAAATGACAATGCCCTCCTGCAAACGCTCCTCAAGTCGTGTACGAATAGTACTGGAAAGACTTGAGGGAAGTTGCGGAGGGCAGCAGCCCAAGAATAGGTGCCAACGTAATCCACCTGGCAGGTGTCTGACAGGTGTCTGAAACGGGGACGCAAAAAATAGGGTGGACATTTTTCCGCCATGGCCGAAATTTGTCCAGTGGAGGGAGCAGAAGCATACAAGCGCTATTCCTGGCTTTCCTCGCTGGCTTTGAGCTCATTCATTAATCGTTGACCTATATCTGGGCGAACGTCACTAATCGCTCCAATTTTCCTCCTCATTTCTGCATGAATCACTTGAGCAGGTAAATCGTCCTGATGTCCTGTTGGATCCCAACGACGACGTGCCAATTCTGCAACTTCATCTAGGGTTAAATCTTCAAATCTATGAATAACTGTTCCCATGTCAGTTCCCTCACGCGCCATCGTTGCCAACGAATGCGCTCGATTGGCTGCTTGAAAATCGGCATAAAGATTTCGTGCACCTTCAACCAATCCATTAAACACATTCCCTCCTTTCTGAGAGCAGTTTTGAATGGCTGTACTATACGAACTTCAATTGAGATTGTCAAGTCTGTACAAGCTACCTCATCTTAAGTTCACCGTGTATAAATTCGGCAGGTTGCCGGCGCCGGGGTTTAAGTTGGTCAGGATCACAATCCGGCTGCCCGTAGGCCACGGAGTGACAAATTTTTCATCAAACGGGCCGGAGTAGAGCGTAGTCCAGTTGGTGCGGTCGTACTCTACTACATCTATTTTGCCGCTTCCGACGAGGAGAAGATGTTTATTGGTGGGAAACCAGAGCGGTGTCATGAGCGCCTCTTTTTTCTCAAGGAGGAGGTAGTTTTTGTCCTCGCGGCTATCATAAATGTACAGATTTCCCGGTTTGATGGTGCGGACTTCTTCGGTAGGATTTGCCCCGATCATCGGCGGATCGATAATGACGGGAATGGTGGCAGCAGCCGTCGCTTCGTAGAGGAGCTTGGTTTCATCCGGAGAAAACGAGAGAATCATCGCTGAACTGGTTGCTACGTCGATAAAGGGCTGTTTGAAGGAGGCGAGTTTTTGCCTTTCCCGGTCAGCTTTTTCTTTCTGCCAATCCTGAGATTCAATGCTTGGCACTTTTTGTGCCGGTGTTTTTGATAAATCGTATAATGTGCTGCTTGTGCCTTCCGTAACGAGTATTTTTGTGGCATCGGGAGACCAAAGGAGAGATTGGGGAGATTGGGAAGAAGACAAAGAAAGCTCGGCGATGAGCTTTGGGTCACGGTTTCTGCCGCCTAACGGTCGGTCGGCAAGTTCCAGAGTATAGAGTCCTGACTTTTTGATGAAGGCGACGGTGTTGCCGTCCGGAGATACCGCTGGGGCGAGAATGCCGCTGGTGGTTATCGGCGAGAGGCTCGGGGATGTGGGAAACAGGTACGCATCCGCACGTACGACCAATTCTCCCTGGACGCGGATCTTTTTTTCCCAGGGAATGTAGGCTTCCTTTCTGATGGTGATGGTATACCAGTCGGG
>Ga0209211_10011559_pt1 | contig 11259 bp, 8 predicted proteins | sample RifGroA2_FD_183992 | JGI IMG/M metagenome (GOLD analysis project Ga0209211, IMG submission 183992) | Groundwater microbial communities from Rifle, Colorado, USA - Groundwater A2 (SPAdes) (version 2) | ecosystem: Environmental > Aquatic > Deep subsurface > Groundwater | place: Rifle, Colorado...
ATGAACACAGTCATACTTAGAAGAGTCGCGCCTTACGCGCGGCACGGACATCGATACTATCCCCGCTGTGGAAAACTTAAAAGATATCCACATGCAGATTGTGTTGCGGTGCAGTGCTTAAATGGCGGAATGTAATTATGTTAAATAAACAATCATTGCTTGCCGATTTTTTGATGAAGCTCGTGCTGATTTCAGATTATCCAAAACTATGTAAATAGGAGATCTCGGAAGAAGCGCAAAAGCATTTTTGTCCAATTTTTTCTGGCGCAATTCGCCTTTGCTTAAAGGGATATGGAGCGCTTGCTTTACTAATTTGGTCACGCATAAATCATACCATATGGATTTATTGCCATAGATAGAAGAGAAATGTATCTTTAATCTGTCGAAGTAACGATCATTGGAAATTTGTTTTTCCGGGCAGTTAGCTCAGCTGGTTAGAGCGTCGCGTTGACATCGCGGAGGTCACTGGTTCGAATCCAGTACTGCCCACCAAATAATTGTGGTATTATTCTTGTGTGACAAAACATGAAACAATTGAGCATTGGCACAAAGAAGCTCGTGAATCATTGCGAATGGCAGAATTGGCATTACAGGAAAAATCGTATGCGCTGGCACTTTTTCACTGCCAATTAGCGGTTGAAAAAGCTTTGAAAGCAGAATATATCTCGGAAAAAGACTCGGATCCGCCTTTGACGCACGACCTTCTAAGAATTGCAGATAATCTAAACAGAAATTGGGACAAGGAAGAAAAAAATCTTCTGGACGATTTGTCCGGATACGCAATCGCTGGAAGATATGATGATATTGAATGGTCAGATAGCAAAGCAACACAAGAAAATGCTGAATACTGGCTTGAAAAAAGCCGCCAATTAATTTCTTCTCTCAATGTTTCATGAAAAAAAAAGAAGGTGTAGATCTGGCAAAAAGATTCAAATCAAAACTTCTTGAATTGAATCTGCCCGTAAAGGAAGTGATCCTGCACGGCTCTGTAGCAAAAGAAGAAACTCACAAATGGAGCGATGTTGATATAGCAGTGGTTTGCGTTCATTTCCGTTCCACCCGCCATGACGAAAACTTTGAATTGATGAAGGCTCGAAGGGAAATTGACCTGCGCATTGAACCTTTCGTCCTGCACCCGGATGATTTCGATAATCGGTATTGGGGATTCCCAAAGGAAGTGAGAAAGAATGGGATTGTTGTATAATCGCTTGCCATGCCTAATCCCCTCCTCGACCTGCTCTTCCCCACCCGGTCTTTGACAGGGAAAACCGGAGCATGGATTACAGATATCGAACGCAGACAGCTTTATTCTTTCCCTGTAACCGAAAACAAACAGGAGCTCATGAGGCGCGGGCTTAATTTTATTGATGAAATACGGTCGGGAAGCTCTTACGAAAACTGCCCGCTCCTGCACAAAGCGATACACACCTTCAAATACGGCCGCGTAAAAGCGATTGCGGAAGATCTGGCGAAAATAATGCTTGGAAACAGCCCCGCACTCGCCGGAAAAACTATCTGTCCGGTTCCTCTCCACTGGACAAGAAAATTCTCGCGCGGATTCAATCAGGCGGAATTGCTCGCAGAAATAATCTCTAACGGCGCGGTTGTTTCAAATCTCTTGGTGAGAACGAAACCGACCGGATTCCAGATGAAACGAAAAAAATCCGAGCGCTTGAGCGCGCTTAGAGGTGCTTTTTCATGCAGGACGAACGCGCCGCCGCAGACGGTAGTATTGATTGACGATCTTTCCACGACAGGCGCGACCCTGAATGAATGCGCGAGGACACTCAAAAAAGCGGGAGTTAAGAGAGTGGAAGGGTGGGTGGTGGCACATGGGTAAATGGAAAGTGGAAAGTGGAAAGTGACGAAAACCAATAACAGGCTTTGAAATGCTTTAGAATTTTCCACTTTCCATTTTCCATTTTCCACTTATCCTTTTTGTGCTATAATGTAACGATTATTCAAACACAAACACACATGGCTGATGATAAATTTTCAGGCGGGAACGATACCCTCATCGAATGGGAAGCGCCCGTTCGAAAAGAGCATGTAAGAGGCAAAAAATGGTATATATGCGCCTCGCTCACAGCGGCATTGCTCACCATTTACAGCATTTACTCAAAATCATGGTCATTCACCGCGGTTTTACTGCTAACAATGGCGCTTTACGTTTACGTACACAGGGAAAAACTTCCTAAAAAGAAAATAAGAATTTTCTCTTCAGGAATCGAATTTGACGACAAACCGCACCCGATTTCGGATTTCCAAGGATTCTGGATTCTTGAGATTGATGAGGCCTACAGCGAACTGCATCTGGAAATGACAGACCCCCGCAAAAAGTCGATTGTGATTTCTCTTGGACAAAATGACAGCGAAAATATAAGAAAAGTGCTTGGGAATTTGCTGAACGAACTTGAAAATAAACATGAAAAATTATTTGACAAGATTATTCGGATATGTAAACTGTAACCCGATGCGCAGAATGCGCATTGGACATTTTGCAGACATTCGCCCCGATTCCATCGGCGGCGAAGAACGCAGGCTTTGCCATCTCAAGGATGATAAAAAGAAGAACGACCGAAAAATCCCTTTAACGAACGAGAACGAGAAAACAGAAAATCAAAATGAAACTCCGCGCAAGGAAGATCATGCGGAAAAAGATTTATTGGAAACTTCCGAGAACGTGCGAAAAAACATATTAGGCTCCGTCCCGGAGGCGATGCTTGACGTTCCACAGAGCATTCTTAAGTCCCCCGCTATGCTTACGACAATAATTTCAAGCGATCTTTTGACCGACGAGCAAAAAGCAAAAATCAAGGACATTGCCGCAAAACACCTTGGTAAAAAATACGACTCGACGCTGTCGCTTGAACAGCAGTTAATTGATTACCTCTATACGAACGATGAACGGGACAGAGCCCTTAAAGAGCTTAAGCCCATAATCATGGAAATCCTAGCGAACCCGAATGCTGTTTTGTCACTTTGCCGCGCGTGCGAGGGAAGAAGAAAACGCTGCGCTGAACTAGTTAAAATCGTCGAAGGGAAAATGGGTCCTTTAAGCGATTTTCCGAATCTCGACCTCGAGCGGATACAAATGTTCGAACAGCTCACTCTCGCAGATAGAGGAATGGGGTTTTCCCAATGGTTGCAGGAAGAAGATGTGGAAGAAATTCGCAAATTTTTCGGAGAGAAAACAGTGACACCTGAATTTATTTTGAAAAAAAGAAGCGAAACGAGACAAACCGCGGATATATCGGCCGAAGGCGGGGTGACAGGAGAAATCAAACCGTTCCATTTGCGCGCAATCGATGCAATAGGAAACCGTTTGAAGTTAAACAACATGCAAACGCGCGAACAGGACTGGGACAAAAGCAAGGACATGCCGGGCTCTTTTGCGGATACTTACAAAAAGATCGAAAGCGAAGGCATGGAACTGCGAACACTGCTTGATAAACAACTCCAATGGCACGCGAAAGAAAAACTGGAGGCGCTAAACAACCGCTTGAAAGGCGCGACTGAAGAAAGGCTTAAAGAAGAAAAAGACGTGCATGCGCATTACGGCACAAGCATTGCGGCGGCGATACACGAAACAGCCGGGCTTCAGCTCAAATTAAGTTACACGTTAAGGATAGACGAACTTAATGAAAACAGGGCAAAACCGATAGAAGACGAGGATTATCTGGAAGACGCCGAAAAAAGTTTCAGGAACATCGCGCAAATTACGGAACTCCTGGATCCCAATTTCACTGTGAGATATCTGGAGCAGGAAAAAGAAAACGGAAACATATCGGAGGAACAGCTAAAATCATTCAAGAAAGACTCGGGGAAAGGCACAGAAATCACAAGCGAAGGATGGCTATATTCAATGTTAAGGAAAGAGCGCGAAGACCACGAAACGGCGGTTTCCTCGCTTATTGAATTCATAAACCTTTGGGAGGAATTCAAGAAGGCGGGAGACGAGGAATCCCTTGAATTTTTAAGAGACAAACTCCCGCCGGATGAAGCAGGAAAAGAGGAAAACATTTTTGCCGTCGCAAGAAGATTAAGAGCTGGCGAAGCAACCGCGGAGGACCACGAATACGTTTATGAGCGGTGCGTTGACGGCGCGATAAACATCAAGAAAATACTGTTTCTTGCAAGGAATCCTTCAAGCCGGATCAAATCCTATGAAGTCTTCCAAAAAGCCAAATACGCAGGCGAGGATGAAAGCATGGACAAGGCGGGCACCGAGGCCAAGCTCAATGAACTTCGAGAAAAATTTGAATCGTGCGAAGGAATGCGGCACCAGTTATGCAAAGTAATGGGATTTTCCGCAAACTTAAACCGCGAGTTTGAAAAAATACAAGAGCGAATTTCGAGAGGCACCCAGGAATCCATGCGCTCGGCAAGAGAAAGAATCTCGGTTCTTGAATCCTGCTTGGATGATTTGAACGATCTTTACTCGAATCCGGAGAGAACCAAAAAAATCTCCGGCCAAAGTTTCGGCAATATACTTAATGCCCGCGGGGACGTGAGCAGAACTTCCGCATGCTATTCGAACGGGGTGATATACATAAACGAGCCCGTCTGGAATTCATTGGATAACCAGACCAAAAGCGAGCGCCTTGAACACGAAAGAGGCCATGCGATCCTGGACATATTCACAAGAAGGACGGGGCTCATGTTCGACATTCTGCAAACGGCTTTCGATCAAACAAAAGACGGCAAAATGGCGGGCAGTGAAAATAGATTCGGCGACCTGCTTAAAGCCCGCGCAAAGGACTGGGCTATCTCGGTAAACGAGAAAGACCCGAGGTTTGCGGAGGCGCTCATGGAGGAGCTCATTGTCCGATACTCCGACTGGATCCGCAGAAATAAGCCAACATCCGGCTTCAGCAGTGAGGACTTAGTCCTCTTCAAATGGATGGAAAAGCCGGACGATTCATCCCGACGGTTCATCGAAAGCACGAACAAAGACGCCGCGCTTGTCTTTGCGGCGCCACCGGAATCGGAAGGCGGCGATGGTGCCGACGCTGGAACAGAAAGGACACAAAGCACCGAGGGCGCTTTTGACGTTAATCAGGCGATACGCTCGTTCGAGGGCACCATTTGCGAAGTCAGTGAATTCTTGAAGGCGTATCCTACCTTACACGACATCCCAATTACATCTGATGCTGAAATAAACGGCGCAGAAGGGACTGTTACGCTTTCAAAAGACATCGAGGATATTAAGAAATATCTCAAAGAAAAAATCGTTGACCCAGTGGACCGCGACAGGAGTTTGCTTGGCGAAGTGAAACAAAACTGCGGCAGGCTTTCTGAGAGGCTTGGCAAGTGGAAGAGCTTTATGAGCAAGACAACGATGGCGGAGATGCAAAACGTGTATAACGCACAAAAAGAAAGACGCAATATCATTGATATGATTAGGTTCGGTGAAATACAAATGCTGAGCATAATGGACATCTGGAAAACAGCGATGTCTATAAAAGAAGACTGGATAAGGATGTGGAAGCGCAGAGGCGAGCATGCTCAGGCAAAATTTGGGAAATTTATTACAAGATGGATTCCAGAACAGGTGCCTTACGCCGGAAGATTGCACAATGAATTTAACAGGCGCGAACAGCAATCCGAACTCGCGGAGGTCCAGCAATACCGCGACGCGCTGAAAAACATGGATAATTTCGCGCTGATGGCGCGCATAGGCGATCCGGAAATTAACAACAAAGATGAAATCAAAGCGGTTTTCGAAGAACTCGCGCACCGCGGGCGAATAAACTGGCAAAACAAAGCAATGTGGAGAAAGCTCGCGAAGCTTTCCGGCCTTCCATTCCCGATCGGACCGTGCGAAAACGACGACGTCCTTCGCGACAAATGGCTCCAGCACTGCATTTCGGAAATCTGGAATGATAAATCCCTTTACAACAGCTGGCGCAGAGAAAACGACAGCGGGATCAAAAGAGGAAAGAGCGAAGTCACAGATACGGTGAAACAGCTGTCAAACGTAAGCGGAGGAATGGAAGGCGAACTCGAAAGACAGCTTAGACTTTGGGTTATGTATAAAGAAAGCGCGGAAAAGCCTCCGCAGATCAATTCGCATTTGTACGAAGAAGTAATCCACTACGGAATACGAGTGGGAAAAATGTCAATGGAGCAAAAATTTTATTACCTTGTGCGCGGAGTCGCTGAAGGGTTACTGTCAATCGACCGTTTGCGCGTGCTTGCGGGAGACGAGGAAGTTGTGCCGATTTTCCCTTACATTGATTATTTTTACAAGAAAAACAACTCTTTCGCGTTCATCACTTCGCTGGCGAAAAAACTGACGGAAACCGAAAACGGAGCGGATACATTCAGGCCTGGGACCAAATCAACGATGTTCGTAAGGCTTGTAATCGCACGCGAACAGGCAGTGAAAGAAAGATTAAAAAAAGACCAAAGCAAAGTCGGCGAGAAAATAGACCACGACGACATACCATACTTTCTCCCGGACTTGGACTTCTCCGCAATCAATGACTGGTACGCGAGATCGGGAGGAGACAGGCAAAAAACATCTACTGAAGCTAGAAAAAACAGTTACGTCGGATACAACATGAAACTGAAATCATTCGCCGCGCTTTCGCTCATCAACAACGGAAACAACATCTCCGACGCGGATATAAACGATTTGGTCACGACCATAACGGCTTACATTTGTTCCGACAACGTACTTACAAAAAACGGATACTTATCCAACCAGCCGTCTTTGAGCGAAAACGAAATCAATTTCACAAGACCTGTGTGCGGGGGGGCTCGTACCACTGTTGCCTCTTACAGAAACCCGTTGAATGATTTTACAAAGGAAGTTTGCAACTTATTGCCGGATTCGGCATGGGAAAATATGAATAAACAAATCAGCGATCCAAAACCCGAATTGCGCGTAACAAAAGAAAATTTTACGGCGGGCAGGGAAATAGAAATAAACATCGCGCGCAAGGAGCTTGCCGAAAACATAAGCAAAGCAACAGGAAGATTCCAGGCGGAACTCCAAAAATACGCGATGACGGAAGATGGAAGAAACGCTATATTGGAGCTTCTTAGAAGATACGGGCAAACAGCGTTTATCAACGACGGCATGGTGACAAGCGGAGCCACGATGGAAAGCATGCGCGATGCGTACTTGCAGTTTATGGGGGGACGCAGTCAGGCGGCGGCCGCATAAAACCTGAAACATAAAACATGTTCCAGCCACCAAGTTTTATGCTTTATGTTTCATGTTTTATGTTTCATGTTTTATGTTTCATGTTTTATGTTTCATGTTTTATGTTTCATGCTCCTGTCGTCCCAAACCCCCCTCTTGTCTTCGCAAACGCTTCTTCCGTCTCCTTCCACTGCGCAGTTTCCATTTTGACGAATACCCCTTGAGCGATCCTTTCCCCGCGCAAAACGGTTACTGGCTTAGGAGTGATATTCTGAACCTGCACGAAAATCTCATCCTCCTCGCCGCAATAATCCGAGTCAATCACGCCTATCGAGTGCGGGCAGATAAGCCCTTTTTTCTTCGGCAGAGACGATCGCGGGATGATAAGCAGAACGTATCCTTCCGGCACCTTAACAACGACATTCCCCGGCACAAGTTTTATCTCGCCCGGAAGCACCGCTGTATCTTCCCTTGTGACAAGATCAAACCCCGCGGCCCCGCCGGTTTGGTAGCGGGGAAGAGATAATGACTTGTCTATCTTCTTTATGTGCACAATCATGACTGTGAAATAGTATTAAGTATTATGTATTAAGTATTAAGTATACGTTGTTTCAATGCAATTCATAAAACTATACTTAATACTTAATACTTTATACTTAATACTATTTGCTCAGTGGCTTCCTCATAAACGCCGGGACCTCAAGCTCCTCCTCATTGAATCCTGCGGAGGTTGAACGCGCCTCAAAAGACCTTGGAGCCTCCTCCGATCTTTGAGACTGCTCTGCTTTGGCATCCCTTGCGGATCGCTTTTGCATGACGCCTTTCGCGTAAACCGGAGCCTGGGGCGCCATTTCGAAACCGGTTGCGACGACCGTGCACTTTATCTGGCCCGTGAAATTGTCGTCTATGACCGCGCCGAATATGATGTTGGCTTCGGGATCCGCGGCCTCGGTTATTATCCTCGCGGCCTCGTCCACTTCGAACATTGAAAGATCGTTGCCTCCCGTTACGTTGAACAGTATGCCCTTCGCACCGTCTATTCTCTGATCGAGCAAGGGACTGTCCACGGCCGCCCTCGCGGCTTCGGCCGCCCTGCTGTCCCCCGTGCCGTAACCTATTCCCATGAGCGCGGTCCCCGCGTCCTGCATTATCGCTTTCACGTCCGCGAAATCGACGTTAACAAGGCCGTGCACGGTTATCAGGCTCGAAATGCCTTCTATCGCATGCTGTAGAACCTCGTCAACAACCTGGAACGCCTCCGTGAGAGGAGTGGTCTTGTCAATCAAAGAAAGAATCTTGTCGTTTGGAATCGTGATCAAAGTGTCCACCTTGCCGTGAAGATTCTCCAGAGCTTCATCCGCCTGCTTCTTCCTCTTTAGGCCCTCGAAACTGAAAGGGCGCGTCACGACGGCCACCGTGAGTATGCCCATGCCACGCGCGAGCTCGGCTATCACGGGCAATCCCCCGCTCCCCGTGCCGCCGCCCAGACCCGCCGTAAGGAACACCATGTCCACTCCCTCCAAGTTCGATTTGATTTCCTCACTGCTCTCTTCCGCGGCTTTTTTGCCGATGTCCGGATTCGACCCGGCCCCGAGCCCTCTTGTAATCCCCCTTCCGATCGTGATCTTTCTGGAAACCGGGCTATGGTACAGCGCCTGCACATCGGTATTTACCGCGAGCAATTCCACCCCGTGCATTTTACTGCCTGCCATTCTGGCAACGGCGTTGGAACCGCCTCCGCCCGTCCCAAGCACGCATATTTGCGCTCCCGGGAGCACATCCGGCCTTATCTCCTGCGTGGACGCAGAGGCGTTCGGTTTGGAATCCGAACCAGAGGACGGATTAAGCCTGGAAGCGGAGAATAGCGATCGGAGAGTATCTGACATTTTATAAAGGGGGAAATACGCCTCAGCGCAGCCCTTCGACCTCGCTCAGGGCAAGTAGCGCAGTAGCGCAGTAGTGAATTTGAAAGCCGGTATTGGCGTTATCAATGAACATAATAATTAAGGAAGCAGGCTTCTGAACCATGAACCGACCTGCTGTGCGGCGCGCTTAAACTGCATCGAGCCGATTGCCGGACTTAACCCGCCTTCGCGCATGCCCCAAACAAGCGTGCCCAGCGCCGTGGCATAGGCAGGGTCATCCACTTTTTCAATGACGCCGCCGATATCGGTCGGGAATCCCATCTGGACCGGGAGGCCGAGGACGTCTCGAGACAGATCCAGTACTCCCGGAGCCTTTACCGCCGCGCCTGTAAGCAGAGCGCCGGCAGGCAGCATCCCGCTCCTTCCTATCCTTTCGAGCTCTTTTTTTATAAGAGAAAAAATCTCGAAATATCTGGCCTGCATTATCTCCGCCATGTACCTCTTGCTTACGGTCTGCGAATCAACTTTGCTGACCGAGGAAAGATCTATCATTTCCCTCTCGGCGATCTCCTGAGGCAGAACCGATCCGAACTCTATCTTAATTTTTTCCGCCGTGTCTATCGAAGTCCGAAGACCGATTGCGATGTCATTCGTAACACTCTCCCCTCCGATCGGCAAAGAAACAGAATGAAGGATCGTCCCTTCCTCGAAGACAACCAGGCTCACCGACCCGGCGCCGATGTCCATCACCGCAACGCCAAGTTCTTTCTGGCGTTTTGTCGTGACAGCCTCGGATACGGCGATCGTAGAAGGAACAAGGTTGTCGATATCCACGCCGGCCTGGTCAATGCATTTCTCGATGTTTTTGACATGCTGTATGTGCCCGGTGATTATGTGCGCCTCAACTTCAAGGCGGATGCCGGTCATGCCGACAGGATTTTTGATTCCTCTTTGCTCATCAACGGAATACGTCTTAGGCTCAATATGCAGTATCCTTCTGTTTGCCGGAATGCTTACCGCCTGCGCGGCATCGAGCACGCGCCCGACGTCCTCCATTGTTATTTCGGAGCCTGCGACTGCAATCACTCCCCTGCTGTCGAAAGCTTCTATGTGGGACCCGCTCATTCCGACATACACATGATTGATGGGAACGCCGGCCATTCTTTCCGCGTCCTCAAGAGAAGAGATAATATTGTGTATAAGCTCCTCAACGTCTATAACATGCCCCTTGCGCATGCCAAGCGAGGGGGAAATGCCGACGCCTATGACATTGGGAACCTCGTGTTCCGCGGAGCCGTCCACTACGGCGACAATCGTACGAATTTTGGAGCTTCCGATATCAAGACTCGAAAGCACGCGTTCCTTTGGCATAAGAGTGAAGGGTTAGAGGAATTTGAATTAAGTCTAGTTAATGAGGAAAACCCTTTGCAAGAAATATCTGAATACCAAAGGTGATCAAAGGCATGTTTCCCGATCTAATTTCGTATGCGGGGATTGTGTTTATTCTAAGCCATTTAGATTCATGTTAACTCTATTCTGCATAAGACGAAAATGGGGTGAGTAATTATTATGTACAACCAGTAGCGCAGTAGACGGTTGTGCCTAGCAATTGCTAATACAAAAATTTCTGCTACACAAACTTCTATTGTGCGCTACTGCGCTACTGCGCTACTGCGCTACTGCGCTACTGCGCTAAAACAAACTCATCTGCTTCTCCTCATCTCGGAGAGTGAAACTAACCTCATGTGACGGAGCAAAGTGTTGCCTGCCATAATCGGTTCCGCATATCTGCTGAATCCTTTTAAGAAGCAGAGTGAATTCCATCTTGCGGAAAAATTCTATGATATCCGCCGTCGGGAATTTTTCTATCTCAACATCTTTCAAATCAAAAGGCAAAGGAATATCGCAAATGAGCAGCGCCATTCTTTCGCAGAAAAATGCCTGCTCGCGGTCGCGCTCGAGCTTGTCCCGCACGGAAGGGCGTATTTTTTCGAGATTCGCGTAAACGCCTTCAAGCGAACCGAATTCCCGAATCAATTGCGCGGCCGTTTTCGGGCCTATGCCGTTTACTCCGGGCAGATTGTCGGAATTGTCCCCGCACAACCCCTTGAACGGCACAACCTGGTCCGGCCTGATTCCGTATTTTTCCTCGACTTTTTGCGGATTTAAATATTCCGCCTGCTGATAGCCTTTATGGGGAATGACTATGGTCACATTTTCGGAAGCAAGCTGAAGCAGATC
>Ga0209211_10011560_pt1 | contig 11258 bp, 9 predicted proteins | sample RifGroA2_FD_183992 | JGI IMG/M metagenome (GOLD analysis project Ga0209211, IMG submission 183992) | Groundwater microbial communities from Rifle, Colorado, USA - Groundwater A2 (SPAdes) (version 2) | ecosystem: Environmental > Aquatic > Deep subsurface > Groundwater | place: Rifle, Colorado...
TCCCCGGAGCACACCGTACATGTAAGCCCCCGTGGAACCAATGAGGCGCGGAGCGTGGTGGGAGAAATAATCCACATGAACGCCTAAACCCACATAGGCATTGTTTAAAAAGTAACGGATCTTTTTCTCCCCCTGTCCGTCACGGCAAGTGATTTTTCCTACATCCAGTTTTTTAAAATAATCCCCGCACAGATGAAAGATGGCCTCTTCCGGATTACGTGACAGCCGCAGGCTGCGCGCCAGATCGCTTCCCCGACCATAAGGAAGAATGCCTAAAGAAGCCTCTGCATTGATTGGCTTCTCATTCTCAAAAAAACCATTCACACATTCGTTAAGACTGCCGTCCCCCCCAATCCCTATGATAAAATCATACCCGTCATGTAATGCTTGGCGAGTCAGGAAAACACCATCCCCCGGTTGGGTCGTAAAGGCCACGCTAAACTCATGCCAATGTTTTTTGAAAAGCCCCTCGATGTGGGGCCATGTTTTTTTAAGCAAGCCACGGCCTGCAGCCGGATTGGCAACAATCTTTATCTTCATTTGTGGGGAGCCACTCCTTGAATGGCTGAATTTAAAAAGCTGACCAAATCCATCACGGCCAAGTGCCCGTGATCATTTTTTCTGAATTTATGAATGCAAGAAGGGCACTGGGTCACCAGGGTATCCGCCCCTTTTTCATAAACTTCATCAAGCCTGACTTTTGCAATTTGGTTAGAAACATCCTGCGAAACAACCGAAAAACATCCTCCCTGCCCGGAACACCCTGATTTTTCCCCGTGATGAAAAAATTCCTTCAGGGGTTCTTTATGGACCATGCCCATAAGCTCGCGCGGGAGCTCAATTTCGCCCAGATATCGCGAACGATAACAAGGGTCATGGAACATGACCTCCCTGGCCTTGTTCTTTTTGAAAACAAGTTTGTTCTTTTTTAGGTGCGGTTCTAAAAATTCATTAATGGTGACAACTTTGGGCTGCAAGTTGAAATCGTATTCTTTATAGGTTTCTTTCAGAGTATAAACACAACTTGGCGAACCACTAATGATGGTTTTGAATTTCTTCAGTGCATGAAAATTAAGTTCGGCCACATCCACAAATTCTTCTTCCATGCCCGCTGAAATAAGGGGGAAACCGCAGCACTGCATGGTTTCGGGGTAAATGCCCACGTTATCAATGCCCAATTTTTCAAAAAGCTCGAAGGTGTCGCGGATCACTTCAGGGGCCTTGGCAATGGTTGTGCATGAAGCCAGATAGACGATGGGATTTCCTGCTTCAAAATATTTGGCCGGCACAATTTGTTTTAAAGTGGTTAAAAGATCTTTGGAAAAAGGGTTGCCGTGTTTGTGAAATTTGGCCAAAAAACCCATGATCTCGGCCGGAGCCAGATCTTTTTTTGCAGCTTCTTTGCGAACTTCGTGCAGGACAGGTGGGATTACATTTAAATGTTCGCATAAGGTTGTGCAGGCCCTACACGTAAGGCATTGGTAACTCAGGGCGGCCACTTCACTATCCAGTGAAATTTCCCCCTTGCGAAGCAGATTCATCGTTTGCATGAGCCCCCATGGAGAATGGGACTCGTTCCCACCCACGGTCAGCACCGGGCAAGCCGACTGGCAAAGCCGGGGGCAATAAGTGCAGTAGTCCATGAGTGTGGCAAATTCTTCGAGCATGAATTTTTTTACCCTTAGTGAGCCTGTCCCTTCGACTCCGCTCAGGGACCAGCTCTTACTGGTTGCTGAGCGGAGTCGAAGCACCAGTTCCTCTCAATATTCGCTAAATTCAACCAAACACTTTCAAAACCCTTTTTTCTTCTTCCACAATTTCTGTATTTACATCATTCCGATAAAAATCTTTCATTCCATCAATCAACCGAGCATAGGATTGGGGGGTTATCAGATGTTGGTCTAATATTACCCGTCTTTCGGGATGGTCCGTCCAATAAATTTTGGTTCCCCGGCACACTTCCGAGACAACTTCTTTTTCAGCCGAAACCAAACGCTCAAAGCCGGCCAACTTCAGATAAAAACCATAGGGCCCCTGATCTGAAAAAACCTCTCCCAAAACCTTTTTAAGGGTCCCCATTTTTTCAACAGAGGCAAATAATGGACGAACAAACTGCCCCATAAGCTCTTTTAAAAATGCAAAGCCCTCGTGGGGGTTTTGTACTGAAAAAAATCCCCATGTTTCATAATCAATAGTGGGGAAAATACGCAAAACTACAGTTTTAAAATGGGCCAAATTCCCATGGCTTCCTAAAACAACACGTTTTAAATCGGCCCCCGTTGCCGAACGGGGGACTGTCTTCATGATAAAATTTTTATTGCGAAATGAATGCGCCTCACCTCCCACGCATAATTCTTCAATACCTCCAAATTTTAAAAACCAGTAATTGGGGATACGTTCCAACAAACATTCATTCATGGAAACATTCAACCCCAAAGATGGAAAATATCCCCCCGTAAAACCTTCCTGCCCAAGCCGTTCTTCATAGGCCAAAACCGTCATCGAAGGATCCACACTGACGAGCTGGCTTTGTTTATTCATGTGAAAGATTTGCATGTATTTAAAAGACTTTTTCCCCAGCGTCACCCCGGCCCTCGTGACCCCGCGTTGCGGGGTTCTGTTAGCCGGGGTCCAGTACTGGTTCCCCGCTTCCAGAATCCCGCTTTGCGGGATAACGTGGCGGGAATGACGATCCACTTGTTGGTTATCTGTTCGTTTATCAACTACATCAACTTTCCCGGGTTCATCAAATGATGGGGGTCGTAATAATTTTTCAATTCCTTATAAAGGGCCAACCCCTCCCCCCATTCATCGGTCATGTATTTTGCTTTAAGACGACCAATTCCGTGATGATGACTGATAGTGCCCCCTGCTCCAAGACAGGTCTTCATTGCCTTCTCCCAGATAAGATCATACATTTTCTCACCCGACTTCAACCCTCTTAAGGGAGCCACAAAAGTAAAATAAAGGGCCCCACCATCGGTATAAACATGGGATAGATGGGCCATGATCATGGCATGGGGGCTGATGGCTTGCACCATTTTTTCATACAAAAGGGGCACACGGTCCCAGCTGGCGGCTACTTCAATCGTGTCGGTGAAATGCCCCGTATGAAACAACGGGGATGCATTGTAGGAAACCCGGTAACGATTTTCATACCAGTGCCTGGCCGGTTTTTCCCCTAAATCTTGGGCGCCCATTTCCAAACACAAATCCATCACCATTTCTTTTTCTTCACGAACAATGGCTTCGTGCCCTTCAAACATAAAAATAACGGCACACTGCCTGGAAAAAAATTTCCCGCTGGCATTCAAAAGACGGGGGGAATGTAACATGGCTTTTAGTCCTGAAAACTTGATCATCTCTTTAATTTTGTCGGACCATCCATGTTCCCTGATTTTTCCTCCCGTGCTTTTGGATGAAACAAGTAAAAGAGTATCCAGTTCGTCATACAAACGTACCACCGCAGGCTTAACCCCCAATTGCATGAAACGGCGAATGGCCTCAATGGAAGTGGGCATGTCTTTAAATGAAACACTTCTGAAAGCACGCGTGCGCGGCTGCGGGAAAATACGAAGACTGGCCTTGGTAATAATACCCAAAGTTCCTTCAGAACCGATAAAGAGCTGGTTTAAATCAAACCCCGATGAATTATTCACATTCCGTGTGGACACAACCTCACCCGAACCCGTCACCATTTCGAGGTTTAAGACCATGTCTTCAATTTTCCCGTAACGCGATGAAAGCTGCCCGGCAGACCGCGCGGCTAAACATCCCCCCAGGCTTGCACAAATAATGGATGACGGAAAATGCCCCAGCGTATACCCCCTGCGCTCCAGTTGATCCTCAAGCCCCATCGACATGATGCCACTTTCCGCTTCCACCACGAGGTTTTCGGTATCAAGGGTAATCAGGCGGTTCATTTTTTTTACATCAATGATCATGCCTCCTTTCACAGGAATGGTACCGCCACAAACGCCAGAGCCTGCGCCAAAGGGCACCACGGGCATCTTAAAAGCCACGGCTAGTTTAACAAGTTTTTGGACTTCATCCACGCTGCGGGGCCATGCAATGACATCGGGAAAATGTTCCACCTTGGCATATTTCATCTGAATGGTGGCTTTAAACGAAGAATCACGGGCGTAATTGAGACGGTCCAGGTTTTTTGAGGAATATCCCAGGGGCCCCACAATTTTTTCAATTTTTTTGAGAAAGGCTTCTTTGACTTTAGGGACTTCAATTAACATGAGGTTGGCATCTTAGCGGGGCTTAAAAGGGAGTGGCAAGGGTTTTGTCAAACAAGGGAATCTCGTAGGGACAATTCATGAATTGCCCTTACAAATAATACCATCCACCACAACCCGATGTTCCGCACATCCGATCACATCTAAGAAAGGCCTGGAACCGATTTTAAAATATTTTCTTTTGATTTTTTCGATACGTTTGGCCGATTTGACCAATTTCTTTTTTAATTCAGCTGATTTCGCAGCAAGCTTTTCAAGTGATTCCAGAGTCTTGATTTGGGCTTCGGTGTCCTTGCAAATGAGTGCAATATCTCCTTCAGCCCTGAAAAAATGATGGGCCGCTTCAATAAATCCATAGCGGTCCGAAATGGCCTTCATCCAGAAGTCATCTGAAACCACCAAACCCGTATACCCCAAACGGACACGCAACAAGTCGACCAAAATATTGCTTGATAATGTGGCGCAATAAACGGGGTCCAATTCAGGATAAACCACATGCGCGGTCATGATGGAAGGAACGCAGTTTTTGGGAATGAGGCGGCGATAAGGCAGAAAATCCCTTTTCCACAAAAGCCTGCCGGCATCTTCAACAACGGGCAGATCAAGGTGAGAATCAAGCGAGGTGGCCCCATGCCCGGGAAAATGTTTCAGGCAGCTCATCATGCCCTCGTCGTGCAACCCCTTCATAAAGTTTTCGGCACAAGCGCTGACCAATATAGGGTTTGGCCCGAATGAACGTTTCCCAATAATGGGATTGGAGGGATTTGAATGCACATCAACGACCGGCGCAAAGTCCCAATTAAATCCGACAGACCGCATCTCACGAGCCATGACTTGGCCCAATAGGCGAATCTGTTTTTTATTTTTTGTTTTTTTATAAAATTCACCCACCACCGCCATGGGAGGGACTTGGGTGAAAGGTTCCCCCAGACGAAAAACATTTCCACCTTCCTGGTCCACGCCAAAAAACAAGGGGAAGGAAGCCAATCTTTGAAGTTTTGTGATGAGTTCTAAAACCTGTTTGGGGCTTTCAATATTCCGTTTGAATAAAATAAAACCTGCCACCGGATAACGGCGCATGAGTTTTTTCACTTCAGGCCCAACGGTGGTGCCGTCAAATCCAACAACGAAATGGGAGGAAATATTTGTCATAACTTGCTGGTCCCCGAGCGGAGTCGAGGGGTCGAAGCGCACCGTCCCTTCGACTCCGCTCAGGGACCACCTTAGGAACCAAAGTGAGCCTGCATCCCTATTACGAAAACCGGTCCCTTAAATAATCTCCCCACAAATTAAATGTGAGGATGGTAATCATGACAGCCAAACCCGGAAACAAGGCCACATGCGGGGCCACAAGCAAAAGGCTTGTTCCGGCATCGAGCATTTTGCCCCAACTTGGAATAGAGGGCGGCAAACCCAACCCCAAAAAACTCAAACCCGACTCGGTTAAAATGACCCCCGCCATGCCAAAAGAGGCTTGCACCATCACCGGGCCGAAAATATTGGGCAGAATATGTTTAAAAAACAGACGAGGACGTTTTACTCCCAAACTGAGCGAGGCTTCCACAAATTCTTTTTGCTTTAAAGACAAAACTTGGGAACGCACCACACGCGCATACCCCACCCACCCCACAAAGCACAAGAGCCAAAGCAGATTTAAAAACCCCGGGGGAATAAAAGCCGCCACGGCAATGGCCAAGAGAGTCCCCGGAAAAGCCTGAAAAATATCACTGACCACAATAAAAACCTTGTCCACCGTTTTCCCTGAAAACGCACAGAAAAATCCGACGATCAAACCAAAGCCAAGAGAAATGCTTGTCACCAAAATACTCAAGCTTAACGAGACACGGGCCCCATACAAGACACGGCTTAAAATATCACGGCCATTTTCATCGGTCCCCAGCCAGTGCAGGGAAGATGGTGTTTGCAGAATGGAATCCAATTTTATTTCATGGGGATTATAAGAACTAAGCACCGGCCCCAAAAGAGCTGTTACGATCAAAAAAACAATCATCACCGTTAGAAAAGTTTTCATTTCAGTTCGATCCTTGGATCAAGCTTTGTGTACAATAAATCAGCCAACAAATTCACCAACACATAAGTGATGGCAATGACCATGATACACCCTTGCACCACGGCATAATCCCGCTTTGAAATGGCTTCCAACATGAAACTGCCAATCCCCGGCCACGAAAAAACTTTTTCCGTAATGACCGCACCGGCAAGCAGTGTCCCCAATTGCAGCGCCAAAATGGCCACAACCGGAAGTAGCGCCGTACGCAGGCCGTGTTTGATGAGCACAATCCCCCCACTTAAGCCCTTGGCCCTGGCCGTGCGCAAATAATCCCGGGAGAGCACTTCGATCATCGAAGCTCGCGTCATGCGGGTTAGAAGCGCCGCCATGGCCAAACCCAAAGTGAGGCTGGGAAGGACAAAGGAACCGGGAAGGTCGCGCCCGGATACAGGAAGCCAGTCTAATTTGATGGCAAAAAGAAGAACCAAGAGCGGCCCCAGATAAAACGTGGGAATCGAAATGCCCATCACTGAAAAAACAGCCATGACGCGATCAATGAATTTTCCTTTTTTGATGGAGCAAAAAACCCCCAACGGGATGGCAAATACCAAGGCCCACAAAATGGCCGTGCCCGCCAAAAAAAGCGTGGCCGGATAGCGCTGCCAAATAAGTTGTTCAACCGACTGGCTTGAAAAATAGGATTTCCCCAAACGGCCCTGGGCCAATTGGGTTAAAAAATAAAAATACTGTTGGGGCAATGGATCATCAAAATGCTGCTGTGAGACCAATGCCTGCCTTTCTGTTTGAAGGGCATTTTCCCCCAAAATAAAATCAACCGGATCCCCGGGGATGAGGCGCAAAAGGAAAAATACAAGGGTCGCCACGGCAAAAAGGACGGGGAAAAAAAGAAGGATGCGTTTAAAGAGGTATGTGAGCATGGATCAATCACGAAGAGTAAACTGATTTGAAAGCAGGTTCAAGGATTTCGTCAGGTTTGCCTTGTCTTGGGGTTTCCGATGAATTAAGCTTAAAAAAATGGAAAACAGTAAAAAATATTGGGAAGGCCTTCAAAAGGCCTTGACAGAGTTCCCCCCGGCTTTTCCCCAAACACCGCAAGAATTTGTTCAATTCATCGATTCGGGATATTCTTTCATGCTTTCCACGGGGAAAAAAATTTCCATTAAAAGTTCTGCAGAAAAATTTTACACCAAATGGCTCAAAATTCAAAAACACCGCCGCAAGCGGGTGAAAGCTTAAAAAATTTAACCCGATTTTTCAAAAGGGAGAAAATCGACTTTTGTCTGATTGGGGGTTTCGCCCTTGGATTTTATGGCTTGGGCCGATTCACCAAAGACATTGATTTTAAAATTGCCGTCCGCCCCCAACATTGGCCCCATCTCAAAGAAAAATTCCTTCAAACTAAAGAAGTTTCGGATTTGAAAATCCATTATATTTCCGACCCAAAAGTTCCGGACTTGATTCGTTATCAATGGAATCGATACCCGATTGATTTATTGGTGGCCAATACAGATTACCAGATAGAAGTGATCAAGAGAGCCAAGAAATTTGTTTTTGAAGATCATTCAATGAAAGTAGCTTCTCCAGAAGACCTGATTATCTTGAAACTCATTGCCCACCGAGCCCAAGACTTAGTCGACATCCAGACAATTATGGAAAACATCCAGCCTTTAAATCGACGTTACATTTCGAAATGGGTTAAAATTTGGGAAGTGGAGAAAATATGGGCTAATTTCCCCTCAAGAAAAAAGAAAAACCGGTCTGAAAAGAATATCAGGAAATAATCGTTATCGTCCTAAGCGCATCGAACTAAACTTATTCATCCCACGCATCAAAGAAAAAAATCTATCATCTCCCCACCCGCATCGCACCAAAACGATTGAGGCCGGAAATGGGAAAGGACCGCGGCGCTCGAAAGCCAACCAATGGTCTTCCCCTAAAATTTGCCCGACTAAATTTTGCAAGGCCAGTTGGAGGCGGTCTCATTGTGGATTGCTTACTTTCGGTCTTTTCTCCTATTGCCCGTGCATGAACAAAAATAGGATCGCCTGTCAGAATACTTTTCGAATCTACTCTTCGAATTCTAAACGGGGTTCTTTTTTCCTCTGCATTACGGGGTTGTTCTTCTATATTTTTCGCTATTTTTGGACTTTCAGTAAAAGTTGAGCTGCGCTTTACCAAGCGATACCTTCCGCGTTCCTGCTTGAATTCAAGAAAAACATTTTCTGACAATGTCATTATTTCCAAAGTGTCAAAGAGAGGAAGTGGATTAAATGTGTGATTTATTAAACGCGTGACATCATCATCGGTAACATTTGTCAAACCTTGGGCCATGGCATCCCCAAAAGTCACCTCACATGTATTTCCGCTAACAACGACAGAAAAAGCATGTTGGATGGCATCGTTATTTAGGTGCCGGGCCAAGCGATCCAATCGCATCATAACTTCCCGATTCAGGCGTCTATTTGATAAAGAAAAATTATGAAGAGGTTCGATTTGGGAGATGACAGCGTTTGCTTCAATTTGCTTTTTCAAAGAAGCTCTGTCAGCGTCATCAACTATTTCAAAACGGTGCAACTTGAAATCATGCTTGGGGCTTAACCCATAAGATTTGCTTTTTAATGTTTGGAAAAGAGTTAAGGCATCCTCACCTCGGGCATCTTGTCTTTCATAGGAAGATCGGCTTATAAATTTATCTTGGGCACTCAAATCCCCGTCGCTTGAATAGAATTCAAGCGTCTGAATGGGATTGTATACTTCGGTGCAAAACAGTGTGCTAAAAAGTTCATTGAAACTTTGGTCCCAATCTTCTGCAAGCCGCCATTTTTCTCCTTCTGGTTTTCTTAAAACGATCTGGGCCAGATTAGTTCGGCGATGATATCGAATTTGAATATCTTTAAGGCTTAAAGGCCTAATTTCACCTCGTTCATTTTCCCAACGCAAACTTTGTAGAACCATTTGAGCTAAAGCCAATTCAATGGTCCTGTCATTCATATTCAAAACAAAGCCCTGCCAAAGGGAATCGTTTTCCCCTAGTGGCAATCCTCCTTGTTCCTTGGCCATATCATCCATGGAGCGTGCTTGCGCCGCGCTTATGTGAGAGTAAGGGATATCTTTTGATCTTAATCCTTCCAGCCTAAATCTCATAAAATCCCGGTTGGAATCCCCGCGCATATCGGCAAAAATATCTTCCTTTCCTTGAATTTTAAAATTCACGCTGCGGATATGGGGAAAATGGGCTCGGAAACTTGGAGAAGAAAAAATTTCCAATAATCGAGCCGTAGGAAACGATTTTAGATTGTCAGAAGTTAAAAACCCTTCAGGCAGAGTTATATTCAATGTCTCAAAAGGCAAGTTAGCCGCACCACGCGAAGGACTATAGGTACCCGTTACCGGCACTTCTGCAATAGAGCAGACAAAAGGAAGTTCTCCTCCAAACTGAATATCTAAAAACTCCATTACTGATCGAGCATGGGCCAAAACATGAGCCCAGCGGTTGGTCGCTTCAAACTCGGGCTCCATTTCAGGTTCTGGCACACGTGTTTCAATTTTTTCTGCAATGGGAGCACTTTCTGTATCAGAAGAAACTTGAAAATCGTTCACATCGTGCTTTGGTTTAAGTGAAATGACCATCAGATTTTCTGCTATCTTTAATCTTGTTTGAATCACGAGTTGTAAAAATTCATCCAGGTTCAGAATATTCACCAAGTTCGGAAACTGCACATTGCAACCCGGCAAACTTGATACACTGGCTACAAAGTGTTCGGCGGTGGGATTTGTCAGTGGGATGAATGCCACGCAATGCCATCGGGATTCTATGTTGAAAATGATGAAGGCATCTCCACTAAAAAGTCGTTGCACCAAATCCACAGGATTGTAGGCGGTGTTGTCATAACCTATCACTGGCCATGATGCGTTTCTTAAAACATCCCTTGTCTTAAAAATATTGTAGGGGTCATCTCCCTTATCGCGCATGATCTGATCCACACAATGTTCCAAGCCAGCTGTAGCATGAGGGCCTCTTAGAAAAAGCACCCCATTAAGATAGACCAAAACCGAGCAGGTGAGACCCCTTTGAACAAAGGGGAATGGTTGTGAAGACAAGTCAACACCTTGCCCCCTTTGAGCCAGTGCAAGCATTTGAGCCCTCACAGCTTCCAAGATTTCATTTCTCTGAGAGCCTTGGATCAATTGCATAAATTGCTGTACAGGCATGCCCAAGAAATTGAGCTCATCATGTTTGAGTGAAGGAGATGGACTTGCCATATCGATTTCCTCAAACTCTAATTTTTCATCATCTGCCGTGGTGAGTGCAGGCTTTGGTTTTGGGGTATCTACAGGGACTTCTTTGACTCTGGTTGTGTGCCCAAATTCAGGTGATGGATTGATTTCAACAGGAACCCAGCGATCGCTTTTGCGTTCAAAGCTCATGAAAGGCTCGAGCGTCTTTGCATCCGCAATCACCAATTTTGAAAAGTGTGAGAGTTCAGGCATTAAATTCCATTGACGGAGTACCGCTTCCAAGTTTGCAAACTCAAGGCCGTCGCCTGTTGGGAAAACAACAACACGAATAACCAAAGTGTCATCTTTTTCAGTGTAAAAAGGATTCGTCATTTCTAACCGACTTAGGAAGGTCCCACCTCGAGTTCGGGGAAAGGCGTTGGAAGGGAAAAAATTTTCAAGAACTGAATGGGGGACAAGGCTCACACGCTCCCATCGAAGAGGGTCACTCACATCATCGGGATTGTCTTTGCGTTCATAGGCGTCGTAACTAAAATCGCCTATTTGAAAAACAACTCTCCGTACATCGGGGGGCAATTGATTTGTAATCAACCCCATAAAAATTTCGGGAGAAACCCTAGGAGCCTGTCGGGGAAACATTTTTAGTAATTCATGATCGGCAACAGCCCCGGTTTTTGATATAAGGAGGCATGAAAACATTTAAACCGTATGCACCAGAACAGATTTTTCTTTTACCACCGAAC
>Ga0209211_10011562_pt1 | contig 11257 bp, 9 predicted proteins | sample RifGroA2_FD_183992 | JGI IMG/M metagenome (GOLD analysis project Ga0209211, IMG submission 183992) | Groundwater microbial communities from Rifle, Colorado, USA - Groundwater A2 (SPAdes) (version 2) | ecosystem: Environmental > Aquatic > Deep subsurface > Groundwater | place: Rifle, Colorado...
AGACTTGAGACGGTGGATGGAAAATTACCTCAATTGCCAAATGTGGGTAAAGTTTATTTGGTGGATGTAAATAAATCCAGACTCAAAGAGCTGGACGGAATTAAAGCCAAAGCTAAAATATTGGGATTCGTTAATGACCCGACTTCTAATGATGACATAGTTTTTGAATTTAAACACCCCACCCTTCCGGCTACTCTAATAGTAAATGTTATCTATGGCAGTTACGAATACAAATATGATTGGACCATAGATCAAGCGCTGTACAGCGGTCAAAACCCCCCTGCTCAGGATCGGGCCTTTTTGGAAGCCAAAGGTTTTTTTCAGTCTTTGGGGATATTGTCCGCTGACCTCTCCAGTGGTACACCCAAAACTACTTTTTTCCAAGCACAACCTCCTGAAATGTTACCCAGCCGGTCACTGTCTGAGGCCAATTTTGTAAGAATCGACTTATTCCGGGCCAATGTTGACAACCTACCGTTTATTACTCCAGCATTCACAACTTCCCCGGTATATGTAATTTTTAGCGGGTCTACCGACCGGGACAAAAGAGTAATTGAAGCCCAATATGCGTATTCTAAAACTTTAGATAAAGAATCTTCTACCTATCCTCTTAAGGGGGTGGATGTCGCCTGGCAAGAATTACAAGAAGGTAAGGGGTCAATAGCTGTCCGCTCCTTGGCCACTGGGGAAGTAGTTATCCGGAAAATTTATCTGGCTTATTATGAATCACGCGACCCTCAGGAATTTATCCAACCAGTATATGTGTTTGAAGGAGATGGCGGGTTTGTGGGATATGTGCCGGCGGTAGCTTCGGCGTATTTGCAATAGAATTTTTCTGCTAATTCTCCCATTTAAAATTCGTATATATCCAGTCGATAATTTTTTCAGTATCGCCAAAACGGTCTTCGCTGCCAAGTAGTGAGATTAATACCTGATGGGATTCACGATCCACTAGTGTCACTAGAGATTGCCCCGCCCCTTCGGTGTAACCAGTCTTGACTCCAATCACCCCCTGAATTTTACCCAACAACTGATTAACATTGGTAACCACATGTGTAGCGATAACCGCATTTTCGGTGGCCACAATTCTGGAAAATTCCGGATTTTTCAAAGCCACATCGGCTAGTCTTGCTAAATCACTGGCTGTGGAATAATGATCATCCTCATCAACTCCGGTGGGGTTTGTAAAGTGAGTATTGGTAAGATGAATTAGGACAGCCTTGGTGTTCATGGCGTCTATGAAAGCCTGTCTACCGCCAGGCAGATTCTCGGCTAAAATCTCGGCTGCATCATTAGCCGATTGCACCAGCATGGCATACATTAATTGTTCTACTGTTAAAATTTCACCAGGCTTGAGTTCTAAATTTTGACCGATGGGATAACTTCTGGTTACTAAAATCTTCTTCTGCAAATCAAAATTATCCAAAACTACCAGTGCCGTCATCATTTTGGTGGTGGAAGCGGGAAATATTTTTTGATCAGCCTGCTTTTGGTATAAAACTATCCGGGAATTTCGATCCATGATAAAAACGTTCCGGGCAGAAATATTGGGTACAAGTTTTCCTTCATCTATTGGGACGGGAGCCGGAACAAAATCCAAGACAGGACTTTTTGAGAGAGAAAATTTAGATTGCGTTTCGCCTGGAATACTTTTTTGAGACCACGAAAAAAATATTAGAACTAACACTAAAGCTAGAGAAGTCACAAAGAGTTTTGGTACTTTTTTTAGTTTGGAAAAAGATAATTTTATCTTCCTATTAAAATATCTCAGCTTTTTGGATTTTGGCAAAATCAGCATACTTCATAATTATAGACCGAGTACGGTCTCCTGCGTTGAAAGCAATGGTGTTTTGGCTTTGAAGCAAGCTGTTAACATGGGTTGGTAAACCTAAAATAATTCCTAATGGCGGAATAGCGCCGATTTGTAAACCGGTTAAATCTTTTATTTCGTCTTGAGAAGCAAAGCGCAGATCTTTCACACCAAACTGCTGCTTAAATAATTTTACGTCGAGCTTTTGTGAACAAGGTAAAACTATTAATACCGGTTTTTTGTCGGCCATGCAGATCAGCGCTTTGGCTCCCTGATCCATACTCGTACCCCTGACTCTGGCCGAATCTTCACAAGTGGGTGTGGGTTCGTGCTCTAAAGCCTGATATTTTATATTATGACTATCGAGGAGATGAATTATTTTTTCGTAAACTGACATCTATTCTTTCCATGTCCCGGGGGAACATGCAGGCTTCTCTAATATTTTTTAATCCCAAAATGTGCATGGTCATGCGCTCGGCACCGAGAGCAAATCCTCCTAGCGGGGGAACTCCGTAACGAAAAGACTGCAAATATAGCTCTACGTCCTCTTCTTTGACTCCCCATTCTTTGATGTTTTTCAATATTTGTTGATAATCATTCAGGCGTTGCCCACCGCTGGACCATTCGACTCCCCGGCCGATTAAATCAACGCTATATGCGTAGGTCGGATCTTCTGGGTCCGGATAAACATAAAATGGTTTTTTCTTGGTCAGAAAATGGGAAACAAACACTAAGTCCGATCCCTTTTCTTCCAGTGACCACTTGCATATTTCCCTCTCTCCCTCCGGATCAAGATCTTTTTCCTGTCTGATATCCCGGCCAGTACGCTTGAAAATAATTTCTTGGGCATCCCGGAGTTTAACTACGGGAATTTTTTCTGAAACTTTGGGCAAAGTGGTATTAAACATGGCTAATTCTTTTGCACACTTTTGAGCAACTTGATCAAAAATATATTTAACCACATACTCCTGCATGTCCAACACATCCAACCATGAATCTATAAACCCAAATTCTGCATCCAGACTGACCACCTCGGTGATGTGACGAGTAGTGACACTGGGTTCAGCCCGAAAAACTTTGTTGACACTAAATACCCGCTCAAAATCCCCTACCAATAATGATTTGTACAATTGAGGACTTTGGGTGAGGTAGGCTTCGTGTTCAAAATATTTAACACGAAATACTTCAGCTCCGCCTTCGGCAACTGCCGGAGTAATAATGGGAGCTTGAAATTCTAAGAAATCTTTGGCTTCAAGAGCTTTTCTAAAACTATCAATAATCACTTCCTGGACTCTAAATATTGCCTGAACTTTGGGATGTCTTAATGTCAAAGCCCGATAATCAAGTAGAGTTGGAAGTTCGAGATCCAAAGTTTCTTTGCCCATATCAAATGGTAAATCGGCAGATTTAGAAATGATTTCAACTTTTACAGCCGAAATTTCGACGGTTCCGGTAGCCAATTTGGGATTTACTAATTTTTCCGGCCGGGCTTGTATTTTGCCGGTCACATAAACTACATCCTCACTATGTAAACTGCCGGCCAGATCTGGAGATAAAACTATCTGAATAATTCCAGTACGGTCACGCAGATCTATAAACACTATCTTGCCGTGATCCCGGCGGGTATTGACCCAGCCTTTGACGGTTACGATCTCGCCGGTTTTAGTAATGGTGTCTGAAATTAGTGTTCTTTGCATGTTAATGCTCGGCTATTTCTAATTTAACATTATTTCCGAATTTTAGCTTGGCCGTACCCCCAATTGGGAATGTGATCTTTGGATCTGTGTGTCCAAAGTCAACATTGGCTATCACCGGAATTTTTTCAAGTTCTTTCTTTGTTTTGATTATCATCTTTAGCTTATTGATATCAATATTGCTAGCCTTTTGAAATCTTCCTATTACTATTCCTTTTACGCCAGTAAAACCGGAAAGATGGATCAGAGATTGTAAATCTCTATCAAATGTGTGATCTGATGATTCTTCATCGTCCTCTAGGAATAAAATTGAATTTGATAAATCGGGGAAGTATTCAGTACCTTGCAATAAATTGAATGTACAAAGATTGGCACCCAAAATCGTTCCTTCAGTTTCTCCCTCATTTATCACTGACCATCCGGGATTTGCTATCAAATTCCTATTCTCCTGATCTTTGTACCACGAATCATCGCTCCATTGATTGCTTGGGAGTATTGGGAAACTTTCTTTTGACATTAAACATTTCTTGAAATACTCAAGGGTGTATTCAAAGTGTAATTTTTGTCCAAAAGTTGAATAGTGTGGTCCAGAGTAAGTAATCAGTCCTGTTTTAGCAAAAATTGAATTATTTAGAGCAGTTATATCTGAATAACCACAGAATATTTTGGGGTTGTTTTTTATCAAATCCCAGTCAATGTATTTAAGAAGTTGATTAGAATTGAATCCCCCAATTGTAGTAATGATAGCCTTTACACTAGTGTCTGTGAAAGCATCGTGTAAATCTTCAACTCGAGATTCTATACTTGATGAAGCGAACTCATCATTTTCTGATATATGTTTACCAAAGCTCAATTTTAATCCTACTTGAGAGAATTTTTCGTCGGCAATTTTTCTAAGTTCCTCAGAAATAATTGCCATGGATCGAGAAGGAGCGACGACTCTAACCTCATCTCCTATTTTTAATTTTTCTGGAATTATCTTTTTCATACTTAATAAACAAAAAAAGACCCTTTGTGAATTAGCTCCAAGGTGCCAGCCAATTCTTCGGGTCTCAATTAAATAAAAACCATCATCTGTTGTCAGTAGACTACTAACGGTTTTTTAATTTGTTAACTATATTATCTTCTTTCCCTAAAACAAAATCAAGACCTACGTGTTATAATGACTTATAGTATGAAAGAGCCGTTTCGTTGGCTACCCAAGAATGGACCAGACGCTCTGATTGCTGTGATCAGGTTACTGGCTGAGGTAGGTTCCGGCGCGGTAACTGGATTTATGGTAGCAGGAGCAGGTGGATCAATAATTGGCGCAGGAGTAACCATAGTAGTTGGAGAAAACGTAACTAGATATTTCTTCCCAACTGAACATCTAAATTAAGTTTTTAAACTTTTAGATATTTCTCTTTTGGCGGTGGTGGTAACTACAAAATCCAGCCATTCATGATTGGGCTTGTTGCGTTTGCGGTCGATAATAATTTCCACTACATCGCCATTTATCAATTTATGACTTAGGGGCACCATTTTGCCGTTGACTTTGGCCCCACTGGCTTGATTGCCCAATTTAGTATGCACGGCGTAAGCATAATCGATGGGGGTGGCTCCACGGGGAAGATCATACACGTCCCCAATGGGCGAAAAAACCAAATTGCGGTGTTGAAGGGCATCAAATTTGAGAGCATCTAAATATTCCTGGGAATCGGTCATTTCTTTTTGCCAAGCAACCAACTGTTTGACCCAGGTAAGTTTACTACCAACACTAACCTGACCGGATTCTAACTTAGCATCTGAAGCACCCGCGGCTTTGGCGGAAGAATACTGCCAGTGGGCGGCCAAACCCATTTCCGCTTCTTCGTGCATTTGGTGGGTTCTAATTTGAATTTCCACAATTTTTCCCATGGGGCCAAAAACCTTGGTATGAATAGAGCGGTAGCCGTTGGGCTTGGGATTGGCAATAAAATCTGATATTCCTAAATATGGCACCGGATGCCAAGCTCCATGAATGGCTCCAAGGGACAGATAACAATCTTCAACCGTGCTGACCAAAACCCGGGCGGCAAATAGATCATAAATCTTGCTTAAATCCCCGTCTATTTCCGGACGTTGAAGTTTGCGCCACAAACTGTACAAATGTTTGCGGCGGACATCCACTTGAGCAGCGACATGTTTGGATAACAATAATTTTAAAAGTTCCAATTTAAAATCCTGAATATATTTTTCGGCAGATTTATAAAAACTCTGACTGTCTTTTTGAAGTTTGGTAAATTCTTTGGGATAAAGATATGGAAAAGCCAAATCTTCCAATTGACCTTTTATTTCACCCATCCCCAACCGTTCGGCCAGAGGAGCGTGAATTGCCATTGTTTCTTCGGCATTTCTTTGCTGACGATCCGGAGCCAGATATTGCAGGGTTTGCATATTGTGCAACCGGTCGGCCAGTTTAATAAGAACTACCCGTAAATCACGGGCCATAACCAAAAACATCTTTCGGGAATTTTCTACAAATTCTTCTGACTTGCTTCCCGTTAGATGAATGTGGCTAACGACAGTTACTCCATCTACCAACGCCGCCATTTCTTCGCCAAATTCTGCAACAATATCTTCGCGTTTGGCCCCACCTTCTTCGATAGTATCGTGCAATAATCCTGCGGCAACGGTGGTAGCATCCAAATGCCAATCTTGTAAAGTCTTAGCTACTGTTATGGGATGAGAAATATAAGGCTCACCGGATAAACGTTTCTGGCCGGTGTGAGCCAGAGTGGCAAAATCCAGGGCTTTTTTGTATAAAACGTCATCCATAATTTTTGACTAGCAGCTGCAAACTGGTAGCGCCATTGTAATGGTTCTCGTCAAGGGAATATACCAAATCACCAGTCGTTTGGGTAATGCCTCCAGCGTTAAACCAAACACAGTCAATACCATCAACTTTAAATTTAAGGTGACTTCCTAGACTGCCGATTTTTTTGATATCTGTTGGAGTAACCGCAACACTTTTGAAAATTGGTTTGGGATTACCTATTCCGAAGGGTTCTAAGCGCTGCAGCGCAAGCCACAAATCCAAATTCACAAGCTCCAATGGAATCTCCAGATCTACGCGTTGGGTTTTCACCAAAATCTTAGGATCTATTTTGGTTTTGGATAATTTGGTTATTAGAATTTTTAATTTAGAATTTTGTACAGTAAACCCTGCAGCCATGGAATGGCCACCTACGGCGGTCAATAATTTATCGAATTTTCTTAAATAATCGGTGATGTGAAAGCCGGAAATTGACCTGCACGAAGCTTTGCTTTCCGTTTCACCAACACTGATGGCAATACTCGGGCGGTGATATTTTTCGGTAAGTTTGCCGGCAATCAGACCTATGACTCCCTGATGATATCCAGTGTCGGAAACTACTATTAAATCCGGTAAATTGTTTTCGTCCAATGCAGCTAATGCGTGGTCAAGTGAATTTTTGGTTTCGTCCTGACGGAGTTTATTTGTTTCTCCCAATAATTTGGCTAATTTGGCAGCTTGGTCTAATTTTGGGGTACATAACAACCTAAGACTATCTATGGCATGCTCAAGCCGACCCATGGCGTTGAGACGGGGGCCAATGATAAAACCTACGTGGTATGGAGTTATTAAATACCTCACCCCCCGCCCCTCTCCTACTTTAGTAGAGGGGAGTTCGGCATTTTCAAAAAGTGCAAGTAAGCCGGGACGGGTGGTGTGATTTAGTTCTTCCAAACCAAATTTCACAAAAGAGCGATTTATTCCCAAGAGGGGGACAATATCGCAGATGGTGGCGATTGAAACTAATGATAAATGTTCAGTATTCAGTATTCGGTTCTCGGTATAATCTCTGGCAAAAAACCAGGCTAGACCGGCGGCGCAACAACTTGTTGAGTGCAATATGCAATTGGCTTTTGGCAATTGGCTGTCGGATTCGTGATGATCAATGATCATTACCTCGCAACCCTTATTTCTGGCGTATTCAATTTGCTCATGAGCAACTATGCCATTATCTACGGTAATAATTAATTTAGCGTCTTGAGACAAACAATGATCGATACCTTTGATAGACAAACCATACCCCTCGGATTCGCGGTGAGGAATATGAGGAAAAACATTTTTGTAAGTTGCATAAAGTGTTTCCCATAAAATAGCGGTGGAACAAATCCCGTCGACATCATAATCGCCATAAATGGCGATTTTATTATTTAAAGAGATGTGCTTTTTTATTAAATCAATGGCTAGTTGACTGTTGAATGGAGATTTGACGTCTCGGGGATGGGGAGGAGCAAAAAATTCATCAATTTGTTTTTTGGTTGTTAGCCCACGAACTTTCAAAAGTTTGGTAATAATCTGATCGGGAGACATGGTTTATTTTAACATCTATAATTTGGAGGTATAATAAACTTATGAAATTAAACATTTCTCCACCCACTCAGGTTACGGAAATTTTGGATAAATTCGAAAAAGCAGGATATGAAATTTATATTGTAGGAGGAGTAGTCCGGGATATGCTTTTGAAAAGACCTTTGTATGACTGGGATTTTACAACCAACGCCACACCGGAAGAAATATTAAAACTTTATCCCGAGGACCTGCCTGCCGGCAGGCAGGGATTTTATGATAATAAATTCGGGACAGTGGGAATAAAGAATGAAGACGGACGTCCGTATGAAATTACGACTTTTAGAACTGAGCATGGATTTTCAGATTCTCGTCACCCGGATAAAGTGGAGTGGGGTAAAACACTAGAAGATGATTTAAAGAGACGAGATTTTACTATCAACTCGATGGCCCTTCGGCAAGCTCAGGGTAAACTCTTTGAAATTATAGATCCATATAATGGTCAAGAAGATTTAAAAAATAAATTAATTAGAGCTGTGGGAGACGCTAATGAAAGATTTTCAGAAGACTCTTTGCGGATGATGCGGGCGGTAAGAATTGCGGCAACTTTGGGGTTCACTATTGAATCCTCTACTTTGCAAGCAATTCAAGCAAATGCCGACAAAATTAAAAGTATTTCGGTGGAAAGAATTCATGATGAATTATTTAAACTAATGGCCAGTGACTATCCGGCCGACGGATATTTAATTTTGCGAAATTCCGGACTCGGACAGGAAATACTTCCGGAGATAGAAACTACTTTTGGAGTGGAACAAAAAAGTCCTGGGCGGCACCACATTTATGACGTGGGAACACATAGTGTGGAAAGCTTGCGTAACTGTAAATCAACAGATCCGGTGACCAGATTTGCAACCTTGATACACGATGTAGGAAAAGTAAAAACTCAGCGGATTTCCGCCGCAGGCGCAATCACTTTTTATAACCACGAAATGGAATCGGCCAAAATTGCCACCAAAATTGCTGATAGATTTAGATTTTCCAAAGATGACAAAGAAAAATTTGTTAAACTGGTCCGTTGGCATCAATTTACAGTTGACGAGAGACAAACGGATAGTGCAATTCGGCGGTTTATCCGAAATGTGGGTAAAGAAAATCTGGAAGACATGCTGGCACTACGAGTGGGTGACCGGCTGGGTGGCGGGGCCAGGGAAACTAGCTGGAGACTGGAAGAGTTTAAAGAAAGAATCGAACTGGTACAACAACAGCCATTTTCAGTCACTGATTTAAAAATTAATGGCCGGGATGTAATGGAAATTAAAAAAATTCAACCGGGGCCGCAAGTGGGTAAATATTTGGAGATGTTGTTTGGCGAAGTGGTGGAAAAGGGGTTGGAGAATGAGAGAGAAATCTTGATAGAAGCTTTGAAAGGGGTCCCCCTTCAGGAGTGAAGGGGACCCCTTTATATGATCATTTACGTTTTCTTTCCCACAACACCAAGATGGGGGTGGCGTTGAAGATGCTGGAATATGTTCCGGAGACGATGCCCACGAGGAGAGCTACCACAAACCAGCGAATAGATTCGCCGCCAAATAACAATAAAGCTACGAGGGTAATAATAACAGTTAAAGAAGTATTTAATGATCTAACTAAAGTTTCGGATAAAGAAAAATCGGCTAAGTCTTCAAATGGTAAATTGGGAAACTTGTTGAGATTTTCGCGGATGCGGTCAAAAACCACAATAGTATCGTGAACCGAAAAACCAATGACGGTGAGCATGGCGGTAATAAACAGAGAGTCAATTTCGACGTGATAAAAATGTCCCAATAATGAAAACAATCCCACTACCAACAAGACGTCATGTAATAAAGCAACTACAGCACTGGCACCAAACTTCCAGGCAGAATAACCTTTTGGTACATGGCGAAATGACCAAGCAATGTAGGCCACAATTGCCAGTGATGCTACTATAACGGCCAAAAAGGCTTTTTGGGTAAGTTCCTTCCCAATAACAGGACCAACTGTTTCGAAACTTTTTTCTTCAATTTTTCCATATTTTTGGGAAAGCTCGGTTTTTAATTTTTCTTTATCTTCGTTGGTTATTTGGTGAGACTTGAAAGTGTAAGTAATATTGTCTGCTGTTTGCGCAGTGGTAAACAAGTTATCCTGATTTTTTGGTTTTTGATTGTCTATAAATTTCAAGACCAAAACCGATCCTCCGGTAAAATCAATTGACAGTCTAAGTCCCCAACGAATCATGGAAAATAAGCCCGGTAAAATAATCAGTAGGGAAAATCCAAAATAAAACCATTTATATTTTAGTAATTTCATGTGCGGTAAACAGTTTTTAGTAACACTCTGGTGATATTAATGGAAGTAAACAAAGATACTAAAATACCCATAGCCAAAGTCAAAGCAAATCCCCGCACCGATCCCGATCCAAACCAAAACAAAATACCTGCCGTAATTAAAGAACTGGCGTTGGAATCGCGGATTGAATTCCAAGCCCGGTGAAAACCCAGTTCGATGGCAGCTTTTTTGGGCCGACCCCAGCGAAGTTCCTCTTTGATGCGTTCGAAGATAAGAATATTGGCATCCACGGCCATACCAATTGAAAGAATAAGACCAGCGATTCCAGCCAAAGTAAGAGTGATAGGGATAAGCTTAACTAAGCTGAGAGAAATCATCACATAAAAAATTAAGGCAATATCAGCTATGATTCCTCTTACTCCATAATTTACCAACATAAAAATAAAAATTAATATCAAACCTACAATCCCCGCTACCAAACTTTTGACAATAGATTCTTTTCCCAAAGAAGCTCCAACTTGACGTTGTTCAACTATTTTTATGGGGATCGGAAGTGATCCTGCATTTAACTGGATGGTTAAGCGTTTGGCTTCGTCGATGGTAAATTTGCCGGAAATATTGGCCCGGCCGTCGGTAATGGCCGTTTGAACGACTGGGGCCATCACTATCTGATCGTCCAACGATATTGCCAAAGGTCTTCCTATATTTCTGCTGGTAATTTCTGCAAACTTTTTTGCGCCTTCCGGAGTAAATTCTATACTTACTGTTGGTTCGGAATTGGGTGTTGAGCTATTTCCAAATTCTACTTGGGCGTTTTTGAGATCAGCTCCGGACAAATCGGTAGTTTTGAAATCTGCACTGGACGACGGAGTAGCTACATCTGTTTCCCGGAATTCCAAAAGGGCTGTCTGACCAATGGTCTGAATAGCCTCGTTGACATCTTTTACCCCGGCTATCTCGATATTGATGCGATAACTATCACCATTCTTGACAGTTTGAATTGCCGGTTCAGAAACTCCCAACAGATTTATTCTTTTTTCAATGTTTGTTTTTGCGGCGGCTATTGCCTTGTCCCGATCGGAAACCGAGATCTTGGCAGTATCGGCTTGA
>Ga0209211_10011563_pt1 | contig 11257 bp, 11 predicted proteins | sample RifGroA2_FD_183992 | JGI IMG/M metagenome (GOLD analysis project Ga0209211, IMG submission 183992) | Groundwater microbial communities from Rifle, Colorado, USA - Groundwater A2 (SPAdes) (version 2) | ecosystem: Environmental > Aquatic > Deep subsurface > Groundwater | place: Rifle, Colorado...
GCGCAACAGATAGCAACATTTTTGTTGTCCTGCTAAGCGGCTTAGACCAAAATGCAATTTCAAGAGTCATGCAGGGCGAGCCTCTTGGCACATTATTTTTGCCCAAAAACTTTAAATACACTGCTTAGGTTTTCAGCAATATGCAGAAGAAAGAAGAAACCCTCGGAATAGCAATAAAGAAAGATGAAGATTTTTCAGAGTGGTACAATGAAGTAGTCATAAAATCAGAATTAGCAGAACATTCGGTAATCCGCGGTTTTATGATAATCAAGCCAAGAGGCTATTCTATATGGGAAAGCATACAGAATTATTTTGATAAAAGAATAAAAAAAATGGGAGTAAAAAACGCATACTTCCCATTATTAATCCCAGAAGAGTTCTTCAAGAGGGAAGCTGAGCACGCCAAAGGCTTTGCGCCTGAATTGGCATGGATAATGGATCGGGAGCAGAAGGAAAAATATGCATTAAGGCCGACATCCGAGACAATAATCTACGATTCTTACTCAACATGGATAAGAAGCTGGCGCGACCTTCCTTTGAGGTTAAACCAGTGGTGCAATGTTTTAAGGTGGGAAGTAAAGCAGACAAAGCTTTTCCTGAGAACGAGGGAATTTTTGTGGCAGGAAGGCCATTGCGTCTACGAAACAGAAGAGGAATGCGAAAAGGAAACCCTCCAATACCTGAAAGAATACAAAAAACTGTGCGAGGAGCTTTTAGCAATACCCGTTCTTGAAGGAAAAAAGACGGAAAAGGAAAAGTTTGCGGGGGCAAAGACTACATATGCCCTTGAAGCGCTGATGCCGGATGGAAAAGGCCTGCAGATGGGAACCTCGCATAATCTCGGCCAGAACTTTGCAAAAGCCTTCAAGATTAAATTTTTGGGCAGGGACGAAAAAGATAATTTTCCATGGCAGAACTCATGGGGCGTCTCAACAAGATTGATAGGCGCGCTGGTAATGATTCATTCGGATGATAAGGGCCTGGTGCTCCCGCCGAAAGTAGCCCCATTGCAAATAGTGATTATTCCAATTTATAATAATGAGAATAAAGAAGATGTTTTAAAAAATGCTGAAAAAATAAAAGAAAGCCTTAAGCAGTATTCCATAGAATTAGACAGCCGCGACCAGTACAAGCCGGGCTGGAAATACAATGAATGGGAGCTTAAGGGCGTCCCTCTAAGGATTGAGATAGGCCCCAAGGATATTGCAAACAAGCAGGTTGTTTTGGTAAGGCGGGACACTAATAAAAAAGAATTTGTAAAGATAGCGCAATTGGAGGAAAAAGTGAAGGAAACCTTGGAAGGCATTCAAAGTTCCCTCTACGAAAATGCAAAAAAATTCCTTGACAGCCATATAGCGGAAGCAAACGGCTGGAAAGACTTCCTGGATAAACTAAAAAACAAAAATCTTGTTAAAGTGCCTTTCTGCGGCAATAAGGATTGCGAGGAAAAGCTCAAGGAAGAAACCGGCGGGGTAACGTCCAGGGTTATTCCTTTTGACCAGCCAAAAATAATAGGAAATTGCATACACTGCAATAAAGAAGGGAAATTTATAGTAATATTCGGAAAGGCTTACTGAGCAATGTGCGGATAAAAAGAAAAAAATAATAAACACTGCCAAAAAGGTGTAAAACTATGACATTAATCAATAATGAAGAAGCTTTGCAGAAGCTTGAAGGCGTAGAGGGGTTGCAGGAGCTTGTTCAGGCATTGCGCGCTTGCCGAGGGCTTAAGATACAGAAAATGGGAGAAAAAGGCCACGAAGAAATTCTTGAGGAAATAAAAGGGCATTTAGAGAGCTCAAAAAGGCACGTAAAACTATTTGATGATTTGGCAAAAGATTTGAAAAAGCGCGTTGGGAAAGGCGAGCAAAGACTTATTGACTTCGGAGACCAGTTTAAAACGGAGATAGATATTTTGCTTTGGGAAATAGGGCAACTAGAAAAAAAATTGGTAGAAGACCCCAGATTGCAGCACAGATTCCTGTATGTTTCAGCCCCGGATGATGGGATGCTGGGTAACTTCATTCAAAAATTGGAAACTCAAATTAAAAAACTGTCCAGCGCCATACAATTCCAGAAAGACATACAGGAAGAAACGCCGCCAAAGCGAGGATTTCTGGGGTTTTTAGGAACTTAGAATCACGCCGTAAAATGATTTATTGATTTATGCCTTCTCATTGGATACTATCTTTATTTGGCACAATTCATGGAATCCAACAGCGCCGTGCTCCCTTCCCATCCCTGATTCTTTATAGCCTCCAAACGGATTGCATGGCATCCAATGGATAGCAGAATTAATTTCAACTGTCCCTGCTTGAATTTTTGAAGCAACTCTCTCTGCCCTTTTTTTATCATTTGTAAAAACTAATGCTCCCAGCCCATATTCAGTGTCATTCGCCAGGCTTATAGCTTCTTCTTCATCTTTAAACGGAACAACAGCTAAAACTGGCCCAAAGACTTCTTCATTCCAAACCCTCATGTCTTTGGCAATATTGGCCAGAATCGTTGGCATATAATATGCGCCCTTCAGATTATTAGGTTTTTTTCCGCCTGTTATCACTTTAGCGCCCTTATTTACAGCATCCCTTACTTGCGCTTCCAATAGGTCTAACTGCCTCTTTGCAGCTAGGCTTCCAATATCGGTTTCTTCTTTATCAGGATCCCCAACAATTTTCGATTCGATCTTATTTTTCAATTTTTCAATAACCTCATCAAAAACAGATTCCTCGACTATCAGCCTTTTCAGGGCATCGCATGTCTGTCCGCATGCCGTAAATCTTTTCGCATATAGCTTGTCAATGCATTTATCAACATCCGCATCTTTAAATATAATTCCGGGATTAGAGCCGCCCATCTCTAAAACAGCTTTGATAAACTTATTAGCGGCGATTTTATAAATTTCTTTTCCGGTTTTTGAGCTTCCTGTAAACCAGATTAAATTAATATCCTGATTTAACAATTTGCTTCCAACGCTTCCAGCGCCGTAAATCTCATTAAAAACTCCCCTCGGAAGATTTTTAGACAGCATAATATCCTCAATTAATTTGCCTGTGAGCGGGCATTCTTCGGAATGCTTAAACACAACCGTATTCCCAGCAATTAAGTTTGGAATGTTTCCCCATACAAACATGCCGAAAGGGTAATTCCACGGCGTTATGACAGCGGAAACGCCAAAAGGCTCATAATAAGCTTTATGTATGGTTTTGTCATCTTCATAGGTTATTTCTTCTTTGAGAGCCATTTCTCCATTATCTAAAAACCATCTAAACTCGTTAGAATATCTGTTAAGCTCCGCATTCGCATCTTTCCTTGTTTTTCCAATTTCTTTTATTATCAATTCAATAATTTCCTCTTTTCTTTTAATAAACTCTTCATAAATTGGCCTTATCGCCTCAATCCTTTTTTTCACTCCCAATCCTTTCCAATTTGATTTTGCTTCTTGGGCATTTTTTACTTTTTCAGCAATCTCCTCGTCTGAAGATATTTCTACTTCCCCTATAAACTCATAATTTTTTCCAGGGTTGGTTGAAATGATTTTTGCCATATACCTATAGAACTGCCTAATATTTAAAAATATTGCTGGACGAAATATAAGTTGTTGCCTGCTCTGCCAAAATTGAGCGTAAGCTATATCTTCAGCGCATCAGCAACAATCCCCGAAACATCTATCTTAGCCACTTTATTTGGAATAGTATTTGTCGTAACAGCCTCAATATTTGCCTTTCTTAATTTTTCCAAAGCGCCTTCAACAAAAAGCCCATGGACAGCAACGCAGTAAAACTTTTTTGCCACTAATTTTCTTATGTTCTTAGAAGCTTCCAATATTGTATTGCCGGTGCTTATCATGTCATCAACAAAAACAACAGGCTTATTGTCGAGATCAATTTTCTTGTTTAATGTTACCTTAACCTTCCTGCCCGAATACCTCACCTTTTCCAAAATAACATACTCGCACCCTATCTGCTCAGCCACCCTTTGCGCCCACTTGTAGCTTTCCCAGTCCGGTCCCACAATCAGCGGATTTTTGATATTCTTTCTTATATAATCAGCAATCCATGGATTTGAAGTTATTTTATGGGAATGAATCTTAAAAATATGCGAAAGCTGGGCTTCCCTGTGCAGATGCGGGTCAACAACAAAAACCTTGTCAAAATGCCCGTCCACCAGCCCAGCCATAATTTTAAGGCTTATGCTTTCGCCGGGCTTAAACCTCTTGTCCTGTCTCAAGTAGGGGAAATATGGTGCAGCTAGAAAAACTTTTTTAGCCCCCAAATCCCTTGCAGTCTCAGCAGCAAATATAGCCTCAACAACGCAGTCATTCACATCCCAGTTCATATCGCCATAAAAAGACTGCACTAAAATAACATCTTTGCCTTTAACATCAGCAAGAAATCTTATTTTTGTTTCCCCATCTGGGAATTTTTTTACCTGAAGCTCAGAATATTTCGCTTTAAGCCTTTTCGCCACTTTGCCGGCTAAATGTTTTCCATGCGAGCAGCCTATTATTATCATGGGATTTTTTATAAATCATGTTATATTTATATGTTGCTAAAACAAAGTGTTTAACAGCAACCTTTTTAAAATGCTTAAATCTTCTTATCATTAAATGTCGGAGTAGCTCAGCCTGGTTAGAGCGCTAGAAATAGTTTTTAGCGACACTCATATATTTGAGTTATGAAGCGTAAGCTGATGATAAACCTCAAAACCGGGTCATCTAGAATGCTTGATTATATCGAGCATGGATTAAGGTCGTGGGTTCAAAGCCCGCCTCCGACATTATATTCTATATATAGTCCACTGGACATTTGCGCGTCAGATTTATAAACTCTTTTTTCCTATGTTTTTAATATAAATTTTCAGTATATATAAATCACTCAAAAGAGTGTTTCAACTATCAAACTATGATTTTCACTTCACTAAAAATCATTTACATAGTTTCAACCAAGAAAAATTTGGTGATTTAAATGAAATTTAATGTAAAAACTGAAATAAAAATCAAAGAGCTTATACCTGCTAAATTAATTCCTAGAAGCGGATCTATTAAGAATTTAGACATAAAAGAAAAACATAGTACCCTCATATTAAACACAACCCGATGTAGGGAAGTAACCTTACCAAAATATATAATCATGGATTCAGAAGATTTTATAGCAATTGGACTGTATCTAGCAGAAGGAACTACTTATTGCAATCTTAACAAAAAGATAAAGCATAGTGGAGAAATTGTTTTTGTAAATAGCAACCCTAATTGTGTTAGCATTATTTGTAAATTATTGGGTAAACTCTGTATAAATAAAAAAAATTTGAAGTGGAAAATTGGGCTAAACATCAATTTCAAAGCTAATATAAACAAAGATAAGCTATACAATTATTGGGTTAGGGAGATAGGACTTGGTAGAAATAACTCAAGACCAAATTGGCTTTACTACAGCGGAAAAATTGGTGGTAGGTTAAGCAGTAACACCAGCGATAAAGGCTGTTTGCATATTTTTTACTCGTCAACAATATTCAGAAATTTTTTCATAAATTTTGTACAAAAGATATTTGACAGTTCCATAGAAGACAAATCTGAACAGAGGCTTGCTTTAATATTAAAAGGATTTTTTGCAGGAGACGGAAGTGTCAATTATTCGGATAAATTTAAGAGGAAGCAGGTTGAATTTTTAAGCACTGACGCCTCTTTGGTAGAAAAAATAAGAAAATCTTTGCAAATATTAGGTTTAACTTCTATTAAAGAAACTTGGCCAGAAAGAACAAAGAATCATACAAAGTCTTTAAGGATTTACAATAAGCATGATTTTAGAATACTAGCACATTTTGAAATACCTGATTTAGTTGATTACAAAAGAAAGACTTTTTCTAAAATAATAAACAGCTTATAACCCAAGTTCCGCCAGCGGCACTTTTTATTCTTCCTCTAAGAAAACCTTTCCCTTCATGAAAGTCTTATCCCTTGAAGCCTGAATGCTCTCCAAATGCTTAAAGAATTTGTTATCATACCTTTCTGTTGTCTTTTTAGCCGGCCCACCTAAATTTGTTTCATCAGCAGAAATCACAAAGCTCTGCACCTTTCCTGTTATCTCATCAAAGCCGCCAAACTCCCGCGCAGTTTCAGCAGAATCAAGAATATAATAAACTGTAAACAAGGCTAAAGTTGCAGCTAAAAGAATAATAAATAATGTATTCAGCGCCACGCCCCCCATAATAGCGGGTAATGCGCTGCCTTTTATAAATATTAACGCCAAGGCCAGGATTCGAACCTGGGCATCCTTTCGGATATTCGCTTCCTTGCAAGAAATTCGAGGCGAACGCGTTAGGCCGGGCTCCGCCACCTTGGCACAATAACAAGTATAATTTACCGTTTTAAAAACCTATTGATGGTCAGAACAGTCTTCCATAAATCCGCACTTTAAGCACACCAATTTGCAGTGCCTCTCTAAAAGCAACATTTCGCATCTTGGGCAGTTTATCTCAGAAATTTGCATATTAAACCGCTGTCCTCATAAGAATATTTAATTTTTGTTATTAATCAATAGGCGAGGCGGAATTTAGTGAATTGGCGTGCGAGAGCGCTCGCATGCTCGCGTTCAGCTCAGGCAAATTCCGCCGAGCAGTATATTTTGTCGCGAAGCGACTGAATAACCTATGAATGTATATGTAGAAACTCTATCGAATTGCACACCCAGTTATCACAGCCAGCTTGTCCAAAGACTGTACTTTCGCATATTTCTGCCCATTAATAAACCACGTCGGCGTAGTCGTGACTTCTGGATTCTCGCTAAAATCCTTATAGTTAAGGTACCGTACAGAATTCCCAAACATGCTTTTCTGCGCCTGTGTATACTTGCACCATGTAGCCCCGTACATTACAGCGCCATTCTCAGTCAGGCATTTTGCAAAGCTGTCAAGCGGTGCAGGCTTTTTTGAATTTGCATAGCTTAACCCGACACCTGTAACAATTAAAGCAAAAATAACAATTGCAGAAATTAAAATCTTTCGGCCGTGTTTCGGCTTTGCAGCCGATGGTTTATGCTCTTCTTTCTGAGGCTCATGCCTAAGCGTGTTGGCTTCCTCTTTGCTTAATGCCATTTTTGGTTAAGCAGCCACTCTTGGCTCAAAATCAGGAATTTCAGTTGGCTCTGGGCCTGCTACTCCGCAGCCGCCGCCGACATAGCCCTGTTGCTGGCCGCTGGGGTTTTGCTGCCCATAAGCAGCATAGCCTGTTTGGTTGTTTCTTGAGCACCCAAAAACCAATAAGGCCGCTAAAACCATAATAGCCGCTAAAACTAATGTTCTTTTCATCTTAAGCATGTTTTTTACCTCTTTATTTAAATTTTTGTATTATTCAGCTTCATCCAAAAAATGAAGGTTGCCATCAATATGTGAGCACCCGTTACTAAACAATCAAGTTGACAGGGGGGTGTCCCTTACGGGGATGTCAACATTTGCTGATCATATTAAGTGCGAACGATGGCAACCCCGATAGGATTTTTTGGATGAAGCTTATTATTCACTTTGCCAACTCAGCATCTATTGCCTGCTTAAATGCCTCGTACGGCTGCGCTCCGACCATCATCAGGCCGTTAATAAAAAATGCAGGGGTTCCTGAAACGCCGATGCTTTGCCCATATTCAAAATCTTTCTGCACTTCCTGTTGGTACTTCCTGCTGTCAATGCATTGGTTAAACTTATCCATGTCAAGCTTTAGGTTTTGTGCAATTTCTATATATTTATCTTTTCCAAGCTTGTCTTGGTTTTGGTAAAGGGCATCATGGTACTCCCAGAATTTGCCCTGCTCATGCGCGCATTCAGAAGCTTCTGCAGCCGGCCCGGCATTCTGATGGAAGCTTAACGGGAAATCCCTGAAAATATATTTTACCTTTCCTGCATCTATATACTCTTTCTTTATCTGCTGGATTGCCTGCTCATACGCTCTTTTGCAATAGGGGCATTGAAAATCTTCAAATGAAACAATAGTGACGGGTGCGTTCTTCTCTCCCAAAACAGGATCATCATCAGCTTCAACATTGCTTAATCTTGTTGGCTGTTGCTGCTGCGGGTTATTTTGGCTTGGAATATTAGCCACTGCATTTGCTGTGGGAATAATGCTTTTTTCATCATTTGCCCTCCCAAAATCCGGATTAAGCCATAAAAATATAACAAGTAAGGCAAGCACTGCTGATATGCCTTGCCATACCCTTGCTTTGCTTAGTTTAAAGCCGTATTGCTCATCATGCTCTTTTGCATGTGCATGGTCTTCATGAGCATTCTCTGTATGAAACTGCTCTTCATGTGCATGATGCTCGCTTTCATTTATTTTTTCTTCAGGCATTTGTTACTCCTTTATTGCTTATGATTGCCTCCCTATATTTATAGCTAAGTATAAATATTTTGCTTCAATCCAGCCTGAAAAATATCCGTTTTAAAAACAAACTGCCCCTTATTTAAGTTCACAATCGTTCAGAAAGGGCATTTAATATGTTTTTTCGTGAAAAGGGTGTAAAAACATTTAAAAAACATTGAAAATTCTGCACCATTATGAAAAAAATCATTGTCATTGGCGCAGGCATTATAGGCTTAAGCATCTCTTATTATATAAGAAAGAATAATCCTGCTGATTTCGAAATAGCCATACTTGAAAAAAATAAAGCGGGAACAGAAGCCTCTTATGCCTCGGCAGGAATGCTGGCTGCGCAATCCGAATTTGACTTCTATGAGGATTTTATGGATTTTTGTGTTAAAAGCCGAGATATGCATGCGGCCTATTGCAATGAAATAGAAAAAGCATCCGGCATTGGAGTTGAGTTCCAGAAAAGTGGCATGATCAGGCCTGCATTAAATGAAGAGCAGGAAAAGCACCTTAAGCGCAATTATGGTTGGCAGAAGAAGAAAGGCCTTGATATAGAATTTTTGGATGGGGGGCAATTAAGGAAACTTGAGCCAAGCTTGTCAAAAAGCATAATTTGCGGCCTGCATTCACCCAGTGACGGCCAGGTCAATAATAGGAAATTAATGGAAGCTTTAATTGCGGCCAATAAAAAAATAAAAAACAGAATAGCGGAAAATACGGAAGTAGCGGATTATTTAATAAAAAATGATAAAGTTATTGGCGTAAAAACCAAAAGCAATGAAACTTTTAATGCAGACATAGTAATCAATGCAGCAGGCTCTTGGTCGTCTTTGATATCCGGCAGATTAATTGAAAATTTTAATGTTAAGCCCGTATTGGGCCAGATGGTTTCTTTGCAGTCAGATAAGCCTCTGTTAAGCAAAGTCATTTTTGCAAGCATATTGGGAAAAGGAGGCTATATTGTCCCCAGAAAAAGCAACGAAATAATCTTGGGCTCTACAATGGAAGACATAGGCTTTGAAAAAAAGATAACAGAAGAAGGCATAAGCTCAATTTTAGAAAAATGCTGTGAAATCGTCCCAGAATTAAAAAAACTGAAAATAAGGGAAAAATGGTGCGGCTTTAGGCCCTTTGCAGGTGATAAGCTGCCAATAATAGGAAAAACGCCGATAGAAAACTTGATTCTCGCGACAGCGCATGGAAGGAATGGCATCCTTTTAGCCCCAATAACTGCAAAGGCAGTTGAAGAGCTTGTTGTAAACGGTAGAACAATGCAGGAAATTAAGGATTTTGGCGTTGAAAGGTTTGCTAAACACAAAGAACAGGCATTTGGGGAGTAAAGTTTAAGGATTAATTTTTTTGTTTATTTTCTCAACAAGCGCTTTAGCAGCCCCTTTAACATCCTCCGCGCCAACAACTGCGCTTATCACCGCAACAGATTTAACTCCCTGCGCTAAAACCTCATCAATATTGTTTTTATTAATCCCGCCAATCGCTATTAAAGGCTTTTTTATTTTTTTCAGGATTTCCCTTATTATCGCTGTCCCAACAGTATAATCTTTAGCCCTTGTTTTGAAAATCGGCCCTATTGTAATATAATCTACATCTTCTTTATCAGCTTTAACTGCCTGCTCAACAGAATGGGTGGACAAGCCAATTATTATTTTTTTATCTGCCTTATTGCAAATCTCTCTTGCTTCTTTTATAGGCATATCGCTTTGCCCTAAATGCACCCCATCCGCCCCAATCTCCAAAGCAATATCAACATGGTCATTTACAATAAACAATGCATTATTTTCCCTGCAGATTTTTAATAATTTAATTGATTCTTCCTTAACTTTGATTTTATCCCAGTTTTTTTCCCTTAATTGTATTATTCCTACGCCGCCTTTTATTGCTTCCTTAACAACAAGGTCATTGCTTCTCCCTTTTGATATGGAGCTTTCAGTTATTACATATAGCTTGCTTTCAAAATCATGGCGTTTCATTGGCAACTAAGAATATTCAATCATTTTTAATGTTATTGCAGCCATGCTTCGCTTATTTAGGCATATTCAGCGTTTTTCTCAGGAAACTTGCCATTATAGCCGTTATTGCATTTAAACAAACACCAAAAATTTCGCTTCTGCAGCCCCTATAAGCCTAAAATCTTAGCCTTGCGCCTTCCGCAAAAATAGTGCCTAATAATACTGTGGCAATACTATAACACTATTAGAAAAGTATTTAAATAGTATCCTTGCAGTATTGCTTCAAATTACTTATAAGGCTATAAGGCGTGCTAAATTGGCAGATAACGAAAAAAGGTTGATGGTCCACGTCTACTTGACAGGCGATGAGAAGAAGCGCATAGAAGAGGAAGCAAGGAAGCTGGGCATTTCCGTTTCTGCGTATATTAAAGTTAAGATGTTCACCCAAAAATGATCCTAGACAGCAAGCTAAACCGGGAAATTGAAAGGGAAATCAGGAAAGCAGGCAGCAGTAGCAGCAAGCCCAATAAAAAGCTGAATAAAATAATGCTGTTCATTGGAATTATACTGCTGCTCATTTTGCTCGTGCAATTGCTGATGCCTCAGCTGACAGGCTTTGTCACAGTAACGAAGCAATTGAATTATGAGGATGCAATCAACATCACATTTAAGGAAAATGCAGAATACGTATGGGGGCCAAAAAGCATCGGCCCATTAAGCTCATTGAAAGTTAGCGGAAGCTATAGCACTCAGGGAACAGCTAAAATTTATCTGGAAGAAGAAGGCAAAAAATATCTGTTGTTTGACGGCAGCAGATTGGAAAGCAAAGACATCATAAGCATTACAGGATTAGTTGTTTCTGATGAAAAGGATAAAGAAAAAGATGGCAGTAAGGGCAAGGATAAAAATGATGAAGGCAGCAAAGATGAGAGCAACGAAA
>Ga0209211_10011564_pt1 | contig 11256 bp, 11 predicted proteins | sample RifGroA2_FD_183992 | JGI IMG/M metagenome (GOLD analysis project Ga0209211, IMG submission 183992) | Groundwater microbial communities from Rifle, Colorado, USA - Groundwater A2 (SPAdes) (version 2) | ecosystem: Environmental > Aquatic > Deep subsurface > Groundwater | place: Rifle, Colorado...
CTGGGGGTAGAGTTCGTCCAGCACCGCTTCCCCGGCGTGGCCGAAGGGGGTGTGGCCGAGATCATGCCCCAGGGCGATGGCCTCGGTGAGGTGGCCGTTTAAGCGCAGGGCCACGGAGATGGTCCTGGCGATCTGGCTGACTTCCAGCACATGGGTGAGTCTGGTCCGGTAATGGTCGCCGGTGGGGGCCAGAAAAACTTGAGTTTTATGCTTGAGGCGGCGGAAGGACTTGCAGTGGATGATCCGGTCCCGGTCCCGCTGGTAAGCGCCCCGGATGGGGCATTCCTCTTCGGGCCGGAGCCTGCCTTTGCTCTCTCGGCTCAGTGCGGCATAGGGTGCAAGGCCTGCGGCCTCGCGGGCCTCGATCTGCTGGCGGATGGAATGGTTCATGCTGGAACCTCGTGCTATGCAACTGTTCACCGACATAGCCGAAAAACAGGCTTCTATTTTGCAAGTAACCTACTGCCTGTGGGGATGACGAATTTATAGATCGGATCGTCATTCCCGCATGTTTTTAGCGGTAATCCACTTTGTTGTTTGTTGCCGGACAGTTTCGGGAAAACAGGGGAGAGGATACCGGTAAATATCGAGAAAAACAAGTGGGGATGTCGCCCATAAACCACCGCCTACAAAGTAACGGCCAGCACTGGCTGCCTCTACGCACACCAAGATGCTTCTCTACCGGTAGCCGAAGACCAGTCATATGGATCAGGTTCAGGTACGTGGGTAAACTGCTTCACCTCGCTGGTGATGGTTTGTTGTTCGCAAACGTATTTTATCTTCCCATGTTCGCAGGGCCAACGAGGTTTTTTATTTTTTGGTGGTGAGTTAGGGACATCCATGATCTTCTCTCCGCAAAGAGAATGGTGAGCATGAACGGTCAAGGGGACAAAATTATCCCTGGCATCCTGGTTTTTTGTTGACAACCCTTTCCTGCATTGTTATACATCTGGCGTTTTTCGCATGCTGAAAATGGGCGGGAATAACTCAGTGGTAGAGTGCAACCTTGCCAAGGTTGAAGTCGCGAGTTCGAATCTCGTTTCCCGCTCCACATTTTGCAAGAGGCTCACCCCCTGTGGGCCTATTTTAATCGATCGACAGCCCGTCTGCATTTTTTCATGGCAGAGCGGGCCATTTTGACTTATATAGATATATTCTTTATTGAGTTTTGCGAGGGCTTTAAAATGAAAACATATTTGACCCCGGTCAAAGATATTGAGCGCAAGTGGCTGATCGTTGATGCGCAAGATAAGGTGCTTGGCCGTCTGGCTTCCGAGATTGCCACGCGTCTGCGCGGCAAGCACAAAGCTAATTACTGCACCTTTCTTGATGTCGGTGATTTTGTCATCGTGGTCAATGCGGACAAGGTTCGTCTGACCGGCAAGAAGTGGGATGACAAGGTTTATCGTCATCACAGTGGTTTTATGGGCGGCTTGAAGGAAAAGACTGCCAAGGTTCTTCTGGAACAAAAGCCGGAAGAGTTGTTGCGCAAGGCTGTTCGCGGCATGTTGCCCAAGAACACCCTGGGACGGAATCAACTGAAGAAATTAAAGGTATATGCCGGAGCGGATCATCCCCATTCCGCCCAGCAGCCTCAGTCTCTGGAATTATAAAGCTGAGTTGAGCAGCTTGCCTGCTCAAACGAAACTTATGCCCTCTGGGTATAAAATCCTGCCCCTTTTAAAACAGGATATTGGAGCTTGAACATGGCAGACAATAGTTTTTACGCGACCGGAAAAAGAAAGACCGCTATAGCCAGGGTGTGGTTGAAGCCTGGTTCCGGCAACATCCAGGTCAACAAGATGAGCGTGCCGGATTATTTCGGCGGCGGATTTGACTATCTGCAGAAGATTTCCAAGCCTCTGGCCCTGACCGACACCGCGGCAAAGTTTGATATCCTCGCCACCCTGACCGGCGGCGGCAAGATTGCCCAGACCGAAGCCTTGCGGCACGGTATTTCCCGCGCTTTGCTGGTTGTTGACCCAGAGCACCGGATCGCCTTGAAAAAGGCTGGTTTTCTGACCCGTGATCAGCGCGTCAAGGAGCGGAAAAAATATGGGCAGAAGGGCGCCAGAGCAAGGTTCCAGTTCTCCAAGCGTTAATCGTTGCCTGGTATTGCTTGGTCAATATCATCGACACCATTGTATATCTCATCAGGGGAAGGCGCCTATCGCTCTTCCCCTGATTTTTTTTGGCCTGGGTCAGGCCTGCAGTGTTCTTAAGTTGAGTGGAGAACAAGATGATACGAATCGCCATTGTTGGGGCATCCGGCTATACCGGGGCGGAGCTGGCCCGAATCCTGTGCAATCATCCCGAGGTAGAGCTGACGGTGGCGACCTCCCGGCAATACGCGGGGAAACCGCTTTCCCAGGTCTTTCCCAGCCTGCAGGGCAGGGCGGACATCCTCTGCGAAGATCTTCCGGTCGAGGCGCTTGTCGATCGGGCTGATTTTTTCTTTACCGCGGTACCCCATCAGACCGCGATGGATATCGTGCCGCTGCTGGTGGCCGCAGGCAAGAAGGTCGTTGATCTGTCCGCCGACTTTCGCCTCCATGACGCGCAGGTCTATGAGCAATGGTACCAGGCCCACAGCGCCAAAGAGCTGTTGGCCACAGCGGTGTACGGTCTGCCCGAGCTGCATCGGGCGGCGATCCGCCAGGCGCAGCTGGTGGCCAATCCCGGCTGCTACCCGACCAGCGTTATCCTGGGGCTGGCGCCGCTGCTCAAGGCCGGGCTGGTCGAGCCGGAAACCATCATTATCGATTCCAAGTCAGGGGCCTCCGGGGCAGGGCGGACGGCGCAGGTAGGCTCGCTCTACTGTGAGGTGGCCGATGGCTTCAAGGCCTACAAGGTGGGCGAGCATCGACATACCCCGGAGATTGAGCAGGAGCTGGGCGGGCTGTGCGGCCGGCCGGTGACGGTATCTTTCACCCCGCATCTGGTGCCGATGTCGCGGGGCATTCTCAGCACGATTTACGCCAAGGCAGGCAAGCCGCTTCCGGATTTGACCGAACTATATCAGGATTTTTACCGGGAGGAGGAGTTCGTCCGGGTCTGCCCGGCCGGGCAGTATCCGGCGACCCAGTATCTCCGGGGCAGCAATTACTGCGATATCGGCACCAAGTTTGATTCGCGCACCGGCCGGGTTGTTATCCTCTCCGCCATAGACAACGTGGTCAAGGGCGCCTCCGGGCAAGCGGTGCAGAACATGAATCTCATGTGCGGCTTTCCGGAGAATACCGGGCTGAGAATCGTTCCCCTTTTCCCCTAAGCGCAGTGCGAAACATCAAGCTAATTTTGGCCTATGACGGGACTGATTACGCCGGCTGGCAGAGGCAGCTGGGTCAGCCCTCAATCCAACAGGTCGTGGAAGAGGCCCTTGCCCGGATAACCCAGGCTTCGGTTATTCTCCACGGGGCCGGGCGCACCGATGCCGGGGTGCATGCCGAGGGGATGGTGGCCAATTTTCAGACCGAGTCGCTCATCCCGCTTGCCGGCCTGATGAATGGTCTGAACAGCATGCTGCCCCAGGCTATTCGGGTGCTTGCCGCTGAAAAGGTTGCCAACGATTTTCATGCGCGCTATAACGCCACCGGCAAGGTTTATGTATATACCTTCATGGTGGCGGAGATCATGCCGCCCGGCGCGCGGCTGTACGCCGTCCAGGTCCGGAGGAATTTCGATTGCGAGGCCGTGCAGCTCTGTCTGCCGATGCTGACCGGGACCCATGATTTCAGCAGCTTTGAGACCGCCGGCTCCCGTGATCTTTCTCTTACTGGGGGCAAGGGAGCCGTGCGGACCATCTTTACCGCTCGCCTTGCCGCGGAGGGGAAAGATGGTGATGGGCGGCTGTATCGATTGACCATCGGGGGCGACGGCTTTTTGAGGCATATGGTGCGCAATATTGTCGGCACCCTCTTTGCCGTGGGGCGCGGGCGGCTGACGCCCCTTGATTTTCAGAAAATCGTGGCGGCTCGGGATCGGTCGCAGGCAGGGATGACCGCGCCCGCCAGGGGCTTGACCTTGAAGACTGTTTTGTACTGATTTGTGTGTGGGCCGATCGCCGCAAGATGTGGTGTTCTGTGATCGCTTACATTTCTGTCGGCTTCGTGGGGATGACTGTCGGAGCTTTATTGCAAACGCCATTACAAGGAAGGAAAATGGAAGCGGAAATTATTGCTCTTGCGCAACGAGTCAAGCAGATCAAGCCTTCGCCCACCCTGGCCGTGAATGCCAAGGCCAAGGCCCTCAAGGCGGCGGGTGCCGACATCCTCAATTTCAGTGTGGGCGAGCCTGATTTCGATACGCCGCCCCATGTGTGCGAGGCCGGGAAAAAGGCCATCGACGAGGGGTTTACCCGCTATACCGCGGTGCCGGGGATTCCTGAGCTGCGGGAGGCCATCGCCAGCCGGTTGGCCGCAGACAAGGGCTGGAGTTATGAGCCGGATCAGATCCAGGTCTGCTGCGGCGGCAAGCACGGGCTCTACAACATGGCCCAGGCCCTCTTCGGCCCCGGCGACGAGGTGTTGATTCCGACCCCGTACTGGGTTTCCTATCCGCCCATCGTCCTGTTGGCAGGCGGGACCCCGGTGGAGGTGCCGCTCTCCGAGGCCAACGGCTTTGACCTGAGCGAGGAGCTGCTGGCCCGCTACGCCACCCCGAAGACCAAGGCCATTATCCTCAACAGCCCTTCCAACCCAACCGGCGCCGTATTTTCCGCCCAGGCGCTTGAGGCGGTGGCCAAGTTGGCCCTGGCCAATAAATGGCTGATCATCTCCGACGATATCTACGACACCATCGTTTACGACGCTGAAAAGCTGCCCCATATCCTGGATGTGGACAAGCGGCTCGCCGAGCAAACCCTGGTACTTAACGGCGTCTCCAAGTCCTTTGCCATGACCGGTTGGCGCATCGGCTATACGGCCGGGCCCAAGCGGATCATCGCGGCCATGAACAAGATTCAGAGTCAGAGCACCTCCAACCCCTGCTCCATCTCCCAGAAGGCGGCGTTGGCCGCGGTGAGCGGGCCCCAGGATTTCCCGACCATGATGCGGGACGCCTTTGTCCCGCGCCTTGATTTCATCATGACCGCCCTGGGCAATATCCCCGGCGTTACCTGTGTGCGGCCCAAGGGCGCTTTCTATGTATTCCCCAATGTTTCCGCCTACTATGGCCGGAGCTTCAAGGGGAAGGTGATGGCGAACTCGCTTGATCTGGCGGATTATCTGCTGGACGAGGCCTTGCTGGCCACGGTGCCGGGGGCGGCTTTCGGGGCGGATGCCTTTATCCGCTTCTCCTTTGCCACCGGGATGGGAACCATCGAAGAGGGGATGAGGCGGCTGGCCGTGGCTCTGGGGAAACTCTCCTAGAAGGTCGGCCTCAGCCTGGGCTGACTAAATCCTGGTCTGCGGCCTCGCTCAAGGCCCAGACCCAGTTATCCAGGGGGCGCTCTTTGGAGAGCGCCTTCTGGCCATTTTTTGTGTAACACCGGTAGAGCCATCCCCCGTTTTTGGAGAAAACCCTGATAAGTCCATGATTGGGGTGGGTAAACCAGCCTTCCGTGAATGTGCCGTCCATCTGCCTCTCTCTTTCTTTTGGGTGTTGCCTTTCTGTATGTAATCTCGCCTGCCTGTGGCTACTTTTTCAGACAGTGGGCAATACATTTCTTGTCTATTTTCTCGGTCTGGCAATACTTGCTGAATTCCGAGACCAGATCGCTGCCGCCCCGTGGGTATTGCTCGATGAAATTGACAAACTTGGTCAACCGGTCGATGATCTCCCTTGGCGCGGCATGCTCAATCTTGCAGGCACCTTCTTCCGCAATCTTTTCTCCGACCGCCAGAACCTTGATAAAGAAGTCCTTTAGGGCCCGATGACGGAGGATGACATCCTTGGCCATTTCTCGCCCGGCAGGGGTAAGGGTGATGACCTCGTAAGGGGCATAGTTGATCAACCCCTTTTGGGACAGGGAGCGAAAGGCTTCGGTGACCGAGGAACGGCTGACTTTGAGGGTGCTGGCGATCTCCTTGGCTCTGGCCACCTGCTTTTCGGCGATGATGTGAAAGATGGTTTCCAGATAGTCTTCCAGGCTGGCGCTGAGTCTTTTTGGGGCTGGCGTGGACTGATCAGTTGACATATGAAGGTCTGCTCCCAGAGTGCATCGTTAGTTTGCGTCAGAGATAAATATGTTTAGGAATGACTAATAAGTATAACGAAATCTCTGAAAAGTCAATTTATCAAAGGCAATCTTCCCCGGTTTTTGGTTGTGGTCAATATTTAGTGTCCATCAGAAAACTATAACATATTGTTTTTTTATGCAAAATAACTACAACGCTAAGCCCCCAGCTATGCTGGGAGAATTGAAAAAGATATGCTGTAGTATTTTTTAAAAACTCCTTTTGGGTTAAGGAAACAGTGCTGATTCTGTGACCGAACCCCAAAAGGAGCAAGAAAATGCAGAAAACGCCGGAACTTAATCCGGTTGAACACATATGAGACGATCTGTGTGAGAAAGCTTTTGGGAACCTCGTGTTCGACAGCCTGGAGGCACTTGATGATCATCTGGAGGCGTCATTGCCAGCGATGGAACGCAACAGGAAATTAGTCCATTTCATCGTGGCTTGGCAATGGATTAATAATTCATGTTTGATTTAGAAATTGAATAAGATGGTGTAAATTAGATCAACCCGCCTTCTTGACAAACTGGGTCAGAATTACAATGCGCTGGCCGTTTACCCGGGCCTCGATCTGCTCAGGGTTATCTGCCACCAGTGCGATGCCGCGTACCACGGTGCCGCGTTTGGCCGTAAAGTTGGCCCCTTTTACTTCCAGATCCTTGATCAGCGTTACCGTGTCGCCCGTGGCAAGCAGGGTGCCGTTGCTGTCGAGATGCCGGACTGCCTCTTCCTTGCTTTCTCCCTCGCCCGTTGCTTGCGCCCAGGCCTGGGTTTCTTCATCCAGGTAGAGCATATCGAGCAGATCCTGGGCCCAGCCTTCGGCGCTCAAGCGCTTGAGCATCCGCCAGGCCATCACCTGCACCGCCGGCACCTGGCTCCACATGCTTTCGTTCAGGCAGCGCCAGTGATGGGCCTCGATCTTTTCCGGCTCTTCAATCTGTCCGCGGCAGGTGGCGCAGAGCAGCACGCACTGGTCCGCACTGCCGCTTGTCTTCGGGGGGACTTCATACACAGCCAGGCTCTCGGTTGCGCTGCACAATTCACATTTGGATTCGCTGCGGGCCTGTAAGATTTTTTCTGTACTCATTGATCGCTGTTCCTCAAGGTTTAAAATGGAAATTTCAGGAGACCGGCGCCTGACAGGGGTGGCCTCGGTATAGGGTAACCTGTGAGCCGCCGGCGGCAAAGGCGGAATCCGGGCGGCCGCTGAAAATCTCGGTAAAGGGTGGGCCGTAAAAATCTCCCAGCCCTGGCGAGGCCTCTGCCTCCACCGTCTTGCAGATTCGCCAGGGAGGATGGCTGAAGCGGTATTCGAGGCAGTCGCCATCCTTTTGCCGATTGTAGCCCCAGTAGCGTTCCAGGAGAAATTCCTCAACCGAGCCGGGCTCTGGTAAAATCGGGTGGTCTGGGTAGACCGCTCGAATGAAATAGCGTTGCCCTTCGGAACGCCAGCCGTATTCGCTCATCATCGTATCCCGGCCCTGGCTCAGGTTTGCCTCGTTCATGCTCAGGGCGACCATGGTTTCGTGGAAGAGACTTCGGGCCGCCCAGGCAACGGGGCGGTGCGGGACGATCTGTTTGATAAATACCACGCCTCGCCGCCAGTTGCCACGCTCGATTCTGCGGCGCACATAGAAACGCAGGTTCACCTGGGCGTATTCCCGGTAGAAGGGCAGCGGCAGCCCGTAGATGCCGGGGCGGCTGAAATGCAGGCCGAGCAGGGTGACAAAGGTCCGGTGGTCATAAAAATCAAGCTCGGTGTGCGCCGGCAGACGAGGGGCCAGCAGGGCGGGGTCGAGCTCGTAATTGAGCAGGATGAGTCGGCTGAGTTGGGCGGTCAGAAAGGGCATGATTCACCGGCCTTGCCCAAGGAGTATTTTTTTATTTTTCGCAACCATCTTGACCATGCTGTGCCGTGGCGGGTTTGACCGCCTCGATGGCCACCGAAACTACATAGTCCGCTACCGTGGTGCCCGGCGCCCACTCGCGGATAAACGCCCGGCTTTCTTCCCTGGGCGTCAAGCGAATCTCCTGGAAACCGGCGGCGCGCAGCATTGCTTCCACTTCGGCAATCAACGGGGCGCCTGCCAGGCAGCCGGTATAAAGGGCCATGTCCTTGCGGATCTCCTCGGGCAGTTCGGCTGTGGCGACAATATCGGAGATGGCCAGCCGTCCCCCCGGTTTCAAGACCCGGTAGGCTTCGGCGAAGACGCGAGGTTTGCTGGGGGAGAGGTTGATGACGCAGTTCGAGAGGATGATATCGATGGTCCTGTCTGCCACCGGCAGATTCTCGATTTCCCCGAGGCGGAATTCTACATTTCGGTAGCCGCCCTTTTTCGCGTTGGCGCGGGCCTTGGCAATCATTTCCGGGGTCATGTCCACCCCGATGACCAACCCTGTCTCGCCGACCTGCCGTCCGGCGAGGAAACAGTCAAAGCCGCCGCCGCAGCCGAGGTCGAGGACAATCTCTCCTGGTTTGAGCGCGGCGATGGCTTGGGGGTTTCCGCAGCCCAGCCCCATGTTGGCGCCCTGCGGCACGGCGCCGACCTCCTCGGCGCTGTAGCCAAGCTGTTGGGATAAGGATTCCGCATTGGGGGTGGGGGCGCTGCAGCAGGTCGGGGCGCAACCGCAGCCTGCCTCGCGGCTTTCCGCCACCCGGCCATATTGCCGGCGCACGGCCCGGCGTATTTCGTCATTTTTTACAGCATCCATAACTCGCTCCTGTCGGTGAAGGTGGTGATATTGAGTGCATCTTACCTTTATAGACGGAGACCGGGTGAAAAAGACGCAAGCTTTCTGGTTAACCGCAACATTTGTTGCGGGGTTCGTAGCCTACGATGCCGCCCCTGCCGGTTTCGATGTCGCAACAGTCGAGCAAGCGTCGGCGCAACATCTCCCGGCCGCGTTGCACCCTGGATTTTGCTCCGGAAAGGGAAATTCCCAGACGGCTGGCCACCTCTTTTTGTGGCAGCCCCTCAATCTCCGCGAGTACAAGGGCGGCTTGATAGATTTCCGGCAGGGTATGAATGAGCGGCTGCAGGCAGGAGGCTAATTCTGCGGCATAGTTGCGTTCCGCTTCCGGCGCTGCCAATTCGTCAGGGAGGGCAAGCCACGGAGTTCTGGCCCGGTAATGATCGGTAATGGCATTGGCGGCAATGCGATACAGCCAGGCGGTGATGAGGCCGGGGGATTTCAGGGTATGCAGGCTGGTATGTGCTTTGAGGAATATCTCCTGGAGAATGTCGTCCACGGCGTCGCGTTCCCGCACCCGTTTGGCGATATAGCTCCGCAAGCGCGTTTTGTGTTCCTGCCAGAAGTCAGCCGTCATACGTGATGATAGTATGGCTTGCCCTGAGATACAAGCCCGAAGCCGGTGCTTCGATTTTTTGTCCATTCCGGCGTTATCAACCTTGCCCGTTTTGCCGCCAGCGTCCACCCTTCCCCCCGTTTCGGGACTGGATCTCCGCCTTGTTTTTCAGATATTTCACCGCCGGATAGCCCAGCAGCCCTTCCACCGCCGCATCGAATTCCTTGCAGGGCCGCACGGTGAAATCGTTGGGCGGCTCGATATCCACCTCGCCCCGGCCGGTAAATTGCAGGGTCAGGGAAACCGGACAGTTGCCGTGAAACTCGCGTACCTTGGTTTTCAGGCTTTCCAGTTTCTGCCGGCTCACCTGTTCTGATTTGAGCAGGATCCGGGCGCCGTTGGTGTATTTGCTCCGCGCTTCGCTCAGGCTGTCCACCGATTCGGCGATGATCTTGGCCCCCTGCTCTTCCCGTTTGACCGTGCCGAGCACGATGAGCGGTTCATCGCTGGTCAGGAGGTGTCCGCATTTGGCAAAGGCCTCGGGGAAGACGACCACCTCCACGGCTCCGGCCCGGTCTTCGAGAATGATGAAGGCCATGCGGTCGCCTTTTTTGCTGCGGTGGTCCTTGTATTCCCGGATCAGGCCGCCCACCCGCACCGGCTGGTTGTCGCCCCAATCGCAAAGGCCGGTGAGGTCGGTGTCGGCCACGGCCATGATCTCCTGATGGAAGTTGTCCAGGGGATGGCCGGTTAGGTAGAAGCCCACAGTCTCTTTTTCAAAGATAAGCCGTTCTTTCTCGGTCCATTCGGCGATGTCGGGCAGGTCGATGGTGCTGGCCTTGCTGCTCTGGGTCTGGGGCATGGCCGCAAAGAGCGAGATCTGGCCGCTCAAGCGATCCCGCTGGGCGGACTGGGCCTGTTCCAGAGCGATATCCAGGATGGCGAAGAGCTGGGAGCGTTTGGCCCCCAAGGAATCAAAGGCCCCGGCCTTGATCAGGCTTTCGATGACCCGTCGGTTCACCTTGCGGGAATCGACCCGGTCGCAGAAATCCTCCAGCCCGCCGTAAGGGCCGTCGCTGGCCCGCACCTCCATGATGGAGTCCAGGGCCGCGCCGCCCACGTTCTTGACCGCAGCCAACCCAAAGCGGATGCGGTCGTTGACCACGGCAAAGTCCTTGTCCGATTCGTTGATGTCAGGCGGCAGCACCTCAATCTCGTGGTCTCGGCATTCGATGATGTAACGCACCACCTTGTCGGTGTTGCCCACGTCGCAGGAGAGCAGGGCGGCCATGAACTGGGCCGGATAATGGGCCTTGAGCCAGGCGGTCTGGTAGGCGATCAGGGCATAGGCCGCGCTGTGGCTCTTGTTGAAGCCATAGCCCGCGAACTTAGCCATCAGGTCGAAGACGTATTCGGCCTTGTCCGGGGGGATATTGTTCTTCTTGGCCCCGGTCAGAAATTTTTCCTTCTCCGCCTCCATGACCTCGGCCTTCTTCTTGCCCATGGCCCGGCGGAGGTTGTCGGCATCTCCCAGGGAGTAGCCGGCCAGGATGTTGGCGATCTTCATCACCTGTTCCTGGTAGACGATGACCCCGTAGGTTTCCTTGAGGATCGGCTCCAATTGCGGCAGTGGATAGATGGCCTGCATCCGGCCGTGCTTGGTGTCGACGAACTGATCCACCATGCCGGACTCCAGCGGGCCGGGGCGGTAGAGAGCCACCAGGGCGATGAGGTCGGAGAAGACCTCGGGCTTCATCTTCATCAGCAGGCCGC
>Ga0209211_10011565_pt1 | contig 11256 bp, 11 predicted proteins | sample RifGroA2_FD_183992 | JGI IMG/M metagenome (GOLD analysis project Ga0209211, IMG submission 183992) | Groundwater microbial communities from Rifle, Colorado, USA - Groundwater A2 (SPAdes) (version 2) | ecosystem: Environmental > Aquatic > Deep subsurface > Groundwater | place: Rifle, Colorado...
AGGTGGGAAGTCTGTCATAACTGCGCCATTGCCGGGAACAATATTTGAAGTCAAGATAAAGAAAGGCGACAAAGTCAGGGAAGGGGATTCGCTGATAAAGCTTATTGCGATGAAAATGGAAAATGACATAGTCGCGAAAAATGCCGGCACGGTAAAAGAAGTAAGGGTAAAAAAGAATGATACAGTAAACAAGGATGATATTTTGGCGATTATAGAATAGAGTGGCGCCATTATTAAAAAAACAATAAGTGTAAATCCAATAAAAATAATAAGAATAAATAACAAACAAAAAATCAATGAATAAAAAACAAAATATAACAAAAAATTAATATCATTGCAATAAGGGGCAATCATATAAAAATTTAAAAATAATTTAATTAAAACCAAGAAATGGCGCGGGGGTAATCTCATGGTAAAGAAAAAAATAGAGACTGGCGATAAAAAAAATACGCAGCAATCGAACCTTAAGCTTTTGGTCTTCTCGGCTTTGTTTGCTGCTTTGACGGCTGCAATTGCGCCATTCAAGATACCTCTTGGATTTACACCCGTTCCGATTACCTTGCAAACTTTAGCCGTTCTTATGTCGGGGGCAATGCTCGGGCCTTATTATGGGGCTTTGGCAATGATACTTTATGTTGTTGTCGGAGCTTTAGGCCTTCCTGTTTTTGCAGGAGGGGGGTCTGGAATAGGCGCTGTTCTTGGGCCAACTGGCGGCTATCTGATAAGCTATTTCATAGCAGCTTTTGTCATAGGTAAAGTTGTGCAGATGAGAAAAGAGCCTAAGTATGTTGATTATGTTGTTGCAATGGTAGCTGGAACACTTATAATCTATTTGCTTGGCGCAAGCTGGGCAATGGTCGTGCTTCCGGAGCTGACCCTAACAGCAGTCCTTGCAGGATGGGTGTTCCCGTTCATAATTGGGGATACAATAAAGCTGCTGATAGCTGCATACATAGCGAATACTGTCAAGTTAAAGCAGTATTTGAGATAAATTATAAATGCGCGAGGCGAGCGATGTCCCTGAGCGCAGCGAACGGGGTGCCAGAAATCATTCGATTTCTGAGCATTTCCGAGCATGGATGACAGCGAGCCTCGCGGCTATATTTGCGGAGCATATTGATTCAAAGCTCCGATATGGGAAACAAAATGAATTCTGCAAAGATTGAGCTATTGGATATTTTCTCCTATAGCTGCATGAATTGCCTGAGGTCTTTGGAGTACATCGGGAGATTAGGCGGAAAATACAGCAAATACGGATTAAAAATAATAATGGTCCATGTTCCGGAATGGGAGTTTGAGAAGAATGCCTCCAATATTCAAAACGCAATAAGAAAATACAAAATAAAATTTCCAAAAATAATAGATAAAAACAGAAAACTACTGAAAATGATGGGAGTTAATTTCTGGCCAACACAAATATTGATAAAAGATGGGAAGGAAATCTATAGGCATACTGGAGAGGGCAATTATAGGTTATTAGAGCATAAAATAAGGAAAGAGCTTAAAATAAATAAAAATGATTTACTGTTTAAAACTGAGCCAAAATATTCAAAATACCCTACAGTATATGCGGGCAGCAGGAAAAAAGGAAAAGTTGCGGAGCTAAAAAATAAAGAAACGGTAAATTTTGGCATTATTTATGCTAAAGGGGCATTTTTGCAGAGAAAAGAATACTTAGAAAGCATTGGCAGGGGGCTGATAAAAATAAAGACTAAGGGCAAAATGACCAATATTGTTGCAGGGCATTTAGTTAAAAAATCAATAACAATTCAAATACACTATAATTATGCTAAAAATAAAAAGCCAAATAAAAAAGCAATAAGAATAAATGCGCCAAGGCTTTATAACTTAATTAAATCAAAAAGTAATAACCATAAAGTTTTAGAGATAGAAACGGATAAAGGCTTGGCAGTTTATTCATTTTCATTCCAATAATAAAAACTAAATAAACCAAAATTCAAAGGCTCAATAATAAAAAACAAATAAAAAATAAGACTATAATTTTTAAGAAATTACTAATACTAAAAATGATAGAAGCAAAAAATCTCTGTTTCCAGTATGAGGAAGAGGCTATATTGCAGAATATAAGCCTAAGCATAAAGGAAGGCAGCTACACTGCCTTTATAGGGGCGAATGGCTCAGGGAAGACTACTCTTGCGAAGCATTTCAATGCACTTTTGATGCCGACTAAAGGAACTATTTTAGTCGATAATATAGATACTAAGAAATATCCTTTTGCAGTCAGGAAAAAAGTCGGATTTGTATTCCAGAATCCGGAGGACCAATTGGTGCATTCTATTGTAGAAGAGGACATTGCTTTCGGGCTGGAAAACATTGGAATGGAAACAAGAGCTATGAAAGAGAGAGTAAACTTCATGCTAAAAGAGCTAGCAATAGGGCATCTTGCAAAGAAGAATGTCAATGCGCTTTCAATGGGGCAAAAACAGCTTACAGCTCTTGCAGGAGTATTGGCCATGAATCCAAAATACGTGGTTTTTGACGAGCCGACTACAATGCTTGACAACCGCAATAAAAAGAATATCCTATCGATAATAAACACTATCAATGAAAAAAATAATATCGGCATAATAATGGTAACGAATGTGCTTGATGACATAAAATATGCAGAGAAAGTTGTTGTATTGAAGAACGGAAAGATGATATTCAATGATAAAAAATCCAAATTAAGCCAAAAAATTATCAGGGAGGCTGGCCTGGATGCTTAAGCGGCTCAGTTTTGGGCAATACAGGCATAAGGATTCTTTGATCCATGAATTAGACCCAAGAATAAAGATAATTGCTGTTGCCATTTTGAGCGCATCTGCATTTCTCATAAGCTCTTACTACAAGATGGCTTTGCTTTCCCTCCTTGTTTTGCTTCTTATTGCTATTGCAAAAATCAATTTTTCATCTTTGATAAGAAATATCATGCCTTTATCTTCGATAATAATATTCATCCTTATAATGTATCTTTTATTCTCGCGAGATCAGCTTGGTAATGGCATACTGTCAATATGGAGATTTTTATTGTTTGTTGCGATAGCATTGATATTGACTTTTACCACAACAATAAATTCGATGGTTGCCGGAATAGAAAAAATGCTTGGGCCGTTGAAATACTTTAAGGTAAATCCCAGGACATTTGCATTGCTTATCTCATTAACAATACGCTTTATCCCTTCATTTTTTCTTTATGCTGAAAGGATTAGGGACGCGAGGTTGTCCAGGCTGGGAAATTTAAAGAAAGCAAAGCATATCAAATTGCTTTTTATCCCGCTGCTTGACAGGGTTTTCAAAAGCGCATCCACGATAAGCGATGCGATGGCTGCAAGGATCTATACTGCTGAAAGAAAGTCTTATTTCAATAATATACGCTTAGGGGCTTTTGATTATTTTTCCCTTCTTGTCTTGATGGCTGCGGTATCGGTTATCTTGATTTGAAGATTATAAAAAGTTTAAGCGATAATCCAAATAAAAATTTAGAATTAGTTTTTCCCTAATTAATCATTGCCTTGGGCTCTTCTGGCCAAACAATATTCCGGTTAATACGTTAAGGCCCCATGCCTGCCATACATTTATCTTATGAATTGCTCCAAATACAAAATTCCAAAGCCATTCTACCGGAAATGCCAGCACTAGCCCCACAATTCCGCTGATAAGTATGACCAGCGCAAGGGTATAGCTCATCTCGATCAATCTCTTAAGCAGTGGAACATCCTCTAAAAAACCCATAAGTGCCGGCAAGGAAGCGCCCTTTTTAAAGATTTTGATGAAAAGTTTATAAATTACAGCTAGCTAAAAACCTAAATGATAGCTAACAGAACTGAGCAAAGGGTTTATTATTCCGATACAGACCATGGCGGCGTTGCTTATTACGCCAATTACCTTAAATGGTTTGAGATTGGCAGGACGGAAATTCTCAGGCAGAACAAGCTTGATTACAATAATTTTGAAACGCAGGGATTGATAGCCCCAGTTGTTGAGGTAAAGTGCACTTTTAAAGAGCCTGCCAGGTATAATGATGTTGTAATAATAGAAACCAAAGTTGAGCACATTGGGAACAGCATCATAAAGTTCGTATATTCTATAACAAGGAAAAAGAATAAAAAATTGCTGGCTGAAGGGGATACTGTTAATGTTTTTGTGGATATGAAAACCGGCAGGCCAAAGCCGGTGCCTGATGAGATAAGAAAGGTTTTTGAAAATTGACTGGCTTAAACAACAAAAATATCCGCTTCTATTATGGTTTTAAGCTCCCCTGTTTCTAATTTTAAAATAAGGCTGCAATCTTTGTCTACGCCAATGGCTTCTCCAATAAAATCCCCGTTAAGTGTTTTTGCCATTACTTTTTTGCCCAGGGTATGGGAATAAGATTTCCATAAATCTATTATTTTTCCGTATTTTTTGTTTTGATAACAGATGTAAAGTTTTGAAAAGTTTTTTATTATTTCCTTGGACAATTTCCCCGCATCAAATTTTCTGCCGGAAGCTATTTTTAGTGATGTTGCCTCGTTCTTTATTGAATTAGGAAAGCCTGAATTATTAACATTGAGCCCTATGCCAACGAGCTCGTATGTGCCTTTCCCATGGATTAATTCAGTCAATATGCCGCAGGCTTTTTTATCTTCTATCAGCACGTCATTTGGCCATTTTACTTTCGCTTCTAAGCTGCAAATATCCTTTATCGATTTGGCAACCGATATCGTAGCGATAAGAGTCAGGTATTTTGATTTGTCTAAATCTTTCTCTTTCAGAACCAGAGTCATGTAAAGCCCCCCCAGATTTGAGCTCCAACTCCGGTTAAACCTGCCCCTGCCCTTCAGCTGTTTTTTTGCAGTTATTGCAAGATTGTATTTTCCTTCAAGTGCAAATTCTTTTGCCTTATCATTTGTCGAGGAAACCGCATCAAAATTGTAGAATTTAAGCTTAAGCATCTAATTCTGCTCCATTAGTTCCTGCCTTCCGGCTGCAACCCACGGGCTGGGCTTGTTGCCTTGAGAGCGCGGCCTGCTTTCCATGTATTTTGAGACAGCCGTTGTCACCAAGATTATCCTCTCCTCTTTTGCAAGGGCTTTCTTCCTGTCAAAATAATAATCCTGCACATCATTCAGGATATTATTTTTTTCTATAAAAGAAGTTGTGGCGCGTCCCCTGGCAAAGTTCTTATTGCTTAAAACTGCAAGATGGAAGGGAATTGTAGTCTTTACTCCTTCAATGGCGTATTCCTTTAATGCTCCGGCCATCCTGGCAAGCGCTTCGCCCCTTGTTCCTCCATAGCATATCAGCAAGGCAAGCAAAGAATCGTAGTGGGGAGACACCCTGTATCCCTGATGGCATACGCTGTTCAGCCTTATTCCCGGGCCGCCTGGCGGCAGATAGTTTGTGATTGTCCCGATAGATGGGGCAAAATCTGCCAGAGGGTCTTCTGCATTGATCCTGCACTCTATTGCGCATCCATTAAATGATATATCGCTCTGCTTAAATGCTATTTTTGATCCGGAAGCTATCTTTATCTGCTCCTTGACAAGATCAACTCCGGTAACAATTTCTGTTACGCCATGCTCAACCTGGATTCTTGTGTTTACCTCAATAAAGTAGAAATTCTTGTTTTTGTCGAGCAAAAACTCGACAGTTCCCGCCCCTTCATATTTTGCTGTGGCAATTACTTTGACTGCTGCTGCTCCCATTTTCTCCCTAAGCTCGTCGCTCAAAGCAGGGCTTGGGCTTTCTTCGATAAGCTTCTGGTGCTTTCTCTGGACGCTACAGTCCCTCTCCCCCAGATGGATCACATTCCCATGTTGGTCAGCCAAAATCTGAAATTCTATATGCCTTGGATCCTCGATATATTTTTCCATGTACAGGGTTTTATCCTTGAAAGAAAGCATGGCTTCTGCTTCTGCGCCCTCATAAGATTTTCCTATGTCTTCTTCTCTCCTGACTATCCTCATTCCCTTGCCGCCGCCGCCGGCAGCAGCCTTGATAATTACCGGAAATCCTATTTTTCTCGCAAGCTTCAAAGCATGCCTCTTGCTTCTTAGGGGCTTCATCATCCCAATTATTATCGGAACGCCAGCCTTGCTGGCAGTTTTTTTTGCCATTACCTTATCGCCTAAAAGAGCTAGGGCCCTTGGAGACGGCCCTATAAATTTTATGCTGTTTTTTATGCACATTTTCGCGAATTTTGGATTTTCAGCCAGAAAGCCGTAGCCGGGGTGTATTGCATCTGCCCCTATTTTTTTTGCTATAGCTATTATTTTTGCCATGTCAAGGTAGCTTGAGCTTGGGCCAAGATAATATGCCTCGCCGGCAAATTTAGCCGCGAGGTTGTTTTTGTCATGCTTTGAGTATACCGTAGCTGTTGCAATGCCCAGCTCTCTGCAAGCCCTTATTACCCTAAGAACTATCTCGCCGCGGTTCGCTATGAGCACTTTTTTGAATTGCTTCTCTTTTGCAAGAAGAGTGTATTCTTTTTCATTGGGAGATGTGCTAAGACCTTTTGCAAGCATATCGATAAATGTTTGCGAAGATTTGCTTTTGACAATTTTTTTAAGCGCATCATGGTCAATATTGTGGGCATGCATCCTTCCTATGACTCCGGAGGTGATTGCATCCCAAACCCCCTCCATATTTTTCCTTCTGAAAATTTGTTTTGCCTTGTCAATAGGGATTGTGTTGGCTTTTATTACGTGCTCAAATTCGCGGTAAACTGAAGGGGCAGAATTTCTTACATACTTAACTCCTTTCCTTAAAGCCAGATAGCCGTATTCAACAGGCGCCATTGACTTATTTAGAGCCAAGACTAGCAAGCTCTTCAGCCCCTCTGGCTTCTTTTTGCCATTAGCCATATGCCTTAAGTATGGCTGCCAAATTTATAAATATTATGATAAGGTGCAGCGATTCGCCGGCGAAACCTTTTTAAAAGCCTTAGGATTAGACGAGATATGCAGGAAATAGACAAATTTAAGGATGAAAATGGCGGGATTAGCAGGGAAAACATAAAGAAGATTATACCCTATGAAGACCCTTTTTTATTCATAGACTCTGTCTTAAAACTAACAAAAAGAGAGATAGTTGCTACAAAAGAAATTAAGGCTGGCGAGCCTTATTTTAAGGGCCATTTCAAGGGCTTCCCGATAATGCCGGGCGCCTTGATTATAGAAGGGCTTGGCCAGGCTGCAACTTTGCTTGTAAGGTACAATATAGCCAATCATGAAGAAAAAGACGTTTTAGCATACCAGATAAAGAGCGCAAAGTTTTTCAGGCCGACTTTTCCGGGCCATACTTTAACCTATAAGGTAAAACTGGCATCCATGCTAAATTTAATCTTCAGGCTAAAAAAAATTGCCTTTGTAAACGGGGAAATTTTCAGAAACGAAAAATTAGTTTCAAAAGTGAAAATGGTCTTGGCAATAGTTGATAAAAGCCAGTTCCGCGGAAAGTACAGCGGAAAAAAATAAGTTTAGATTCTGCTAAAGGTGGAAAGATGTATATCAAAGGAGTAGGAATGACAAAATTCGGCATCCATACGAAAACAACGCAGGAGCTATGCTATGATGCTATTTCCGAGGCTCTTGAAGATGCCGATATGAATTTGGAAGAGATAGGCGAAATCATAACATCAAAGGGCGATTGCTCTAATGATGGAGAGAGGCAAAGGCTTTTTTCAGCAGTCTTAAGCAGCATACTGCAGGACAAGGGGATTCCGATAATCAGGGTAGTGGCAGCCTGCAGCGGGGGAGGTGCAGCTGTATGGAATGCTTGCAATTCAGAGGCAAAAAATATTTTAGTAGTTGGAGTTGAAAAACTAACGCCACTTCCAACCAAGCTCGTCACTGATGACCTTATGATGGCTTCAGAAAGGGTCTACGAGCAAACAGAAGGTATGAATTTTCCGGCGCAAAATGCATTGATTGCCCAGCAGTACATGATGAGATATAATGCTTCTCCTAAAGACCTTGCGCTGGTTGCATTAAAAAACCATGAGAATGCCTTTAATAACCCAAAAGCCAGATTCTACCAGAAAAAAATCACGCTAGATATGATAAATAAATCGCCGATTGTAGCATCTCCATTGAGGCTCTTTGACTGCAGTATTTCCGTCGATGGCGCTGCCGCCGCAATTATAACTAAGGAAAAGACAGATATAGAAATAGCGGGTTCTGCTTTGTATGCTGACAGGCTGCCTGCATTTGAAGCTCAGGACATGACTTCATGGCAAGGCAGCATTTTAGCAGCAAGAGATGCTTATGCGCAGGCTGGAATAAGCCCGAAAGATATTGATTTTGCAGAGCTGCACGATGCATTTACATCTGTTGAGCTTATGGCATATGAGGACTTAGGATTTGCAAAAAAGGGAGAGGCTAAGCATCTTATAAGAAAGGGGAAAACTTGCATGAATGGGGAGCTTCCGATTAACACTTCAGGGGGCTTAAAGGCAAAAGGCCATCCTATCAGCGCAACAGGAATTTCACAGATTTATGAGATAACCCGGCAGATGAGAAAGCAATGTGGAAAAAGGCAGCTTGACAGGGCGAGAGTAGGATTGGCCCATAATGTTGGGGGCGTGGGAAGCACTGTAACAGTGCATATATTAAAACATATAGGTGGTTGACATGATAATAAGATGGGTTTCTGAAGATGGAAAAAGAAAATGGATGTATCCTATAAGCAGGGATATACACACTAAAGGCAAAATAGTAAAGCAGATTTCCAGAAAAGCGAAAGTTATAGGCATCACTAAAGTGAATATACCCTCGCCATTGCACCCCATAATACCCTACTTCATTCTTTTATTGGAAGATGAATACGGCAACAGGATGCCTAAAAAAACAATGAAAGAGCGCAAGATAGGGGAAACTTATGAGATAAAGCCTGCAAAGTCTGATGGTGCTGTGATAATAACGAAGATAAAGTATGACATGGAAGAATACCTCAAAGAGTCTTTAAATCTTCTGCACAGGTATAAGATAAGCCAAGAGGATAAGATACTGATAAAGCCCACCATCATAGAGCCAGCTTACAGCTACCAGGCAACTAACACAAACCCAAACCTTCTTGATGCCCTGCTCAATATATTAAAGGAAAAAGGTGTAAAAGATATTATAGTTGCGGAGCAGTCCATGTTAGGCAACGATACAATTGAAGCTGCAAAAAAATCTGAGATTCTTGATGTATGCAAAAAGCATGGGATAAATTTTGTGGATTTGGCAAAAGCAGAGTATACGCAAAAAGAATATGAAGGTTTTAAGTTTAACATTGCAAAAGGGTTCTTTGAGAGAAAAATAATAAATCTGCCCGTAATGAAAACCAATTCTCAGATCGGCATCTCCGGATCCATTGAGAATATGGTGCGCGTTACCGATGCAGATACACAAAAACGGATGTTTGCAGAGGATATAGAAAAAACATTGCCAAAGCTGCTTAAGGCATTGCCGGGCTTTTTGACAATAGGGGACGCTACCCTAGGCATGCATGCTCAAGGGCCAACATCCCTGGGCGAGCCTGCTTTCCTGAACATGCTATTTGTAAGCACCGATCCTGTTGCCCTGGACGCAGTATTTGCGGAAATGGGGATGTTAGATCTCCCTGCATATGTAAAAGAAGCCTCAAGCATTGGCATCGGGAACGCAAACACAAAAACAATCGAAATTGTTGGGGAGGACCTTGAAGCAATAAAGCTTAATTTACTGGCTGCAGATAAAAATGCCAGCGCGCATCAAAAAATAAAGCTTATTGATGGCAAAGCCAACCCTTATGTATTCAATTCTGCCCTCCAAATGGCTTCTAAGCTTATTGGATTGCTCGGAGAGGAAGTTAATTTAGCGATAGGCTCGCAAATAACCCAAGATATGCTGAATGGCAAATCAAGGATAGTTGCATATGGCGCTGAAGCAATAGAAAAGCTAAGAGAATTTGGAGTAAGCCCTGTTGCTGAAATACCAGAAGATATTGATGGCACTGAAAAAATAATGCTGCTGAAAAGCGTTCTGGAAAATCCTGATAAAAAAAGCATCAATATAGCAGATAAGCTAAAATCAAAAATAGCAAAAGTAGGGGCTAAGATAAAAGGCAAGTTTTGATTATTGTTTTTCATTGTATAAAAAAGTATGAAATGCTTTTTATGCTTGAAAAATTTTTATTTTTTTCATTGTATAAAAAAGTATGAAATGCTTTTTATGCTTGAAAAAATATTTTTTAATTGTTATAAATGTCGAGGCGAATTTTAGTGCTAGTCAAAATTCACCTCGCAGTAAAACCCATGGAGTGGGTGCCGAACTTCGTTCGAGCATTGCGGAGCATAATTATTTTATTCAATAATAAACTCCAAAAATATCAAATAAAAATCCCAATCGTCCAAAGGGGCGGGGTATTTTTAATGTTGTAAATTCCCCTTAATGTTTGGCTTAATTGGTTTTATAAACCCATTCGCCGCAGGCAGCGGGGAATTTCCAACAATTGGAAATAGAATAATTCAAAAATTAATGAAACAAAATGAAAACATACCTAAAAGGCGCTGGAATGTCAAAGTTCGACGTAAGCCTGCAAAGCTCGCATGAAAAGATTTACGAATGTGTAGCTGACGCATTGGAAAACGCAGATGCCGGAATAGAAGATATAAATGCCATCTTTGTGTCCAGCTGTGAAATAGACACTAATGGCGAAAGGCAAAAGCACGTTGGCCCTATGCTAAGCAGCATGTTCCAGATAAAAATCCCGATAATAACTGTCCCTGCAGGCTGCGGCGGGGGCGGAGCTGCATTATGGGATGCTATAGGCTATCAAAGAAAAAACTCTGCGAAAAATGTTATGGTTATCGGGTTCGATAAATTAGTTGCAAATACATCTGATAAAACAACTGATGAGATATTAATGGGCGGTGAAAGAGTTTATGAGCAGACAGAAGGCATGATTTTTCCCGCGCAAAATGCGCTTGTCGCGCAGCAATACATGCTTAAATACGGCGCAACACAGGATGACTTGGCATTAGTAGCATTAAAAAATCACGAGAATGCTTTTAATAACCCCAAAGCCCGATTCTACCAGAAAAAAGTAACCATAGACATGATAAAAAATTCCCCTGTTGTCGCAAGCCCCTTAAGGCTTTTTGACTGCAGCATACCTTGCAATGGCGCAGCAGCAGCAGTAATAAGCAGCGACAAGACAAATATAGAAATAGCCGGAAGCGGATTAAGCACAAGCTACCTTACAAGCTTTGAAAGAGAGGATATGACCTCATGGGACTCCGCAGTCAAGGCT
>Ga0209211_10011566_pt1 | contig 11255 bp, 8 predicted proteins | sample RifGroA2_FD_183992 | JGI IMG/M metagenome (GOLD analysis project Ga0209211, IMG submission 183992) | Groundwater microbial communities from Rifle, Colorado, USA - Groundwater A2 (SPAdes) (version 2) | ecosystem: Environmental > Aquatic > Deep subsurface > Groundwater | place: Rifle, Colorado...
AAATGGAAAACGCTCGTAAGCTCTTCGGTATTTAAAAGCATTATCGTGCGCGGGTCGAAATTCCTAAACGAAAAATCAAAAAGCGCTTTTTCGCGCGGCTTGCCCTTTACTTCAGATGCGGAAAATCGGTTCGACATCGGATCCGTGAATTGAGAAAACGCGGCCTCGAGCGCGCGAAGTATTGCGGACGCCCGCTCTTCGGTTTTTGCGGACGTGATAAGCCGAATATTTGTTTCAAATATGGGCTTTGACACTTTCGCCTCAAGACCCTTCACAATCTCTTCTTCAAGAGGCGTCAGCTTCTTTGACTCTTCCTGAATCCGTTTTTCGGGCTCGCCCTGCTTCGTGTCCTTGGTGAGGTCAACAGCGGCGCGAAGCGCCCGGATGACCGGATCGTTATGAAGCCCTTTCCCCTCGTAGCGCTCTTTTGCCCTTTTCTTTATCGCGTTGATCCATTTTTTTCGCGCGGGACGCGCAATAATCTGGATTGCCGCGCCTTCCCCTTCGATGGCAAGCTTTGTAAACACATTGGTAATGGCGCCCAACGGGTCGGATTCAAGCTTCATATAGGTGCGCAGAGGCGAGTATGGATTTTCATAGAGCACTACGCGCGAGACGAGGGATGCGCCGTCGGGATGGAAAATATTGTAGTCCTTTGTTTCCTCGACGTGCGAATTCGGAAAAACCCCCTGGATGATTTTCTCGACCGCGTGCGCGTAGCGGCGCGGCACCGCAACATAAAAATGGAGCTCCTCACCCACGGACGGAACCGTAAGCTCAAGCGCAAACGACGGCCGGCCGTGCAAAAACTCTGCGATCATCCCCTCGCGGAAGCTCGAGAGATTCGCATACAAGGTCTCCATCATCGCGATCCGTTCGCGGATCTGCTGCTGGGTGAGCTCTTGAGCCGAGCGGTGCGGCGGAAACCTGACCAAAAGAAGCGAGAGGTTGAGCGAACGGGACACAAGGCCTTTTTTTGCGATGCGGCGTTTAAACACAAAAAACGTGAGAAGAACGGCGCCGAAAAGAATAACGATCCCCCCAAAGATGACGAACGAAAGATAAAAATCGTTTAGCATAGAATAGAGTTGGGCTAAATTTTCCTCAAGCTCACGAGTTTATCGTAATAGTCGTCGACGAGATGATCGTGAAGCTCATCAAGAAGGTACGGACTCCCGGCGCGCTGGGCAACCCGTATCGCTTCCCCGATTGATTTCGTCATCGCAATCTCAACAAGCATGCGTACATCTTCTTTCAAATCCTCCTTCATCTTCTTTACGTCATCGTCACGGGAAGTTGATACGGGAGGGGTCGCGGGCACCACTACTTCTCCCCCAACGCTCCTCACGTCAGAAATATGCTCCTTCAAGACATCACGAAATACCTCTTTTTCGTGAGGAAGTTCAGCGCCTGATTCGGTGAGCGCCCGCTTTTTTTCTTCGAGCCGGCGCTCGAGCTCTTTAATTTCTTCTTCAGGGGTCGGAAACCCCCGTTCGGTTTCTGCCATAGTGAACCTCGCGCCCGCATACTGGTGCGCGGATAGATAAAGTATAGTATATTTACCATATGGAAACAACGAACACACGCCCCAAAAATCCCGGAAAAACGCTTTTTCTCGGGCTTACTGTTTTTGTGCTCATACTAGGCGTATTTTTCCGTTTCTACCAAATCAAAGAAATCCCCCTTGGTCTTTACCCGGACGAAGCGATGAACGGCTCAAACGCCCAAGAAGCGCTCGCAACCGGAGAGTTTAAAATATTCTACCCGGAGAACAACGGCCGCGAAGGGCTTTTTATCAATATCCAGGCGCTCTCGGTCTGGTATTTCGGGAATACCCCATGGGCACTCCGAGTTGTCAGTGCCTTTTTTGGGACACTCACGATATTAGGAGTATTTCTTCTCGCAAAAGAACTTTTCTCAAAGCCGAAATCACAAATCACAAATACCAAATCACAAACAAATTCTAATAACATAAATTCAAAATTACAAACACGGATTTCGAATTTCGGATTTCGGATTTCTCGTGGCAAATTCATTGCTTTACTTTCGGCTTTCCTTGTGGCCACAAGCTATTGGCACATTAATTTTTCCCGCATAGGATTCCGCGCGATTCTCGTTCCGTTTTTGTCCGCGTTCGGGATGTATTTTTTGCTGAAGGGTTTTCGCCGAGGTAAAATTCTCGATTTTGTCTGGGCGGGAATTTTCATTGGGCTTGGCTTTCACACGTATATTGCGTTCCGGCTAATGCCACTTGTCATAGCGCTTCCCATTCTTTGGTACGGTGCCCGTTGGTTCTGGGAAGCACGAAATTCGAAATTCGAAATTCGAAACAATGTTCAAAATTCAAATGCAACGAAATACTGCACTCCTTGCGTCATCGCGCTTTTTCTCCTGGTGACATTTGTTACAGCGCTCCCAATCGGATATTATTTTTTGAAACACCCGGGAGATCTCATCGGCCGTACCGGACAGGTCTCTGTTTTCGCCGCATCCTCTCCGGCGTATGAATTCGCAAAATCAAACCTCGCGACCTTTGGCATGTTTTTTGTGCGGGGCGACTGTAACGCGCGCCACAACCTTCCGTGCGCCCCGGAACTTCACCCAATTGCGGCGTTTTTCTTTGCCTTCGGAGTCGTGGCTTCACTCCGAGCGCTTTGGCGCCGCCGCGGCCGCTCATTCCCGCACCTTTTGCTTCTTTGGTGGGCACTTGTGATGACTCTTCCCGCGACTCTCACCCGCGAAGGCCTTCCGCACGCGCTTCGCGCAATCGGCATGATTCCGCCGGTGTTTATCCTCGCGGGATACGGCGGGTATGCGTTTAGCCGATGGATTCTCGGACTTCTGGAGCGTGCGCACGCGAAATTTCCGAACGTTCAAAAGCAAATTCTCCGGATCGCCCGGGAATATTCTCTCCTTTTTCTCCTCATTCCCCTTTTCATCCCCGCCGCGACCTATGAACAGTATTTTCTCCGCTGGGTATCAAAACCCGATACGTATTTCGCGTTTGCAACCGATCTGTATCATCTTGGCCAATTTCTTGACGATCTTCCCGATGAAACAAAAAAATATGTGATCGTGAATATGGCGGGGATCGAAGTTCGCGGAATCCCGATGCCGGCGCAGACAATCATGTATACAACAGACACATTCCGCGAGGAAGGACAACGCGCGCGAAATACCGTGTATCTTTTGCCGGAAGCGTTTGACTCGATCCCGAACAATAGCGGCCGCGTACTCATAACTCCCCTTAACGGAACCGATTCGCACCTTCGGGCGCGCATAAAACAAAAATTCCCTTCATTCAGGGAATCAGCGCCGGGTGATTTTATTGTGTATAAAAATTATTAAATTATTTGAACTATTGAAGTCCGACTTCAATAGTTTCTTTAATTGCCATTTGCTCGCGACCGCGAGCAAATGGCAAAATGACTTAAAAAGCACAAAGAATAAAAAAGAGTAAGCTGAATTCAAGTGTTCAAAAATATTTCGAGGCGGGATCCACAGGGGGACCCCGCCTCTTGTTACTACCGAACGCCTCGATGCGAGGGCTTGCCGCGGACGATCCGCGGAATCAACCCTCTAGCATGGGCTTGTGCGCCACTTTGCGGTGAGGCGCTGTTCACCGTACGACCCCAGGGCACCGTCTTGTCGTCAGGTGCGGATCTGGGCCGCGGTGACGAGATGGGAGCCCGTCGTCTTCTTGGCCGCGAACTACACCGGCTGCCCGCGGATCCGTGTCATGTCCGATGTCCTCCGATTCGCTCGGATGAGGCCTTGAGCGCGGTGCCGCGACTCCGCTCGCAGAGGACCGTGGCTGCTGAAGCTCGAGTTCAAGCAGGCACAATCTTGGACGGAAATCGAACGGACCGCACGGTTGTCGCCGCAGAACCGATCTCCCGTTGGTGCGGAGTTCCGTCCAAGACGGAAAACTCCGCGGGAGTCAGCTACGCCCAACCACAGCTGGGCCTTGGACGGTCGGCGTTGGCCGCCTAACCCCCAAGCGCCCTCCACGTGGGCCGGGGTTTGGCCGGCCGTGGCTCCTTTGGCGCTGAAGGAGCAGGAGAATCGTTCGGATCGAGCTGCTGCATCGCATCACCTCCTTCTGCCCCTCGGGGCTTGAGGTGGTACTACGCACGCCCTGGAGACGGCGGGACCGAACAGAATAATTGACTTGGCCTTTTTCCGTATGCCGGTTTTGGCATGGCCCGAGGACGGGCCGGAAGGACGGCAAACAGAAGGCCGTTACACCATAGAAAGAACTCCTTTCGTAGCCCATTCACGTGATGCAAATGGGGCAAAGTGCAATTGATGCACACACCCAGGACCATTTCCCAGGATTAAGAGAAATCTACCAAATACACTATTTTTTTACAAGGGGCTTTTCCACAAACGTGAAAGGAACAGCTGCGCGTAGCACACTGCTCCTTTGGTTGGGGATGTTCCCCTGCCCGAAACTTTGGACAAGGATGATCCCGGTTAGCTGCACCGCTAGATCCCGAGAGGGGTCTCCTCCCGGAACCCGCGCCCTGCGCCAGATGTTACTCGTCCGCCTCCTCCCCGGCAATGCCGCGCGCGATCACGCGGGCATTGTGGAGGGCGAGCGCGATGAGCCCGATGATACCCGCGACCGCCTTGAAGAACTTTTTCACGAAGCCCTCCTTTCGCGGGTACACAAACACCCGCAGTTGCGACCGCGGCAGAAGTTGTGCTCGCCGTTGGCACACGGCGGACACTGCTCCTGCACACCGTCCTCGTCGGCCTTCGGCGCAGGAGTGTTGAACTGCCTGCGGTCCACTGGCGCCGCCTTCTTCGAAGGCGCCGCGTACTTCCGACGAAGCTCTTCGAGCCATTGCTCCATGGCGACGCCCTCCTTTGGCGCGGGTTGTGGTATACTAAAAGGGTACGATTCCTAAATCTAATTATATCTCAAAAAATGATAAAAGTCAATTCGCTCGCAAACGCAAAAGCATTTATCATTCTCGGAATCATGTTCGTTCTCATGGTTACCTCGATTGCAAACGACTCGGCAACCATGGACGAGCTTGCGCATATTCCGGCCTCGTTCGGATATGTCACAGAATTTGATTACCGTCTGAACCCCGAGCATCCCCCGCTTCTGAAAGTTCTTTCCGGAATTTTCGGAGAGCTCGGCGCACGGCCCTATTTTCCGACCTCGACCGCGGCATGGCGCGATTATGTAAACGGACAATGGGACCAGGGGCGCATATTTTTGTATGAATCCGGAAACAACGCGGACAGAATAATCTTTTGGTCCCGCATCCCGACAATTCTTTTAACGCTTCTTTTTGGCTGGCTCGTGTTTCGGGAAACAAAAGAGCGATTTGGAAAGACCGCGGCTTTGATTGCGCTTACGCTCTTTGCCTTCTCCCCCACGATCCTTGCGCATTCCAGGTACGTCACGACTGACATCGCGGCCGCGTTCGGATTTTTCATCGGCATTGTCGCATTCGTCCGTTTTCTCGAAAGCCCCACGAAAAAAAATCTTCTGATCGCGGGGTTCGCGTTCGGAATAGCCCAGCTTCTTAAATTCTCGCTTGTTCTTTTGATTCCGATCTACGGGCTTTTGCTCATTGCGTGGATTTTTGCGGCTCCGAATCTCCATTTCCGCGAACGAGTGTGGGTCTTCGCGAGGCGCGCGGCCTCGTCAATAACTATAGGTCTTATCGGTCTTGGCATTATCTGGCTTTTTTATATCCCATTTGTCTGGAACTATCCCCAAGCGCGCCAATACGCGGACGCAAAATTCAATCTTTCCTCGTACGGCTTCAGACCCGCGGTTGATATAAATCTCCAGCTTATTGAAAACACATACACTCGCCCTATCGGCCAATACGTTTTAGGAATTCTTATGGTAAACCAGCGCGCAGCAGGCGGGAATACGACCTATTATCTGGGTGAAGTATCAGCCGCGGGATCGCGGAGCTATTTTCCGCTTCTCTATCTTCTAAAAGAACCTATAGCGCTCCACATCCTTACCGCAGTCGCCGCTTTTTTTGCGCTAAAAAAGATTTGGACAAGTGCACGGGGAAGCCGCATGAAAGAAATGCTTAGACGCGCGCGCTTCTGGATCTGGCAGCATTTTTTTGAATTCTCGGCGCTTTTGTTTCTTGCGTTTTACTGGGGAGTATCCATTCAGTCGCCCTTAAATATCGGGGTCAGGCACGTTCTTCCGACATTCCCTTTTGTGTATATGCTTGTTTCGCGCGGTGTTGTCCAGTGGCTCCGCGGAGCGCGCGCAGCCGATCCGCAGAATTGGTTTGAGTGGCTTTGGGGGCTCTACGAAACGTACATCAAGCGGATTCCCCGATTCGTCTTTGTCCTCGCAATGCTTTTCTGGCTCGTCGTTTCAACCGTCGCGGTCTATCCCAATTTTCTTTCCTACTACAATTTCCTCGGCGGCGGAACTCGCGAGGGATACAAAATCGCGACTGATTCAAATTATGACTGGGGGCAGGATCTGAAACGGCTCAAGGACTATGCGGACGAAAACAAAATAGAAAAAATCGCGATTGATTATTTCGGCGGAGGAAATCCCGAGTACTACTTCGGAGACCGATTCCAACCGTGGTGGTCTTCAAAAGGTCCGGCGCGCGGGTGGTTTGCAATATCTGCGACGTTTCTTCAAGGAGCGCATGGCGCGCCCGCTCCGGGATTTATCCGAAAACCCGAGGACTCATACGAGTGGCTCCGGGGGTACGAACCCATTGGCCGCGCAGGAACTTCAATTTTTATCTACCGATTGCCGTAAACCCCGCACTAAAACCGAGTGGAACGGATACATCGAAATCCACAAGTGTGGATTGACAGTTTTTCTGCGGGACGTATACTAAAAATCCCCGCTCTTTCTTCATCTTCTGCGCGCGGAGCGGCGCGTTCGTGTTCGTGCAGCAAGACGGTCCCTGATCCTCGAGGAGGCAAGGAGGGCCGCGCTCGCCCGGTTTCAAGGGGCGACCTGTGCGTAACCCCCATCAGGGGAACCGATGCGTCCGCTCGTAGTGTGTAGGTTCCGGTCGGCCGCCCCGCGCGCAGATGTTTCAATACCCCGCCACGCGCTTCAAGCGCATTTGGGCGCCAGAGTGTGCATCTCGGCGGGGGAAACACCCCACCGCGCTTCCCGCCATCGTTCTCGGGAAGCGCAGAAAGGTGCCATCATGGCACCGCTCAACAGGCCTTCGTGCGCTCCTCGCCGGAGGCCTTCTACTTTGTCACAGGACTTGACTCCAAAAGCACTATCTGCTACAAATAGAATCACGCTGGGTAATGCCATGGGCGACCATGGCTCTGTTCCGGAAGGGGTCACTCCTCCCAGCAATGGGGTCCCCCACGTTCTTTCTTTTCGATATACTATAGAACTTCCGCGCGAGGGCGGCCGCCGCATAGGACCCCCCAGACTATCCGAGGCGGCTACGGTGGCAGTGTTACGACGCTGGCCGTACGCGCTGTAGGCCTCAACTCGAGGGGACGCGTCCCGCTCACGGGCGACCGCTCACGCGCGGGAGACCAATTTCACAACTCCGTGCCGTCGGGGAACCAAGTTAGCGAGCCACTAAGCACGGCTCGACATGCCGCCTGGCTGCGGCACACCCCGACAGGAAGCCACACGGAGAAACCGCCAAGCCCTCCCTAGATTCACGAAAAGGGAGGCCTCAGGAGGAGGGCCGAATGGGGACAGCTTCCCCTCGGCAGCTGAACGCGGCTTCGCTGTTCACCCTTTCCCGTCATCCGCCCTAGCGGGTGACGCCAACGGCCCCGGCCGAGCTCTTGCTCGCGCCCGGGGCCTCACTAATTTCTAGAGTAAAATCGAATTTCTGGAATTAGGGATTTTTTGTTTTATAAAAAATTTTATTTCCGAAACGAAGATCAACGTACTCAAGCCCGAGTTTCTTCTCCCCGATTTCTTTTTCAAGAAAAATTTTAAACGTTTTTGCAACCCTCGCAAAATCGTCGTCACGCTTCACATAAAGAAAAAATCCGCTCCGCACGCGCGCCTGAAATTCATCATCGAGCCCGCCGGACACAATAAATGATTCAACCTCCTCCCCTGTTTCGCTACTCAAAAGTTCACTGAACAAAATTAGTTTTTCGACAAGCGACTGCTCAATGGATTGTGACGGTATTTCGACGTTGCCCGTATCGCGAAAAACCGTGAGGATGAGGGATCCGGTTGATACCGGCGCCTCTTCATACACAAAACCTGTTCTGTCGCTGTATCCACACCGGCCGGACTCTCCGGCGCAGTAGATCGCCCAGAACTCGCGCTCTTTTGCAACAACTGAAATTTTTGACGGAAATTCTTTGCGGATTTGAATGCTCTCAAGACGCGGAAAGTCCTTCAATATTTTTTCTTCGGATTCCGCAGAATCAAATAAAAAATAGGAACTTCGCGGAAGAACGAGCGCACGCGAACCGCGAAGATCTTCTTGTATTTTCGCCTCTACATCAACGGATACGACCCGCTCAAAGCCCGAAAACGACATTTCCGTAATCTGCCAGGCGGGATAGCGTAAAAGATAGACAGCGCCGCCGAGAACCCCCAGAACCGCAATAAAACCGAGTGCCGCGAAAACCGAGCGGCGCGAAATTCGTTTTTTTCTTCGCCGCATCCGCGGCGTATACAAAATTCGGGATTCCATATTTAAATCTACCTCCTATCTATACCACGATTTTTCGTATGAGCGGATTTATGCGCGTGAGAATTTCATAGGACGTCGTATTGATTTTCTTTGCGACGTCGTCCGCCGTAATCCGACGCCTCCCCTGCCCCGTTAGAGGCCCGCGCCCGAAGCGTGGCAGACGACTGCGGCGTCTTGCCTCTAACGGGGCCTGTTTTCCTATAATGACAACTTCATCACGGACCCGCACACCTGGAATCTTGGTGACATCCACCATCGTCATATCCATCGTAACTCTTCCAAGAACCCGCGCACGCTTACCGCGGATAAGGACCTCACCCTTGGATGAAAGCCCACGGTCAAACCCGTGCCAATAGCCGATGGGAAGAATCGCAATCTTTGAATCGCGCTTGAGGCGCTCGGTTCTATCGTAACTCACCGGCTCCCCTTTTTCTACGCGCTTCACTTCAGAAACAATCGTTTTCCACGAAAGGACCGGACGAAGCCGTGGGGTACCAGCCGGATAATACCCGTAGAGCCCAATGCCAAGACGCACCATATCATATGTGCTTTCGGGAAAATTTATGATGCCCTCGGTCTTATTCATGTGCAAAATTCCGAAGGGAATCCCGGCTCGCTTCACCTCTCGAATCATATATTCGAATGTCTGAATTTGTTTTTTTGAAAAAGCGCGGTTTGACGCTGTTGAAAAATGAGAATATATGCCGTCGGGATTTAGTCCAAAACGCCTCAATTCCCGGATAAGTTCTGGAGCGTCGCTTTCCTGAAACCCCTGTCTGTGCATACCCGTATCGAATTTCAAATGAAACCGCGGCCGCTTTTTGAGGCGTGCGAGCTCGCGCGCCCCCTCAAAATGGGAAATCGTTATTGCAATATCTTTTTTTACCGCCTCGGAAAGCCGCCGAGGAAGCGTGTATCCCAACACGAGTATAGGATTTTTTATTCCCTCATCCCGAAGCCGAACCGCCTCGGTAATCGAATCAACACCGAACCAGAGATCCGTATACGGTATTCGGTATTTCGTATTATGCAATTCTTTCTTTGCCTTGATACTTGATACTTGATACGAAATACCCGCTGCAAGTAGTTTTGCTACTTGCACGAGTCCGTGCCCGTATGCGTTTGACTTGATCATCGCCATCATTCTTGCTCCTCGCGCGCGACTCCGAAAATACTCAAAATTCGAAAATAGAGATCGGGAATCGATCTCTATCCACGTTCTCACCCAGTCCTGCGGACGCGATGTATGCATATTGAGTAAAAAATTACGCAAATCACGTTAATCCATTTACACAACGATCGTTGTGTAAATGGATTAAGGAAAACCCGCACACAATGGTTCACTATCCACTAGCCACAATCCGTTCCATCCCTCCCATGTACGGGCGGAGCACTTTCGGCACGACAACCGAGCCGTCCTCTTCCTGATAATTTTCAAGAATTGCGATAGGCGTGCGGCTCATTGCAAAAGCAGTCGCATCGTTCGTATGCGCAAATTCTATCTCGCCCGATTCTCTCCGGACACGGGTATTGAGGCGACGCGCCTGAAAATCAGTCATGTAGTCCGCGGTATGCGTTTCGCGGTACCTCCCTTCGCCCGGCATCCACATTTCTATGTCTGATTGGCGCGCGTTGGGTTTACCCATATCGCCTGCGCACATGAGAACCACGCGATATGGAATTTCAAGAGCCTGAGTGAGATACTCCTCGATCGCGACAAGAAAAAGATGTTCTTCATATGATTTCTCCGGCGCCGTAAACGATTCCATTTCAAGCTTGTCGAATTGGTGTACGCGAAGGATTCCGCGCGTGTCTTTACCGTATGACCCCGCTTCGCGCCGGAAACTCGTTGAAAACCCTATGTAGCGTACGGGAAGCTTATCTTCCGGAATAATCTCATCCGCATGCATGGATCCGAGCGTGTGTTCAGCGGAACCAATCAGATAGAGATCATCCTGATTAAGATAATAACGCTCATCCTTGTCTTCCGGATTTAATCGCCCCATCCGGACAAAAAGATCGGGCCGGATCATGACAGGCGGCACAACTGGAATAAAAGGATTACCCGAAACGCCCGCACCAATCGATAGGGCGATTTTTTTTACGATGTCTTTTGACGTGAGTGTCTGGAATACAAACTGAACAAGCGCAAATTCAAGGAGTGCGGCCCCGCCTTTCAAGTAGTGAAAGCGTGTGCCCGCGACTTTTGAAGCGCGTTCAATATCGATAATGTCGAGTATTTCGCCAATTTCAACATGGTCGCGCGCCTTGAAAGAAAATTCTTTCGGCTTCCCCCATTCGCGAAGAATTTTATTGTCTTTTTCGTCTTTCCCTTCCGGAACGTCCGGATACGGGATATTCGGGAGACGTCGCATAAGCTCATTAAATTCTTCTTCTGCGGCGGCAACTTTTTTCTCGGCCTCGAGAAGCGAGTCCTTCATTTGTTTTGATTTCTCGATTTTCTTTGCGCGCGCATCTCCTTCGAGTTTTGCGATTTCCTCAGAAATTGCGTTATGCCCCGCGCGTACGTTATCTCGCTCGGCAATAAGGGCGCGCCGCCGCTCGTCCGAAGCCAACAAAAAATCCACGCCAAAATGCATC
>Ga0209211_10011567_pt1 | contig 11255 bp, 13 predicted proteins | sample RifGroA2_FD_183992 | JGI IMG/M metagenome (GOLD analysis project Ga0209211, IMG submission 183992) | Groundwater microbial communities from Rifle, Colorado, USA - Groundwater A2 (SPAdes) (version 2) | ecosystem: Environmental > Aquatic > Deep subsurface > Groundwater | place: Rifle, Colorado...
GCGTCGGCGGCATCCCGGTGCCGCTCGGCTGCACCGGCTTCTAGCTTCTAGCTCGATCCGGGCGCGGCGTCGCGGCCCAGCTCCGAGAGCGCCAGGGCCGCGGCGCCGCGCATGCTCGTGCGCTTGTCGCCCGGCACGATCGCGACGCGCGTGGTCGCGAGCGCCCGGGCGAAGGCGTACTCCCCCGCCGCCTGTAAGATACGCGCCTCGAGCGCCGCGAGCGAGGCCGCGACGCCGCCCGTGATCACGACCACCTCGGGGTTCAGGCCGTTCACCACGGTCCCGAGGATCGCGCCGAGCGCCCGGCACGCCTCGTCCACCACCGCCCCGGCCACGGGATCGCCCTCGGCGGCGCGCCTGAACACGAGCGGCGCCGTGATCGCCTGCGGGTCGCCCCCGGCCGCGCGCAGGAGCGGGGCGTCGGCGTGGCCGGCGACGCGCGCGCGCGCCGCCTCGGCGATCCCCCGCCCGCTCGCGTAGAGGGCCAGGCACCCCCGCCCCCCGCACCAGCACGCCGGGCCGTCGAACTTGACCGGTGTGTGGCCGAGCTCGCCGCCGAAGCCCGCGGCGCCCCGGACCAGCCGGCCGTCGAGGACGATGCCGGCGCCGAAGCCCGTGCCCGGCGCGAGCACCACGAGCGAGCGCGCGCCGCGGCCCACGCCGAACATCCACTCGCCGAGCGCGAGCGCGTTCACGTCGTTGTCCACGAACGCGGGCAGCCCCACGCGGGCGGCGAGCTCGGCGGCCAGGGCGCGGCCGGCCAGCTCGGGGACGTGCGGCACGTGCTCGCCGACGCGGCCCGCCGCCGTGTCCACCGGCCCCGGCACGCCGACGCCGAGACTCTTCACCTCGTGGCCGCGGCGCGCCGCCTCGGCGCGTACCGTCTCGACCAGGCGGGCGATCGTCTCGACGGCGCGCCCGGGTTCGCCGCCGCGGGTCGGCACCCCGGCCTCCGCGAGAATCTCGCCGGCCGCGCTCACGACGCCCGCGGCGATGGTCGTGCCCCCGACGTCGACCCCGAGGACCGCGTGCGCCACGCCACCAGGGGCATTCACGAACGATGAACCCGCGAGGTGGCCGCGCCGGTCGCGGACGCTCGGGAAGCGACCCCTCCCCGGCGCCGCCTCTCGGGCGTCCCACCGGTCCAGCCGTCGCCTGGCGGTCTCCCGAATTCGCCGTTCACGGACAGTCGGGACTCATCGGAGGTCGCCGAAGTGGCAGAGCCCGACGCCGAGCGCCGCGGCGGCCGCGCGCGCGGCGGGGCCGCCGAGGCCGACCAGCTCCGTCTCACGCTGGCGCCCATAGCGGCTGTAGGCGAGATCCTCGTCGAACCGGCCGGGGTGGGCCATGAACTCCGAGACGCCCGGCGGCAGCGCGCGCAGTCGAGCGAGCGTGCGCGCCGCAGACCAGTAGGCGTCCGGCCCGGACTCGCCGAAGAAGTGGTCCGGCGTCCTGAGCCCCGCGCTCCGGGCGCGCGCCCGCGCCGCGGCGTCCTGGCTGCGCACGGCCACGCCGAGGCGCCGCGCCGCCGCGAGCACGACCTCGCCCACCGGGGCGTGGAGCCCCACGTGGTGGTGGGTGTCGAGGTGCGTCGGCGGCCGCCCGAGGAGCGCGGCGAAGCGCTCGATCTGCGCGTCGATCTCCCGGCGGACGTCGCCCGCGGCGGCGCGCGCCGCCGCCGCCCGCGCGTCGCGCACGAACCGGCCCGCCGCGTCGGTGAGCGAGGAGCGACCGGTCAGCGGCCGGCCGAGCGTCAGGTTCACGTGGAGCCCGACGCCGAGCCCCGAGTCGCGGAGCTCGGCGAGCAGGTCGCGCGCGACGTCCGCCGTGGCGAGGAGCGTCGTGCTCGTCACGATGCCGTGGCGGCCGGCGGCGAGGATCCCGGCGCTCACGCCGCGCGTGAGCCCGAAGTCGTCCGCGTTGACGATCAGCCGCCGCATGCCGCGCCTCCTCAGGCCGGGAGGGTCCCCCGCACGACGAAGCGCTCGACGCTCGCGGGCGCGCGGTCGCGCGGCACCGTTGCCTCGGCGTCCACCGCCCGGATGTGCTCGATGCGCTCGTAGCCGAGGCGCGGGAAGTCCTGCGTCTCGCTCGCGACGATGGACGGGACGAGCCCCGCGGCCTCGAGCTTCCCGAGCGCGGTCCGGCGGCCGAGGAAGGCGAAGATCGTGAAGAGGAGCCGGCCGCCGGGGCGCAGGTGGTCGCGCGCCCCCCGGATCACGCGGTCGAGGATCTCCCAGCCGTCCGCCCCGCCGTTGTCGGCCGCGGCGGCCGCGTCCGTCCGCGGGCGGCCGGGTGGCGTCGGCATCTGCGGCGGGTTCGTGCAGATCAAGTCGAAGCGCTCGCCGCCGACGGGCGCCCAGCAGTCGCCGAGCCGCGCGTCCACCCGGACGCCGTTCAGCAGCGCGTTCGTGCGGATCGCCTCCACCGCCGCCGGCACGACGTCCGTCGCGACGACGCTCGCCCCCGCGCGCGCCGCGAGCACGGCCGCGAGCCCGAGGCCCGCGCCGATCTCGAGCACGCGCTCGCCCGGGCGCGCCGCCAGGTGGCGGCAGAAGAAGAGCGAGCCCGCCTTGGGCGGCTGGACGCCCTCGGGCACGCGGAAGAGGCAGTCCCGCCAGGCGAAGAGGACGAGGCCCGCGTCGCTACCGGCCGAGGACACGGCGGAAATAGAGGCGGAGCGACTCCTTGAGCTGGGCGCGCGCCCCCGCCCCCGTCTGGGCGTCCTCGAGCTGCTCGAGGTCGAGCTGGAGCGGGACGCCCTCCTTCTTCACCCCGTCCAGCTCGGCCGTCAGCCCGCAGCGCTCGTCCGACTCGGTGAAGACGAGCTTCGCCTTCGTGAACGTCCCGTCCTCCCGCGCGAGCTGCTCGACCGTCTCGAGCAGGACCCGCTTGATCTCCTCGGCCTCGGCCGCGGGGACGGTCGAGAAGGCGGCGGTCAGCCTAACTTCCGCCATCGGCGTACACCTTCAGGATGTCGGCGTGCGTCTTCGCCGCGTTCGCGCGGATCGCGAAGCTGATCGCCTCGCGCACCTCGTCCTCGCTCGCGCCCGCTGTCCTGGCACCTGCCAGGTCGCGCTTGGCTCAGTGGGTGTTGCCCGCGGCGAGGTTCGCCGCAAGGTAGCAGAGGGAAGCCGTCTTCGGGTCGAGCGCGCCCTTCTTGTACTTCCAGCTCGCGATGACCTTCTCCTCGAGCGCCGCCATGGCCACCTCCTCTGTCGTCGCCCGCGTCGCGCGCGGGGCTCAGTGCCCGGCGGCCGCGGCCGGCCGCAGGGCGTCGAGGCCGGCCTCGAGCCCGCGCCGGCCGACACGGATGCCGACGGGCTTGGCGAAGTTCAGGGTCGCGTACGTCTCCTCCCTGGGCACGACGTGGTGACCGAGCCGCGCGAGCCCGGCGAGGGCCCGGGCGCCCACGCGCTCGTCCACGAGCAGCTCGGCGCCCTCGTCGTGGAGCCGGGGCGCCTCGATCGCCGCCTGGAGCGAGCCGCCGCCGTCGGCGAGCGTCGCGAGCACTTGCGGGATCGCCGAGATGATCCGCCGGCCGCCCGGCGCCCCGAGCGTGAGGTACGGCGCACCCCGCCGGAAGGCGAGCACCGGCACCATGTTGACCAACGCGCGCTTGCCGGGCGCCACGGAGTTCGGCTTGCCGGGCTCGGGATCGAACCAGATCATGCCGTTGTTCAATAGGATGCCCGTGCCGGGCACGACGATGCGGGCGCCGAAGAGGGACACGGCCGTGTGCGTCAGCGCGACCATGTTGCGCTGGCGGTCGACGACCGAGACGTGCGTCGTGCAATCGCCTCCGCCGCCGGCGCTGCGCGCCGCCGCCCGCGCCCGGGCGGAGCCGGCCCCCCGGCCCCCGGCCCGACGCCGCGCGGGACGCCGGAGCTCGGCGGCGACGGCCCGCGCGTAGTCCTTGGAGGCGAGCCGCTCCCAGGGCGCCTCGATCCGCCGGGCGTCGCCGAGCTGGGCGAACCGGTCCTCGAAGGCCCGGCGGACGGCCCGGGCGCGCACGTCCAGGCCGCGCGTCGTCCCCCAGCCGACGGCCGTGGGCGGGAACTGCTCGAGGACATTCAGGATCTCGAGCGCGGTGATCCCGCCCGTCGCGCCCGGCGCCAGCGCGAGCTCGAGGCCCCGATAGCTGCCGCGAAGGGGCGGGGCCGCGCAAACCTCGTAGGCCGCTAGGTCCTCGCGGGTGAGCAGGCCCCCGTGCGCGGCCATCTCCTCGTGGATCGCCTGCGCCAGCTCGCCCCGGTAGAACGCGTCGGGGCCGGCGCGCGCGATCAGCTCGAGGCTCCGCGCGAGGTCCGGGTACGTCACGCGCTCGCCGGGCTCGAGGGACGGCGGCCGGTGGATCGCGCGGCCGCCGCGCAGGTACGTCCGCGCCGTCTCGGGGAACGCCGTCAGCTCCTCCAGATAGCGCGCGGTCGTGAGCGCCTGGTACCAGTCGGGGACGAAACCCTCCCGCGCCAGCGCGATCGCCGGCCGGAGCGCGTCCGAGAGCTCGAGCGTGCCCCAGCGCTCGAGCGCCAGCGCGAGGCCCGCGACCGAGCCCGGCACCGCCACCGCGAGGTAGCCGTACTCGTTCGCCGCGCCCTCGACGCGCGGCCAGGCGAAGAGGCCGTCCGAGACGCCGCCGATGACGCGGAACATGCCGTCGCGGGCCCGCGCGGGCGCCTGGCCGTTGAAGTCGAGCGCGACGGTCTCCCCGCGCTTCGCGAGGTGGATCAGCATCGTGCCGGAGCCCGCGAGCGTGGACATGAAGGGCTCGACCACGGTCATCGCGAACGCGGTCGCCACGGCCGCGTCCACGGCGTTGCCCCCGGCGGCGAGGACGCCGGCGCCGACCCGCGCGCCGAGCGGGTGCTCGGCCGCGACCAGGCCGCGGGCGGCGAGGGGCGTCTCTTTCGTGACGACCAGGCGGGACTCGAGCATGACAGCCTCCCGGAGCGGCTGGCTGCTAATGCGTCTCGTGGAATCGGGTGACGCCCCGGAGCCCGGAGCGCGGGGCTCTCGCGAGCGCTGGAGGGCGAGCCGTGTCGCCGTGCGACGCGCAGGACGGGGCGAGCGCGTCGCCGCGGGTCGCCTGCCCTCGCGCCACCCCCGGCGGGGGATGGGGAGTCGCGCGAGTCCCGCCCGAGCGAGCGTCGGCGTACAGGCAAGCCATCCCGGCGCGAGCGGGGGCCCCGCGCCCCGGGCCGGCGTCACCCGATTCCACGAGGTTCATTAGCGGCTCTCGAGGTACTGCGTGATGTCCACGAGGCGCGTGTCGGCGAAGTAGAGCCGCCAGCCCTGCGGGTAGACCCAGGCCTCCCGGGCGCCGCTCGCGTTCACCGCGAGCCAGTGGCCCCGCGCCAGCTTCGCGATCTCGGCGCCGTCCGTGGTGGTCGCCGCCGGCGACCCGAGGAGGATCAGGACCTGCTCCTTGGTCATCCCCACCGCGACCTGGCGCAGGAAGCGGAACGTCGAGACGTCGAGCGCGTTGGCGGCCTCGGGGTGCCGGCGCAGGTAGTCGGAGATCTTCTGGTCGAGGGCGAGGTCCCAGTGCCGCTTCTCGTCGAACGTCGGCGTGCGACCGCTCGAGAGGACCACGGAGGCCGTCCAGACCTCCTCCGCGGTCGGCCCCTGGGTCGAGCGCTGGTCGGTGCCGAGCGCCGCGCACGCCGACAGGGCGAGCACGAGCGCCAGGGCGAGCGTGATCCGCGCGCGCACGCCCAGCATCATATCAGGGCGGACTCCAGCACGATGCCGCGATCGATCGTCCGCGCGGCCTGCGCCAGGAGCCGGCTCGTCTCGGCGGGCACCTCGGCGCTCTCGGCGAGCTGGCGCAGGAGGTCGATGAGCCGGCGCAGCGCGCGGATCAGGTCGCCCTCGTGGCCGCCGAAGGCGTCCTCGACGAGCCCCGTCCAGTCGTCGTCGCCGGAGGCCCAGCGGAAGACCGCGGGCATGAAGCCCGGGTGGACGCTCACCGCCATCTGGAGGTGGCGCTGGCGCTGGGCCTCGTGGAGCGTCGCGGCGAGGCCGAGGAGCTGGTCGAGCCGCCGCTTGAGCTTCGGGCGCTTGCGGAGGAAGTCCCGCGCGATCGCCGGCTCGCCCGAGCGCGCCTCCTCGACGAGCGCCGAGCAGACCGCCGCCGCCTCGGCCGCCGTGACGTCGTGGAAGACGCCGCGGAACACGCTCTCGGCGACCAGCAGCTCGTTGTCGTGGCGGAGGCTCGCGATCAGTCGCCCGCGCGGCTCGAGGCGGCGGTCGCGCACCGCGCCGAACTGCTCGAGCGTCTCCACCACGCGCAGGAACTCCTGCCAGTAGGCGCCCCGGAAGTGCTCGAGGGCGCGGCGGCGCACGCCGAGCCGCTCGGTCGCCGCCTCGAGCTCCCGCCACTCCCGGTCGCACCGCGGGACGGCGCCCCACGGGCAGCGGTGGCATTCGATCGCCGCGAGCACCGCCTGGGGTCCGTGCCCCCGCTCGCGCTCGACCAGCTCCGCGACCGAGAGCCTCGCGAGCTGCTCGGTGAGCTGGCGGAGCCCGCGCCCGTCGCGTCCCCGCCCCTCGGAGGCGCGGTCGAGATCGCGCGGGACGTGGAGCGGCGGCGTGGCCCAGAACACCCGCTTGACGACGCCGCTCTTCACGCGGACGACGGCGCCGTGCGGGAGGAGCGCGTCGAGCAGCACCCGGTGGCCGCGCATCGAGTGGACGCCGAGGATCAGCGCGAGGCTCGGCGCGCCCTTGCGCCTGACGAGCGCCAGCCGCCCGGGCTCGGCCTCCGCGGTCCCGCGCTCGCCGCGGCGGCCGCCGCGCCCGAGCGCCTGGCGCCGGGCCTGCGCCTCCTGCCGCGCGCGGCGGTAGCGGCCGATCCGCTGGAAGTCGCCGCACGGCGCCTCGTAGCGCCTGAGGTCGGCGAGCGCCCCGTCCAGGCCGCGGACCTCGGCCTCCAGGTCGCGGATGCGCTTGAGGTTCTGGTACTGGCCGAAGGACGACTCGATCCGCCGGCGCAGCACCTCGGGCTCGGCCCCTGTGCCGAGGAGCAGCGCCACGGAGCCGTAGCCGAGCTTGAACCGGCTCTCGATCGGCTCGGGCGAGCCGTCCACGACGTGGAGCACGGACTCCACACCGTCCCGGGCGTCGAGCGCGATCACGCACTCCCCTTCGGCGTCGATCCCGCGCCGGCCCGCCCGCCCCGCCATCTGGGTCAGCTCGTTGTGGGAGAGCGCGCGGAAGCCGCGGTCGGTGCGCTTCGTGAGCCCCTGCAGCACGACCGCGCGCGCGGGCATGTGGATGCCGAGCGACATCGTCTCCGTCGCGAAGACCACCCGGCAGAGCCCGCGCTCGAAGAGTGTCTCGATGAGGCGCTTGAGCCCGGGCAGGATCCCGGCGTGGTGCATCGCGACGCCGACCCCGAGCCCCTGGAAGACCGACTGGCTGAGCGCGGATTCGCCGAGCGCCGGGCTCTCCTCCCGCGCCTGGTTGATCGCGTGGTCCACCTCGTCCCGCTGCGCGGCGGTCAGGAGCGTCCGTCCCTCGGCGAGGACGTCCTGCATCGCGCGCTCGCAGCCGGCGCGGCTGAAGATGAAGTAGATCGCGGGGAGCCACCGCCGCGCCTCGAGCGCCTCGATGAGCACCGTCGGGTCGGCGACCCGGCGCGAGTACCAGCGGCCCCGGTCGTCGGGGCCGCGCCGCTCGTCGCCGATCACGGGGGCGCGGCCCCGGCGCACCTCGTCCAGCTCGTGGATCTCGGCCGCGAGGTCCGCGATCGCGTAGCGGAGCGGCACCGGCCGGTGCGGGTGGTAGATGGGCAGGATCGGGCGGTGCACGATCGAGATCCAGTCGGCGATCTCCTTCACGTTGGCGACCGTCGCCGAGAGGCCGACCAGGAGCACGTCCCGGGGCGCGCCGATGATGATCTCCTCCCACACCGTGCCGCGCCCCTCGTCGCCCATGTAGTGGCACTCGTCGAGCACGATGTAGCGGAGGTCCTCGAGGCCGCTCCCGTACAGCGCGTTCCGCAAGATCTCGGTCGTCATCACGAGCACGGGGGCGTGCGGGTTCACCTTGACGTCGCCCGTGAGGATGCCGACCCGGTCCTCGCCGAAGGCGCGCGTGAAGTCGGCGAACTTCTGGTTCGAGAGCGCCTTGAGCGGCGTCGTGTACGCGATGCGGCGGCCGGCCTCGAGCGCGGCGTGGATGGCGAACTCGGCGACGAGCGTCTTGCCCGCCCCCGTCGGCGCCGACACGATCACCGACTGGCCGGCGGCGATCGCCTGGATCGCTTCGAGCTGGAAGTCGTCGAGGGTGAACGGGTAGCGCGACTTGAAGCGTTCGAGCAGTTCCATCAGGCCCACACTATCACGGGGATCGGGCTCCACCGCCTCTTCCCCTGCTGGACGACGCGGAGGACAATCGCCGTACCGACGGTCAGCGGCAGTTAGGCACCTGCAATCTTTTGCATTATAATGCAATGCAACAGGAGGCTAGCGATGGAGCGGCAATTGACTCTCAGAATGCCGGCGGAGCTTGCCACGAAACTGGAGCGCGCCGCGAAACGTCTCAAACGCAGGCGGTCAGACATCGTTCGCCTGGCCGTGGAGGAATTCCTCGCCGGCAGCGCCGCTTCTCCCGAAATACGCCCGGTCGAGCGTGTGCGCGATCTTCTCGGTCGCCTCGAGAGCGGAGTCCCGGACTTGGGCCAGCGCCACCGCGAACACCTACTGAGCCGCCTGCGCCGTGACCGCTAGCCTGCTGTTGGATACAGGGGCCTTCGTCGCCTTGGTGGATCGGAGCGAGAGGAGGCACGCCGACTGTGTCGCGGCACTCGAGCAGTGGTCCGGGCCCATCGTTACCACCGAGGCTGTCTTGACCGAGACGCTCTATCTGGTTGGGGCAAGCTGGGAAGCGCAGCGAGTCTGTCTTGATTTCTTTCTGCGCGGGGCGTTTCTGATGATCTCTTCCTCCAGGGAGAGTCTCAGGCGCGTCGCCTCCCTGATGCAAAAATATCGCAACCTGCCGATGGATTTTGTCGACGCCAGCCTGGTAGCCCTGGGAGAAGAGCTTTCCACCGACCGGGTCTTCACCCTGGACCGTCGCGGGTTCTCCGTGTACCGCCTGCATGGCAAGAAACCCTTCCGCATGATGCCTTGAACGCGGCCGCCTCTTCGAGGTCGCGCGAATCCGCCATGATCTCGGGATGCTCGACCGCACTCGGTCCCCCTTCGATTCCAGGGCTTTCTCCCTCCCGCTGCTACCCGTGGAGCAGGGGCGATCACTGCGGGGTGGACGTGATGGTCGCCAGGCGTCGCCGCCTCGCCCAGCATCTCGGCGATCACCTGCCCGACCGTCTCGATGCCCAGGAACCGCCGCTTCTCTCCCGTCCGCCCGGCCGCTGCTGGCGAGCCCGGCGCCTTGACGTAACGACACGTCTGTCTTTACAGTAGTCGGCGTGAAGCTCCTGAATGTCAGGCTGGACGCCGACGACACGCGCCGGGTCGCCCAGTTGCGGCGGGCGGGCGTCGAGATCTCCCGCATCGTGCGCGAGGCCATCCGCGCCGAGCACGGCCGCCGGACGGGCCGGCGCGGGCAGCCGCGCCCGGCCGAGGTCATGGCGGCGATCTACGCCGCGCATCCCGACCCCCCCGGTCGGCCACGGCGCCGTTACGACGTGCGCGACCGTCGGGCCGCCCGGCGCGCGATCGTGAGGAAGCTGCGCCGCGGTCGCCCGTGATCCTCCTGGACACGACGCCGCTCGTCGCCCTGTGCGACCCGCGCGACGCGCTCAACGCCGTCGCGTTGCGGGACCTGGACCGGCTCGCCCGAGAGCCGTTCGTCCTCTGCCTCCCCGTCCTCACGGAGGCCTGCTTCCACCTCCCCCACACGGCCCAGCGGGCGCGGTTGCGGCGATTCCTCGTGGAGTTCGCCGTCTCCGCGTACGAGGCCGACGACGAGCCGAGCCTCTGGGGAGCCGTCTTCGAGTGGCTCGCCCGGTACCAGAGCCACGAGCCCGACTGGGCGGACGGCTACCTCGCCGTCGTGTCAGGACGAGAGCGGCGCTCCAGGATCTGGACGTACGATCGCGAGTTCCGCGCCGTCTGGCGGAGACCGGACGGGACGCGGATCCCGCTCGCCGTCGGCTGACCTGGTATCCTGAGGATCGGCCCATGATCGTCTTCCACGTCGCCCTGACCGCCGCCGACGACTACCTCACCCGCCGCGAGGCGCACCGCCGCGCTCACCTCGAGCGGGTCCAGGGGCTGCGCGCCGCGGGCATCCTGATCGGCGGCGGGCCCGCGCCGGACGGGCGCACGGCCGAGCTGGTCTACCGGCTCCAGCAGCCCGCGCAGCTCAAGCACGCGATCGAGGAGGACCCGTACTGGGCCGGCGGCGTGTGGACCGGCTACACGCCCCGGAGCTTCGCCCAGTTCGTCGAGCCGTGGGAGCTCGTGCCGGTCGTGCTGGACGGCTCGCGGAAGACCACGGTGGTCGAGGGCCCGGTCGCGGACCACGAGATGGCGCAGTTCGCGCTGATCGAGATGCGCGGCGCCGGGCGCGTCGCGTTCGGCGGGTTCTTCGCGGACGGCGGGTCGTGGGCCCTCGCCCGGACCGCGGAGGCGGAGACGGCGCTCGGCTGGTTCAGGGACACGGGCTTCTGGGACGCCGCCGGGCTCGCGGCCCGGCCGCTCCTCCACGTGCTCTAGGGAACTCGGAGGGGGGCTTCGCCCCCCTTCCGAGGCCCCCCCCAGGAATCGGTTGCGCGGGCAAAGCCCGCGCTCGAAGCTTGCGGGCCCGGGCGCCGGCGCGGCCGTGCGTCAGCGGGCCGTCGAGACGCCCGCCACCTTGCCCCAGGAGAAGTCGACCTCCTCCGGGTGGTGCTCCTCCGCCGCCGCCGCCGTACCGGCGGAGGGCGAGCGTCTTCAGCGCCTCCCCGAGCGCGTCGCGAGGCGCGAAGGGGATGCGCTCGAGGTCCAGTCTCCCCGCCTCGATCTTGGAGAAGTCGAGGATGTCGTTGAGCAGCGTGGGCACGAGGCGGGGCCGAGCTGCACCCAGATGCTCGCGTGGCTCGGGGCCGACGTCATCAAGATCGAGCCGCCGGCCGGCGAACCCGGTGCGTCTGCCGGGCTCGCCGACCGACGTCGTGCGCGCCCCGCTGCCAGTGGGTCGAGAACCCGATCTGGTCGAAGGCGCTCCACCACAGCCTCATCACCGTCCATCCTCTCGGCGGCTGCGTCATGGCCGACCGGGCGGAGGACGGTGTCGTCGATCACCAG
>Ga0209211_10011568_pt1 | contig 11253 bp, 8 predicted proteins | sample RifGroA2_FD_183992 | JGI IMG/M metagenome (GOLD analysis project Ga0209211, IMG submission 183992) | Groundwater microbial communities from Rifle, Colorado, USA - Groundwater A2 (SPAdes) (version 2) | ecosystem: Environmental > Aquatic > Deep subsurface > Groundwater | place: Rifle, Colorado...
CGTTAAACTTGGCGTAAGCAAATATGAGTGACTTCCCTACTACCCCAACAGAAACACAAAGCCCCGGTGATTCCATGCGACCGGCACGGGCAGTGGCCGAAAGAAACACACCATCATTACCGGATGTAATCCGTGATATAAGAAAGGACGAATCTTGGGCTAATAACAAACCAATTGATACAAGGATGTGGGACGCCACGGGTAACGCGGACCGTAAACACACCGGGGTGAGCGAAAGGCTGCGTGAAAGCGATTACCAAACGCGGGCCGATGGACGCGTTTCGTTTGCGGAAGCAGACCCGTTAAAACCCAAAATAGAGCTTAGAGACAAGAGTTACGGTAGAGAGGCAAAAGACCGGGGAAACTTAGTATTAAACCCCGATATTTACAGAAAAGCGGTGGCAAACCCGGGCACCAACAGAGAAGCCGTGGCCCAAGGATCTGACGGAAAGCCGGAAATTGTGAGGGTTATTGACTACAGAGAAATTGTTACGCAGGGAGAGGCAGAAAGGGCGGTCAGGCATATTATTGTTCTGCCTCCGGAAGTTGCCAGGGCGGAATTAAGGGCGCTTTTGGAACTGGCCAAAAGTCAGGAGGCCCGAAAAAGTGCCGCGGCCGCTGAACAAATTAGGGGGAGCATTGAAAGAGACGGACAAGGACCGGTACCGGCAAATGATAAGTTTTCACGTATTCCCGCTAGCCCTGACCTTGAACCTCTATCAAACCCAGTTATCGTTATTGAGCGGCCGGGGGCAAAAATGGAAGCTACCCTCCCTGCTCAAGATGTCATGAAGGCCGCAAGAGAAAGGGCGGCTAAAGGACGTCCGGAAAGGCGTGAAGCCCCAGGAACCGTAGTAGAGGTACGGAGAGGGTCAGACGTAGAGATGCGTGCGGGTACCGGACGCCACGTATTACGATTTGGCAGTGTTGCGGAAGTACCAGAAGAAGGAGTCACTAAAGTCCAAATAATTGAATCGCCGACGCCACCGCCCGGACACAGATTCCTGAGCGGCGATGCCGTAGATATTGTTTTTGATGGGAGGGCAAACGTGGTAGACGTCGTGTCACAAACACTAAATAATGATGTTGTTGTTAGGGGATTTAGAGCAAATAGCCTTGAAAAAACGGAGGTAACATTACCACCTGGTTCTGGGGTTACAAACCCACCGCTATCAGAACAAATAGACTTAGGTGATCCTAATCTTACAGTTGATGTTGTCTGTGCTCCGGACAGATCGGTCGTTTATCATTTGAAGGTAAAAGGTATTTCCCCCGGGGTGTCCAGATCATTTTCTATTAGTTAGCCTTTCTAGAACCTGTTGCAAAACCCCAATGATTTAATCCTCAACACGGTTATTGCTATACCCGGTACGGGTCAGCCTCGATAATGGCGCGGCGCTAAGACTCCTAGACATCCGGCAACTGCCGGAGCGTGGAGAAGCAACCACTGATGTTCTCGACTTCGCTCGAACAATAAAAAACGCTCTAATATTAATAGCAGTATGCTTCGAGCGGAATGATCCGCCAGCTGGCGGAGGGAGTCGAGAAGCAACCACTGATGTTCTCGACTTCGCTCGAACGTTAATATTCTTATCCTTCGAGCGACCGAAGGGAGTCGAGAAGCTTCCTTTAAGCTAAAATATATTTATGAATAGCTGGAACTGGTACGTCTACATCATTGAATGCTTAGACGGGTCCTACTACACGGGCTGCACCTGGAACACCGGTAACCGCTTTGACCAGCATTTAACTGGGCTGGGGTCTAAATATACGGGAAAACACGGGCTTAAGAGGGTTGCTTATGTTGAGCAGCATAATGACCTTGAGACCGCTCTGAAAAGAGAAAAGCAGATTAAAGACTGGAGCCGGGAAAAGAAGGAAAAATTAATTAATGGAGAATGGGGTAACCTTTGATGTTTCCTGCCTGCAACGTCTATGACGTAGTCATCGCGGACGGGTCGACAAGCCTGAACGACACGCCCTGATGTTCTCGACTTCGCTCGAACATTAATATTCTAATACTTCGAACGACCGAAGGGATCCGTCAGCTGGTGAAGAGAAGTTACCTTGAAGGTTCTCGACTCGGCTCGAACATTAAGAGCCTTATGCTTCGAGCGGAATGAAATGGCGTCGAGAAGCTTCCTTTGATGTTCTCGACTCGGCTCGAACATTAAAGGGCGGGCAATTTACTTATAGGTGACCATGACTTCCTTGACCCTTCGACTACGCTCAGGCCATTCGAGGCTCTGAGGATCCCTCAGGCTCTCGAAGAGATGAAAGATTATTTGTATGTCACCATCACTTCTTTCAGCTTTCGCACGGAAAGTCCCAATTTTTGTTTGTCCGGCTCCACGGCAATGACTTCCGCTTCCACCTTTTCGGAAACTTTAAGGGGACCAACGGTTTCGGAAACGTGAATTAAGCCTTCGAGACCTGGCTCAAGCAGTACAAAAGCGCCAAAGGGCACCACCTTGGAAACGGTCCCGGTGATTCGGTCACCCACCTTGTATTTGGCGGCCACTTCCTGCCAGGGATTTACTAGCAGTGCTTTAATAGAAAGTGCCAACTTGTTTTGAGCGGGGTCCACTTCCAACACTTTTACCTTAACTTTTTGGCCCACCTTGTAGAGAGTCCCCGGATCGTCTACCTTTTCCCAAGAAATCTCGCTAATGTGGCAGAGTCCTTCCACACCAGCCTCGCCGTAACCGAGGCTAGGCGGGCCTGACAGCTCTATGAAGATGCCAAAGGGCAAAATGGCGGAAACTTCGCCTTCCAAAATGTCCTTGGGCTTGAACGAGGAAAGAATTTCCAGCCTCTTCTTAGGCGTCATGTTGGACTTGGCTTCCTTTTCGGAAAAGACCAACCGGTTTAGCCCCCTATCCATTTCAATGATTTTGACCTCCAGAGACTGGCCAATGAGTTTTTCGGGGCTGCCCACCTGCGCAACGCGTGTTTTGTCTAAATGAGTGAGAGGAATGAAACCGGGGATTCCGGCGTCAACCAAAAATCCGCCTTTATTGAACTCTGTCACTCTAACTGTTAGAGTGCCGCCTTCTTCAAAAATATTGGTGAGTTCTCGCCAGCGGTATTCGGAGGCGGCCTTTTTGAGGGAAAGGACCACGTAACCGCGGTCGTTTTCGGGCTGCAAGACGGAAGCCAAAACGGTGTCCCCAACCTTTAAATTTTTGTACAGGCCGGGATTTTCGGTGAGTTCACGGGATGAAACCATGCCTTCGGATTTGGCTTTTAGGTCAATGAGCACCTGGTTGCGGGCGATGGAAACAACGTGGCCTTCCACCACGTCACCGTATTTGAGAATCTTTAAACCCTTTCCGGTTTTGGAAAGTAGTTCGTCCATGGAAGCATACTGGGTCATAGGATAGGAAATGGGGGAACTGAGTAATTAAGTAACTAAGTAATTAAGAGCTTGTTAGCGCCATGGGCGCTCTATTTTGCCTTAGTTACCCAGTTTCTTAGTTTCTTAGTTTCTCGTATGAGAAGAAAACTACAATACAAATTTACAAGGTAAGAATATCACGAATTTCCTGACACGAATCGTCACGAATTCGCGTTCATTCGTGATAGAAGATTCGTGATGTTCCTACCTTATGACTTGAAAGGTAAAAATTCCCGGCAACGGTCTACTTTCCCACATTTTGTGCAGTATCATTGACGCTAAAGGCTTTTACTTCCGTGTTCGGAATGGCGCTTCGATTTTACTCAGCGTGCTGAGCTTGTCGAAGCAGAACGGGTAGGTCACCTTCGCTGTAGTCACCGAGAAATTTTGCCCTTCAAGTAGTTAATAGTTATTTGTCCTTAGTTGATAGAAAGAAACCGCTCTGTCTATGAACAATGAACTATAAACTAATAACTAGTTTACGAGGTATCCGTTCTTTTCGTTTTGCGAGGTAAGCTTTCCACAAACACCCTTCGCGACCCGCACGGTTTATTCGTGACGGTTCGTGGAAAATGTTCGTGGTAGGTTTTCCCCGCTATTATCGTCTAAAAATTAAAGTGTAGAAACTATTAGTACGACTCGGCTGAACGCATTACTGCGCTTACACCTGTCGCCTATCAACCTGGTAGTCTCCCAGGAGTTCCCCCTACCACGAACTCACCACACGAACTGTCACGAACTCGATGGATTAAAACCCAACGGTTCGTGTTTGTTCGTGAAGAAAGTTCGTGGTAGGAACGGTTTAATCTTGGAGTATGCTTCGCGCTTATATGCTTTCAGCGCTTATCACAAAGCAACATAGCTACCCAGCAATGCCCAGGGTTGGACAACTGGTACACCAGAGGTTGCTACCTCCCGGTCCTCTCGTACTAGGGAGATTCCTCCTCAAACCTTAATCGCTTGTCAAGGATAGAGACCGACAATTTTGTTACTTTCTCAACACAAAGTTGAGATGGCCAAACATTTCTGCTTGACTCCTCACATCGCTATGAGGTTCGGACTATATCTTATCCCTATTTAGGATTCTGACATATAGTCTCTGAGGATTCTATATTAGATGTGTGAGATGAGAATTGAGAAGCTTGATTGTGATGTGAGAAATGTGATTATTTGAAGTTAATCAACTTTTCTCCTAGTTTGTAAACTTCTTACACGCTATCACACTTCCACATCCAACTTCTCACCTCTGAATTTTTCCCACTTCTAATCTAGTCTTTCCTGCTGATTAACTCCACCAAACAGATTATTACCCTCAACAGGTACTGTTGGATACTGAGTGCTTCCAGCATTTAGTCAGATTTATAGACAGCTCATTTGTGATACGTCGAATATCACAGGTCTACTGTCTCACGCATGTTAATCACAACCTCTTCGGTGTGCATGGACTATATCTTCACCCTACTCTGCCATTACAGAAATCGGGGCCGACGTATTATACCAACCCTGTTGTTGATATCTCGTCCAATCCAAGACCATCTCGGAAAGGACTCAGTCTCTACGGGGTCAAGTCATGTAAGAAGCTAGACTCTGGAAACTAGAAATTTGATTTTGACGTTAGATGTTTGAAGTTAGTACGTTTTCCAATTCTTTTGGAGGTTAGTTAGCTTTCCACCAAGGTTTCTATACCTTAGAAGAAGCTCCTGGCAAATTTTCTTATCTAAATAATTTAGATCTTGGCAGGTTTCTATGTGGACCTCCATTTCGTTTGCCGACCCAATTGAGCAATCTAAATGTCGTTTGAATTCCTTCTCGAACCTCCTTTTTGCCCAGCCTTCAGCAATATTTGCCGGGCACGACTTCGAGGCCCTTCGCATCTGCGAAGCTAAATCAGTTCTTTCAAATACAGGAAGCTTTTTAACTGCCTGATGAATTACCAACATTAGCTGATAAGACTCCTGATACACTTCTAAGTCACGAAAGGTTTTAATCACAAAGACATTCTATCAATCAACTTACTATCCTCCAACTTCAAACTCTAGTTTCTAATCTCTAGTGTCTAGCCTCAATGACCGACTTCCCTCGGTATTGCCCTAGAAAACCAGTTCGAAATAATCTTCTGAGGGTTTCACCGATATTAGTCAGATTTGTTGTACCGCATTACTACGGTAGAACGCAATGTAATTTACGTTCTGAACCCAGCTCACGTGCCGTTTTAACGGGCGAACAGCCCGACCCTTGGAAGCTTCTCCACCTCCAGGATACGACGAGCCGACATCGAGGTGCCGAACCGCGCCGTCGCTATGGACGCTCGGGCGCGACTAGCCTGTTCAATCATTTTAATGATTAGACTATATCTTCAATCCCGACTTGGGTCGAAAACCCAACTTCGGGAGACGGCGTATGATTCCGATTTTCCATCGAAATCTCAGTACTCTCACCCATAGCTTCAGCGAAGGGTGATTTCCTTCAGTCGTTACGGGGTCAAGAAGGTAGCTTATAGGCAAACCCGGGCAAGATAAACTTACCGACGAGCGTCTTAAGCTTTAAGATTTCCGGCGGGGCAAAGTAAAGGGCGAAACCCTTTTTCTTGATTAGAATCTTTGCCTCTATAGAAAATTTGGCCATAGACTGACGGGCTATTTCGGCCTCGCTTCTGGTGACATTACCTAAATAGAGGTAGCCGCAGCGATCACGTAAATAGTAATAGCCATCATCCATATACCAAACTGCCAGGGACAAGGGATCAAGTTTTTCAATAATGCTTGAGGGTAGTCTCTTTTTACCCTCCGGGTAAAACTCATGACGAAGTTTACCAAGGACAGGTGTTGAGTGAGACTGGTGCCTTACATAACCATAAGTCTTATGACTCAACGGGTGTAAACGCGTAAGAGTCTTGGGTTTACCCGAAAAAAGGCTTGCCAAACTCTTAACCTTCCACTCAAGGTAAAAACCCTGACTGCGCCCATGCTCCAAACGCAAACGGGCATTATTTTTGCCGGTTGGCTGTAGATAGCCATCTCCCAGCACCATTCCTAAAATCAAACTTTTTTCCCTTTGACTTAATTTCATACCTTCCGACTTCCCACGGTATTATTTTCCCTTTAAAACCCCGACCTCACGCCGGGGAAAGACCAGAGAAAACTCCACCGTTATTAGCCGTATTTTAATCATAGCATTACTGCTATGAGGGACAACCAGCTTCTTCTTCCTGCCTGCGCAGGCAGGTCAGAAGCCATCCCCGGGGTAGCTTTTATCCGATAAGCTCCGGGCCTCCCACAAGGCCTCGGAGGGTCACTAAGCCCAGCTTTCGCTCTTGCTCGACGTGTGTGTCTCGCAATCAAGCTCCCTTATGCCTTTGCACTAACAGTCCCGTTTCCTTTGGGACCTAGGGAACCTTTGGGCGTTTCGGTTACCTTTTTCGAAACAACCGCCCCAGTTAAACTGCCTGCCAGGCGTTGTCCTCTCCGGGTGTCACCGGAGGATTAGGACTAAACCCTAAGAAGAGTGGTATTTCACTGTCGTTTCAACTTTCGCTGAAACTCCCACCTATGCTACACAACCTAAAATCTAGAACCAGCGCCTGTGCTACAGTAAAGCTCCACGGGGTCTTTTTGTCCATTGACAAGTAGGCCGCATCTTCACAGCCACTTCAATTTCGCCGGGTTAATGGTCAAGAGAGCGCCCAAGTCGTTAATCCTTTCATGCGGGTCAGAACTTACCTGACAAGGAACTTCGCTTGAAATCTTCATCCCAATTGCACATCGGGACTATGGGCAAAATTTTGCCCCTGCATGTCGCCATGCAGTCGGGAACATATCTTATCTCTTTTGGAGAGATTACGGCGTGTGTTCTCTGAGGATTTTGATTAAATCACCTCTATCTTTTTTAACATTCATTTGCTGAGTAATCCGCAAAATTTTCATTAGTCCTTCTCCTGATAAATGCTCGTTTCTTTGCATCATCTTGAGAATTTCGACAAATCTTTCGAATTGCTTCTTTTTAATAGTACGCATTGTTTGACTACTAAAAAATGGTATTACCACCCTAAGTAAGTCTTCTCTTTTGCGTACCACGTACCGATAAAGATGTTCTTTGTGGTTGTCGTAACGCTTATTGATATAGATTTTTCCAACTCCGAAGAAATCTCTGATCTCTTCTAGGGCGCTAAAACTGCTTGCTCCTTGAGTTACGGCAAATTCATGCCCAACTTGGAAGCCTGTTTTATACCCTCTCCTATGAAGTCGATTTGGTTGCTTTACAAAACCTATGCTGAAACAACCCTCACCTTCAACAAAGCCTACAATCCATCCACTTTTAATCAATCTTTCCTGCTGATTGTCTGCACCGGAAGCATTTTTAGTTGGCATTATATTTATTCTACCGAATAAACACCAAATGAACAACTAGCTCCGGATACTCAGAGTTTCCAGCAAATAGCCATATTTTACAAAGGCAGCTTTCCTACCTTTGGACGGTTCATCTTTTTATTATCCCAACTCTTCGTTGGGAAGCCTCACAATCGCTTGTGAGATCGGACTATATCATCCCCGACCTAAAGTCGGAGTTCGGCGTATAGTCTCTGAGGATTCCACATTAGATGTGCGAGATGTGAATTGAGAAGCTTGATAAAGATGTGAGATGTGTGATTACTTGAAGTTGACCCATTTTTCCCTTAAATTTGTTAGTTTCTTACCCAGAATGTCGTATCGTCTAATCAATTGGTCTGCGTATTGGTAGTTAATATATTTTCTACTTTTAGCAAAAGCCAAATGATTCATCATTTCGTTTGCCTCTCCTAAAGCGTCACGGAGAAACTTTTTAAATTCCTTCTGTGACTCACGTTTGGAATACCCTTCTGCGATTAACGAAGGAATTGACCTTGAAGCTCGTTTCATTTGATCTGATAAAAGGTATTTCTCCTCTGGAGGAAATCCTTTAAGAAGATCGTCCACTTCAATACTCAACTGAAATGACTCTTTATAGACATCCAAGTCTAAGAAACTACGGATCACCTTTTAATGCTATCACACTTCCACATCCAGCTTCCCATTTCCATCTTCTCACTTCCGAAATGGTCTTTCCTGCTGATTGTCCCCACCAGAAGCATTGTCACCAACGCCTTCAAGAGGTGTGAGTTGTGACGTGTGAGGCTTGATATTGAAATGAGAGGTTGGATCCATTGGCATTCCCATTTCTCACTTCCTTTTCCAGCTTCACATTTCGCCCTTCCCACTTCTTTTTAACGTCTGGTAGCTCTGGATACTGGGAGTTTCCAGCATATAGCCGAATTTTATAACTACAACCGTTTGTTTATAGTTACCGCCGTCGCTTGCCGGGGCTTCGATCAACAGCTTCGCGCAGAGCATACGATTACGAAGGAGTAAGAAGTGAGATGTTTGAAGTGTGAGGCTGGATTTGGAAGTGAGAAACGGGAAGTTAGAAAAATCTAACCTCTCACTTCCCACTTCATTATCTAGCTTCCCACATCCCATTTCGCACTTCTACTTCGTAACCTGGTCCCTTGGACAAGACCCCAATTTTAACCTACCGGCGCTGGACAGGACTCAGCCCCTATACATCAGCTTGCGCTTTAAGCAGGGACCTGTGTTTTTGTTAAACAGTCGCTCGGGCCGTTTTCGTGTCTCCTCCACTCATGCGCAGCATGAGAGTTGTTAGTTCATTGTTATTTGTTCATTGTTCGTTGTAGAAACGTATAAATCGAATGATCTACTATGAACCATGAACTATGAACCCATAACTAATAACCCTAATGCCACGCACAAGGAAGGACCCCCTTGTCGCGAACTTACGGGGTTAGATTGCCGAGTTCCTCAACCATTATTCTCCCGATCGCCTTAAGAATATTCATCCTACCCACCTGTGTCGGATTGCGGTACGAGTCCAATGCGTTGTAACTTAGAAGTTTTTCTTGGTTCCTCATCCCCTAAAATTTTCAGGCTCGCGCCCAAATTCTCATCCGTCCTTGGTTTATGCTTGCGGATTTACCAACAAGCCGCCTTAAACGGCTGAACGGGAAACCTTTACCCCGCTCTAAGCTTTGACAAACGTCACTCCATAGAAAGCCTGCTTGCGCAGGCAAGCGCACTGAAGTTACGGAATATTAACCGTATGTCCATCGACTACGCCTTTCGGCCTCGCCTTAGGATCGACTAACCCACCGCCGATTGACGTTGCGGTGGAAACCTCGGGTTTACGGCGGACGTGGTTTTCACACGTCTTACGCTACTCATGCCGACATTCTCACTTGATGCCACTCCAGTCAACCTTACGGTTGGCCTTCACAGCAGGCATCAACGCTCCCCTACCACTCTCGTGCACAGCACACGAGTTAATAGTTCATTGTTATTTGTTCATTGTTCGTTGTAGAAACGTATAAATCGAATGATCTACTATGAACCATGAACCACAAACCCATAACTAATAACCCTTGTGCCATGCACAAGAATTCACAGCTTCGGTGCAAGTCTTGAGCCCCGTTACATTTTCGGCGCCTCTCCATTATGACCAGTGAGCTGTTACGCACTCTTTAAAGGATGGCTGCCTCTGAGCCAACCTCCTGGCTGTCTAAACAGAAAGACTTCCTTCCACACTTAGGCTTGCTTTAGGACCTTAGCTTGTGATCTGGGCTGTTTCCCTTTAGAACTAAACGCTTAGCCGCATAGTTCTCACTAGCCCGATAAGTTTACTGGTATTCGGAGTTTGGTAGGGTGAAGTGCGGTTTCCCGCCTTCATCCCTTTCAGTATCTCTACCCCCAATAAACCATTACGGACCGCTGTACCTATATACATTTCGGGGAGAGCCAGCTATCGCCCGGTTCGTTTGGCATATCACCTCTAATCGCAAGTCATCCGAGCGTTTTGCAACACACAACGGTTCGGTCCTCCTCAATGATTTCTCATTGATTCAACCTGCTCACGACTAGCTCACCGGGCTTCGGGTCTATTCTGTCCTGCTATGCTCGCGCCCTGCGCGAGAGTTGTTAGTTCATTGTTGTTTGTTCATTGTTCACTGTAGAAACGCATAAATCGAATGATCTACTATGAACCATGAACCCATAACTAATAACCCTTGTGCAGAGCACAAGACTCGCCCATTTCGGACTCGGTTTCCCTTCGCCTCCTCACGTTTGACGTGATTAGACTAGCAAGATTGCAGAATAACTCGTCGGCTCATTCTTCAATAGGCACGAGATCACCAGTGCGCAGCACTGGAAATTACTAATTTCTAATTACTAATTTCTAAATTTGTCATTTGGACATTGGGACTTTCTTAGAAATTAGGTCAATTAGGTCAATTAGAAATTCCCGGTGCCACGCGCCGGCTCTCTCTGCTTGTTGGCAAATGGTTTCAGTTTCTATTTCACTCCCCTCCCGGGGTTCTTTTCACCTTTCCCTCACGGTACTTGTTCACTATCGGTGTGATGTGGTATTTAGCCTTGGAGGTTGGTCCCCCCTGCTTCCCACAAGATTTCACGTGTCTCATGGTACTCTGGAAAAGACCCAAAGTTTTGCTCCTTTCGCCTACGGGACGATCGCCCTCTATGGTCGGCTTTTCCAAGCCGTTTGGCTAGGTGCAAAATTTGTAACTTTGTGCTCGCGCCCTGCGCGAGAAATTCCAGCGCCAAATGTCAACCTTCAACAATCAACCTTCAAACAACAGTCAATGGTCAACCTTCAAACCTTGAAAGTTGATTTTTGTAAGTTGTTAGTTCGTACTGTTGTTTGTATGTTGTAGATTGTCAGTTGATTCTTTCGCTTGAAATTTCTTGTGCAGAGCACAAGCGTGGTCTTTCCACAACCGGCCTTCCTCGTGCACAACACGCGTAAATTCAAAG
>Ga0209211_10011570_pt1 | contig 11253 bp, 4 predicted proteins | sample RifGroA2_FD_183992 | JGI IMG/M metagenome (GOLD analysis project Ga0209211, IMG submission 183992) | Groundwater microbial communities from Rifle, Colorado, USA - Groundwater A2 (SPAdes) (version 2) | ecosystem: Environmental > Aquatic > Deep subsurface > Groundwater | place: Rifle, Colorado...
GAGCACGGCAAGCAGCATGCCCATGGCCGCGAGCTGCATGCCGCGGCGGGCGTATTTGGGAGAGCTCAAGCCTTTCAGGCCCAGGATAAACATCACGGACGAAACGATGTAGGAATACTTGAGCGTTTGGCTGGCCACGCCGTGGCCGCCGTGCGCGTTTTTCCACCAAATGATAAACGCAATCAGGGCCGCGACGGCAATGGTTCCCGCAATCAGCACAAGGTGGTTCTGGCTGCTTTTTTTCTTTTCCTCGCCCGCTTTTTTGAACATGCTTAGCATGCGGTCGGTGATTAAAAATCCTCCCACCGCGTTGGTCGTGGAGCACGTCACAGCGATAAACCCGAGCGTCCGGCAAATCCAGCCGTACTTGAAGGTTTCGTAATCGCGGCCGGCCACGACCAGCGAGCCGACCAGCGAAATGGCGGCAATGGCGTTGGTGGCCGACATCAGCGGCGTGTGCAGAAGTGGCGGAACGCGCGTGATGATGTGATAGCCGAGAAACCCGGCCAGAATAAAAATATAAAGACCTATTTCAAGTTCTGCTGTCATGGGCGCGCCTGCTGCAGTTTTTCTTTCAGGGCGGGATGCACCAATTCTCCGGCTTTGACGATGAGAGACCCTTGGATCACTTCGTCGTTTTCATTGATGGCCGGCTTGCCGTCCTTGTACATTTCGCTCATCATATTGAAAATGTTCCGGGCATAAAGCAGGCTGGATTCCTGGGCCAAAAGGCTGGGGATATTCAGTTCCCCGATGATTTGCACGCCGTGTTTCACCGCACGCTTGCCGGGTTCGGTCAGGACGCAGTTACCGCCCGCTTCCGCCGCCAAATCGACAATCACCGAACCCTTTTTCATTTGCTTGACCGCGTCTTCCGTAATAAGCACGGGCGCCTTTTTCCCGGGAATAAGGGCTGTGGTGACGACAATGTCGGCGTTTTGAACATGTTTTCCTATAAAACGGAGCTCTTCCTCGTGCGATTCCTTGGAAAGTTCTTTGGCGTAGCCGCCCTTGTCTTCGAGCGCCACTTCTTTGATCGGGATTTCGATGAATCTCGCGCCCAGGCTTTCGACCTGTTCTTTCACCACGGGCCGGGTGTCGTAAGCCTCGACAAGGGCGCCTAATCTTTTCGCCGTGGCAATGGCCTGAAGCCCGGCAACGCCGGCGCCGAGCACCAGCACTTTGGCCGGAGAAATCGTGCCGGCCGCTGTCATCAGCATGGGCATAAATTTCCCCGTGGCATCGGCCGCCATCAAAATCGCCTTATAGCCGGCCACATTGCTTTGCGATGAAAGCGCGTCCATTTTTTGGGCGCGGGCTATTCTGGGAATCATGTCCACGGCAAAAGCGGTCAATTTGCGGTTTGAAAGTTTAAGGACCGTGTCAGGATAGATCAGGGGGTAGAGAAAACAAATGAGCGCCGCGCCTTCATTCATCGATAGGATTTCTTGATCCGAAGGGCGCTGAACTTTGAGGATGATGTCAGAGCCGCCGAAAAGGGCCTGCGCGTTTGAGGCGATTTTCGCGCCCGCGGTTTGAAAATCAGCGTCCGTGATGTTCGCGTCTTCTCCGGCGCCGCTTTGAACGGCCACCGAAAATCCGGCCGCGATAAATTTTTTAACCGTTTCGGGCGTGGCCGCAACGCGTCTTTCGTTGTCCTGGGTTTCCTTCGGGATGCCAATTTGCATGGTCATATTATCGGCAAATATTTTTTTATGTCGAGAATTACTTTCTAATAATTTTTACTTTAGGGCGGTTCCTGCGGAGAGGGGTTCCTATCGCGCAATTTTACAATGGATTTTCATGTTGTATCGAACTATTCTATCACCCTATGATTTGCCCGAATTGCAGAAAGCCGTTTTACTTCCTCACCCGGCCGTCACCCGGAAAAGCCCGGTGCCATCGATGCGGCTTTTCAGGTGAAGCCTCGACGCCCAGCTACGATTCCTACCACGAAACGCTTTATTTGTCTGAGCATTATGTGAGAAACCAAACCACGGACCCTCAAATGAAATGGATACTGAAAATGCTGGATATCAGGCCCGGCGACAAGGTTGTCGATATGGGCTGCGGGGTAGGCGATTATACAAAAGCAATGGCGCTCTTGACGGGTGATACGGCCGGCTTTGATTTGAACGTGGATGCGGCAAGAAAGAAATATCCCGGGCTTCAATTTTTTCAGGCCAATTTGAATCAGCGTTTTCCTATTGAAGACTGTTCTGTGGACAAGGTCGTTTCCGTCAACACGATCGAACATCTGGCGGACTGGGTCCTGTTTCTTGAAGAAACCCGCCGCATTTTAAAACCCGGGGGGCTCGTCGCTTTGTCCACCGCCAACAAAAGCTTTATCCTTCACAACCTTCATTATGATTCGACGCATCTTCATGAATGGACGGTCAAGGAATTTGAGCGGATCACTGCCCCCTATTTTCAAAAGATTTTTATCCGTAAGGATTGCGCCATGTTCAAGTATTACCCCTGGAACTTTTTTTTCTGCCCATGGCTAAAACCGGATATCACTTTTATCGGGAAGCGATGAAGGATATCCTTATAGGGGCCGGTAGGCCTGGCGGATAATCTTTTTTATTGTGCAAGTTTTCGGGCGGCGGTATGATAACCGGACTTATGCGAGTCGGGAAGCGTTTTGCCCTTTTTGCCCTCCTTTTTTTAACCTTTGCGGTGGTGCGGCCGGCCTGGGCTTTGACCAATGTCAGTTTAAAAGTTTCCGATATCCGCAATAATTCAGCCACCAGCGCCACTTTCACTTTGAGCTGGTCGCCGGCTTCCAATGGTTATTCGCGCTATCTTTTTGAATGGAATCCAAACGGTGTCTTGACGCTTCTTTATAATGGAAATGCGGCTACGCCCGTCACCTTGACCCGGACTGTGACCGGCGCCTGGCGCTACAGGGTTTTGTTTGGGTTCCGGGCTTCGAATGGGCAAATCCAGGTCACGGGGCAGAGCAATGATGTTACCGTGAATGTGCCCACTCCGAAAACCCCAACCTTGCTGGCTCTGTCGCGGTCTCCTCTTGATAACGGTTTCAGGCTTCAGTGGACGAATGATCCCGGTAATTTTATTTATCAGCTGGCGGAAGACACCAGGTCGAATTTTTCAACGCCCAACGCGCCGCAATACTGGCCCAAAGTGAATGAAGAAAACATACCCAACAAGGCGCCGGGGCTTTATTATTACCGCGTCCGGGCATGGAACAAGCTTCCGGAAAACGGGGGCAAGTCGAGCGCCTGGAGCAATGTCATTCAGGTCAATGTCTTGTCCAATGAGCAGTTTTTGGACACGCTGGCCAAACGCACTTTCGATTATTTGGTGGCCACCACGAATTCAAACGGCCTTACGCTGGACAGGTTGGCCACGGACGGCACGCCTTCCACCGTGACAAGCATTGCCTCAACCGGTTTTTATCTTTCCGGCCTTACTGTGGGTGCTCAGCGGGGCTGGATGACGCGGACCGCGGCTTACAACAGGGCCAAGAAGACGCTCCAAACTTTTCAAAGCAAGACGCCTAACGTTCACGGGTTTTTCTACCATTTCCTCAAGCCTGACGCTATGCCTTCGGCTCAACCCTTTCTTGAGGTGTCGGCTTTGGACACGGCCATTCTGGTGGCGGGCGCGCTTCAGGCCGGCGAATATTTCGGCGGCGATGTCAAGACCCTGGCGGATATGATTTACCGCCGGGTGGAGTGGAATTGGATGTACGACGCGAACCTCAATCAGATGCGCCAGGCCTGGAACGAGACCGGCGGTTTTCAGGGGTATTACAATTCCTATTCGGAAGCCATTCTATTGTACCTGCTGGGCATAGGCGCTCCGGTTTACTCGATTCCGGCCGACTCGTTTTACAGTTTTGCCCGGCCCAAAGGCAGTTACCGCGGCCCTGATTTTATTTTCACGCCGGGCGGCGAAATTTTCACCTATCAATTTCCGCAGGCCTATTTTGATTTCAGAAACACCACCGATCAGCTGGGCGTGAACTGGTGGCAAAATTCCATTGAAGGCGTGCGTGCCAATCAACGATACGCTATAGACTCACCGGGACTTGGCTACAGCCAGTATTATTGGGGGCTCACGGCTTGCGACGGGCCGGACGGTTATAAGGCCTACGGGGCGAGGCCCGCTTATTATAATATTTCCGACGGCACCCTTGCCCCCACCGGCATCGCCGCTTCTATCCCGCTGGCCGAAGACATCGCGCTTCCGGCGCTCAAACAAATTTACAAAGAGCAGGGCGACAGGATATGGAAGACTTACGGATTTGTGGATGCATTCAATCGAAACCGGAACTGGGTGGACAACTGGTATCTCGGCATTGATCAGGGCATTATCCTTCTCATGCTGGAGAATAGAAAAAGCCAGCTCGTGTGGCGCACCTTCATGCAGAACCAGTATGTGGTGAAGGCGCTTTCCCGCGCTAAATTTTCCGGTTATTCCGGCGCGGCCCCGGATGTGACTTTGGATGATTTTGAAGACGGTGATTTTGCGACGCCTGACACCACGGCCGGCTGGTGGGACATTGACGGCACCGCTGTTTACCAGCGTGCCAACAGTTTCAGCACGTTTTATGACGGCCGCGTCGGGATGCGCGTTGATTATTCCAAAAACGGAAAACCTTATTCCTACGTGGGCGCCCATTTTTCAACGGTCAATCCCAAACGCGACTTCAGCCAGCATGAACTTCTTTCCGTTAACGTTTACGGAGCCTGTGAACTTCTGGTGAAACTCCGGGATCAGAGCCAGGCGGAGCAGGATGTGGCGGTGCTTAAGGCCGCGAATCCCCTGGGCTGGAATCATCTGGTTTGCGATTTTTCAGGCGTTACGCTGAACAAGGCCGCTATCGATAATGTGCTTTTCTTCGTGGACCCGGGCAACGGCGCTTCGCAGGGCACGGTTTATTTAGACACGATGAAACTTGAGAACCGCAAGCCGGCAGTGCTGGATCATTTTGAAGACGCGAGTTTCTGGACGCCGGACACGTCGCTGGGCTGGTGGGACATTGACGGCACGCGCGTCTACCGCCGCTCGCAGACCAAAGACCCCAGCCACAGCGGATTGGGAGCCATGAAAGTGGAATACTCAAAGGACGGGCTGGCCTGGTCGCTTTTCGGCGGCTCGCTTTCGCCCGCGAATCCTCTCAAGGATTTCACGCAGCATACGCGGCTTGTTTTCTGGGTTTACGGCCAGGCGGACATTCTTGTCAAACTCCGTGACCGCACCTTGCGCGAGGCTGAGCTTGGCACGGCGCATGCGGTCAACGCCAATGGCTGGACCCGGGTTGTTTTTAATTATTCCGGCGTCAGTTCCATCAATTTATCGGATATCGACAATATCCTCTTTTTCGTCGCGCCCGGCAATTCTTCCGCTTCGGGAACAATTTATCTGGACGACATCTCCGTAGAGTAATCCCCTCCGCCGATGTACAGGGAGCCCATCGAGAAACATTTTTTCCGGCTGACACAGCTCGTAAGGCTTGAGGAAAAAGAAGAAAGGGAAGTTTTTGAGCGCGAGTTTGCGGAGCTTTCGCCCGAAGAGCGCGAAAAAAACGGCAAGGCGCTTCTCAGGCTTATCCTCACCGATTCCCATTTCAATGCCGCGGGCCACCGCATGCTCACCTTCCAGTATGAAAACAAAAAGCCGCTGCCCTCCTTTTCATTTGAGGCGGGCGACATGGTGGGCCTTTCCAAAGACACTCGATTCGACGCGGACCTCCCTTTCGGGACCGTGTTTGAAAGGACGGCTGATTCCATCACGGTTGCTTTTCACCGGGACTTGCCGCCCTGGGTGGGGGGCGAAGAACGTTATCATCTGAGCAAAACCGCTTCCAGCGGCACATACCGTAAAACCTTCGCGGCTCTAAAAGAGGCTTGCGCGGCCGAGCATGGCCGGCTGGCGTATATCAGGAATGTCCTTTTGGGGCTGAAGGCGCCGGCCGCGGGCGATGAAGTAAAAATTGAATCCCTGCGTTTTTTCAATGCAGGCCTCAATAGTTCCCAGAAACAGGCCGTGAAAATGGCTCTTGAGTCGCCGGATCTATGCCTTATTCAGGGGCCGCCCGGAACCGGCAAAACCACGGTGCTGATAGAAATCATCCGGCAGGAAATAGCGCGGGGCAAATTTGTGTTTGCCACGGCGCCCAGCAACGCGGCCTGCGACCATATTCTGGCTTGTTTGGTCAAGGCGGGCGTTCCGGCTGTCCGGCTGGGGCATCCGGCACGAATCATGAAGCACCTTCGTGAACACACTTTGGATTACAAAGTGGCGTACCATCCTTACGCCAAGGTCGCGGATGAGCGCGAAGCGGAGCTTGAGCGTTTGAGGCTCAAGCGGGAGCGCCACCGCGAAAGGCGCGCGCTTAGCCGGGAAGAACAGCATGAATTGAAGGAGCAGATCAAAAGTTTAGAGCGTGAAATCCGCGCTTTGGACCGGGATATCCTGGCCCAGGTTTTGCGGGAAGCGCCGGTGATGGTGGGCACGCATGCCGGCGCCCGCGATTATGCGCTGGATGACAGGCGTTTTGACGTGCTGGTGATGGACGAGGCGGCCCAGGCCACGGAGCCGAGTTCATGGATTCCTATTCTAAAGGCGGATAAGGTTGTGCTGGCCGGGGATCATTTCCAGCTGCCGCCCACGGTGAAATCCGCGGAGGCGGAGCGCCGGGGCCTGGGTGTCACGCTTTTTGCCTGGCTTTATTCGCTGGTGACCAGCCGGTTTAAAATAATGCTCGATATTCAGTACCGGATGAATGAAAAAATCATGGATTTTTCATCGCGCGAATTTTACGGAGGCCGGCTGACAGCTCATGAATCGGTCAAAGAACATGTGCTCGCGGGGCTTGCCCATGTTCAGAAAAACGCGGACACGGAAACCCCTTTGGTTTTTCTGGACACGGCGGGCCGTGGTTTTGAAGAGCGCAAACAGCCGGGAGGCGAGTCTCGCTATAATCCGGAAGAGGCGGAAATGGTGATTGAAGAGCTTGGCAAGCTGCTTGCGGCTGGAGTAAATCCCGAAGAAATTGCGGTGATCAGCCCTTACAGTGCCCAAACCCGCTTGATCATGACCAGGATCAATGATCCGCGCATTGAAGTGGACAGCGTGGACAGCTTTCAAGGCAGGGAAAAAGAGGCTGTGATTTTGTCGCTTGTCCGGTCGAATGTTGAAGGCGAAATGGGGTTTCTTACCGACACCCGGCGAATGAATGTGGCCATGACCCGTGCCCGCAGAAGACTGATTGTGATAGGCGATAGCGGGACCTTGTCCTCGATATCTTTTTACCAAAACTTTATCCAATACGCCGAGTCCATCGGCGCCTACTGCAGCAGCTGGGAGTGAAACTTCCAGTTTCGCTCCCGGCTTGCAGCCCCAGCGCATAGGCACTGGGGTTCCTGGGCAAAATGAGCCAACTTCTATCCTATTTAAAATAAATAGGTTAGAAATTTTACAGCCCAAGAGCTCTGTTGCCACTTATTTTAATAACTTAATTAACTCACCGTTATATTTTTTTTACCCTTGACATTAAAGGAGTTAGAAGTTACATTTTAAATATAACTAAATATGATTTAAAAGTCAAAAATAAGATTTATGGTTCAAAAGAACCCAGAAAAGTAAAAGTCCAAGGAGCGAAAGAATGAATTCCAAAAAAATAATCGCCGCTCTCACCGCATTCTTTTTTTTATTCCAAACAGTTGCTTTTTCCGCTCCTGAACTCATTCAAACATCCCTTTCTCCCAAAGAAATCACTCCGGTCAAACTGGATATCGATATTCCCCAAGAGTTGGGGCAAATCCAGAAAGTTTATCAATCGCCTGTCGGAACGGGCGTTATCGTGCACATTCAGGATGCGCACGGTAATTATGAGGCCCAGCAGAATATCCGGTCCGTGATTCAGCACCTGCGCGACCATTACGGCATCAATCTCCTATTAATGGAAGGCGCTGATGACAAACTCGATCCGGGTGTCATGAACTATTTTGAAGACAGCCGCTTGAATGAGAAAGTGGCGGATATTCTCATGAAGTACGGCGAATTCACGGGTGCGGAAATGTTTTTAGTGTCCCAGGCCGCTCAAGCCTCAGGTTACGGGATTGAAAAAACCGAGCTTTACCGCAAGGATGTGGAATTGTTCAGGCAGGTTATTCGCGGAGCGGATGCCGCCAAGTCTTATCTGGAAAGCATGCAGGGCCGTATCCGGGTGCTTGAGAGCCGTATTTTTTCAAAGGAACTCCGGGATTTTGTGAAGGAATGGAGAAAGGAGCAGGAGGAAAAAGCCAATCTGTTGGGTTATATCAATGTTCTGGCCGGACAGGCTGAAACCGTTTTGTCTCTGGATTTAAAAGACCCCGCGAATCAGGATACCTACCCCGCGATGTTGCGCGTGCTGAAACTTAAAGATATTGAAGCAAAGCTTGATGCCAAAAAAATCGAAGCGGAAAAAGCGGCATTGCTCAGTGAGATAAAAGGAAAAGTTGACAGCGGGCTCTATGACGCGGTGGCCCAACTTCAAGCGGGTAAAAAATCGGATAAGAGCGAGAATCCCCGCTTCGTGCTTGAAAAAATCCATAGCCAAGCAAAAGGCCTGGATTATGCCCGGTACCCTCATTTTTCAAATTACGCGGCCTACCTCGTGTTCCAGGCGGAGATACAGTCGGAGCAGCTGTTCCGGGAGGCTGAAAATTTAACGGACAAACTGTTCCAGACCATAGCCAGGTCGGAAGAGGAGCAGTCGCTGCTCGGCCTTATCAAGGATGAAGTGCTGCTGGCGAAATTTTTCAAGCTCGAACTCTCTCGCAGTGAATGTTTGGAAATTGAGGGGCGGCAAAGCGAGTTTGCGCCGGAAGGATTTGAAACCCGCATTGCCGGCATGGAAAAAGGCAGAAAAAATCAACCCGTTGATTGGACTGAAACCGCAAAATTATTCACCCATGCGCTTGAATTTTATCAGGTGGCCCGGGACAGGGAAGATTATTTTATCGAAAATGCCGTCCGCACCATGAAAGAAACTGACGAAACCCGGGCAGTGGTTGTTACCGGCGGTTTTCATGCCGAAGGTTTTGAGGCCAGGGTCAAAGCCAAGGGGCTTTCCTATGTATTGGTAAGCCCGCGCATCACCGATGTCAGGGGCAGTCATGAGATTTATCTGAATGCCATGCTGGGCAAAACCGATGTGAGCCCGGTTCAGCTAACCGAAGATGTCAAGCGCTCGTTTAATCAAGACAAAGCGCAATCCCAGGTTATCGTGGCGACCCGCCTTGAGGGGCCTGAACGGCAAGCCGCTTTGTGGGGCAACGAGGAAACAGATGCCCGGCGCAGGTTCAGCGGAGAAGTCGTTGATTTGGTCAGAGGGCAATCCGTCGAGATATTGGCTCAGGCGGCGTCTTTAGGAGAGATCACTTTGGGCAGCAAGCAAAATCCGATTCGGGATTTGGCGGGATTTCTCCGGGAATTAGCCGCTCATCAACTTATCACGGATGAAGAAGCGGCACGGATACCGCGGGATGTCAATAAGATCATCGCTTTTCTTAATACCAAGGGAATCGCAGAACGTACGGTCACGGCGAATTTTATCTCCGATAAAACGTTTGGTATCACGATGAATCTCAAGAGCACGCTTGTTGAAATACTGAAATTTTTCGTTCCGGTTTCAAAAAAGCCGGTCCCGCGTCCGGCTTTGACCACACCCGCGAGACGTCGCGGACTTATGGAAAAACTTGCGGGTCTCTCCAGAATGACAAAGATAGGGTTGGCCGCCGGCGCGGCTTTTCTCTTGATTGTCGGTTTTTTTCTTGCCCCCAGGTTTTACCCATCGTCCGACAATCGGGGAAATTTACCCGCAATAACAAATTCTAATGAACCGGTGCAACCCGGCCCAATCGTTCAACCGGGGACTGTAGCGCCCTCAACACCTGAAGGGGTCAGCGCTCCGGAAGGCGTTGTTCACGGCAATCCCTTGCTGGCTAATCCGGTTTTAAAAGAAGGGCATCAGACGCTTGGCCGCAGCATTGTCGCTTTAAGGACTCCGGGCGGCCTTCCCTATAATCAGACGCGCGGCGCTTTTAATCCGGGAGAGGGGTGGCTTAAGTCTTCCGATATCGGTATGACGCTTGCGGCAGAAATTGTATTAGCGGCCAATGCCCGCGTTTATCCCGGTGAGCGGGATTTCCAGCCCGCGCAGGTGACGGTCCACGTGAAAACTATCCTGGATTTTTACGAAAAATCCCTTGGGGGCAACGGCCTGCATGTGCAGGGCAAACAAGCAGGCATTCTGCCGGAGTTTATGAGTTACCGGGGCGAACAAGTGCTGGCTGAGATGCATGATATCCCCGGCACCGGCCGGCGGGGTATCCCCTACGCGGCTTATGACATGGCCATGACTGTTGAATGGTTGATGCGTGCCGCCGAGATTTTTAAGGGAGGGGTGATTGACGGATTGAAAGACGATGCCGTCGTTCGCCAGGCAAGGTATATTCTCGATCGAACCAATTTTAATGCTTTCATTGATAAAGACGGCCGTCTGCATTCTCAAGTGTTTTTGACGGCCGACAGCGAGATTGTCTATGGCCCGGGCATCATTGACAATAAACACACCGAAGCAAAAATGTTCCTTCCGCTGATTTACGCGGGTTATTTGGGAGATCCTTCCGGCTCGTTCAGCGAAAGAGTCGGGCAGGGCGCGGCGGTATGGAAAGGCATGTCTTATGAATGGGAAGTCCGCCGGATCGGCAGCCGTTCCTATCGTTTCGGCCGCGGCGACGGAGGATTAAGCGCTTTTACGGAATATTACGGAAATCTTGTTTATGACGAGGCGGCCCTGGCGCCCAACACCGAAGGGGTGAGCCATAAAAATTATCTTGAAGCTGCGATTGCGTTGGGCCAGCTGAGAGGACATAAGCTTTTTGTGAGCGCGCCGGGAACCGGAAAAAATTCCGATGAATACGCGCAATTTGGCATCAACAATCCCTCCGTGCTTGTTCCGGTCGGACCTTTTCTGGCTTTGACGACAGGTTCGAGCCAGGCTGTGGATAATGTCGCCAATTTGCTGCGGCTCAGCACGGCGGCCAGAAGTTATGACGCAACATGGGGCTGGCCGGACGCTTTAGACCCCGTAACGGGCAAACCGTTTAATGAAAAACGCATTTATCAGAATGGGGTCCTGCAGCTTTTGGGGCTCAATTATCCCGTGTTGCGAACGGTAGAGGCACAAATGCCGTGGTATGCAGGTGTCAGCGGAGCGCTTCGGCAACT
>Ga0209211_10011571_pt1 | contig 11250 bp, 10 predicted proteins | sample RifGroA2_FD_183992 | JGI IMG/M metagenome (GOLD analysis project Ga0209211, IMG submission 183992) | Groundwater microbial communities from Rifle, Colorado, USA - Groundwater A2 (SPAdes) (version 2) | ecosystem: Environmental > Aquatic > Deep subsurface > Groundwater | place: Rifle, Colorado...
TACGCTGTAGCGGCCGGGTCGATGGCCTTTGAGGACTCCGGCTACCGGATAACCGAAGAGAACGCCGAGATGGCGGGCGTGTACATCGGCTCCGGCATGGGCGGCCTCCCGGCGATCGAGCACTGGCTTGGAGTGTTGAAGGAAAAGGGCCCTGACAGGGTGACCCCGTTCTTCATCCCGATGGTGATAATAAACCTGGCCTCAGGCCAGGTATCCATAAAGATAGGCGCCAAGGGCCCCAACAGCTGCGCGGTAACGGCGTGCGCCACAGGGACCCATTCCATAGGCGACGCGTACAGGCTCATCCAGACCGGCGTGGCCGATGTCATGGTGGCTGGCGGGACCGAATCGACCATAACGCCGCTTTGCGTGGCCGGCTTCAATTCAATGAAGGCGCTTTCCACGAGGAACGACGACCCGACCGGCGCGTCCCGCCCGTTTGACAAGGACAGGGACGGCTTCGTGGTGGGCGAGGGAAGCGGAGTAGTCTTCCTCGAAGAGCTCGAGTCCGCCAAAAAGAGGGGCGCGAAGATATACGCCGAGGTCGTCGGCTACGGGCTCAATTCGGACGCTAACCACATGACCACCCCGGCCCCGAACGGCGAGGGCGCGGCAAGGTGCATGAAGATGGCGTTGAAGAGCGCCGCGATAAACCCCGAGGAAGTCGACTACATCAACGCGCACGGCACTTCTACATTCTATAACGACCTTTACGAGACAATGGCCATAAAGACCGTCTTCGGAGACCACGCCAGAAAACTAGCCGTAAGCTCCACCAAAGGCATGACAGGCCACCTTCTGGGCGCGGCAGGCGGCGTCGAGGCCGTCTTCACGGCCTTGTCTCTCTATAACGGTGTCCTGCCTCCGACCATAAACTACACGACCCCTGACCCTGACTGCGACCTCGATTATGTCCCGAACACCGCGAGGGACGCCAAACCCAAGGTGGCTTTGTCCAACTCGTTTGGCTTCGGCGGTACCAACGGAGTCCTGGCTTTCAGAAAGTTCGAGTAGCCTCCTTTCCGGTAAAAGGGTTATAATTAACAGATAAACGGAAGAGGATAGAAAATGGATAAGTTAAGGATAGCGATAGCGAGCGACCACGCTGGCCTGGAGATGAAAGAGGACTTGAAAGAGTTCTTGCAGTCGATCGGCGTAGAGGTTGTTGACATGGGCGTGAACGACAACAAGTCTGTCGATTACCCCGATTACGGGATACCGCTGGCCGACAGAGTCTCCAAAGGCGAAGTCCCCAGGGGCGTTCTGGTGTGCGGCACAGGCATAGGCATGAGCATACTGGCCAATAAGTTCACGGGTGTGCGGGCCGCGCTTGTGAACGATGTCTTTAGCGCCAGGATGGCCAAGGAGCACAACAACGCCAACATCCTCGTCATAGGAGGAAGGATTGTAGGTAAGGGGCTCGCCAGGGAGATGCTCAAGACCTGGATAGAGGCGACCTTCGAGGGCGGCAGGCACCAGAAAAGGCTCGACAAGATAGCGGAAGTCGAAAAGAAGAGCTGCAAGTAGGCAGGATTATTCAGATACGGAGGCAGTAAAGATGTCTTTAAAAGAATTCGACAATGAAGTGTTTGAGGCCATAAGGCTCGAGACCGAAAGGCAGGAGTTCAAGCTCGAGCTTATCGCCTCTGAGAACCTCGTGAGCGAAGAGGTGATGGAAGCGGCCGGAAGCGTGATGACCAACAAGTACGCCGAAGGCTACCCGGGAAAGCGATATTACGGCGGCTGCGAATATGTCGATATTGTCGAGAGGCTCGCCATAGAGAGGGCGAAAAAGCTTTTCGGCGCGGACCATGTGAATGTCCAGCCCCACTCCGGCTCGCAGGCCAACATGGCAGTTTATCTCGCCACTGTAAAGCCCGGAGACACTGTCATGGGCATGAACCTTTCCCACGGCGGCCATCTTACGCACGGAAGCCCGGTGAACTTCTCCGGCCAGCTCTATAACATCGTATTTTACGGGGTGCGCCCCGACAACCAGCGCCTCGACATGGACCAGGTGCGGTCGCTTGCGAAAGAAAACAAACCCAAGCTCATCGTGGTCGGCGCCAGCGCCTACCCGAGAGTCATAGACTTCAAGGCGTTCAGGGAAATAGCCGACGAGGTTGGCGCGAAGGTAATGGTCGACATAGCCCATATAGCCGGGCTTGTCGCAACCGGCCTGCACCCGAGCCCGGTGCCTTATGCCGAGTTCGTGACCACGACCACGCACAAGACCCTTCGCGGCCCGAGAAGCGGCATGATTATGTGCCGTGAAGAGTTCGCCAAGGCCGTTGACAAGCAGATATTCCCTGGCATCCAGGGCGGCCCGCTCATGCACGTCATAGCGGCCAAGGCGGTCGCCTTCAAAGAGGCTCTCCTGCCGTCGTTCACCGCTTATCAGACGCAGGTTTTGAAGAACGCAAAGATCCTTTCAGAGGAGCTTGTGGCCAAGGATTACAGCCTGGTGTCCGGCGGAACCGACAATCACCTCATGCTCATGGATTTGACCAAGCAGGACATAACCGGCAAAGAAGCCGAAGAGGCCCTTGGCAAGGCCGGAATCACGGTCAACAAGAACACGATACCCTTTGAGACCAGGAGCCCGTTCGTCACCAGCGGCATCAGGGTGGGCGTACCAGCTGCCACTACAAAGGGCATGAAAGAGCCCGAGATGAAGCTCATCGCCGGGTTCATAGATAGGGCTTTGCAGAACAGGAGCAATGAAGCCGCCCTCGAGGCGATAAAGGCCGAGGTAAAGGAACTGTGCGTCAGGTTCCCGTTTTACAAAACAAAACTGGCGTCTGTATAAGCCGCCTCCGGTAAATCGCAAGCCCGCTGGCCTGAAGGCCAGCGGGCTTTTTTTTATTCCGGGCTTGCCACTAAAAATTGCTCTTTTTCCTGACCTCTGTGTCAGGGCGAAAATAAAAATGCTCACATATTTTCATATATGCTGCGCTTTTTATTTTCACCCTTCCTTGATTTCAGAAAAAATATCTAATTTTTAGAGCTGCCTTTTCAAGGCATGATCAACTCCTGATTCCACATTTGACTGAGAGGCTGGGTGGGGGTGAAAAAGATTCCCAGAATTTCACCCGGCCAAGGAGGGGTGGTGAGAAAAGACCTGCATTTCGTAGGAGATATTTTATTTCCCCACTTGCCTGAGCCGGGTAATCGTGTTATTTTCGGTTAATGGAATACATTTTGGGCTTCGGTTCTCCTCACAAGGCATTGAAGGCTGAGGAGATACTGAAAAAAGCCGATGTGCCCTTCAGGCTCCTTCCTGTCCCAAAGGCACTTGACGCGTCATGCGGGCTTGTTATTTCAGTCAGGGACGGCGCGTTTGAAGAGGCTAATGGTGTTCTCGAAAGATCCGGGCTAAGGCCCAGAAGCGTATACAGGAAAGAAGGTGAGGACTATGTTAAAGTGTGATTTCTGCGGAAAGGAGACCTCTTCGGTCACGAGGGTGGCTCTTGACAGGGAATATGACAGGCTTACCGTAAAGCACGAAAAAAGGTTCGCGTGCCCCGAGTGCTCCGGGAAAAAGGAGAAGGAGAGGCAGGCCAGGCTCAAGACGGCGCAGAAGGCTGAATGAGGGCAGAACTGGCATAAGCACGGTTTTTTTTTGCGTTCCCCCTTAAATTACAGATGCTTTCTGAAAAGGATATCTTCCCGAAGCTCTCCTAATTTACAGATACAGGCATCTTCGTACAATATACCCTGAAGGCTCAATAAGGGAGCTTCGCTCCAGTTGCGCCTGAGGGGTTTTTTTCTAAAAAAATCGCTCTTTTTCCTGACCTCTGCGTCAGGGCGTAAATAAAAATGCTCACATATTCACATATATGCTGCGCCTTTTATTTCCGCCCTTCCTTGACTTCAGAAAAAATATCTGATTTTTAAGTCAACCTGATTTGTACGGGAAGGCGCAGGTCTTGGCGGCAGGATATTTAATCTTTTCAGGTGGTTATCCGCCTCCAGGCAGGCAGAGGGGGCTGTCACCTGACCGCCTGGCCTGGTTGAGTTTTGTTGTATTTCCATTTCCAAAATGATATCCTTTAACTTACTTTTTTCAGGGTTTTTCCCTGCTTTTACTTATGAAAAGACTCCCTTCCTGGGCAAAAAAAACTCTGGGGCCGCTGGGCGCGCTCCACGAGATGAAATCAATACTCCGTAAGAGGAACCTCCACACGGTCTGCGAGTCCGCGAGGTGTCCGAATATCGGCGAGTGCTTTTCCAAGCCTACGGCTACCTTTTTGATATTGGGCGATGTCTGCACCCGAAAATGCAGGTTCTGTTCGGTGGACAAGAAGGCCCACCCCCTTGCCGTTGACACTGATGAGCCGATGAACATAGCCATCACGGCGAAGGAATTGGGCCTCAAGCATGTGGTCGTAACATCGGTCACGAGGGACGACCTTCCGGACGGCGGAGCGGGCCAATTTGCCTTGACAATCAAGGCGATACGGGATAACATTTCCCGCATTTTGATAGAGGTCCTGACCCCTGATTTCAGGGGGGATGAAGGGGCTCTGGCAGTCGTACTCGAGGCCCGCCCCGACATCTTCAACCACAACCTCGAGACAGTCCCCTCCCTTTACTCGCTCGTGCGCCCCCAGGCAGATTATGTTCGTTCGCTTGAGGTGTTGAAGAGGTCGAAGGCAGCCGGGATCATCACCAAGTCAGGCATAATGGTGGGGCTCGGGGAGACGCCTTCAGAGGTGAGGGAGGTCTTGAAAGACCTCAAGGCCGCGGGTGTTGATGCCGTTACAATAGGGCAGTACCTGAGGCCGACGAGAGAGAGCCTTGAGGTGAGGGAGTACATAGAGCCCGAAGTCTTCAAGGAATATGAAGAGTTCGGCAAAAGTTTGGGCCTGCGCCATGTGTACTCCGGGCCTTTTGTACGAAGCTCTTATAACGCCGAAAAGCTTATAGACGAACTGAATCACCCATAATCAAGTCAACCGAAGGTGTCCACGATGGAAGAGTTCCACAGGATTAAAAGGCTTCCGCCTTATGTTTTCAACATAGTGACCGACCTCAAGGTCCAGGCCCGCAAAAGGGGTGAGGACATAATCGATTTCGGCATGGGCAACCCGGACCAGCCCACCCCGAAGCACATAGTGGACAAGCTCATAGAGGCTTCCATGAACCCGAGGAACCACAGGTACTCGGCTTCAAGGGGCATATACAAGCTGCGCTGCGCCATAGCCGACTGGTACAAGAGGCGCTACAATGTCGATATAGACCCTGAGACCGAAGCTGTCGCCACCATCGGCTCAAAGGAGGGTATCGCCCACCTGGCCATGGCGATAATAGGCCCCGGGGATGTCGCGTTCGTCCCGAGCCCGACATACCCGATACATACCTACTCGGTCATCATCGCTGGCGGCGATGTCAGGAGCATACCTCTTCTGCCGGGGGTCGATTTTTTTGACGAGCTTCAGAAGGCCGTTAAGCAGACCTGGCCCAAGCCGAAGCTCCTCATACTGAACTTCCCGCACAACCCGACGACTGAGTGCGTTGACAGGGAATTTTTCGTGAAGGTCGTGGACTTCGCCAAGGAGAACAACCTCATGGTCGTCCATGACCTGGCCTACGCCGATATAGTTTTTGACGGCTACAAGGCGCCGAGCTTCCTTGAGATACCGGGCGCGAAGGATGTGGGCGTGGAGTTCTTCACGCTCTCCAAGAGCTACAATATGCCCGGCTGGAGGGTAGGCTTCGCCGTCGGCAACAAGAGGCTTATAGGTGCTCTGACGAGGATGAAGAGCTATCTCGACTACGGCATGTTCCAGCCCATACAGATAGCCGGAATAATAGCTTTGAACGGCCCGCAGGAGTGCGTCTCCGAGATGTGCAAGATTTACGAAGTGAGGAGGAACGCCCTCGTCGACAGCTTCGGCAAGGCTGGCTGGGAGATAGAAAAACCCAAGGCCACGATGTTCGTGTGGGCCAAGATACCCGAGCAGTTCAGGGAGATGAAGTCCATAGAGTTCTCGAAGTTCCTCCTGAACAAGGCAAAGGTCGCGGTCTCCCCGGGCATAGGCTTCGGCGAGTACGGTGACGACTATGTAAGGCTCGCGCTCGTGGAAAACGAGCACAGGGTACGCCAGGCCGCCAAGTGCATAAAGAAGGCGCTCGAGACCCCGGATATGAAGGTTGTCGGCTGATGACTATTGCTGAGAAGGAATACGCCCGCACGGAGGGCATGAAAACAGTGAAGCGCATAAATGTCGGGCTCATAGGTTTCGGCACCGTAGGCACAGGTGTCGTAAGGGTGCTGAAGGAGAACGCCTCCGTCATAAAGGACAAGCTCGGCTGCGAGCTGGTGTTGAAGAGGATAGCTGACAGGGACACGACCCGCGACAGGGGAGTGAAACTCGACGAAGGCGTCCTGACCACCGACGCGATGGATCTCATAAACGACCCGGAGATATCGATCATTATCGAGCTCGTCGGTGGCACCGGCATTGCCAAGGATTTCATAATGGACGCGATCGGGAGCGGCAAGCATGTCGTTACCGCCAACAAGGCGCTCCTTTCGACCCACGGCAAAGAGATATTTAAAAAGGCCTCTGAAAAAGGCGTAGACATCGGTTTTGAAGCGAGCGTGGGCGGCGGCATACCCGTCATAAAGGCATTAAGGGAAGGGCTCGCCGCAAACAGGATAGAGTCGATATACGGAATCATAAACGGCACCGCCAACTACATACTCTCGAAGATGACGAACGAGGGCGGCAAGTTCGAGGACGTATTGAGGAGAGCCCAGGAAAAGGGCTACGCAGAGGCTGACCCGACCTATGATGTAGAGGGCATAGATACGGCCCATAAGCTCGCTATACTCATTAACCTTGCCTTCGGCACCTATATCGGATTGAAGGACATCTACACAGAAGGCATATCAAGGATAAACCAGCTCGACATAAAGTTCGCAAAGGAGTTCGGCTACAGGATAAAGCTCCTTGCTATTACGAAATCGATAGACGGCCGCGTAGAGGCGAGGGTTCACCCGACAATGATACCTGCCAACCATCCGCTCGCTAACATAGACGGAGCGTTCAACGGCATTTATTTGAAGGGCAACGCGGTCGGCCCGGTCATGCTCTACGGCATGGGCGCGGGTATGATGCCGACGGCGAGCGCTGTCGTAGCGGACCTCATGGACATAGCGAGAAATATCAATACCGGGGCCGCGCACAGAATTCCGGCGCTATCGTATTCGGACAGCGCGGTAAGGGAAGTCACTATCAAGGAGACAGACTCCCTTGAGATACCCTATTACATGCGCTTTCTGGCGGCTGACAAGCCCGGCGTGCTCTCGAACATATCCGGGGTGCTGGGCCGCCACAACATAAGCATCTCGTCGGTCATACAGAGGGACAGGAAGATAGGCGGGTCGGTTGCCCTCGTGATACTCACGCATCACGCGGTTGAAAAAGAGCTTATGGCGGCCCTCGCCGAGATAGAACAAATGGACACCATACACGAAAAACCGGTATACATCAGGATAGAGGAGAACCTCGGTGCAGCTAACTAGGAAAGGCCTTTGGGGAGGCATAATAAGGGAGTTCAGGGATTTTCTCCCGGAGATAAAAGATGACGCCATCACGACCCTGCTGGAGGGCAACACGCCTCTTGTGGAGTGTGTCAACCTCAAGGACATCTTTGGCGACCTGAGGCTCATGCTGAAGTTCGAGGGCCTGAACCCCACGGGCTCTTTCAAGGACAGGGGCATGACAATGGCCGTGTCCAAGTCCAGGGAAGAGGGCGCTGAGGCGATAATATGCGCCTCTACCGGCAACACCTCGGCTGCCGCGGCCGCCTACGCCGCAAAGGCCGGCATGAAGGCTTTTGTCCTCGTGCCGGACGGAGCCATCGCCATGGGCAAGCTCTCGCAGGCGATAATGCATGGGGCCATGGTGCTGCAGATAAAGGGCAACTTCGACGAGGCCCTTGAGATAGTTAAAGAGATAACCCGGGACTATCCCATAAAGATGGTCAACTCGATAAACCCGTTCAGGATAGAAGGGCAGAAGACAGGGGCTTTCGAGGTATGCGAGCACCTCGGACACGCGCCTACTTATCACTTTCTGCCGGTAGGCAACGCCGGGAACATAACCGCGTACTGGAAGGGCTACAAGCAGTATTACGCTGAAGGCATAATATCGAACCTGCCGAAGATGATGGGCTTTCAGGCAGAGGGCGCGGCCCCGATAGTCCTGGGCCACCCGGTCGAGCACCCTGAGACGCTCGCCACCGCCATCAAGATAGGCAACCCGGCGAGCTGGGACGGGGCATTGAAGGCCAGGGATGAAAGCGGCGGCGTCATAAACTCGGTGACTGACGATGAGATAATAGAGGCCTACAAACTCCTTGCCGCAAGAGAAGGCGTCTTCTGCGAACCGGCTTCGGCTGCTTCCGTCGCGGGCGTCATCAAGATGAAAAAAGAAGGCGCCCTGCATGACGGGGACACTATCGTGTGCACGCTTACGGGCCACGGCCTGAAAGACCCGGACATTGCGTTGAAGTCATCGGAGAAGCCGATAAAGGTGCCTGCGGATACGGCGAAGATACTTAAAATCATGGGCTTCTGACACAGGCTGCTCAAAAAGTCCATCTGCGTCGTTGGCTGCAATGCTCGTAACTGCGGCGTACAAACAGAGTACGCCTCGTTCCTCGCTCCTCGACGCCTTGCATATGAAGCTTTTTGAACAGCCTGAAAAAAACTGATAAGGTACTTCCAATGAAATATATAATCCTGATCGGCGACGGAATGGCCGACAGCGACATGGCAGAACTCGGCGGAAAGACCCCGCTCGATGTCGCCAAAACTCCGAACATGGACTCGCTCGCGGGCAGCGGCTGGTACGGCCTTTTCAGGACCGTGCCTCCGGGTTTTTCTCCGGGCAGTGATGTCGCCAACCTGAGCGTCATGGGTTACGACCCGAGGAAGTACTACACCGGCAGGGCCCCCTTAGAGGCGGCTTCAATCGGTGTGAAGCTCGGCCCCACTGACATAGCCTTCAGGTGCAACCTCGTCACGCTCATTGAAAAAGACGGCGAGACCATCATGGGCGATTACAGCTCAGGCCACATCACGACTGAAGACGCGCGCGAGATTGTCCTGTCGCTCGATGAGGCTTTAAAGTCAGAGGGCGTAAGGTTCTATCCCGGTACGAGCTACAGGCACCTCATGGTCTGGAAGGACGGGGCAAAGGACCTGAAGACCACCCCGCCTCACGACATATCGGACAGGCCGATCGCGCCCTGGCTCCCCAAGGGCGACAGGGCGGATAAGCTTACCCGCCTGATGGAGCTTTCCCGGGCCGTGATGAAAGACCACCCGACCAACAGGAAGAGGGTCGCGGCCGGGAAAAAGCCCGCCACCTCCATCTGGCTGTGGGGGCAGGGCAGCGCTCCCGCGATGCCGGCCCTGCGGGAGAGGTTCGGGATGGAGGGAGCGATAATATCGGCGGTCGATCTCATGAAGGGCATAGGCCTGTACGCCGGTCTTGAAGTCATAAATGTGCCGGGAGCTACCGGTTATATCGACACCAACTACAAAGGCAAGGCCGAGGCCGCTTTAAAGGCCCTTGAGTCAAAGGACTTTGTCTGCGTCCATGTCGAGGCCCCTGACGAGGCAGGCCACAACGGCAACCTCAAGGACAAGCTCAAGGCCATAGAGGACTTCGACGAGAGGATAGTGGGCCCGGTCGTGAAGGGCGCGGTAAAATTCGGCGACATCGCTGTGCTTGTATTGCCAGACCATCCGACGCCAGTTGCCATAAAGACCCACACCTCGGACCCGGTCCCGTTTGTCCTTTACAGGAGCGGCGCCGAGGGCAAGCCTTCGAAGTTTTCAGAAAAGGGCGCCAGGGCGACCGGCGTTCTCGTCGAGGACTGCCAGGCGCTTGCAGAGGAGTTTTTCGGAAAGGCTGAGAAGGCCAGGGCCTGAATTGGTTGCTGATTGAATTACGAGCCCGCAGAATGTCTGCGGGCTTTTTTTCTTGCGTAAGCGAGGCCCGAAGCCGGATAAAATAACGGGCCCCCTCTTTTCTAAAGAGGGGGAGGGGAGATTAACCAGGACATATAATCCCCCTCACTCCCCCTTCAGGAAAGGGGGAAGTTCATGATGAGACCCCATTCAATATGAAAAGATCGCTCTACGCCATACTCATATTCGCCTCGATACTTCTCGTGCTCTATCTGGCGTTCATACCCGGTGTCTCTCATCTCGCGAAGGAGAACCCCAAAAAGACCGCCATGATGGAGTACAGGGAGGCGGAGTGGGCCGCCAAAAAGAAAAAGCGCAGGGTCAACCATGTCTGGGTCCCGTACTCCCGTATTTCTCCGTATATGGCAAAGGCGGCCATAATCGCCGAGGACGACAAGTTCTGGCAGCATGAGGGCTTTGACCTCGAGGCTATTCAGAAGGCCATAGAAAAAGACCTGAAGGCCGGGAAGTTCAAGTCAGGCGGCTCTACCATAAGTCAGCAGCTCGCCAAGAACCTTTTCCTTACTCCCAGGAAGTCTCCGGTCAGGAAGATAAGGGAGGCGGTGATCACCTGGAAGCTTGAACGCACGCTCTCCAAGAGGCGCATACTCGAGCTTTATCTGAATGTCGCCGAGTGGGGGGAGGGGGTATTCGGGGTGGAGGCAGCTTCCCGCCACCACTTCGGGAAACCGGCTTCCCAGCTTACGGCAATGGAAGCAGCAAGGCTTGCGGCAGTGCTGCCCAACCCGAGGAGGTACAACGCCTCCGGAGACCAGAGGTTCGTCGCGAACAGGGCCAGCATCATCTACAGGATAATGGTCAGGCGCGGCATAGCCATACCCGAATTCGAGGAGATACAGGCTGAAGGAGCGATCGATATCTCCTCTCCCATAGATACTACCGCTGAGATCAGCGCGTCCGTCGAAGCCCCTGCCCAGTCTGAACTGCCAGTTGTTGAAGAGCCCAAAGCCGAAGAGCCGGGGGCCGGGGCGAACTGACGAGAGCGTTTTTGTAATATCAAAAATCTTGAGTATTCAAGGAAGGCCTCTTTCGTATAGCGAAAGAGGCCTTCCTTGCGTATGGACTGATGGGTACAGGAAAGTAGGGTGGTTGCGTCTACCATTTCTGTTTTTTTTGAAAAAGTCTTTTTGCGCACTGCCGTGCGCTTCGGGGCGATATCTCCGTTCGCGCCTCTGTGCGTTCGCTAAAAATAAGGAACACGCTCCCGCACCCTCTTTTATGCTCACTCCGATATGCCA
>Ga0209211_10011574_pt1 | contig 11248 bp, 10 predicted proteins | sample RifGroA2_FD_183992 | JGI IMG/M metagenome (GOLD analysis project Ga0209211, IMG submission 183992) | Groundwater microbial communities from Rifle, Colorado, USA - Groundwater A2 (SPAdes) (version 2) | ecosystem: Environmental > Aquatic > Deep subsurface > Groundwater | place: Rifle, Colorado...
AGAAATCGCCATTCTCGAAGAGAGCCTGCAGGAAAGAACAGGTAGCCGGGAAGTTGCTGACGATTCAGTACGCGAGCAGGAAACGTGAGCCGACATGGAGTTTGTCAGTCGCAAGTCGGTTCTGAAGGTGGTAAAATTTCTTTGGTCTCTAGAGAGACAGAAGACCTCGATTTCCACCGATTGAGGGAGTTCCTAAGGAGTTTCACTTGAGGTACTAATGGCACAACTGCCTGAGGAATGGCTGAAACAGGCCGATTACGACATGGACACCGCCGATTACATGTTTGAGGGCGGAAGATATTTCTATGCGGTTTTCATGTGTCACCTCGCCATTGAAAAAGCCCTTAAAGGGTTTTATCGAAAGAAACTGAGGCAAGAGCCTCCTAGGGTTCACAATCTGATTTACCTGCTAAACAAAATAGGCATAATGCCACCGGAGCCCGTCGGGAGATTTATTGTTAAACTCAACGAAGCCAGTGTGGCGACTCGCTATCCGGAAGAAATCGGCAAGCTCCAAAAAGATTTCACAAAGGGAGTTGTGAAAGATATTCTCTCTAAAGGAAGGGAGACCCTAGAATGGATAAAAAAGCAGCTTTAGAAGCCCTATCCCGTTTTCGAAAGGCCGTCGAGTCCCGAAGCATTAGAGTCGACAAACTTATCCTTTTCGGCTCCTACACCACGGGAACCAACAAAGAAGGGAGCGACATAGACGTTGTAGTCATATCAAAAGACTTCGCCAAAAAAGACTACTGGGAACGAACAGAAATACTCTCCGACGCAATTTATGAAGTCTTTGAGCCGATAGAAGCTGTGGCCTTGACCCCCGAGGAATGGGAGAAGGGAGAATCGGGCATAGTGGATTGTGCGAAGGACGGGGAAGTAATTTACGGCTAAAAAGGAGAGCTTCAGATCTGTATGCAATCGAGCTCCGACGTCTGAAAGGTGCGCGGAAGTGCTGGTGCCCGACCGCGTGGAAGCGCATTTTGTTGCCGGGGCGTATGTTGCGAACCAGGTGGCTCTGACGGAGTTTCAGCGGGTTAATTCTCGATTGCCCGTGAGCATCCGCAGTGATATGTTCTTCTAAGGGTTGGTGTGTATGAAGATACTAGTCGGCGATATTCTGCAGTCCAAAGCCCAGACCCTGGTCAATACTGTGAACTGTGTCGGCATTATGGGCAAAGGCATTGCCCTCGAATTCAAGAATCGGTTCCCTGAAATGTTTGACGATTATGCGGAGCCGTGCGAGCGCAAAGAAGTCAAGCCAGAAGGATTTCCGGGGACAGTATACAGCAATTGGCAGATCGACTTCGATTATGAATCAAGCGTCCGCTCAATGGGGGGCGTCCCGCCTGTGAGAGCTCTGGAGTTGATAGGGAAGCCAGACAATCTGTCCAGGAAATGGAGTAAACTGTCTCCGGAATTAATAGACGATTCGGCCTGGAGGTTGTCAGCGGGTAGGGTTACGACAAAGCCTCTGGCCGAAGGCATCAAAAGGGCTAGAGAACCGGCCTCACCCGGAAGGAAATACGCGCCAACGATCAGGCGTGACAATAATTGCGGCCTGCTGTCCCACGGCGAAATCCGAGTCGCCCGGAAGCTTGATCCTTAAGACTAATTCACCGACCTCGACTTCGAAGAGAGCCGCGTCCCCGAGGTAGTTTTTGGTTACGATTTTCGCTTCCACGGTCCGGGAAAGACCATCGGGGTGCTGCGTGAGGGTTAGGTGCTCGGGGCGGATGGCCAGTGTCACTTCACTCCCTGGCCCAGAGGGGGGCGGCACGGGGCAGGACACTTTTCCCAAGGGAGAGTCCACCTGGTCCGCACCGCTTACCTTCCCAGGGATAAAATTCATCTCGCCCACGAATCGTGCCACAAACAGATTCTGGGGACAGGAGTAGACCTCTTGGGGCGAGCCCATTTGTAATATCTCCCCTTCGTGCATCACGCAGACTTTATCCCCCAGGCTCAAAGCCTCGGCTTGGTCGTGGGTGACATAGAGAGTGGTCACTCCCACGGACTGGGTGATTTTTTTAAGTTCCAGCCGCATCTGTTCCCTCAGCCGGGCATCCAGGTTGCTCAACGGTTCATCCATGAGAAGGATCTTCGGTTCGGTCACCACCGCCCTGGCCATGGCCACGCGTTGCTGCTGGCCGCCGCTTAAGTCGGTTGCCGGGCGGTCCTCCATGTGGTCGAGCTGAACGAGGGCGAGGGCCCGGCGAACCTTCTCCGCCACCTGCTGCTTCGGGATATGCCTACGGCCCTTCACCAAAGGAAAGGCCACGTTTTGGAAGACATTCATATGCGGCCAGATGGCGTAAGACTGAAAGACCATGCCGATGTCTCTTTTTTCTGTGGGAACGTGAACTCTTGAGCTGGATGAGGTCACTTTCGTCCCGGAGATCTCGATCTCCCCGCCGTCCGGCTTTTCGAGACCCGCGACGCAGCGAAGGGTCGTGGTCTTGCCGCATCCGCTCGGTCCCAAAAGGACGCAAAACTCACCCTCGGCCACCTCCAGGTCGATTCCCCGAAGAGCGGCTACGGAACCGTCTCGGGTCCTGAACCATTTCTTAAGCCCGCTAATTCGTATCAAGTTCGCCTATCTTCTTCCCCCACGTTGTCCTGCCTTAAGCTAACGCATCATCAGGTGCCCGAGCTTATCTCCACGATCCGAGAAAATCCGATCTTCAACCCGCCCACGACGATGATAGCAAAAAGCACCAAGATCACACCCAGCGCGGCGACCTCGGGCACCCACCCGCTACCCCAAAACTGCCAGACGACGGTTGAGATGACCACGTTGCTGCGGGTGTAGAGCGTCAAGGCCATGGTCACCTCGCGGTATGAGAGCATACTGACCCACACCCAGCTATTGAAAACCCCTGCTGCGACCAGAGGTAGAACTATGTGACCCAAAACTCGGGGCGTCGACGCGCCCGAAACCTTCCCTGCCTCCTCTAGCTCCCTGTGGACCTGGATCATGACGCTATTGGTTGTCCGGGTTCCATAAGCGATCCAGTTTATCGTGTGCGCGAATATGATAATAAAAATGGTGCCGTAGACGGGAAAGATTCCCCTGTAGGCTAATCCAAGATAACCTAACCCGACTGCCAGCAGAATGCTGGGCATGGCGTGAGGCAGGAACGCCATGGTGTCCAAGATCCCCCGGAAGCTTACCTGCGTTCGAATAACCACCCAGGAGATCAAGACGCTCAGGAGCATCGTGACCGTGGGAACGGCGAACATGAGAATCGCGGTGTTGATAAAAGGTAGAGTGCCTGCATAATCGAAGATGGTCCGGAAGTTTTTCATGCTGATGGTGGATAGGGCAGCCATCGACGGAAGCTGCAGGTGAGGCAGGAGCGAGGTCCACAGCAAGACAACAAACGGCATGAATACCTCCATCGAAAGGTAGAAGATCACGAAGGCAAGGGCGGGCCACTTCCACCCCCCCAGGGCGATCTCACGCGGACGGTAACCCCGCCCTGTGATGACCGTGTACTTCTTGCCCTGACGGACTAGCCGGACATAGAAATAAGCGAAGGTTAGCCCGGCTAGGAGCATGATGGATCCATACGCCCCGGCGAGCCCATAGTTGGGCAAACCGGTCGGCGGATTCGTTGAGGTGTAAATCAGGGAACTCAAGACCAAAATTCTCGCGGGAAGGCCGATAATGGCTGGTACCTCAAACACCGCAATGGCGGTCATGAAGAGGTACACCATCACTCCGGCAATGGCAGGGAGGGTGATTGGAATGTTGATCCGTAAAAAGGTCTGGAGCTTGGTGACCCCCGAGGTATAGGCCGCCTCCTCTAAGGCGGGGTCCATAGTGCGATAGGCCGCGGCTAACATGAAGAACGCTGCCGGCACGAAAGAGACCCCTTGGATGAACGCCATCCCCGGTATGTTGTACAGACTCACCAGCGGTTGATCCAGTCCGAAGATCTGTTTGGCCCATTGGTTGACCAGCCCGATGCGCGGGCTCAACAAAAGAATCCAGGCGATCGTGCGAAGAAAAACCGGGATCAGGATCCCCACGGTCATCAGAACATACACCGTGCCCTTGAGCGGCATGTCGGTGCGCATGAGCAACCAAACCATGGGAACCGCGAAGAGAAGCGTCACCGTAACCGTGCCAGCGGCGAACAGGAGAGTATTCAGCAGGACCTCATAGGTGCCGGGATCGGTGTAAGCGGTAATGAAATTGACCAAGGTGAGCGGGCCTCCCTCTCCCGGGAAGCCGGTCCTCAGGCTCATGATTAGCACCATGGCGATCGGTACCCCGACCAGTAGGGCAAGGAGCGCCATCAACCCCCCGGCAAAAACAGTGGTGCCGGGTTGCGTCACGTCGATTATCCGTCCTAACACGCCCTCGCCTGACACTGCTTTCATGTCGCTCCCTCCTCAGTCTCGGAGTATGGGGTTATTTTTCGAAACCAAGGAGCTTGCCGTACTCCCTGGTGAGCCTGTCCACCATCTCGGCCTGGTCTTGGTTCATGTACAGGACCTTTTTCCCCTGAGCGTACTTGTAGGCGGTCGTCCCGGGAACCAAAGCAGAGGTCTGACTATTGTACTTTTCCCAGATCTCCTGCGCCTCGGAAGTTGTGAGGAAGGCAGCGAGAAGATGGCCCGCGTTGGGATGGCGCGCACCCTTAAGCACGCCGGCATTATAGGCAGGTGAAATGACCGGCTCAACTCCTTCAGCAAAAACAATCGGCGCCCCCGTCACCTTCGCTCTGTGCACGAAGCTGTCGTTCAGCGTGACGGCGAGGAGGACCTCGCCCAACTGGAGGCGGGTGGTGATGGTCGCCAGGGTCCCAAGCATCGGCGCCTGCTTGGCCAATGCCTTCACATACTCCGTGGCCTTCTTCTCGCCCCACGCAGTCGCCAGCCGGGCGAGATGGTGCGTCGCCGTGCTCATGCCCAGCTTGCCCCCCTTCCACTTGGGATCCAAAAGATCCTCCCACTTTTTGGGCACGTCCTGTGGAGGCAGGATTTTGCTGTTATAGGCCGGGAGAGCAAACTGATTGGCCAGAATAACGGTCCCGTTGTCGTATTGAATCGCCTTGGGATCCACGCCGAGCTTCGCGTAGTCGAATGGTTTGTGGGCTTTTCTGAGCCACAGCGTAGCGTGGCCAGCGTCGTGGACCACCATCACGTCCCATTCCGGAGCCACGCCAGAGGCCGCGAGACCCACCACTTTCCCCACATCCCTTGTGTAGGAGTCTCCGGGGTTATAATTCAGCTTGATGTTGAGGCCGTATTTCTTGTTGAAGGCCTCGCCCAGTTTCTGGGCGCCCTCAGGCGTGAGAGTGGATGAGGTATAGAACTCTATCGCCCCTTCTTTCTTGGCCGAAGCTATCAGCTCGTCCACAGGGGCGGCGAGCCCATCCTGAGCCATTCCTGCTATAGCCAACAACGCAACAACCAGGCCGGCCACTAGAAGCCTTAGCCGTTTCATGGTTCACCTCCTTGTGCTGTTTCCAATTAGCCTAACCGTATCTTCACCCGTGATCTACCCCGTCCAGCAGCTCGGCGATATCCAACACTTCTGGCGCCCGATCGCCCGCCCGGCCTTTAATTCCGTCCCCCAGCATGATCATGCAGAAGGGACATGCCACGCTGACGATTTCCGCGCCGCTTTCCAGGGCGTGCCCGGCGCGTATGTGATTGACCCGCCGGTCGTTCGGTTCTTCCACCCACATCAGGCCTCCCCCGGCCCCGCAGCAAAAGCTCCGCTCCCGATGCTGCCGCATCTCCACGAGCGGCGCCTTGGAGACCGCCGAGATGACTTTTCGCGGCTCCTCATAGGTATCGTTGTAACGCCCCAAATAGCAGGGATCGTGAAAGGTAACTTTCGCGTCTAAACGGACGGCCGGCGTGTATCTTCCCTGGGTGATAAGATCGGACAGAACCTGGCTGTGATGATAGACTTCAAAAGACGCGCCGAGTTGGGGATAGTCGTTTTTAAAGGTGTTAAAGCAATGGGGACAGGTCGACACAATTTTTTCGACCTTGTGAGACCGAAGCACCTCGATATTTTTCCGCGCTAGTTTCTCGAACAGGTACTCGTTTCCGATGCGCCTTGCGGGGTCGCCGGTGCAGCGCTCCTCCTGCCCCAGAATGGCGAAATCCACCCCGGCCTGTGAGAGAATCCGGCTGAGGGCGCGGGCGACATTGTGGTTGCGAGGGTTCAAAGCGGTGGAGCAACCGACCCAGTAGAGGTATTCCGCTCGCTCGCCTTGGGAGAGAATTTTCACGTTCGTTCCCTGGGTCCAGTCCACTCGCGACACCACCGTGCCGGGATAAGGGTGCCCCCGCGCTTCCAAACTGCGAAGGGCTCGCTGCATCGTCTCAGGAAATCTACTTTCCTCCATAACCAGCGAACGGCGCATGTCGATGATTTTGGGCACATGCTCGATAAAGACCGGGCACTCCTGCATACAGGCCATGCACGTTGTGCAAGACCAGAGGGTTTCTTCTTGTATCACCTTGCCGATGAGATGGGAATCGTTGCCGGCAGCGGCCGTCTCGGCGGCGGGGGCGTGAGGTCCATAAGCCCTTAAGTGTTCACGCAGGTCCAGGATGAGCGCCTTTGGGGAAAGCGGCTTGCCTGAGGCAAAGGCGGGACAGGCCTCCTGGCAGCGGCCGCATTCCGTGCAGGCGTCGAGATCCAATAAGCCTTTCCAGGTGAACTGGTCGATGGTTTTTACCCCGAAGGATTCCGCCGACCCCATATCGATGGGCTTCAGCATGGCGGCCTTCGGCTCAAGGGAGCGAAAATAGATATTCAAGGCGGCGGTTAACGTGTGCAGGAGCTTTGAATACGGCAACCAGGCAATTAAGCCAAAGACCAGCACCAGATGGAACCACCAGAGAAAGGCATGCAGAGTGAGAGACAGGTCCGTAGGGACAATGCGGGTCAAAAGCTTTCCCACCACCAGTCCGACTGGCGACCAGGCCCCCCACGGATCCTGCGTGGCGATGATCCGGAGGCCCTCGACCATAAACCCGGTCAGGAGAACCGTCAGGAGGCCGCCCAGAATGACCGCATCCTGCCACGTGTTGTTTAGTCTCCGGGGTCTGAGAAGATATCGATGGAAAAGGGCGATCAGAACTCCCAAGATGCAGAGTAATCCGAAAACGTCGAGCGTCAGGGACTGGAAAAAAAGATAGAAGTTCCCCTGCATGATGCGAAGGTCAAGATCCTCATGAATCACGACCACGACGGTACCAAGGAACAGGATCACAAAGCCGAAAAATATAAGCGTGTGGAAGAGCCCGCCGTAGATATTTCTCAGAAGCCGGGCCTGGCCCAGCGCATAGACCAATAGCCCCTTGATGCGCTCAGAAACGGGCACAAAACGGTTTTCCGATTTGCCCAAGCTCCACAAGCGATAATGGCGGTAAATACCGTAAGCAAAGACAAGGATGGTCGGAATCAGGAGAACATACATCAGCCAAATGGCGCTGATGTTCCAATAAACTTCTCTTGTCGGGGTCATGACCAAAATGCTTGTCCGTCGCTACTTCGTGAAGCCAAGGATTTTGCCGTACTCCCTCGTGAGTCTGTCGATCATCTGGGCCTGGTCCTGCGTCATGTACAAAACCTTTTTCCCCTGGACGTACTTGTAGGCGGTTGTCCCCGCAACGAACGCCGACGTCTGGCCCCCGTACTTCTCCCAGATCTCCTGACCATCTCGAGTTGTAAGAAAAGCCGTGAAGAGGTGCCCCACATTGGGATGACGGGCGCCCTTAAGCACGCCGGCCTGAAATGCAGGCGAAATCACGGGCTCTATTCCGTCGGCATGGACAATGGGCGCGCCGGTGAGTTTGGCCATGTGGGTGCGGTCATCGGTCAGCGTGATGGCAATGACGATCTCGCCCAACAGGAGGCGGGTGTAAATCTCCGGCTGCGATCCCAGGGTAGGCTGCTGTCCAGCCAGGGCTTTCACAAAGCCGGTGGTTTTCTCCTCACCCCATAGAGTTGCCAGCCGGGCCAGGTGATGGCTTGCAGTAGTCATTCCCAACTTGCCGCCCTTCCATGCGGGGTCCAGAAGATCTTCCCATCTCTTCGGAATAGATCGAGGAGGCAGGATCGTTTTGTTGTAGGCTGGAAGAACGATCTGGTTGGCGAAAGCAACAGTGCCGCTGTCATAGTGGATTAACTTAGTATCAACACCCAGACTTCTGTAGTCGAACAACTGGTGCAGTCTTCTAAGCCACAGCGTGGCGTGGGCGGCATCATGAACCACCATCAGGTCCCACTCGGGAGGCACGCCGGCCGCCGCAAGACCCACTACCTTCCCTATGTCCCGCGTCATAGAAGAAGAAGGATGAAAATTGGCCGTGATATTGAGACCGTACTTCTTATTAAAAGCCTCGCCTAGCGTCTTAACACCCTGAGGGCCCACAGCCGCCGGTGCATAAAAGTCGATAACTCCCTCTTTCCTCGCCGCAGCGACCAGTTCATCGACGGCCGCGCCCGACGCTGGCAGAACCGATACTCCGAGAATGAGTAGGACCAAAATGTCGACAGCGAAAAACCTCAGTCCTTTTAGACTAGCCATAAAAGCCCCGTTGCTAGAGATGCTAGCTTTTCTCTTTATGTTTTGAGCTTCTATCTGGAGAGCCTTCCCTCCTTGAGCCGCTCTTCCAGGATTCTCCCGATCTTGATCCGATTGATCTGTTGAGTGCCATCCATGTGCTGAAATACCATCGCGTCACGGACAAACTTCTGAGCCGGCAGTTCCCGCATCACCCCGCTACCACCAAAAACCTCCATCGCAATAAGACAAATCTTCAAGGCAGCTTCCGTGCAAAAAACCTTCGTCGTATGCATCAAAGCGTGATCGCTCTGCCCCATGTCACCCATCCAGGCCAAACGCCAGAGAAGAGTTCTGCCGGCCTGCAGGGTCTGGTACATCTCGGCAATCATCATGGCCACGGCTTGATGCTGGATGATCGGCCGGCCGCCCTGGATTCTCTCGTTGGCATACTTTATCGCCGCATCGAGCGCAGCACGGCTGAGAGTCATGGCGTGAGCAGCCAACTCCACTTTGCTCGCAACTCCCTCGCCGCCGCCACCTCCCCCTTCCTTTCCTCCTAACAGATTTTCCACGGGCACCTTGACGTTGTCGAAGTCGAGCTCTCCCTGAAGGTAGATGCGAAAGCCCACCTTGTCGTGCACCGAGGCTACCCTAAAACCCGGCGTGTCCGTGGGAACAAGAAAGCGGCTGGAACCCTTGGAGGCGCCTACTGTCTTATCCGTGCGAGCGTTCACCACCAAGAGCTTGGCCACGGGACTGTTGGAGATGAAATGCTTGCGCCCGTTGAGGACGTAGTAGTTTCCCTCGCGCTTGGCCGTGAGCATAATGCCGGCGTCAGGGGCGTCGTACGGTAGCTGGTTATCGGAGCCGGAACCCGGCTCCGTTGCCGCTCCTCCCAGCAGGTACGTATCGTCGTCTCGGAAGGCCGGCAGGAAGCGGTCCTTTTGCTCCTTGGTCGCGTGTTCTCCAAGTCGGCGCGCGCCTTTCCAGCATTGAGTTAAAATCTTGCTGCAGGAAACATCGGGGTAGGAGAGTTCATCGATCAGCACCACCCAGGTGCGCAAGTCAAACTCCGGCCCGCCATACTCTTTGGGTAACCCTATCGTGCGCAGCCCAAGCTTTGACGCCTTCTTGACCATGTCCCATGGAAAATCTTTCAACAGGTTCTCCGAGCGGTCCAACTTCTCAGCGATGGGCCGGATCTCCCGCTCGGCAAAATCCCTGGCCATCTTCTGCAGGGCTTTCTGCTCATCGGTCAAATCGAAATCAATCATTGCTGCCTCCTCTCCAATCTGAGCAACATCCGAAGAATCGAGCGTAGTCCGGCACCCACGTAGCCACTCTACTTCAGGCCGAGAATCTTGCCGTATTCTCTGGTCAGCCTGTCGACCATCTCGGCTTGGTCTTGGGTCATGTACAAAACCTTTTTCCCTTGAGCGTACTTGTAGGCCGCTGTCCCGGGGACAAAGGCCGAGGTTTGCCCCCCAAACTTCCCCCATATCTCCTGCGCCTCAGGCGTCGTAAGAAAAAGTGCGAACAGATGCCCGGCGTTGGGATGACGGGCGCCCTTAAGCACGCCGGCGTTGTAAGACGGCGAGATCACCGGCTCGATCCCTTCGGCAAAAACGACCGGCGCGCCGGTCGTTTTTGCGTGGTGGATACGGCTGTCTTCCAAGGTAACAGCGACCAGGATCTCGCCCAATTGGAGACGGGTGTCGATCTCTGCCAGCCTCCCCAGGGAAGGCTGCTGAGCAGCTAAGGCCTTCACGTACTGCGTGGTCTTCTCCTCACCCCACGCAGCCGCCAGCCGGGCAAGGTGGTGCGTGGCCGTACCCATGCCCAGCTTGCCTCCCTTCCACTTCGGGTCTAGGAGATCTTCCCACCTCCTGGGTACATCCTGAGCAGGCAAAATCTTTCTATTGTAAGCTGGGAGTGCGAATTGGTTGGCAAATGCCACCGTTCCGTTATCGAAGTGGACTGCTTTGGAATCGATGCCTAGCTTTCTATAGTCGAAAGGCTTGTGAAGTTTCCTCAGCCACAATGTCGAATGGCCGGCATCATGAATCACCATCAGGTCCCATTCAGGAGGGACACCGGCAGCAGACTGAGCTACGACCCTCCCCACATCCCGAGTCATTCCTCCCGAGGGGTGAAAATTCAGGGTGATGTTCGGACCAAACTTCTTGTTGAAGGCCTCACCAAGCGCCTGGGATCCTTGCGGGGTTAGTGTGGCCGGGGCATAAAAATCGATAATCCCATCCCTCTTTGCCGCTGCTACCAGGTCGTCTAATGGAGCAGCCTGCGCCCAGCACGGCCATCCGATCAGGAAGAACAGGGTCAAACCGCTCGCCGCCAAAAACCACAGTCGCTTCATGGGTCACCTCCCAAGGTGTGCCCCCGAATGCTCACTACTTCGCGAAGCCAAAGATCTTACCGTACTCCATCGTGAGTCTGTCAACTGTCTGGGCCTGGTTCTGGGTCATGTAGACCACCTGTTTGTCCCTGAGGTACTCGTAGGTCTTTGTCCCAGGGACAAACGCAGAGGTCCCGCCCGTGAACTTTTCCCAAATCTTCTGAGCCTCGGGGGTTAAAAGAAAAACGGTAAAGAGATGTCCTGCCTTTGGGTGAAGGGCCCCCTTAAGCACGCCGGCGTGCCAGGTCGGCGAGACGACCGGCTCGATCCCTTCGGCAAAGACCAGCGG
>Ga0209211_10011576_pt1 | contig 11248 bp, 8 predicted proteins | sample RifGroA2_FD_183992 | JGI IMG/M metagenome (GOLD analysis project Ga0209211, IMG submission 183992) | Groundwater microbial communities from Rifle, Colorado, USA - Groundwater A2 (SPAdes) (version 2) | ecosystem: Environmental > Aquatic > Deep subsurface > Groundwater | place: Rifle, Colorado...
ATTGTGTACGCCAGTCAGGTATTCTGCTGATATTAACAACGGCCTTAAGCGGATCTGTGTTGGCAGTCAACATACCAAAACCATAGGCCGTGTAGTCAGCGGGATTCACCAACACTTCTGCAACTTCACACGTTGAACCCGCTTGCTCGGTTGTTGTGAAACGAAAACAATATGATGTGCCCTCGCCACACTCTGCTGAATGCTCCGGGCTTGCCGGAAAGGGAGCGCTAGGGCGTTCAGGAGTGCCAACCGAAAGGATGCCTTCACGTAAACGAACTTGGTAGGTAGTACCTTGATTCCACAGTTGAACAGCGCCATTTTGTTGGATTAGATTCATAAAAACAACAGTGCGACCTTCCACCAAACGGACGTCAGTGACGATGTTAGTGAGCGCTTCAGAAGTGGCGCAGGGTTCCCGAGGATCAGCACCGGTACAACGGTTCACTTCTATAAAATCCGTGGGGTCTTCAACTTCAACCGTAAAGGTAAACGTAATAGACGCATTCAAACAAACCTGTCCGGCATTAGGCCAACCGCTCCACGGACTGGGACTCGGGACAAAACCCTTCCCGCACTGTTCAACAATCGTGGGCGCTTGTGGAATTTTACCCGTACTGTAGCGCCATGCAAATTCTGACTTTAAAACCGGATCTGTACACTCTGCGGAGCACGAACCTTTTTTTCTTCCGTCAGGACAACATTCCTTGCCCTCGCCAAACAATTCCGCCGGACATTCATTATTTTGTTCCAAACAATTGTAAACCGTAAAAGGAACAGCATTGCTTTGCCGCCCGCCTTTAAGTGCAAGCACAGGTCCGGTTGCGGCACTGTTTTCAGGAGTTCCGTCCCCGGGCACACGCGTCATAATTTGTCCACCTGCGCTGTCAGCATCCCACACAGCGCCCGCTGCTGTTTGCCACCCGCCAAGAGCCGTAAACAAACCTGTTTGCGCATTTTGTGCGCTACTGGCGCCTTCTTTCCAAAACAATATTCTGCCTTCTTGACCCGCTCCCAGCGCCAAGCGCTCACCTATCAAATTTACTTGTGTACCTAAAGGACCATTTGCAGGGTCAATCAAACAAATGCCGGGCGATGGCTCTCCAATATCAACGTTAAAAGAAACAGCGTTGGTCGCAACAAGCGGATCTGTTGAAAGACGAATATATATGATGGTGGGCATGTTGCGAGCGGGATGCTGCACCATATATTTCCAAGCATAATCTTTAAGCGCTTGAGGCACTTTTACGATAACACTTTGGTTGGTCCACATTCCATCTCCGCATGCCTCGGGAAAATCAACATCGGCGAAAAATTCATTCTCAACTTCATTTTGTGTTAAAAACGCCTGTATATCAGGGTCAGTCACTTCAAAAATAGCTACGCTACGGCCGTCAGGATTGGTACCGAGATTCCTACCGCGAATAGTAACATACTGACCCGCGGAACCAAAACCCGGCGTGATACTTTCAATAAATGGCAGCTTATCTACTCCGACTGCAGTCACCTGAAATTCCATAGCATTACTTTTTACTGCTCCATCTTGAACAAATACAGAAACCGCACCTGGTGCAATATTAGGTGCTTTAGTAGAAAGTTCGGTGTCAGTCCATGCGCCTTGAGGCGGTGATGAACGCTCACCAAAAAAGATTCTGCGTCCACCCTGGTCAGCGCCAAACTTTTTACCCGTTAATGCCACCATGGTTTCAAAAGAACCACGCTCGGGATTGATAACACATAAAGAAGGCCTGTCAACATCATCAATGGTGAGCACGCGTGGCAACCATTGCCCGCGTGCCGTATCATTGGAAGCATCGCCATAGACCGTTCCTTCAATAGTACGCTCAAGACGAACCGGAAAACGCACTACCCCCTCTTCTCCGGCAATGCCGGGCGCACGGTCAACATAATTAGCCGGTTCAATGTTAAAACCTGTTAGATCATTATGATTATCAGTTCTGTCACGCAAACTTTCAACAAAACGCCAATAGGCCTGTTGACCTCCTTGCGGCCCGGCTACCGGAATACCTTGTTGAAAATGTTGTGTGAGAACATCACGCGACAAATGTTTATCCCAAATAGCAATTGAATGTATGAGACCTTTGTATGAATTTAAACCCGTTGAGCGTGCGCCAATGCCTGTTGCAAAACCCCCACCGCTCATCCCGCTCTGGATAGGCACTTCATGAACATCAACGCCGTCAATACGCATTCTAATTTCCGTACCTGTGTAGGTAACGGCAACAAAGTGGAACGCTCCATCATTGGGAATTTTTGCCGGACTGGTTGCATCAATAATGCCTCTGGCAAGACCCATTTCAAAACCCACATTCCCCTGCGGTGTAACATACAGGGAATAGTGCGGCGCGTCAGCGCGGTCGCCACGGCTCACAATATACATGTTGCCACCATGCGGTGCCGGACCTTCATAGGTAACAAATGCTTCAAGAGTAATGCCGGAGCCCTTTAAATCAAGACCCTGCGAATCATCAAACCACAAACGGGCATACTCATTGACACCATTGAGCTCAAGCGCGGGCGCGACACGTTGCTCTGCGCGCAAACCTTCAGGAACTTCAATAACCACTTGATTGTCAGACCATGCTTCCGGCCCACATTGCAAAGGAATAGTAACCGGAATTTGATTATTGCACGTTTCAGCAAGCCGATCGCGGAGCAAACAAACGCGCGAGGTGCCTTGTGCATCCCCAAAAAACCGTCCGCCCACCGTCACATAGGTACTGGGCGCTGAACTTTCCGGGCTCACCCAATCAATACGCGGTACGTCAATACACACCCCACCGGTGCTACACACACCGGACGCACAATCACTGTTTTTTTTACATTTTTCCTTAGGGCCCTTACCACACCCGTCACCTTTATCTGCCACCGGCACTTCACCAAAATTTTGAATGCCATCAAAACAATGCGCCGGCCGCGGAGCAATCGTCACGGTATCAAAATGATTATTGTTGTCCACATCCCACACAATGACTTTAATTTCAATGGCATCTCCCTCGTTAAACTCTTCCGGGTCAACAAACCAATTAAAATCATCATCAATTTCTTTTTGAGAACCGTCAAAAACATTGTCATACACCGGTTTGTTATTCACAAAATAACGAATGGCGCTAATACCATGATCATCAGTCGTGTGCACCTGGATGCTGTTCTCCTCTCCTATGACAAGCCCATCGCCTTCATGAGGACTCATAATAGCAACGTCAGGTCTTGTCTCGTCATATTGAGAGATTTGATTGTTTTCAACAACGCCCGGAGTAAATTGAAGATTACATGCAAATGCACCCGGCAAACCGCCGCCGCATTTCAACGTTTTATCAGTTCCCTGCATTTTAATATCTTTAACTTCAACGCGATAGGTATGGTTGGCATTCAAACATACTTCTTGCGCAGGCCCCGGAGCCGGGCATTCAGTAAGTGTTGGATATAAGAAAATGGCCGCGGGTCTGTGAAATTCCCCCCTAAACGAAATACCCGGGATGTTGGCCCCCCTGCTCACATCTGTAAGTGTAATATTTTCTCCAAATTTTACGCTTTGTTCATCATATTCTGCCGGTGCTCCGTTGTTTTGAAAAAAAAGTTTTATCACGGTGTTCACGGGCTCAACTTCAGTACCAGGAGTTATTTTTACCACAAACGCACCGCCATCGCACGGCAGACGCAAACAACCCGAGGGCAATTTGGGGGGTTCACAAGGCAAGCTTGTACAGCCCGGTGGCAACTTACCACCATTAAGATCAGTTGCTCCGGCAAGTTTTGAAATGACAAATTGAGTAATGGCAAAAGCGGACAGTATAATGGCAAGACCAATAATGCCGTTAATGAGCCACTGTTTTGCTTTGCCAATTTGCTCGTCATTTCCGCCTGCAGTCATCCACAAAAAACCGGCATACAGCACAATGACAACCGCGATAATCCCCAGCAATCCCAAAACCGCGCGTATTATCTTTGCAACCGTAACACGAATATCTTGGCTGCTCAAAGCGATTTCACCTTCCACGTCAGTCAATCCAAGCGTTTGCTCTGCCGTCGCTCCTTCTGCTGCCGGTTCTTCCACAGTGGGCTGATTTTCTTGCGCTTGTACTTGTACCATATATCCAAAAAACAGTGTTGCAAAAACAAGCGCTAGCAAGAGCCACTTCATTTTATGTGATCGTTTGTAAACTTCAATACGCATATATTATTCAAACGTACAGGTAACCGCATCTTCCGCACTGCCATTACAGCATGAAGCGCGATCACGGCTTATTTGTCCGCCCTCGCTCACACTGCGACATTGCGTTGCGACAGGGTAATTCACCACGGAAGGGAAAAAGCAGTTCTGCCCCAAATCCTGTATATCTGATTGCAAACGCGAATTAAAAATAGTATCGGCAGGTAATTCATCACCCGGTTTTAAAACCAATTCCGTATAGGGCTCGAGCGCCGCAGAGTCCAACAATGTCATGCGCCGAACATACGGGATAAGAGCGCCATCTTCCGCAACAATGCGGCTGTACTGCACGAGTGACGGATAATACATTTCTTCACTAAAATGCACGCTTGATGATGACGACCTATCTAGATCTTCAGTTGATGCTTCCGGAGCAAACCGACGCACCATCGGAGGCGTCAAATCCATTTCATTGGTTGTCCTGAAACGTAAGAAAAAGTTATCCACACCGGGATCAGCCGGTGAAATTGAGGGTGTACGGTCCGGATTGCGCACAGAACCCTCAGGCGGTCCTTCTGCTTTGCCTTTCACGCCGCCACTACCGCGGTCACCGCCACCATCCAGAGCATTGTCCGCAGCATCAACAACACCGCTCCCGGGCACCGCTTCTGATAATTGTGGATCTTTTAAAAACGCGGTAAAATAAAGAACCTGCACATCGGCGTCTCCGGGCAAACAGAAAATGGTTTGGCCGCACGTATTTTCTCCACAGGCCTCACTGGGCACAAACGTCACCGTACGATAGCCATTTGAAACCTCAAACCGGCCTGCAATGGGCTCTGGCGCTGCAACACCGCGCTGATCAACACGGGAAAACGGCGTTTTGTCAGAAGGCCCGGAAATAAAGGCGGGATCCATTGCTTCATTAAACGTAATTTGAATCAAACGATTTTTTTGAACCGGGCTGCGACCGGGTGCAAACGACTCAACAAACGGCGGTGATAAATCAAGAAACGTGCCGACCGTAAAATACCATTCATAAGAATCTTCACCGATGCGTCCGCCCGGAAACGCCGGTGAACCATCTGCCCGCTTGAGTCCAGAACCCAAAAATACCGTGTAAGAAACATCTTCAAGAGAAGAACCCAATGGAGCGCGCGGCTTAAATACAAAAGTCCGGCGATCCTGCGTCATAGTGGTTTCAACATCGGTAACAAAAGGACCAGCTTCTTCTTGCCCACGAATTGAAATTTTTATGTTGTCATCATTAAGTGTGTCGCATATATAGGTCTCTCCGCGTTGCGCGCAATCACCCATAACACCGTTAGGATTCCCCGGCACATCAGGATTATTGGTATCAAGAACAAGCGTGCTGGGATCCATGGACTCTGCGAACGTAACAAAAATTTTGGTATTACGTGGAATATCTTTGGCGCGATGTTCCGGGTAATGATCCTCTATAATGCTCCCAAGCGCCCCGCCGTTTAAGCGCCCCTGAACAACCACAGGCGGACGGCCGCTGCCGTCACCCCCGGCTAATCCGGTTCCTCCGGCCAACTTTGACAACACAAACTGCACAATGGCAAAAGCGGACAATATAATGGCAAGACCAATGACACCGTTTTTGAGCCATTGTTTTGCTTTGCCTATTTGTTCATCATTTCCGCCTGCAGTCATCCACAAAAATCCGGCGTACAGCACAATCACCACAGCAACAATCCCAAGCAAACTCAACGCGGCACGAATAATTTTTGCAACAATGACGCGAATGTCCAAACCGCTCAAAGCGATCGTCTCTGCAACGGGCTTCACACCGAGCGTATCACCACCCTGTGCATGAACTGCGGTAAAAGGCGCACTCAAAGCCAACAAAAAAAGCACAAAAAAAACCAGCGTGAGTTTTCGTGCTTTTTTTATTGACAATAAATTGTACATCAGTCCTTGAAGCATGGTACAAGGAAAGAGCGCACATGAATTATACTACGGAGAGTGCTTTTTCAACAAGTTTGCGTACAAGCCCCCCGTCTGCTTTGCCTGAAACGTCTTTCATAACCGCACACATCAATTTGCCCATCTCATTTTTGCCGGTAACGCCAAGCGCCTGTTTATGGCGTAAAACTATAGCGGCAACATCCGCCTCGCTCATCTGCGCCGGCATGTAGGCCTCCAGCACAGCCAATTCTTTATCTGACTGCAGAACCAATTCACGGCGTCCCGCGTTTTCAAAATCAACACGGGCGTCTTTGGTCTGTTTTATCATGCGCTTAATGACCGCCAAACACGCTTCATCATCAAGTTCCGGCACGCGCTTCTCAATCGCTTCATTTTTAAGAGCGCTTTTAAGCATACGAAAAACAGAAAGCCGTTCTTTATCGTGCGCCATAAGCGCCTGCTTTAATGCTTCATCAACCTGACGGTGAATCATAAACGAGTACTAAGGCCGAGAACGGCCGCCACCACGCACGGTTGGTTCTTCAAGTTTACCGATACGTTCAAGATACGCTCGCTTTTCAGCCGCGCGTTTGCGCATTAATGCGCTGCGTTTTTTGGTTACCTTTGATGGTTTGGGAACCAAAAATTGAACTTTCTTTGCCTGCAGGAGTTTTCCGCTTTGTTGCCAACGACGACGCACGCGACGCAGATAGGCATCAAAGCTCTCCCCTTTCTTTCGTTTTATCTCTGACATGTATTCACCTCCCGGTGAGTTAAAAATTATATAGGTTACTATCTTATATTTTCCCCCCACTGTCAAGAACTTCCTTTTCCTCCAATTCTTCAACATCTTTTACGACTTCTCCCTCTTTTTCATCTTCCGCCAATGTGCTGTGCACGGGTTCATCAGGTATAAACGACGGCGGAACATCTTTTGGCACTTCCGCAGAGTGCGAAGGATCAACAGGTTCAAGCGGCGGTAGGGCAGCCAATTTTTTATTTAAATACGTTACAAGCTGTTTTTGACCAATAATTTCTTGAATGCCCGACTCCATATCGCGCACAATGGCCGTACCGTCAACCACTTCTTTTTGACCAACAATAACACAATAGGCGGCACGATCTTTATTGGCCAACTCAAGCTGCGCTTTAAGGCCGGTTTTACCAAAATTGTGAAGTGCCGCAACACCCGCCTTGCGCAAATCATTTAAAAGACCAAGAGCGCGACGCGTGGCTTGTTCACCCAATTGCGCCACATAAATACGGGCCGACGTCAGTGGCGGCACCGGGATGTGCGCTTCACGCAATGCCTGCATGACCCGCTCAACACCAATACCAAAACCAACCGCAGGTGTTGCAGGACCGCCAAGCATTTCAATAAGACCGTCATAACGCCCGCCGCCGCCGAGTGCGCTTTGTGCGGTTTCAGTTGCTTCTCCATCAGCCAAAAAAAGCTCAAACGTAGTGTGATTGTAGTAATCCAGTCCACGCACCAAGGTTGAATCAAGCACATAAGGCACGCCAACTTCATCTAAATACTCAAGCACATGCATGAAGTGGGCCTTTGAACTTTCCGCAAGCCAGTCAAGAATTTGCGGTGCATCTTCTTTAATGGGCTGGCATTGTTCTTTTTTGCAATCAAGCAACCGGAGTGGATTTTTGGTGATACGTTTTTTGCAATCATCACACAAGTATCCGCGTTTTGAGCGGTAATAATTCACGAGTTCCAACTTGTAGCGCATGCGATCTTCCGATGTGCCCAAGCTATTAACACACACCGTAACATTTAATCCAAGATCTGAAACAATGCTGTACGCGGTCAAAATAATCTCGGCATCGGCAATGGGTTTTGGATCGCCGTATAATTCAAAATCAATTTGATGGTGCTGGCGATAACGGCCGGCCTGAGGGCGATCATGCCGGAACAGCGGCCCCACGGTCCACACCTTGACCGGCTGGGGCCAGGTGTGCATGCCATGTTGGATAAACGCGCGACAAATGTTTGCTGTAAACTCCGGTCGCAAAGCAACTTTGGTCATATCGCGATCCTCAAACGTATACATTTCCTTATCAATAATGTCAGTACCTTTACCAAGCGACCGCGTAAACAACGCCGCTTCTTCCAAAATAGGCGTTACTATGTAATGAAAACTGAAACTCCGCGCTACATCCTGGGCTTTTTGCACAAGCGCCATCCAATAAAGCGATTCCTTGGGCAGCACGTCTTTCATACCGCGCAGGAGCGCAATAGTGCGTATCCCCCGTTTTTTAGCGCTGTCCTGTGCTTCTTCTTTAACCACAACGGGCTTTTTTGGTTTTTGCTTTTTTGGTGCTGTATTTTCTATTTTTTTTCTTGGCATACAATTATTCTTGTAATCCGTAATCACCCGATTTTACAATACCCGCTTTACTCAAGGGCCAACCGCGAATCCACACACGACCAATAATATGACCCTTGCGGACCGGCCCAAACTTGCGTGAATCATAACTGTTCCCCCGATTATCTCCCATGACATAATATTCATCTTCACCAAGTGTTACATCCGCATCAAAATCAGGGTCTATTTTTTCTTTGATATACGTTTCTTCCAAAACCAAACCTTTGGGGTTTTCCTCATTAAAAACAATTACAGTGCCTTTTTCTATTTTACAACGCTCAAGCGGCAAACAAATAATACGTTTGAGGTAAAACACTTGCGGATTGTAAGGATACCTAAACACCACGCTCTCTCCACGCTCCGGAGCGCGCAAGCGATAACTCAATTCATCAATAATGAGGTATTCATGTTCATTAAAGCTGGGGACCATGGAAGCCCCTTCAACATAAAATGGTTTAAACAAAAGATAACGAACAAGCATTATAGTAAGCGCTGCAATAAGCACTATCTTGAGAATTTCCAAAAAAACAAGTCCAAGCGCTGCAACACGTGGTACTGGCTGTTGATCTTTTGAGTCCATGATTCAAATGTTTACTGTTTTATGAGCGACGCAGCGCGAGAGAAAAGGGATAGCGCAGCTATTCCATTTCCGAGCCAAGGAGCTATTATAGTAATCTATATAATACCCCAAAAAATTGCGATTTTAATCACGCATTTCTATAATCAAGTGAGCGAAAAGAGATTAGCGCTTGCGCTCAATCTCTTGAGCGAGCGCAGATTATATGGTAATCCATATTTTTATTCTATACCAAAACCCCCAAAAAGTCAAAAAGCTGGTTTTTAACTTGTTTTACGGGGTGTGTTGATCAATTTCTTCAACAGAAATATTTTTCTCTTTCAAGTATTGATCACGAAGAAGTATACCAAAAATAGGGTATATCTCTAATAGATTCATCCCTATTTTGTACGCATATAGTTTGATTTCATCCTTTTCTTCCGCGCTTAGTAAACTATCAAAACAATCCTTTGCAATATCCAACGCAGCCACGTGAATATCATAAGGATTTTTAGGATTTTTTTCTTCAAGTTTTGCTTTAATCTCCTGCCAGTGTTGTGCAACTTTTTCTTCTGCTTTGACTGCCTGTGATACTTCTTTACCTTTTTCTGTTAAACTGACCGGGCTGTGTGATTTTACCGTGGATAAATGCTCTTCATAAAGAAGTTTTGTGGTCGCGTTAATGGTTGAAAGCGTATCCTTTATGGCTGCAATACTACCATCAATTTCTTTGTTTTTGTCTTGAAAATGTGAAAACAACTTTACGATGCCACCCAACTTATACACAGCCCAAAAAGCAATGATCAAAATTGCGACTAAAACAAAAACTGCACTATTAAGCTGTTCCAAAAGCTTTATGAAAATTCCTTCCATAGTTTCATTATACTACGTATTAAGCTACAGTGCCACTCTGCGGCGCTAGCTGAATACAACACGGATTTTCTTGCCAAAAACATCCCCTATACGCACGAGCATCGGAAGCGTAAATTCAAACGATCCCTCCTCCATACGGGTAATTTCAGCCGGCGTACACCTCAGACGCTCGGCGCATGTTACCACACTCATACCCGCTTCACAACGCATGTGATACAACGCAAGCCCTATATCCAAGTATAAACCGGTAATAGTAAACATGCGGCGCCCTGATGTAGAATTGGTCAGCTCTTCAACATAACGCTCAAAGTCAGTCCGTGCTTTTGGTTGTTGTTTATTCCCTCCCATAAGGTCCCTCCTTTCTGATAACATTATAATAATTTCGCATCGCGCGACGGCGAACTCTGCGCCCAAGTGCCATGCTCTTAAACGGCGCGCCATCAAACAAAAACACTCCGTCAGGCGTACGTGCACAATAGAGAACAAGACATCTCTGTATGCGTAACGCACACAACGCCCCAATCACATGGTGACACCAAGGAAGATCATACCAGAATTCATGGTACGCATATGCCTGGACACAATGCACAGCCAAGCACTGAACACGCTTATGCGCACATCGTAAAACGCCTTCTGCGGCTTTTCTGCCGCGCCCATCCTTATAAAAACAAATATTCATAACCCTCCTTAAAAAAACAAATCCCCTTCATGAGGGGTAATAGGGCACAAAAAACGCCCGTTATTTCCCCCTTTATGATGTATCTATCCTATGTAAAAGCCGTCGAAACGTCAAGAGCTTATGTTCACAGTATATCCACAGGAGGGCTGTAGGGACTTACAGGATATTCATTTTCCAAAATATCTTTTTTTCATTTTTTGACTACCTTTTTCAAGTACAAAATTATGCTGGTTGCTTTCCGGTACAAAATCAATTCTCTTAAAAGAATGGACTCTAAAAGACATTGTTGTTTGACCATTTTCATTTGTTACTGCAAAATCACCAAGCGTTATTATATCCATTCCAACTAAAACGTCTGCCAAATCACCTAAAATACCTTCAGTAACAGTAACATCCGTGATAACAACCTTATTGGGCAATATTATATTAACAAGATATTTGTTGGCAAAAGTTTTGCCTTGTGCATGGTGTACTTCTGCCACTCCGATTGGTTTTAAGGATAAACCATCAACAATTTTTTTAGTTATGACACGATTTGTTGCTCCAGTATCCCAAATACATTTGTATTTCTTAATTTCCACATTTTTTTCAATCGCTTCCTGATGTGTACTAACTGGAAGTGAAATATATATTTCTGAAATCAAAACACCAGTTCTGCC
>Ga0209211_10011581_pt1 | contig 11246 bp, 8 predicted proteins | sample RifGroA2_FD_183992 | JGI IMG/M metagenome (GOLD analysis project Ga0209211, IMG submission 183992) | Groundwater microbial communities from Rifle, Colorado, USA - Groundwater A2 (SPAdes) (version 2) | ecosystem: Environmental > Aquatic > Deep subsurface > Groundwater | place: Rifle, Colorado...
GGGGCGAGGACAATGGTCAGCAGCAGGCTGTCGAATAACGAGTTAAGCAGCCGCGAACCTGTGTCAAAATCTCCCATGAAGAGCATTATGGCGGTTTCAAAAAAGAAAATGGCCAGGGATATGGCCAGGAAAGCTTTCAGCCCTCTTTTCATACGATGCCTCCTTGGAAAGTCATTCTTTTTCTGCCTGTAAGCATGGATCCGTGTTGGGGAAGGTAAGAATGAAAACCGTTCCCTGCCCCTGAACGCTTGTGATAGTTAAGGAGCCTTTATGGGCTTCAGCCACATGCTTCACTATAGCCAGCCCCAGGCCGAGGCCGCCGGTCTTTCTCGTCAGATAATCGGCCACCTGGTAAAAGGGATTCCCCAGGCTTGAGAGAAGGCCTTTCGGAATGCCTATGCCGGCGTCGCTTACCGTTACCGAGGTGAGATGCCCGGTGCGGGCTATCTCCACTTCCGCTTTCCCTCCCGGGAGGCTGAAGACTATGGCGTTAAGTATAAGGTGTCTGATGGCCCTTATGATATTGTCTCTGGCGCCGGTTATTACGGCTCTGCCGGGAGAATACCGGGCGGAGAGGGAGACGCCGGCCTGTTCCGCTTTAGAGGCGAGTTCCGCGCAAATTTGCTTCACGACCCCGTTAATTTCTGTTTCAGTGCAGTCTTTCTTGCCTGGTTCCTTCTGCGAATCGGCGTACATTATGAGGTCCTCTATAGCCGCGTGCAGGCTTTCCGCGCCGGCTTCTATGGCCGAGAGAAGGGCTTGGGGGGGAGGTTTATCCGGCTCGATCAAGGCTACCCCCGTAAGTATTTTCGCCAGCGGGGTCCTGAGTTCGTGGCCGATCACGGAGAGGAAGGCCTCTTTCATGCGCTCGGAGCTTTTGAGCTGCGAATAGGCCGCGGAGAGTTCCTCCTGCATCGCTTTCACCGCCGCCAGTTCCGCCGAGAGCCGCCGTTTTTCCAGGCAGCGGCCGGTGACCGCCAGCAGCTGGTCAGCGGGAAAAGGTTTTGTGAGGAAATCGTAAGCGCCGGCTTTCAGCGCCGCTATGGCGTTATCCAGCGTCGGGTCGCCGGTTATGATGATCGCGTCGCAATGGGGCGCCGCGCTTTTTACGCGCCTGAGGAGTTCTATCCCGTCTATCCCGGGCAAATTCACGTCCGCGAATACGATATCGCAGTCTTTCAGTTCGGCCTTCGCGAAGAATTCCTCGGCGCTGGCGAACGCCGCCACCGAACAGCCGTCGGAGAGAATGCGCGTGAAGATCCGCCTTATCCCTTCGTCGTCGTCAATCAGGATCACCGAGGCCGTGGTTTTCATTTTCCGCCTTCCCGGGCCAGTGCCTTGGCTACGGCCTCCGCCAGGGCCCCGGCACCGAACGGCTTTTGCAGGAATATCAGCCCGGGGGTCTCAAGGCGGCCCTTGAAGATATCCGGGTCGGTATAGCCCGACATATAAATGACGGCGGTTTTCGGGCTTTTCCCGGTCAGTTGTTCCGCCAGCGCAAAGCCGTCCATGCCCGGCATTACTATGTCCGTTACAAGAAGTTGTATCTTCCCAGGGTAGCCCGCCGCGAATTCGAGCATTTTAGCTGGTTCCGGGAAAGACTTTATATCCGCGCCCAGGTCTCCGAGCATACGCTCTACCGACGCCAGCACAGCAGGGTCGTCCTCCGCCAGGAACACCGTAAGGCCGGGAGGTATGACGGCTGCCGTCCTCACCGGGGCCGGGGCAGTTTTCTCCTCCGGGGCCGTCAAAGCCGGAAAATAGGCCGTGAAAGTGGAGCCTTTCCCCGGCTGGCTCACCGCGGTCATATATGCCCCGTGATGTTTTATTACGCCGTACACTATGGAAAGGCCCAGGCCTGTGCCCTTCCCTTTCGGCTTGGTGGTGAAGAAGGGGTCGAAGATCTTTGAGAGCGTTTCCTTATCCATGCCGCTGCCGGTATCGCGCACCGACAGGACAGAGTATTCTCCCGGCGGCATGATACCCAGCGGCGTGGGCACCGGGATGGTCAGTTTATGGGGGAAGCCCTTTATTTCTATCTTTCCTCCGTCCGGCATGGCGTCTTTCGCGTTCACCAGCAGGTTCATCAGCACCTGGTCTATCTGGCCCGGGTCGGCTTTTATCGCTTTTACGTCATCGGCGGCGGATACTTCCAGCGAAATGGTCTCGCCGATCAGCCTTTTCATTATTTTTTCGCTTTCCAGCACGGCCTGCCGCAGGTCGAGCGGCTGGAAGTCTGCTTTCTGCTTTCTGCTGAAAGCCAGCAGCTGCTTTGTCAGGGAAGCGGCCCTTCTTACGGCATTTGTGATCTGTTCCGCGTCGTCGGCTTCCTGGCTGCCGGGGGGGAGCTGCTTGCGGATAAATCCCGCGTAGCCGTCTATGGCCATCAGGATATTGTTGAAATCGTGGGCCACTCCGCCGGCCAGCCTGCCCACCGCCTCCATTTTCTGGGATTGCCGCAGCTGTTCTTCCATGCTGTCCAGGTCGGAAACGTCCTCCTGGATGGCGACATAGGCGGTCGTTTCCCCGACCGTGTTCTTCAGCGGGAAGAGGTTGGCCTGGACGGTGCGGAGGGTCCCGTCTTTTATCCTGTTGATTATTCTGCCGGTCCAGGGGAGCCCTTTCTGCATATTCGTCCACATTTCCTCGTAATATTCAGGGGGGTGCTCGCCGCTTTTAAGCAGGTTAGGGGTTTTTCCTATGGCCTCCTCCGCGGTGAAGCCGGTCATTTTCTCAAAGGCTTCGTTCGTGTAGTTTATCTTCCCGTCAATGCCCGTTATGAATACCGCCTCCGAGGCCTGGCGGATTATCTCGGACATCTTCGCGCTTTCGTTCTGCGCGCGTTTCTTAACTATTATCTCGGCCAGGAGACCGGCTATATTCTCGAGCTGGGCGGTCTCGTCCGGGTTGTTGGCATGGCCCGGTTTCAGGTAGAGGTTAAGGACCCCTATGAGGATATCGCCGGACCTTATCGGCACGCAGTAATGCCCGTGCGGCTCGATCCCGGTATAGGAGTTCTCGTGCCGGGCGTCGAGATTGTCGGCAAAAACTATCTCTCCGCGCTCCGCCGCCCTGCCGCAGAGGCAGCGCCCGAAAGGCACCGCCGCGCAGGTCTCTCTCAGGGATCCGTGCAGCCCGCGCTGCGCTTTCATTGTAAGGAGCTTCGAGGCGTTATCCGATAGGAAAATCGCGCCCTTCGGTTCCACGGTCAGCCAGGGCACGCTCAGGATGGTCTCCAGCGCTTTTTCCAGGAAAAGGTCCAGCGTGGTTGTTTCCACCGCGAGGGTCAGCAGGTCGGCGGTGATCTTGCGGGTATTCCTGTCTTTGGCTATGGAGGCGGATACTTTAGCGAGGGAACTGCTCAGCAGTCCTATTTCGTCGTCATTGTCGCATTCACAGGCGGGGGCAAAAGTGCCCTCTCCAACCTTGCCGGAGGCTTCGGTCAGTTTCTCCAGCGGTTCTACCAGGTCGCAGCGCAGTGCGCGGGAAGCCAGAAAGAAGACGATAAGGGCGTTCGCGGCCAGCGCCAGCTGGATCATAATGGCGGTGTTTATCCGCTTCTGCGTGCGTAGGCGCAGCGCGGTCGTGGTGGCCTGGGCGGCGGCCAGCAGCGGCTCCGAGCGCGCCAGGAGCCCGTTCAGCCGCAGTTCGAAGCCGGCCTCGCCGCTCCTGGCGGCGTTCTCCAGCAGCCATTCATAATCGGCCTTGAAAGGGCACCAGTCCGCCACGAGCCTGTCAAGGTGCGGGTGCAACTCACGGTGGGCGGGGGAGAGGGTCACCCCGGCGGCCGTTCCGCCGTGCCTGAGCGCGGCCAGGGCTTCCTCGAACTCTCCGAGGCTTCTGCGGCCTTCGCTGGCGGCATCCGTATCCCCCCGGCCCAGCATGAAAGCCCGGCTTACCATTCTCTGGACCAGCATGCGCTGCCGGCCGGCCGCGTCCACAGCCGGGGAGACGCTTTTTAGATAAAGCGCCACCTGCACGCTGACTACGAGGCCGACCAGGGAGATGCCGAGGAAGATTGTCAGCAGCAGGGAAAGCTTGTCGTCCAGCTTCCTGATGCCGAGTATGGAAAATATAGAGCCGCGCATTGTCGCCATGGGAGCCCCTGTCAGGTATATGTTACTTGAACACCGCGCCGCCACGCATTGCACTTGTATTAGTATACTAGTACTAGTATAGCAGCATAACCGCAGCAAGTCAATGCCTATGGTGTATATATTATAATACTCTCGGTCTCTTTATGGCACCCGCCGCTAATGGTAGAATAAAACTATGTCCAACATCTACGAACTCATCGGACGCAGGGTACGTGAAGAGCGAAAGTCGCTCGGCATCTCGATCGAAAAACTGGCGGAGCTCGCCGTGGTAACGCCTTCTTTCCTGGGTCTGATAGAGCGGGGCGACCGAAAACTGAGCGTGGCAACCCTGGAAAAAATCTCCAAAGCCCTCGGGGTCCCCGCGTGCGACCTGATGAGCGCGATGGGAGAGGTGGCCTGCCCGGCCGGGAGGGGAAAGGTATGCGGCTTTCTTGATTCGCAGCCGAAAGGCACCCTGAAAATATTTCTTAAGACGCTGGACGCCCTGATGAGGCATATCCTGAAGGACGGCGTCCGCCGGAAGCGTCCGGGGCCGCGCAAGGCCGGCTAAGCGCGGCGCTTCTTTCAGTCCGCGCCGGATCTCTGGTAAAGAGCGGTCAGCATTAGGGCTTTGAGGCCGAATTGCCCGCCAGCTTGTGTTCGGTTATGTCTGAATTCACCCCGACCATGCGCTTTGGTTTTCCGTCGGGCCCCCTGAAAATATCGGCGTTTACTTTGATATGCCGGACAGCCCCGTCCGGCCGCACTATGCGGAACTCGGTGTTGAGTTCTTTTTCCGCGCGCAGCGATTGTTCGATTTCCGCCTCGCAGCGGGCGCGGTCGCCCGGGTGTACCCCCCCGAGCCAGGCCTCGTAGGAGACGGAGAAGGCTTCTTTCTTAACTCCATAGAGTTCGAACATCCGGTCGTCCCAGGAGAGCCGGTCATTGACCACGTCCCAGTCCCAGATTCCCAGATGCGCCGCGCGCGCGGCCAGCACAAGCCGCTCATTGATGCGGGTTTCTTTCTCGGCCGTCCGCCTCTGCTCCGTGATGTCTATGGTATAGCCGGCGAGGCAGGGCGGCTTGCCTTCTACGGTTATGGGGAACTTGATAGTCCTGTAGCTGCGCCCGTTCAGTTCCTCTTCGACAACGACCTCCTGCCGCTCCTTTAAAATACGCATGTCGTCGGCGACCATGTTCCGGGCCAGCGCGGAGGGGAAGAGCTCATACATGCTTTTTCCCAGCAGCTCCTCCAGCGGTCTCCCCGTCATGATCTCGTAGTTGCGGCTCAGGCGCAGGGCCCTGGCGTTCTCGTCTTTGAAGAAGACATAGATGGGGCTGTGCTCCATGAACTCATTGAAGATCAGTTCGCTTTCCACCAGCGACCGCTGGGCCTGGTCCCGCTCGCTCATGCGGTGCCGCAGGCGCCGCGCGCCGCCGACCAGCGCCAGCAGTCCCAGCGCCCAGACGGAACCGTAGCTGGATATAATATATATGGTGTTGGCGCGCGTCATCGCCAGGTAGGGAGCGAGCGGGATGGAGATGCTGATCCCGCCGCGGATCTCGCACTCCTTGTACCCCTGCGCGGCGTGGCATTTCAGGCAGCCCTTCTCCGTGAGCAGTGGGCGCATCAGGCGTACAAACGGCTCTCCATTGAGGACGGCCGCTTCGGCATATTCGGTCTCGCCCCGCGCGAAGCTTTGCAGGGCGACAGTTTCCCAGGCGTCGGGCCTGTTCTCCGGGCGGATGGGTTTGAGGCTGGTGATGTGGCCCCGCGGCCCGTAGGTCTCCGCCGCCATATCGAACACCTGGCGGGTCATATAGGCCGGGTTCAGCAGCGTCAGGCGGCGGCCGGACGGCGTTGAAATATCGCGCTCCGGGATATTCTTCAGGTAAGGGTTTGGGCGGGTTATCTCCGTTACCGGCGCGTAAACGCCGCCATGCATGGCCGCCCATTTGCGGTAGGAGACGTCCTTGTTATACGCTCCCCTCGCTTCCGACTTCGCCTGCTCGAATATCTGCCGCCTCGCCTGCCGGACGCCTATGGTCAGGAGCATTCCTAACAAGACGCTCCAGGCCAATGCGATAAAGCACGCGTAAGTCGTGAATTTAAATAAATACGACGCTTCGTCCGTTTTGGATGAATTGCTGTGCATACCGCCCACCGCCCCCTGCGCACATTCTATAATAAATTACAGCCCGCCTGCGCGCTAAGCGAGGCCGGGTATTCGGCCCTGAAGGTGGTGCCTTCCGGCCCGGTGGTAAAAGAAACCTTCCCCTTAAGATATTTTTCGGTCAGCAGCCTGATGCTGTAAGTGCCCAGGCCCCGCCCGACTCCCTTGGTCGAGAACGAGCGCTGAAAAACTTGCAGGCGGGAGTCCTCCGGCATATGGCCCGGATTATGCACGGTGAAAGCGGCGCCGGCCGGGGTTTTTTCGCAGGAGAGGGTTATTTTTGCGCCCGGAGATTCGGCTTCCAGGGCGTTTTTCAAAAGGTTTACGATAACGCGCGAAAGGAGAGTCCTGTCAGTATTTATCCGCGCGTCCTGGGAGGTCCCCGGCACTTCTATCACTTTATTTCTGCAAACCTCGTGAGCCTTGAAAAGGCAGGCGATCTCGCTGAGCAGTTCAGCCGCTCCCACATCGGAAACCCTGGGCTGCAGGTCTCCCCGCTCGGCCGAGGATAGGTCCCGCTGCGAAAGTATCTGGTCTACCATACGGTCGGAAGCTTTTGCCGCCGCCGGGAGATAAACGCCGATTTCCGCGGGCCCGGATTCTGACATAAGGTTCACAAGCCCCTGGACGCCGCCGGCCGTGTTGAGGACGTCATGGAAGAAAAGGCGCTCAAGTACGGCGCGGCGCTTTTCAGAGCTTATGTCTATGAGGGACATAAGTATAAAGTCTTCGCCGTTATAGATGAGCGGTTTGACGCTGATGCGGAGGTCCAGATCCTCGCCTGGCCTTTTTGACATTATACGGCATTCTGTTTCGGCCTCGTTCCCGTTGAGCGCCTGTTCGAGAGCCAGGGCCGCGCCGCAGCGGCGGCAGGATTCCGTGGTGCCGCAGCCGCACGGAGTTTCGGTGGAATGAGCGCAGCCCGCCAAAGCGCCCGGCCGCTGGCCTATCCAGTCTGTAACACCGTGCCCGGCCAGGAAGCCGGCGAAAGCCCTGTTAACAAAAACAGCCTGCCTCTGGCGGTTGAGTATCAGGCTGAAATTCAGCGTCCCGTCGAGCACGGAGGTCAGCACTGAGGCCACAGAGAAGAGTTCGCCTTGGCGCTCTACCTCGGCGGCGTCGGCCTTTTCCGCTGGCAGGAATTTTGTCGGCAGTTTTTCTTCAGACATGCTGCGTTACTTAATCTTGCCGGCCCGGCGCAGGGCCGCGGTTATCCTGGCGATGACTATCGGCCCCTTGAAAGGCTTTATAATGTAGTCGTCCGCGCCCAGTCTGAAAGCCATCTCCTGGCTCTTGTCGGAGTTCTCCGTGGTAAGCATTATGATCGGCAGGTCCAGGAGGCCCAGTGTCCCGCGTATCCCTTTAACCAGGTCCATGCCGTTCAGCCGCGGCATATTCACGTCCGTTACCAGCAGGTCCGGCGCGGCTCCGGAAGCTATAGCTGTAAGAGCTTCCTCCCCGTCCACGGCTTCACGCACCTGGTAGCCGGCGCCCTCAATAAATTTCTTCAGGAGCATGAGCATGATCGGGTCGTCGTCTGCGATCATTACCACCGGCCTTTTCCCGTCAGCCAGACTGGGCTGCATCCCGACGGCGTCGGCGGCAGGCTGCGGAGCGGGGGCGGCCGCGCGGACAGCCGGGGCCTGATCAGGGGTTCTTTTATCTATGTCCAGGTAGGACTCGACCTCGGCGAGGTCCGTCTGGCCGGTAGACAGATGCCAAAGGGCGTCCCGGGTCAGCGTACGCAGGCATTTCGACCGCATCGCGGCTGCCTTGACATCGTCGGAGACGGCGCCGGCGTTTATCAGTTCTTTGACCTTAGCGTCCGGCAGGAGCAGTTCCACGATGGAGGTGCGCCCGGCATAGCCGCTGCCTTCGCAGTTCTTGCAGCCGACGCCACGGAAATAAACCGTCTCGAAGCCGTGGTCAGCGAGAGCCGCCAGAACCGCCGGGTCCCGGTCGGCCTCCGCCACCGCCTCGGCGCAGAGCGGGCACAGCTTGCGCACCAGGCGCTGTGCGGTTATGGCCAGCAGGCCGGGAGAGATCTTAAAGCGGTCGACGCCCATATCCATCAGGCGCCCGACAGTGGAAATAGTATCGTTGGTATGCAGTGTGGATAGAACAAGGTGTCCCGTCATGGCGGCCTGGAAAGCTATGTCCGCGGTCTCGTGGTCGCGGATTTCGCCCACCATTATGATATCGGGGTCCTGGCGGAGCACCGAGCGCAGCACCCCGGCGAAGGTCAGGCCCTGCTTTTCGTTCACCTGCACCTGGTTTATGCCGGGCAGCTTATATTCTATAGGGTCTTCCACGGTCACCACGTTCGTCTTTTCCTGCTTGCACTTGTTCAGTATGGAATAGAGAGTCGTGGTCTTGCCGGAGCCCGTGGGCCCGGTCACCAGTATTATCCCCTGCGTATAAGTCATGCACTTGTCCAGGCCCGCCGCTACCTCCGGCGCGAAGCCCAGCTTTTCGAAAGGCACTTCGGCGGCGCGCTGGTCCAGGATACGCATGACCACCTTCTCGCCGTAGGCAGTGGGCAGCGTCGAGACGCGCAAACCAACTTCGGCCGTACCTATCCTTATCTTGGTGCGGCCGTCCTGGGGGCGCATATGGTTGGAGACGTCCAGGTCCGACATTATCTTTATGCGGGAGACTACCGGGCCCATGGCGAGATGGCGAGGCAGCTTCATGATGGTCTTGAGCTCACCGTCCACCCTTATGCGCACGTGGCTGGCGGTTTCCTCGTGCTCTATGTGTATGTCCGAGGAGCGCTTGCGGTAGGCCTGGGAAATTATGGAATTGACCAGCTTGATCACCGGGGAGGTTACCGCGCTGTCCAGCGATTCGTCGTTCTTATTCTCGCCGACCACCATTATCTCCTCCGGCACCTCCACCCGGCTCAGCAGGTCGAAGATGACCGTGTCCGCGCTGAAGAGCTGGTCCAGGCAGGAGTCTATCTCCCGGGGCAGGCTGAAAAGCGGCAGGAGGCGGCGGCCGGTAAGGGCTTCCACGTCGGACTGGGCGTTGAAGTCCGAGGGATTGGACGTGGCCACTTTTATCTCGCTTTCGCTCAGCGCAAAAGGCACGATCTCGTATTTGCGGCAGATCCTCTCCGGCACCATGGAGAAGGCGAACTTATCGACTTTCTCCGGAGCGAGCGGGAAATATTTAACCTTGAAAGCCAGCTCTACCGCCTTGACCAGCTGCCCGGCGGTCAGGACGCCCGCGTCTATAAGAGCGTGGGAAAGATGTTTCTTTTTTTCAGTCCTGGCTTGCTCTATGAACTGCGGGGACACGCCTGCAACTCCCTCAAAAGTCCGCAACAGCCATTCGTCACGAAAACGCCATGAATCTGCCATGCGTACATTTTATATTATTTATAACCGCTCAAAAGCAGCAGGGAATGGTGGAAGTGTTCTAATCCGAGGCCTGGCGGCGGGATTGCTTGATATCCGAGCGCAGCTTTTTTCCTTCCAGCCGGCGCTGTTTCGACCCGTAGGAAGGCTTTGTCGGGCGCCTGTGCTTGGGGGGGCGCGCGGCGCGGGCCAGCAGTTCTTTTATGCGCGCCCGGGCCGCCTGGCGGTTCTGTTCCTGGGTGCGGTATTCGCTGGCGACGATGAGGATATCGCCCTCGTCGGTGAGCTTGGAGCCGGCCAGGGCTTTCAGGCGCTCCTGCGCCGAATAATTCAGGCCCGAGAGGCGGGGGAAGAAGCGCAGCTGCACCGTGGTGGCCACTTTGTTGACGTTCTGGCCGCCGTGACCGCCGCTCCTCACGAATTTCTCCTCAAAGGAGCCGGGGGGGAGAGAAAAGTCCTTGTCGTCCATGCTTTATATTTATTCCCGGTCGCGCAAAGCGGCCAGTTCGGACAGCGCCGTGTCCAGACCGGCGGCCCTGAGCTCGGCGACCAGCTTTTTATCCTTCAGCACCGCCTCCGCGCCGGCTTTGAACCTGCGCTGGTTGCCGGACAGGAAATAGGTGTCCATAAACTCGCGCCTGTCCTGCGGATCGTTGAGGGGGTCTCGTTCTATGATAGCTCTGCCGCCGCCCCCGGCCTCCCTGAAATCCGCGAGGAGGCTTTCGGTCCCGGGACCGGTCCTTAGCAGCTCCTTAAGCACCGCGGAACCGCGCGAATAGGCCAGGTATTCCGTAAAAAAAGTTCTCACATGACCCAGGCCGTGACCAAGGTCTTCCAGCGCCATATCTTCCAGGAGAAGATACCCTCTGGCGTTGGCCTTGGCCAGTTTCGCCTTTGCCTCTTCACGCTTGCGGGTGATGCTGCCGTACCAGGGCGCGCCGTGGTCGACCGCATGCTGCAGTTCGTGCGCCACTATGCAGGTAGTGGCGAACAGGGGCCAGTCGGACTTGTAAAGAACAATGTGCGGGCGGTTGTTCTTGAAATTTTCATCCTTAATGAGAAAAGCGACGCGGTCTTCCTCGCGGCTGAGGCCTGCGCCGCGCGCCGTCTCTTTGTCCGCGCCCTTAAGCCGGTTATAATGGACAAGCTCCGGGAGGTCCGTCTCTCCCCTTTGGAAATGCCCGAGCAGGTCCCCGCCCTCGCCGGTAGAGGCCAGGAGCGCCATGATGTCGTCCGCGCCGAACGCGGCTGAAGCCAGGCTCCCGGCATTATAGTTTTCCGCCCGCGACGGGGCCGCCCCGCCGGCCGGCTCCGGGACGGAAGGCAGTCCGGCCCCGGAGACGTCAAGCTGGTCCAGCGCGGAGGGTTCGGCCACGGCGTCCCTCAGGTCGGCCGGAGGGAGGTCTGCGCGCCTATGCGCCGCCGCAACGGCTAACGCGGCCGTCAGTCCCATGGCCAGCCCCAATATCGTTCTTGCTTTCATAGATTCCTGGTAAAAATGGGAAAAACGTTTATTATCCATTGTGTTCAGTATAGTATACGTCCGGTTTTTTTGCGCGTCAAGGGTCCGTATTTAATCACTTAAAATGTTACCGAAGCGGGTATCGTTGAATCATCTAAGATGTTACCGAAGGGAC
>Ga0209211_10011582_pt1 | contig 11246 bp, 5 predicted proteins | sample RifGroA2_FD_183992 | JGI IMG/M metagenome (GOLD analysis project Ga0209211, IMG submission 183992) | Groundwater microbial communities from Rifle, Colorado, USA - Groundwater A2 (SPAdes) (version 2) | ecosystem: Environmental > Aquatic > Deep subsurface > Groundwater | place: Rifle, Colorado...
CAAATTTTAGAATTACTAAATATAACCGATAAACAGATGCAAAAAATTAAAATGTAGCAACACATCTTAAAAAATCTTTCTCCGAAAGAGCTTATTTTGCTCATAAGTTAAATGTAAAATCCGTTATTAAATCCAAACCCTTATTGATTTATCTCCAACATCCGATAGCGAGTGGAATGAAAAAAAACATCTTGCACATAAGAATTTGCAATCCAAATAAAAATATTTTTTTTTAATTTATACGATGAATTTTATTTATTTTGGCTAAAGCCAGATTTGTTATTTTTATATTCCACGACCTAAAGGTCGTGGCAATAAACGGATACGGGGGCAATAAATGGTCGTGGCAATCCGATAGTTATCGGATTTCTTAGAATTAACAACAATTTATTTGGAAAGATGGCTAATAATTAAAATCGAAAAAATTTGTGTGTAATGTTATATCGATGCTGTATCTGTAATAGTCCGATAATTCCGCTCGCTATCGGATTTTAGAAGTCCCGTTAATTTCATTTCCATGGTCTGTGAGCCACAAACCACGGTGGAAAACTCGAAACCCGAAAATCTTATCTTATCACAACCTTTTTATTAAACAAGTTGTTGTTGGATGAACCTATAATATAATAGACCCCCGGAGCAAGACGCGAGTATGGGTCAATTGCCTCAAATGTAAACCCGCTGACATCGGTTAAAATAACCTTTGAATAAAGTTGTTCACCGAGAGTATTAATCACAACGAGCAGAATTTCTTTGTCCTTAAAGCCATCCATATTAAGGAATACGCTCTCGCCTGAGGACGCAGGATTTGGATATACATTAATATTTCCATTAGTGTTTCCCAGACTGCCGTTACAGGTAACAATTATCTGCGAATATTCAAACCTGCCGTCATAATCGGTTTGTTTAAGCCTGTAATAAGCAATACCCCCCAACGGTTGAACATCAACTGCTGAATAATTAATAACCTGATTGCTGTTGCCCGCACCTTTTACAGTTAATATTGGTTGAAAATTAATACCGTCGCCGCTTCTTTCAACTGTGAAATAATCATTATTTTTTTCGCTGGCGGTTGACCATAGCAAATTTACAGAATTATTATTACAAATAGCTTCAAAGGAAAGTAATTCGATGGGTAAGGGGCTTATCTTCCCAACTAATATATAAGGTGAAAAATATGTAAATGCAGATGAGCCGGTAACGGTATGTGGACCAGCAGCATTTGAGCCGGCAGTACCTGTTGCAACAACAGTACCAGAACCTCCATTATTACCATTATCCCAAACAGTCCCGTTCCAGTGCTGAATTCCAATTTCGTTAGTTGGAGTAGCCATTGTATTTTCGGAACCTGTATAAGTAAATGATAAAGTAACAGCAGGTGTTGGAGAAGCAATTGATGAACTAATGTCCCACCATCTGTCAATAACCATATTTAAGTCATCTGAACTAGCACCAGAAGCCAGCATATTGGCAACTCCGGTTGTAAGAGGGGTATTTAAAGGTACTGAAACTCTTGTGGAAATAGAAACATTACCCACATTACCCGAATTATTAAAAGTAACAGGGGTATAAACGCCTGTTGCTGTACCAAACGGGAAAATATGAGCACCGGTAGTTGCACCTATATTCCATTGTAAAATACTTGGATTAACTGCTGCATTGGTTTCGCTTACTATATAACTGGCAGAGCTTCCACCTGAAATGGCGGTTATAGAAGAATTTAGGATGGTAAGAGTATTGGAATTTAATATCAGTTGACCATCTGTTAATATCAAAGACTCTGAAATATTAGTATTTTGAGCTAAAGTAACACCAGTTGCAGATGAATTATTTATTCCTAAAACATAAAAATCACCAGAACCAGTTTTTGTATATGTCTGGGCTATACTTCCTTTAAAAGTAATTTTTCCCAGATTGTTTGTTGTAAGAGTACCTGAGTGGGTAAAATTACCGCATATTTCCAATTCAGCTTTACTATCGGAAAAGGATAATATAGAAACATTTTGTAAATCCAAGTCTTTACATGCTGCGGCGCCGGCTGCATTATATCCGATATCAGGGTCAATAGCAAGGTCCGGAATACTCACATTGCTTGCACAAGTAGGTAAACAACTGCTTGTCCAATTTGATGTGTTAAACCAGTTATTAGCGCCACCAAATGCACCAAGCCAGGTGATTGTAGCCGGAGGAGCATTGTAAATTGCCACAGGTGCAACACAAGTGCTTGCAGCACATCCGGGTGGTACGGCTGATACATAAAATGTAGTTGTTACTGTTATATAAGTAGTATAAGATGGACTAACACCCGACTGTAATAACGTGCCACCACATGAACCGCTATACCAGTTGTAAGTATAACCTGCCCCAGGGCCTGTTACGCTCAATGTTACATCTCCTGCCCCGCAGGTTGAACCATTGGGGACAATCGGTGGTGTATCGGTGCCGGTAACCGTAAATTGCAAACGGCTTGGGCTTACGCAGCCATAACTTGTTACAGCCTGCACATAATAACTGTTTGCTCCGGCTAATACAGGATTAACTGTATAGCTGGAACCTGTGCCAAGCAAAGCAGGGCCGGTGGCGGCATTATACCACTCGTAACTATACCCTGCTGTAATATTAACAGTTAGTATCTGGCTTCCTCCAATACATAATGAAGGAGTAGTAGAACCACCAGTAGTCGGTACTGCAGGTGTAGGATGAACGAGAACATCTTTTGTAACCATAGTCAGGGGACCACAACATTCTGAAGCAACGACCAACTGAACAGTAAAGGTCTGGTCACTTCCTGTATTATTTGTAAAAGTAATATCTGTACTGCTTGCAGTGGGAGTGGCAATCACCGCAGAACCTCCTGTGGTTGTGTATGACCATCCGGCAGGTGCAGGGGAATAAGTAAAGCCCGGCGTTCCTGCTACACTGCTTGCATAGTTTGATGTAGATGGACAAATACCGCTGACACCGAGAACTGACCCGGCTGAAGGTGCTGCCATCATCATATTATTAAAACCGGTGTAGGTATAAACAGCTTTAGTTCCGGTAACAGTAACTCCATCCAAATCACAATTATTTCCAAAGGCCGAGGTAAATAAAAATGCAATATACAATGTTGCCTGATTTTCAGCACCTGCAGGTAAAACGGTGTTTTTAGTGTACCAACCTGCAGCACTACCTGTATATCTCGGGTAAGATGTGGAATTATTCCATGTTGTTCCATCGGTTGACCACTGCACAGTAACATTATCTGCATTAGTATATGTAACATCCTCATGCCAGCAGAAATTCACTGTAATGCCCATATATCCGACAGTAGAAAAATTTGAAGTTGTTTGATACAGACGCTCCTGATTACCGGCTGCACAGGTATAGGAATTAAAGTGTACCCAATCAGGTGTTACGCAGGAGCTACCGGCAGCTATTGCTGGATTTGTGGTTGGGCCTGCAACATAAGTTATAATAGGGGTGCCTACAGTAATAACTGTTGCCCATCCGGCAGGAATTGAAGTTGAATTAAACCCCTGAGTTAAAAGTGTAGCAGTACCGCTTCCGTTTGGCGCTAATACAACTGTTTTTCTTCCTGTAGTTGTATAGGAAACTGTTTTAGGAGACCCTGTTCCTGTTAACGGAGAATCTGAACTTGTCCAATCAGGAGTGGCACCGCCATTAGTCATATTCATATTCACACCTGTACAGTTCGTATAATTATTAGTGGCATCACCTGAATAAATTACAGGATATCCACTTATGCCAACATTGCTATAACTATCATCCGTTGGAGTACAAACATTGCATGCAAACGGAACGACACAACCGCCGGTAGTTGCCGTTGCATAAAGCTCGCAATCGGTAACAGTTGCCGAACCATCGGCAGCATAGATTGCATACGAGACAGTACCCGGAGGAGCACCGCTGCAGTATTCATCGGCGCCAATATCGGGAGTGGTTGCATGGCGTCCTTCAGCGTCATAATCGGTAGTTACGCCTATAGGAGTGGCAACATTATTACAAGGGCTGACGGCCTGTAAATGCAAATCCACTGTAGCCGCAGTACCTCCCGGAAGAGCAAGAAGGGGATCTACATTAATAGAATTTGCATCAGCCGGCACTCCTGTTTGCCATGCGGCATAATTACGGACTGTGTTTGTGGGATAATTATATGTGCCAAGGTTAGCAGCAACAGAACTAAACAAGTCATTGTAATTGCTGGTAAAAGTTGTTACTGCGTTTATAGCAATGGCAAAATTAGCAGTGCCTCCGGTTCTGGCATTCCAAAAGATATTATCCCTGACACTATTTACTGCAGTAGCTTCTCTCAAAAAGGCATAAGTTGTACTGGCAGCGCCCGCAGCTCCGCCAATATAAACAGTATTGTAATATATATTAATTGCGGTGGCGGGAAGTAAATCAATGCCTACAAAAGTGGCAGCCGTACCTATGGAAGCGCCGGCGGCATTAATGCCCAACCGAATCATATTATTTTGGATTGTTCCAACACCGGCAAATAAACCTATTCCTTCGGGATATGAACCGGCTTGGGTAGTAGATAAACTGTGAATAAAATTATTGCTGATGACGTTGGCTCCAGCAGCAGGAAAATACGCTAAAATACCATAGACAGCGACTATAGCGGCACCGGTGCAGGATAAGGAATGAATGGTGTTTTGGTTAATTGTTTGCACCCCTGCGGTGGCTTTATTAAGGATACCGATGACAGCACTGTAGTCGTTTAAACTTGTGTTTGCCGCAGCGGTGGTAAAATCGGAAACGAGGTTGTTGCTCACGGTGGTGGTGTTATAAGCCACCTCAATGCCGTGAATCCATGAATTTAGATTGGTATTAGGATTGGTAAAATTACTTATGATATTATTTGAGATTGTAACTGTTCCGGTTCCTGCTGATTGGTTAATAATACCAGAAGCTCTTGTTCTTACATTAACAGCATTTTGCATGCTGTTGGCAACTCCATCGCCTATTTTATTGTTTGTCATTACGATAGTGGATGCGGTTCCTGCATATCCGTATCGTATGCCGTCCAGGTACATTACCCCCGTGGGAGCGGCAGCCGTGGTTAAGGTAATTCCACCGATGATGTTGCTGTTGCTTGCCGACCCGACATTCACTACATCGGCAGCAGCATCATTATATAAATTAATTCCGCCAACAAAAGTGGCATTTGCCGTAGCGGCATAAGTAACTGTTATCGCCCCTGTGGCAGTATTAGAACCTATTATATTATCATCTGTGGTTCCGATATTAACGCTTCCCCCGTCCACTTCAATACCTGTAAAGACCCCGCTACTGGCTGCCGGTGTGGTAGTAATTGCAATATTCTTAATCGTATTCCCCTGTATATCGGTTACACCGGCATTACCTACATACACCAATATACCTGTCAAAGTATTTGGAAATGCCCCTGTCATAGTCCAGGTACCCGCGCAGTTGGCGGCATTGCCGCCTATGAAGTTGTTGTTTATTGTAAATCCGTTTCCGCTGGTATTAGCAATATATATTCCATACATACTATAATCTCTCGCGGCAGTTTGAAAGATTGAATTTCCCTGTATTGTCCATGAAGTGTTTCCAGCATCCAAATAAATTCCCCACATATTGGCAAAGGTAGTGCTATAAAAATCACGGACAGAGCAGTTCTGAATAATATCCCCGCTATTGTCGTTAGGCGCATCACTTCCGAGGGAATATATGACTGTCTGACAAACTCCCATCGCGTTAACATCACAATTATCAATAGTGTTGTTATCATTGCCTCCGGCTGCTGCAGTACTGAACAGAATAACGGCTCCACCAGCAGCGGTATTCTGCCCCTGTACATTACAATACTTAACGGTATTATTACAGGCATCGTTAATAAACCGGATGGTTGTACCGGAAGTATTTGTATTGGAAATTGTCAACGATTTTGTCGAGCCGGCGCCATCTTGTCTTCCATCAAATATTATATAATCTGCACCATTAAAATCAATAAGTGTTGTTGCATTACTACCACTAATAGTCGCAGTAATTCCTGTATTAGGTTCAAAAGTAATGGTATTGGTAGCTGATGCACCGGATATAGAACCTATTGTGAGCGGAAAACTTTCTGAAGCCGAGTATGAAGCGTCTAAAAGTTTGAAAATAACAGGTCCTGATACACCACAATGGAGTGCACAGATAGCTTGTGTTAGGGTGGTAAAATTCCCTCCGCCTCCAATTGTATAAGTTCCATTCAAGGGAGTACAAGTGTAAGTTAATACAACCTGGCCTGCAGCGCCGGCGCCTCCGCCGGCTATTTCACCGCCGCCGCCGCCGCCGCCGGGAGCGCCGCCATTGCCACCGTACATTCCATTATCACCACCGCCGCCACCACCACCACCTAATGCACTTGCGCCGCCATTGCCGCCATTAGTTGTATTGCCGCCAATGCCGCCTGTTCCGCCTAATCCATTATCACCCGCGCCACCATTACCACCAACAGTAGTAGTTGCAGCAACCCCGACAACACCTGCTCCGTCTTTTCCAGCAGCACCCCCACCGCCCCCTCCTGCATCGCCTGTACCATTCCCTGCCCCACCATTGCCTCCGGCAAATCTTACAGTACCAGTTGAATTGGCAACAGTCCCGCCGGTACCAGCAGTTGCAGTACCAGTACCGACTCCACAATCTGCCACCACAGTTGTAGTAGCAAATGTTGATTTAGTTGCAATAGGAGCTACAGCATCAGCAGCCCCACCTATTCCAACGACAATTGTATAAGTATTGCCAGCAATAACCGCAACAGCATCTGTTCTTGCGTAAGCGCCGCCACCACCACCTCCACCACCGCTACCACCAATAACTCCACCGCCACCGCCGGCGCCCCAACATTCAACCTTAACTGTTGTTACACCTGCAGGGCATGTCCATGTATATGTACCGGGAGTTGAATATGTCATAGTTGTTTGCGCATTAGAAACCTCCGTTACAAATACAAAAAAAGTCATAAATAAAAGCAGGAGTTTTTTAAGCTTTATTTCAAATTGCTTTTTCATATTGTCCCTATATTTATGTTCACTTTTCATTTTTTCTTTTCATTTTTTACCCTTCGGCTTCGTTCAGGGCATGCTTTCCTGTGCTTTGTTTCGGGTTCGCAAACCATATTCTGCACACCCGATGTTTTATCCATAAGTTTGTTAATCATTATTATTATTTTACGGGCATTTTCGAAACCTTCTTTAACAAGCCCTACACCGGTATGCCCTCTATAATAAGCATCAACATGCATATTTTCGTAAACAATGCTAACTGCTGCTGAAAGTTTTCCATTCAAAGGAATATTTTTGTGAATAAGATTCCAATAACCGTCAATTGATTTTGGCAATTTTCCTTTATCTATCCCTACAGAAATAAGATATATATCCAATGCTTTAAGAGCCGAAAGATAAGCCATACCTGCCGCTTCTCTCACATATTTCGAATCAGTGTACCGTCCGTATTCTATTGGGCTTTTGCTCAATGTGTCTTTTGCATTAGCAAGATATCTGTATGCTTCGCTGATACTGTATTCGTTGTCTATATGTTTTATTCTATTCATTTTTTTAAATTTTCAATGAGCAATTTTTAATATTCATACACTAATTCGAAGTTCTAATCACTGGCTCTGCAGTTCCATTCACTAACCCGTCAGACCGCTTGGAGCGGTCAGACGGGTTCAGATAAATGAGAGCAAATACTATGTAAATTATTTTTTTCATTGTGTTCATATTTTTATATTTTCTTTTCATTTTTCAATTTAACCCTTTGGCTTTGCCCGGTGCATGCTTTCCTGTACTTTGTTTCGGGTTCGCAAACTACACTATCGTGGTTGTCTGTTTTCTGCATCAGATTATTAAGCATCTCAATTATTTTTTTCACATTTTGCAAACCTGATTTTATTACATTTACATCTGTAAATCCCCGATAATATGCACCTAAATGCAGGTCTTCATAAATAATCCTCATTGCCGAAGATAATTTGCCATTTAAAGGAATACGCTGTTTTACTGCGAGCCAATATCCTTCAATTGATTTGGGCAATTGTCCTTCGGATAATCCTTTTTTTAACAGGTAAGTGTCAATTGCCCTTAAAGCAGCTAAATAGGCAATCCCTGCAGCTTCGCTAACATATTTTCTATCGGTATAGCGACCATACTCCATCGGGCTTTTGCTCAATGTGTCTTTTGCATTAGCAAGATATCTGTATGCTTCGCTGATACTGTATTCGTTGTCTATATGTTTTACTTTTCTCATTTTACTTTTCATTTTTAATTACGGATTCGCTCCTTTTCCTGCATCAATATAACATCTTACTATATTATAGCTTGTGCATCCGGTTCCCATTTTTATTCCATAATTAGATAAACCTGTACCGGCGGTATGAGCAGCCACATTCGGCGAGCCGGGCAGTTCAATTCTCAAATCCTGAAAACGAAAACTGGTTGCTGAAGCTGCAACTTTAAATGCCGAACAACTTGTTCCATCATCGCTGTCTGCCGTATTGCTTCTGCGAATTGTAGTGGAATTTGCACCTCCGCTCATATCGCTTGTTTTTATAGTAAAGTTTGAGGTAAATCCTCCCTCAATTGTAACATAACTATTCACATCTACTTTGTCGGAAAGATTGTATGTACCTAACTGCATTTTAATAATAGCATTATTACAATTGGACAGACCAATTGCGGTAATTAATCCCCCCGCAGTTGCTTTTGTTAAACAGTCGCCTGCACCTGAAACAGAATTCACATAATATACGTTACAGTTACTGCCTCCGCCGGCAGAAGCAAGACTTACAGTAGAAGTTGGTATATTATCTCCCGTACAACCTACTGATGTTGTAGCAGTAACTGTATAAGTGCCTGGTCCAACATTAATTGCCTGGGTTGTGGCAGAATTGCTCCACAGGTAAGTACTTGTAGCACTTTGGTCCGAACCATTAACCATTACATGAGCAGTAAGGGTAGTGGTCCCGCTGCAAATCTGGGGATTTATGGGGTCAATCGAAACAATGATGCTACTATATACCGTTATTGCCTGGGATGCTGTTTTGGTACAACCGCCATAAGTTACGGAAAGCGTAAACGTTGTAGTAGTACTTACATTTACTCCATTAAATGCTCCATTGCCGCCGGCATCTGAATTGGAGAACAGATTTCCGGGATTCAGATTATAAATATTCGCCTGGTTTTTGGGAGCGCCGGTTGCAGTAAAATTAATGGTTCCAGGGTCGCATAGCATGGTCACATTAGGAGTAAGAGTAATACTTGCGAGATAATTGAAATTGATTGTACTACCGGCTAAAATAATATTATCGCATTTATCTGCAAGTACAGGATTTGCGTTTATTGTTATTTGATAAACACCAGAAGTTAAAGTACCGTTGTGGGTAATCTGAATTTGGGTGGCATATCCGCCCGAACCACTACAATTATAACCTAGGATTTGTGTTATAGCGCCTGTAAAATTCTGCCCGGTGGTGGTATTGGTCAAAATAAAATCATTCTGACTCACTGTAAGGCATTTTATTTCTTCGTTCATTGTAATCATTATTGTATTATCGGTACATGATGCTGCGGCAGATACCATAAATGGTTTTGTAACATCAACAACAGAAGAAGTACCGAAATCGAGCGTATAACCGCTAGCATCGCCGGTCCAGTTATCAACTATAAGAACATAAGTAGTACCTGCCGTAACGGGGATTCCGGGCATAGTAGCCGATCCGTTCCATGGCTCACTTCTAGGTATGGCAGCATTAACGGGTAATGTTGTTCCTGTATTTCCAAAGTTATCGGAATAATTACATAATACAGGAGTGGATGTTGGTATAGCACTGCATCCACCAATGGCTGTAAGGTTATATAATGCCCAGTCATAATCTTTAGCAGTATTTAACATAAATGAGAAATCTCCGTTAGCCTGTGCAGTAAAAATATACCATACAGAATTATTTTCTCCGCCATATAAGCAAGTGGTACCATCAGGTATTTCATCAGTATCCCAAAAGTCGGAATAAGAAAGATTTTGGGTATAAATCTGGTTACATACCGGCAAAGCTCCATAGCAGTCCTGTTCGGGTCCAACAGCAAGTGGTGGAGCAAGACTTTGTGTACCGCATATATCAAAGCTTGTTAATACATTTCCTACACCCGGTTGTGTTGAAACCATAAGGAAATAAGTACCTGCTGTCATATTATAAAACTCAAATGTAAGTGGTCCGGAACCAGAAGCAGTTTCACATTGTGTAGAGATTCCACTGGGATTGGCACATGTTCCCTCCATCAGAAATATTTCCACTTCTCTGCCGGGAGGTGCCATATTTTGAAATACGATTTTTATGTAATCATTTGGTGCTGTTATAGTAAAACTGTACCAAACTGATGGATGTCCTGATTGTATGCAACCTCCGTAATAGTCGGAGGTAGCATCAACATTGGTCTGAGCAGTAAGGCAGGTTCCATTTGTTGGCAAAGCCGATGCACTGCAAACATCATCATTGGCGGGTTGTGCAAAAGTAAGCCCACAAAAGAGCAACATACAAGCAGTAATAAAACTGCATAAAGTATGTTTCAGATATAGATAATTTTTTTCTTTCATTTTTTTTTGATGACATTTAATTTACTTTTTACCTGGTTTACTACTTTCAATTAAATTTACCTTTTCAATTTCTGTATTATTTAAAAGTATTTCTTTGCTTTCAATTTTTAATAGCTTAACGTTAGGTTGTAATTCTTTAATTACAGCAGAATTAATTTCATTTGTATTAATTATTGCAGCATTTTTTTCATCAGCAGGCACCCCGCTTTTATTTATTTCCGCCTGTTTGCTCCGTTCTTTATTGATTCTATCAACTCTTTGCTCCTTTGTCATTACGGGCATATAGATATCTTTTTTAGCAGGTGATACTTTATTGTTATTTGGAAAAGCTGTTGCTTCATTCTTTTTTGCTAGTTCCTTTTTCTGCTCTTGAGTGCTGCTTTGCCCAAAACACCCACCTAAAATAAACAAAGTCAATACTGTTATTAAAAATGTTTTCATCGTTTTAAATTTTTATACAAATATATATTATTAAATATCAAAAGTCAAGTATTTTTACCTATATTTTTTTAATTAAGTAAGATTTTCAAAATAACTTCCCCCAAAAGCACTTTATTAATTGAGGCATAATGAGGCAATTTTATTAACATCACAATATTAATAAAAAAAGGAATACAGTAGAAAATATATATCAACAAGTATTT
>Ga0209211_10011583_pt1 | contig 11245 bp, 10 predicted proteins | sample RifGroA2_FD_183992 | JGI IMG/M metagenome (GOLD analysis project Ga0209211, IMG submission 183992) | Groundwater microbial communities from Rifle, Colorado, USA - Groundwater A2 (SPAdes) (version 2) | ecosystem: Environmental > Aquatic > Deep subsurface > Groundwater | place: Rifle, Colorado...
TTATTTCTTAACGAACAAAGTGAGTTTAGAAATAATTAGATGTCCTTATTGTGAGCAAAGCGAACAACAAGGTTATCAATTATTTCTTAACGAACAAAGTGAGTTTAGAAATAATTAGATGTCCTTATTGTGAGCAAAGCGAACAACAAGGTTATCAATTATTTCTTAACGAACAAAGTGAGTTTAGAAATAATTAGATGTCCTTACTCCTCTAATTCAAGTGGTTTTAAATAATTTGCGTTATCAAAAACATTAGTTTCAGCTATTATTTCTATGTTTTGCAGAGAAAAAGCAGGTATTCTATGAAACAAAGTTATTTTATAAGCGCGATTTTGATTAACAAGCAATGTATTTATGGGCTGTTTAGCGACAGCTATTGGTAAATTGCGAATATCGTCTCTAATAACAGCTAAAATATTTACCTGATCAAAATCAAATTTATCGCGATTTGAAATTATGCCCTGCAATTTAGCAAAACCAGGTTCTTCTTGAGTAAGTATTTTATATGTTTTACTTAAAATTATTATTTGCGGACGCGTATAACTATCTGGCGCTTTTTGCCATATTGGAGGAGTTATAAATGAGAGGCGCGTTTCTTTTACTTCTCTATTTACTGCTATTGCTTCCTCAATTATAAACTTTTTGCTGTTTGGAAGGATAAATGTGAAACCTTCTTTACTTGTTATTATATTATTATCACGGTCTATAATATCAAAACGATAATTTAAAGCGGAAATTCCGTGACTAAGATTTTTATTTTGTATTTCCGCAAAAAGATCAACAAAGCCTTCTTTAGTTGGCAAAGATCGCGTGTCAAAAATTATTAAATCCACTATATCAATGCAAGCGCGACAAGAACCACCGCAGTCAATACCTGTTTCATTTTGATTTTTTATGTTGTCAGAGCAAGTGGCAGGAATTTTATTAGCGAATATTAAATAACTCGCTCCTCCTATTATAAGGGCAAAAACTAAAAATATGGCAACGCGCCTAAATGTTCTTTTTAAAGAATCAAACATTATAAATTATATTCTTGCTAAGCAAAGTATTAAGCAAAACAAGCGTATATTACAAATTACAAATTACAAATTACAAATTACAAATTAATTATACCATTTTTGATTTTTTAAGCAAATAAAAATTATCGAGGTTGAACCTCGATAATTTAACCTCGATAATTTAAATTTCTTATTGCGAGACGATGCTTGTTTTGTTTTAGTTTTGTTGATACAATAAGCTATAAAAATATTGAAATAATTTTATGAAAACATATTTAGCCATAATCAAAGCCAATTGGCAGAGGATGTTAACTTACCGTTTTACTATTTTAGCTTACAGAATTGGAGAGATTATTGAAATTATTATCTTGATTTTAATGTGGTCCGCGATTTACAGCAATCAGGATATGATTAAAGGTTTTTCATTAAAAGAAATGCTTACTTATGTTTTGTTCGGAAGTCTGGTTCATATTTTAATAAAAAATTTTGTTTATGACAGAGTTTCAGAAGAAATAAAAAATGGGAAATTATCGCTTTTTTTAATAAAACCAATAAGTTATTTAGGCTATACATTTGCTCTTTCAGTAGGGCAATTTTTCTTTATAACTATATTATCGGTTATTACTCACTTGGTTGTTATTTTGTTTTTTATTGATAAATTTATTTTAAATTTTGAAACGCTTTATTTGGCTGTAATTTTAATTATGGTTATTTTGGCGTTTATAATTGAATTTTTAATCGCTTATTTAGTTGGTCTAATAGCTTTTTGGACAGATGAAACAACTGGCATTTACGCTACAATATCTCGTTTGAAAAAGTTTTTTTCTGGAGGATATTTTCCGATAAGCTTACTGCCTTCAATATTTGTTAGTGTAAGCCTTTATTTTCCTTTTGCTTATTCTTTTTTTGTTCCATCACAACTTTATTTGAAAAAAATTAGCATTGAGGATGGGTTTAAAGGACTTATTACGCAGATTGTATGGGTTGTTTTATTATATTTAATTATTAAGATTGTTTGGAAAAAAGGAATTAAAAAATATGAGGGAGTGGGTATATAAAGTACAAAATTTAAAAGAAAAAACATTTATGGAAAAAGATGTTATTATTGTAAAAAATTTGAGCAAAAATTACGAGTATTATAAAAAAGAAGCAGGGCTTTTGGGTTCTATAGGTAATTTTTTTATACGGGAAAAAAAAATTACGCAAGCAATTGATAATATAAGTTTTTCTATTACCAAAGGCGAAATTGTTGGATTTTTAGGACCTAATGGCGCTGGCAAAACAACCACTTTAAAAATATTATCAGGCATTGTTACTCAATCAAGTGGAGAATGCATTGTTTTAGGTTATATACCGCAAAATCTGGAATATAAATATCAACGTAAATTCGCGCTTGTAATGGGACAAAAAGATCAACTTTGGAAAGATTTGCCAGCAATGGATAGTTTTATTTTAACTAAGGAAATTTATGGAATAAGCAATGAGGATTTTAAGAAAAATTCTCGCGAATTAATAGAACTTTTGGGTATTTCAGATATAGTGAATGTTCAAGTGCGAAAACTTTCTTTAGGACAAAGAATGAAGTGCGAACTTGTGGCAGCGCTTTTGCATAATCCAAGCGTGCTGTTTTTAGACGAACCTACAATTGGACTTGATGTTGTTGCTCAAAAAAATATCAGAGACTTTTTAAAACAATATAATAAGAAAAATAAAACCACTATTATGCTTACTTCACATTATATGGAGGATATTAAACAACTATGTGATAGAGTTATTATTATTGACAAAGGACATATTATTTATGACGGTAAACTTGATTCTCTGATTAAAAAATACACTCCTCATAAAATTTTAACTGTTACTTTTAATGGAAACGGCGTAAGCAAAGAACAAATTAAAAAATATGGATTTGTTAAAAAATATAATCCTTACGCTATTTTACTTGAAGTAGAAAGAGAAAAAGTAAAAAATATCGCAATGGATATTTTATCTTCAAATTTACCAGTTGACGATATTATCATTGATGAAGTAGAAATAGATGATATTGCGCGCCAAATTTTTATGGAAGAAGGGGGAAACTAAGCTTTTGGCGCTAAGCACGTTTTTTGTATTAAATTTAAGCGCACTATTCCCGGCATTGACCTACTCTACCGCGACAACGTGGTCGAAGTACCATTGGCGCTGGAGGGCTTAACTTCTGTGTTCGGAATGGGAACAGGTGTTTCCCCTCCGCTAATAACACCGGGAATAGTGAACTTAAAATAAGTATTCTGTATTTTTCCGGAAAATGAAGTTAAAAATAACGACTTATTAGTACTCCTCAGCTTAACGCGTTACCGCGCTTATACTTAGAGCCTATCAACCTGGTAGTCTCCCAGGAGTCTGTACCTAATCTTGAGGTGGGCTTCGTGCTTAGATGCTTTCAGCACTTATCCTTTATCAACTTAGCTACCCAGCAATGCTCTTGGCAGAACAACTGGTACACCAGAGGTTAACTCTTTACGGTCCTCTCGTACTAGTAAAGAATCCTCTCAGATACTTAAACGCTTGCGGTAGATAGGGACCAACCTGTCTTGCGACGGTCTGAACCCAGCTCACGTAAGATTTTAATCGGCGAACAGCCGAACCCTTGGGAGCTTGTGCACCCCCAGGATATCTTGAGCCGACATCGAGGTGCCGAACTGCGCCGTCGCTATGGACGCTCGGGCGCAACTAGCCTGTTATCCCCAGAGTAGCTTTTATCTGATGATCTCTGCCGACATCTATATTCGGCATCGGTTCACTAAGATCTGCTTTCGCAACTGCTCGACTTATCTGTCTCGCAGTAAAGCCAGCTTATGCCTTTACACAATGAGCGCGATTTCCATCCGCGCTTAGCTGACCTTAAAATACTCCTCCGTTACCTTTTTAGAGGAGAACGCCCCATTCAAACTGCCTACCAGATACTTTCTCCCAATAAAGGGATTAGAATTTACCATTAAGAAAGCGAGTATCTCACTGTCGGCTCCACTATACCCAAAAGCACAGTTTCAAAGCCTCCTCGCTATGCTGAGCAACTAAACAATAAATTCAATATCAAGCTACAGTAAAGCTTCTGGGGTCTTTCCGTCTATCCGCAAGTAACCAGCATCTTCACTGGTACTGCATTTTCACCGGGCAATTCGTTGAGACAGTATCCCGGTCGTTACGCCATTCGTGCGGGACTACAATTACTAGCCAAGGAATTTCGCTACCTTAGAACAGTTATAGTTACTGCTGACGTTTACTAGGGCTTATACTGACAGCCACCCCACCGAAGTGAAATGACCATCTGCATTTAACCTTCTAGCACTGGTCAGGCGTCACCCCCTATACATCCTCTTACGAGTTCGCAGGGAGCTGTGTTTTTGATAAACAGTCGCCAGAATTCTGTAGCTGCGGACCACTAATACCGAAATATTAGCAGTCGATCTTTATCGCGAACTTACAGATGATGTTTTGCCGAGTTCCTTAACGAATTCTCACCCGTTCACCTTCCCACTCTCACGGGTGCCTACTTGTGTCAGTTTTAGTACGGTTTTTTTGTTGTTAACTCTAGAGGCTTTTCTGGGAAGTCTGCTCAATACGCTTCATCTTGTTAAAACAAGATTTCGTCATTATACTTGAAACTGCCTATTAAAAGGCTTGAATGGGGATTTGCCGCCATTCCAATCTCATATAACAAACATCAATCCAATAAGACGCCGTATTTACTAAACTTCGTTACCCCGTTTAAGCTGCTTGCGCAACTATATTTTGAAACAACAAAAAAGGGCAGGAATATTAACCTGCTGTCCATCCCACTTACCAGTTTTGGCAAGCAGTTAGGACCGCCTAACCCTTGGTTGATATTCATTGCCAAGGAAACCTTAGGCTTTCGGTGGCAAGGTATCTCACCTTGCTTGTGGTTACTTGTGCCAACATTCTCTCTTCCCTCCGCTCCACTTCACCTTACGATGAAGCTTCATTGCAAAGGAAATGCTCCTCTACCAAGTCAGCGCAAAAAGCGCTGACGTCCGCGATTTCGGTAATATACTTTAGCCCCGTTACATCTTCGGCGCAATATTTCTAGTCTGGTGAGCTATTACGCATTCTTTAAAGGATGGCTGCTTCTAAGCCAACCTCCCAGGTGTATAAAAAATATCACTTCCTTTTCCACTTAGTATATATTTAGGGACCTTAATCTGCGATCTGGGCTGTTTCCCTTTTGAAAATGGAGCTTAGCCCCCACTTTCTAACTGCTGTATAAAACAAACGGAATTCGGAGTTTGATAGGAATAGGTAGGACGAATCCACCCTATCTCAGTCAGTGCTCTACCTCCGCTTGAATAAGTACAACGCTAGCCCTAAAGCTATTTCGAGGAGAACCAGCTATTACCAGGTTCGATTGGCTTTTTACCGCTATCCACAACTCATCCGATGGAATTGCACGACCAACCGGTTCGGGCCTCCACTCCGACTTCTCGGAGTTTCACCCTGGTCATGGATAGATCACCTGGCTTCGGGTCGTATACTTTTTATTATTATTTTTGCTCTTTAAAACTAGGTTTCCCTATGCCTGCCCCCGATATACGGGGTTAAGCAACAAAAAGCATACACTCGTTGGCTCGTTCTGCAAAAAGCACGCGGTCACCAATGCAAAGCATTAGCTCCCACTCATTGTAAGCATATGGTTTCAGGTACTATTTCACCGCCCTCACAGGGCTACTTTTCACCTTTCCCTCACGGTACTAGTTCGCTATCGATGATAAAATGTATTTAGCCTTAGGAGATAGTACTCCCGCATTCACCACGGTTTGAAGCCGAGGCTACTTTGGAATATACTCAAGCTAAAATTTCTTTTCGTTTACAGGGCTATCACCTTCTTTGGCTACCCTTTCCAGGGTTATTCAACTAAAAAACTTTATACTCTTTGTTGTATATCCGAACCTCCCCTGCCACTTTTACTCAATAAAATTATTTATCGTTAAATTGCTTTTATAACTTAAATTAAGCAAAATAACTTTTTTTAATTGGTCAAAAGTGGCAGGGGATTTAGGCTATTCCCTTTTCGCTCGCCGCTACTAAGGGAATCACTATTGTTTTCTATTCCTCTAGGTACTGAAATGTTTTACTTCCCTAGGTAAGCTCGAGGTATCCCCGGGTCAAAGGTTGCTAAACACCTTACCGAGGCTTATCGCAGTCACGCCGCGCCTGTCATTGCTCATTTTATCTCAGGGCATCCGCCATATGCTTTTTAAAATTTAAAACGACACTTTCCGAAAAAAATACAAAATACTTTTGTCAACCGCACCTCGCTATGCTCGTGAGGAATTTTAATTTTAAATTTCAAATTCGTTCCAAGTAGAGCGAGGTACGGCTGACTATTCAATTGTCAAAGTACAACTTTTTAACAAAAAAATTACTACCAAGTGTAGTAATTCAATTTTAGCAATAAAAAATTCAAGTCTTAAATTTAAGGCCAAAATTGAATTACTAATTTTTTCATATTGTTATCAATATATCAGATTGAAAGTTAAGTGTCAAGATTTTACAATATCAACGAAATACAGAAACTAAGTTTTATGATCGTTCAAATCATTTAAGATATATAAAATACAAATCTACTTTGCCAACATTTTATCTACCTTATCAACTATTTCTTTTAAGAAAAAATGGGCTTTAACCATATAATCTTCTGCGCCTAATTCTTTTGCTCTTTTTATTTCCTCGTCTTGTCCAAGATTGCTTAAAACTATTACTGGAATATCCTTAGTTTTATCATTTTCCTTTATTATTTTTAAAAACTCAAATCCATCCATTCCAGGTAAAATTATATCAAGCAAAATCAAATTTACTTTTTCAGTTTTAATAAATTCCAAAGCATCAATAGCATTTTTAAGAAGCGATATATTAAATCCATCGCTGCTAAATTTTTTAACTAACATCTCGCTTAAAAATTCATCGTCTTCTATTAGTAAAATTTTCTTGTTTAATTTATTCATAATATCTATTAAATACTAAATCGCAAAAATCAAATTTTCTTTCTATTGTTTTCTCTTTTTGAAAACATCAAACTTAGTCCCCTATAATGCTTCGCACTTTTTTCTCAACATCGTCAAGAGAAAAATCAACTTTAACAATAAAATCACGAACTCCCATTTCTTGAGATTTTTCAATTTCCACTGGCTGTCCAGAATTAGAAACAACTAAAATAGGAACTTTAATATCGCTCTCTTTTAATTTTCGCATTACATCATAGCCATTAATTCCAGGAAGTAAAATATCTAAAATCAATAAATCAGGAATATTTTTTCTTATCCTCTCTAAGCCATCTTCGCCATTATAAGCAACAAATACATCATATCCAGTATTACTTAAACGTTCTTTTAGTGCTTCAGCTAAAATTAATTCGTCTTCAATAATTACAATTTTTTTCATATATTAAAAAGATTACTTTTTCGAAATTTTTTATTAAAAAAATAATAAAAATTATTTCACTTAATCGGCAGTTTAACAAAAAACTTGCTACCTTTTCCAAATTCTGATTCAACTAAAATGTCTCCGTTATGATTTTTAACTATGTCTTTCGCAACAAATAATCCAATTCCAGAGCCAGCGGTTTTACTGGATTTTGCTTCTTTTGATCTAAAAAATCTTGTGAACAACTTTGACATATCTTCTTTTCTTATTCCTATTCCAGTATCATTCACTTCAATAATAACAAAATCTTTTTCTTTTTGCAACTTTATTCCAACTGAGCCATTATCAGGAGTATAATCGATCGCGTTATCAAGTAAATTATCAAATACTATTTTTAACTTATTAACATCAGCTTTAATAATAACAGATGAATTTTTTAATGGAAATGAAAAATTAATATTTTTCTTATTAATGCTTATTAAGTGCGAATCAATTATTTTATTCAATATTTCTATTAAATCAACTCGTTTTTCAAAATTATAGCTAAATTTCCCTTCTTCAATGCGCGCCGCATTCAAAAAATCTGTTATAATCTCAATCATTCTCTCATTTAAATCCTGTATTTTAAGAAGCCATTGAGATACATCATGAGATAATTTCTTTTCAAAAATTGTTTCTATTACCCATTTAATACCTGATAATGGCGTTCTTAGTTGATGCGCGACAATAGAGATAAATTCTGATTTCATCTTGCCAACTTCTTTTAAACGAGTAATTTCTCCGCTTAAACTATTAAGTCCTTTTATCATTCTATTAAAATCATCAGCTAAATATCCTATTTCGTCTTTTTGATTTATTTGAATAAACCTGCTAAATTCGCCTTTACTTACAGGATAAGTCGCGCGCCTTATAATATTAATCGGCATAACAATATATCTATAAAAAAATATGTACATAAAAATTAAAGCAACTAATATGCTTATCCCTGTAACAACAGACATTGATATAACATACTGTCTTAACTTAATTTCAGTAATAAAATAAGCTTCAACTACGCCAAATGCTTCGTTTTCTATAATTACTGGAATAAAAATCTCTAAAATTTTACTTTTAGGGTCAATATTTTTAAGATATAAAGCAATATGATTTTCTTCTAAATTTTCATATATCATATTTTGTTTTCCAGTAATTAAAACATTTTTAATTTCATCATCTCCTAAATTATCCGCGCTATATCCTTCAAGTTCAAAAAAATTTGAAGCAACTATAATACTATTTTTATTATATATATTTAACAAAAAAATATTTTGTCCTGTTATGTTTTTATATAGCTCTGTAAATTTTTCTTGCGCTTTTTTAACTTCAGCGCCATTAAAATTCCATACTTCCTTATCAACAAACAACTCGTTAGTAAGAGCTTTTACTATTCTATAATTATCCTCTTGAATGCGAGAAATCTCTTTTATGTTAAGGTTTCGCAAAAAAACAAAAGTGCTGACAGCGCCCATAATAATAAAAATCGCGGCTAAAAAAATACTGACTTTAATATTAATTGATCTGCTTATTTTCATAAATTTCTCTTATGCTTTGATTATTGGAATTTTTTTCTTTAAAATTCAAAAAAATAAAAAGCGTTATTAACGCTATTATAATAATACCTAAAACTATAACAACTAAAATCAAAACCTTATTATTCATATTTACAAAGATTAAATCTCTGTTTTCTTAATAAATTTTATTATTCTAAATTCCAAATTCTTTAATTACTTCTTCTATTTCCTCAATATTCTTAATAATATAATTTGCCAAGTCATTATCTATATAATCATTGTAAAGCCTAATTTTAAAAACAACTTTTTCCAAACTCAAAATAACTAATTTTTCTTGCGCGTATTTTTTACGAATAAACCAAATGCTATCATATAAACTATTTATTTTATCCAATCCTAAAATAGCCTTATTTAAATCTTTTACAAGTGATTCTCTAACCCAGTTCTTATCTATAAAATCATTTTCATAATAGTTTTCCACATTCAAAATCAATTCTTTTATCATTTCTTTTATGTTCTTTTTTTCTTGTTTCTCATATTTATATAATTGTAATTCTAATAAAGCGCTTTCTTTTTGTTTATCTGGCTCTATTAAAATATCAATTGGGGAAATTTCTTCCTTATTTCCATGTGTAAAAAAATTCCAATTATCAGAAAAAAATTTATTTAGTTTAACATTTAACCCCCAAAAACCTCCTTTATCAATATCTTCATTAAAAGAAGGCTCGTGTAAAACAATGTTACTCGCGTTATTATTTTCTTTATTTATTTCTTCTGCTTTTGCAGTATAATAAACAAAAAATACTAATATGCTCATTAAAAAAACAAATGATATTTTTTTAAAAAAGTTATCATTCATAACTTCTAATTATACTCTCTTTATATATCGCTCGTCAAGAAAAGCATAAATTTTTGTAAAATTTTTGTTATGGTGGAGCATTCTGAAAATAATCTGAACGCATTTTGCGGCTTCGACGTAAAATGAGGGGGCAAAAAATTCGGCGGCAACGGATTGATTTTTGACAATTTTAAGTTTTTCTTTGGCGGCTACTTATATTTTTCAATGATGGCTTGATATTCTGAAACAATTTGACTCGGCAAAACTGCTTTGAAGGATTTTAATAAAAATTGAAGCTGTTTAATCCGAAGCGCCTCTCTTTCGTCAGGGAATTGAGATAAGAATTCGGCACCAATTTTTACCATCATAAGCATTTCTTTAAGCTTGGGTTTATCCTCCTCTATAAAGCTCGATTCACCAGCTTTTTCTTCTTCTGCTATATCGTGATAATAAAGGGCTGGAGCATAAATGAGGTTCCATAGTTCTGCAACGGTAAAATCGAGATGATCTTCAGCTGCATTTAAAAATTCCTGTACCGTTTTGTTTGTTGTCCAATAAGCCTCCGGTCGAATACTTTTTATTTTCTCCGCAACGCGTGGCTCAACAAATTTAAGACCGATCTGTTGATATTCATCTAGGAGAAATCTTCTCTCATCTCGAGACGAAGAACGTTGGACCAGCCCGCCATAAAGCATTCGGTGCAATCCTTTATACACCCCCTTCTGGATGAGATGTCTTTTCTGCAAGAAGTGAACCAACTTGTCCGACTGAACCCATGCTTTCTAAAACATCTTTAATATCTTGACGTTTTGCCATCATCTCTTCAGGGTTAATTACCATGTTCGTGTTATCAAAAAAATCGTCAACTTTTGAATTAATTTTTATCATATTTATATTATACTACTTTATCTCGCCTCTGCCAAAAACCTTATCAACATATTTAAAAACAAAAAAAGATAAAATGCCCAATTGCACCGTCGGGGTGAGACCGACGCGAAGCAAAGGTATTATCGGCATATGCTCGTTATACGCCCATCGGCCGAAATTCAAAGCGTATTTTTCCAAAATTATCGCTGCGATAACGCCGAAAAAAACGGTAAACCATACCCTCTTTTTAAAATACGGAATGAATTGAAAAAATAACCACAAGGTGGTTATGAAAAAAGCGTCAATAAACGCCGCGCGCGCAAGCAATGTCTGTGTTATCGGTCCGCCTTGATAATGAACATACAAATAAGAATGCAAACTTTCCCAAATCCAGTTCAAAAAAAACGCCGATACAAACACGAAAATTATTTTTTTCAAAAATAACGCTATTTTTACATTTATTTTCATAAAGTCGCAATTACTGAACGCCCCCCTCGAACCTTTTTTGAACAAAATACCTGATTGCCGAGCTTCGCTCGGCAATCAAAATTCGCAGTCCGTATTTTCGTCAA
>Ga0209211_10011587_pt1 | contig 11242 bp, 10 predicted proteins | sample RifGroA2_FD_183992 | JGI IMG/M metagenome (GOLD analysis project Ga0209211, IMG submission 183992) | Groundwater microbial communities from Rifle, Colorado, USA - Groundwater A2 (SPAdes) (version 2) | ecosystem: Environmental > Aquatic > Deep subsurface > Groundwater | place: Rifle, Colorado...
GATCCGAGTAGCCTTCAGCGCCGCATCGTTACTTGCTGGGTGGTTTGATCCGTCGAGGACCAGCTGGTTGGTGCTTTCGTCGATCGACAGCAGTGTCGACAGAAAGAATTCCTTGCCCTCGTCCAGATAGACCGTGATCAGGGTGTGATGCTTGAGCAGGGCGCGCAGATGAACAAAGATTTCAGCGCGGTTGTTGAGGAGGTACTTGCCGTAGGTGGCGGGCTGGTCGATTTCAAAAACTGGAACCGAAACTTCGTTCTGGGCGAGGGTCATGAAGCCTGAATTATGGTGGAGGTTGAGCGGACAGGCCGATCTGTGTGGCAGGGCTGCCGTGTTCAAGACGGTAAAGCCATGCCAGAAGTTCAGCTACCGCCATGTATAACTGGGGTGGGATGCGCTCGTCAATATCCACCTGGGTTAGCAAGGCGACGAGCTCCGGCGATTCATGGACGTAAATGCCGTGCTCCTTGGCGCGGGCGATGATCTGCTCGGCAATCAGCCCCTTGCCTTTGGCGACGACGCGCGGTGCGGCATCGGTCTGACTATAAGCCAGAGCGACAGCCTCGCGGGTGGCGTCACTCCCTGGCCTGGCCATGATCTACTTGTAGTTGGGTTAGCGTTAGCCCGGCTGCCTCCAGTTGCTCACGAAGCGACTGAGCGCTGTTGCGCAGCGTTGCCTCGCTGGCCGGATTTTTTGCACTGGCTGAAATGGCCAATGTGCCGCCAGCGCCGAGTCGAAGGGTTACATCGATGCCGCCGAGTGCAGGCAAATCGAGTTTGAGACGGGTCTGCCACTGGCTGGCTTGTTCGGTATCCGGTGACGACTTCGATTCCGGGTCGCCGGATATTTCCCACCACATCGGTTGCCCGGGCCAGACTTGACCTTGCCAGACGAAATTCTGCGTTGCCAGTCCGTTCAGTTGCTGTTGAACCAGTGGGACCAATTCGCGCGGAACCGGATTTTCGTTCGGGATGGCTGGTGTGCTTGCCGAGACCGCGGCTTGTGGCGTGGGCGCCGTTGTGGCGGGGGGCTGATTCAGAGGTAAGCCTTCAGTTTTTTCGCCAAAATTCCGGTTGACCGTGGAATTCGTATGGAGCGCTGGAGCTTTGTCAGTTGGTTCTCTGGGCAGCTGCTGTGTCAAAACATCGGCATCGGGCAAAGGCGTTGCTGATCCCCCCATTTCGGAGACTGAAGGCCTAAGCAGTGGTGTCTGCGAGATTTCATCTGCAAAGCTGGTGCCCGCTGGAAAATTTGCGCTGCGATTGATGAATTCGGGCGCATTCAATGGGGCCGGGGAGAGTTTTCCTTGCGGCTCCTGTAGTAATGCAGCGGTGGGCAGTTGTCCGTTAACCCAGCGCGCCTGATGTGCTTCATAGAACATGCCGCTCTGACTGAGCGCCTGCTTCAATATGGGAGCCAAATCAGCAGCGGATTTGGGCATCGCTTCGACCAGTGGCTGGCTGCGGTTCAGCGCGGCCGGCGCAGCCTGCTTCCCTTCGCCTTCCAGTGGTGTCAGCAAGTTACCGATGACCTTGCCGGCGGTGCTCAGGGATGTACTGACCGACTCCGGCGGCGCTGAGGCGTTGTTGCCGGAAGAGCGATTTGCCACGAACGCCAGCGTGAGCTTGCCGTCGCTTTCAGCAACCTCAAGTTCAAGTGTGTCGCCGGGCTTTGCTGAAAATGGCAGGGCCAGTGTGATATCGCGCTGGCCAACCATGGCCCGGTAGGTACCGTTTGGCATCAGTGCCTGGATTTCGGCCATGACACGTTGGCCGGGGACAAGATTGCTCAGTACATCGGCAATCCGTTGGGCACTGGCGACCGGTTGCGCCTGGGTGTTTGTTACCGAACGTTGATCGGGGATGACCGCGCGCAGGCTGTTGGCGACATCCGGCGGGATCATGGCTTGGCAGGGGCGTCTATTGCCTTGGCGAACGCATTAACCAAGGGGGCAATTTGATTCTTGCGTGCAGAGCATAGCTGGATAGCTGAATGTAGCAACTGCAAAATTCGTTCAAGTTGATCTGGGCTAGCTGTTTTTGTCAGGAATTGCGAATCCAAAGAGCGCACTGCCTCCATCATCAGCAGCAACTCTTGATTTTGGCTATCGAGTTTTTCCCATTCACCCTTTTTAGCCATATCCTGCAGGGCTTCCAAGCCTAGGAAGAGCCGCAAAAGGATATCTTTTGGGCTAAGGGTACTGGTCAGGATTTTGCCTCCCTGCTACTCCAATTTCTCGCCATGCCGAGGCAATTTCGCCAAGTAATCCTTGAACCTCTCGAATAGCATTGGCGTCTTTATGTATGTTTGCGTGAATCAGGCGTGATGCCATGTAGTCGTACAGGGCCTTGAGATTCTTTGCCAAGTCGCCGCCTTGTTCCGTGTCAAGACTTGCAGAGAGACCGCTTTGAATAATCTCGATAGCTTTAACGATTGAATCCGATTTACCTTTGGCATCATTGACGGCCAGCCGTTCAATGGATTGTTGCAATGCTCTCTCGGCGCCATCGAACAACAACACAATCAATCGATGTGGATCTGCACCGCGTACGTCCGACTCGATGCTAATCTGCTGGTATGAAGCAATAGGGCTCGAAAACATGGGTTAACGATCACAATGAATAGATGTGTATCTTAGCAAGGACGACAGCTTAAGGTAGCAAGTGTTGGTCATTGGCTTCATTTCTGCAGCATCGCAATCTGTTGGGTTAGGTAACTGCTAGTGGTCTGCATGGAGCTAACGAGTTTATCAAGGGCAGTGAATTGGGCGCGGTAGCGTTTCTCGACCAGACTTACTCGAATCTCCAGCGCCGCCTGATTGTCCTTGAAGCGATTGACCAATGAATTGAGACTGCTTACGCGAGTTGAAACAGTGCCTCCCCCGGCTAATAAGGAGGTTACTTCTGTACTGAATGATTTCCCGTATGCACCTAAGGTTTTTACGACATCGGTTGCCGATGTACTGATCGCAGAATTTAGTGCGGTAGCGTCCAGTTTCAACTGGCCGCTTGTTTGGATGCTGACACCTAGCGAAGAGAGTGTTTGCAAGGTGGCGGCGCTGAGTTCCGTCGGTATAGTCGTTCTGGCACTTCCTAGGGTGTTGAGCAGCGAGCGAACAGTGCTATCGCCACTGAAAGCTTGGGCTGTCTTGGTCGTCGTGTCGTAGTTGCTGTTGGCCTTTATTAGCGATACAACAGCATTGTAGCTATCGACGAATGACTGCACCGCTGATGTGATTTTGGTGCTGTCGTTTTGCACGGTTACGTTCGATGTGCCGAGCTTGACAGCGGTCAACGTTAGCCCGGCGACATTGGAAAAAGTATTGGTGCTTGAGTTGACTTCGATACCGTCGATTTTCAGAGTTGCATCTTGGGCTACGGTACGGTTCAAACCAACGGTTGTCGTGTCAAAGCTCGCCAGAGACGCTTGGCTACCCGATGCAGTCAACGTCGAAGTTAGAGAAAAATCATTTCCAGCACCCGATTTATCACCGGTAAGCACCATGCGCTGCTTGCCTGTTGAATCGGTGATAACGGTCGTTGTCACGCCTACTTTTGCATTATTGATGGCGTCGCTAACTTCCTGCAACGAAGAGCTCGAACTGGTGAGACTTATAGTGGTTGCGGCAACTCCTCCAACTGTGAAATTAAGGTCGCCGGGGCCAAAGGTCGTGCCTGATACATAAGCGGCAGTGAAGTCTTTTTGCGCACTTGCCAGTTGGGTTACTTCCAGTCCATAACTGCCTACTGACGCGGTGTACGCAGCGCTGGCATTGAGTACAGTGGTGTCACTCGAAGTGGCGCTTAGAGCAGAAAGCCGGGAAGGGTACTGCAAGGTGTCTGCCGCAGTTTGCAGTGCATCCAGCTTGGATTTAAGAGTGCCGTAGAGGGAAATCGTGTTGTTGGTCGCCGAAATCTTGGTATTCAGCGCGGTTATTGGCGCTCGCTCGGCAGTAATGATACTGGTCAGCATGGTATTCAAATCAATACCTGTACCGATTCCCAGCGAACTGGAGGTGGCCATCGCGACTTTCCTCTCTCAGGTAGTTAGTGGTTAAGCCTTATCTTTGATCAAAAGGCCCTGAAGTTTGTCCAGCGCATGGGCGATTGCCACGGCCTCTTCCGATGGAAACTGCCGGATCACCTGCTTGGTTTGGGTATCCATGATCTTAACAATTTGCGAACCTGAGGCGTCGTCAATTGAGAAATTGAGCTCAGATTGCCTTGATGAGATGAAATCAGAAATCTTTTCAACGGCTCGCTTGACCTCAAGTTTGTCTGGCGCTTTTTTGTCCGTATTTTCTATTGCCTGGGAGGTTCTTGCTGCTTCAGGTGCTTTTGCCTGAACGCCTTGCTGGCGTACTTCAGTCGCGGCAAACTCCGGCAACGCGACTCGTGGAGTCGAACTCGCATTAGTTGTGTCTATGTTCATTTTCTGCTCCTAACGACAAAGGTGCAGAGGCCTTTGCAAGCCACCGCACCTTTCTACGAGATTGAGGCAGCAGCCGTTTAACGCAACAGAGTCAGCACATTTTGCGGGATCGCATTGGCCTGAGCGACCATGGCGGTACCAGCCTGCTGGAGAATCTGGAAGCGTGACAGATTAGAAGTTTCTTGAGCAAAGTCAGCATCCATGATGCGGCTTTGAGCAGCCTTTTGATTTTCGTAGGCAGCTTGTTTTGCCTGGATCGAAAACTGAGCGTTATTAATGGTAGCACCCTGAGTGATCCGTGCATTTGCAACCGTTGCGAGAGAGCTGCTTGCGGCTTCAGAACCTGTGACGGCGACTGAGGTGAAAGTTGTCCCGCCGAAAACGGCAATCGCGGCATTGGCTTCTGTTTGAATGGCCGTTGCTTGAGCCGACAGCAAATTACGTTCGGCTGAAGTTGAGGCAGAAGTGGCTGAGTTCGCATTCAATTCAATAACGCGCGCCATGATATCGCCTACAACGGCGAGCGCACCGTCTGCGATTTGAGCCGCAGAAATGGTGTCGCCCAATGTGCGGATTTGAACCACTGTCTGACGTGCTGCTGCATCAATTTGAATGCCGGAGGCGAGGCCTGATGCATCGTCCTTGGCAGAGTTAACTCGCAGGCCGGACGAGAGACGCTCAAGGGCGGAAGAAAGTCCTAGGGAGTTCTTGGCCAGATTCTTTTGTGCGTTGAGCGAGTAGTTGTTGGTGTTGATTTGTGACATTTTGATCTCCTGATGGCAATGTACTTTAGGTCGGTTACTGGCGGTCAGGCTTTCCGCCGACCCTTTCTGTACGGCGATTTATTTCGCTGACAAGTCCATTACGGCAAGGCTAGGCATAACTTTAGAAAAATTTTGGAAATTTTGGCTCGTGTCTATTGGCTTGGTAGATGAGCCTTTAGCCACTCTTCCAGATGATCTTCAAGCATGTAGTGGCGCAGCACCCATTCGCGCATTGCCTTCCCTTCATGTTCACGTGCTTCCGGGTCGTGGATTCTCTCGCGTAGCGCTGCTATCCACGCGTTTGGGGTATTAGCCACACGACAGGCCGGGCTGTTGTGATAAGGGTCGATATCTGTGCAAACGACGGGAATGCCAAGCGCGCCATATTCCAACAGGCGTAGATTGCTCTTGCCTTGATTGAATGGGGTTTGGGCTAGTGGTGCAACGGCGATATCGAGATTGAGTGAGGCCAGATAGGCGGGGTAGTCGTCAAAGGGGATCAGATCGTGATATTCGGCCAAGAGTGGGCGGATCTCGTCGGGGCACATGCCAAAAAATATCCAATCCGCCTCGCTTCGAGTCTGTTCAATGATTTCTTTCAATAAAATAAGATCACCTTGGTGGGTTGAGCCACCGGCCCATCCTATGCGAGGTTTGTCTCCCGTTCGTTTCTGGTTAGTGAGCGGAAGCCATACCTCCTTTTGCAGTCGGTTAGGAACAACCTTGATATCGGCAATGAAATGTCGGTAGGTGTCGGCAAGGTATTCGGTTGACAACACCAGTCGATCGCATCGTTCAAGGGCGTACTTGAAGCGAGATCGAGCATTTGGCGGAATGTGTTTACGGAATGGGTTGGTGAGATCCAAGTCATTGACTAGGTCATCCAACGTGTAAACAATAAATGGCCGCGTGCTAGATGCACGCCAATCATCCAGTGCTGCCAAGGAAATATCATGGATATAGTTCTGGATAATTACTGTGGTTGGGTCAAGTTGGGCAATTTCGGCGGCAGTGAAGTAGCGCGCAACGCCACTGATTTTTTGTCGCCAAACACACTCCATTGCCAATCCTGCCTTACGGACAGCAGTCAATGGCGATGTAACCCGGAAATCCCCTTGTCCGTTCCCTAGAGGGTTGGCCAAAATTCGTGGTTTATTACTTGGCATATACTGCCATTGGGCACGAAACTCCGTCTCAGGAAGCGGGGTGGGCGAAAGTAGTGAGAGGTTGGGGTTCCAATAGGGGTCTTTGATTGAGCGCGTTCCCCAGCGCTTCCGAAGGGTTCGACTGGCCTCTCGCTTGAATGAAAATGCAAGCAGGCGCTTGCCAAGGTCGTAGTGGCTTGTTTCGCCCCCAAATACCACGCTAGCTCTCGGATGAACCAAGCATCGCAATCCTTCATTGCGAAATCTGAGACCGAGGTCAATTTCGCCGCAATAGTCTCCATAGGCTTCATCGTCCATGCCTCCAACTTTCTGATAGCTCCCTTTGCGAACCAACATGCACGACGATGGAGGGGCCGCGACATCTCGAGTGACCTTCAGGTAATTCAGGTAACCATCGTCACCGAGTGCGGCCGAACTGGCGAAGGGTGATCCAAACTCGCCCATCATGCCAAATACGCAACCGGTAGCGGCGATCTGCGCATTCCCTGCATGATGGATTAGCGGTGAAACGGCAGCAACGCTCTCAGACATTGATGCTCGTGAAAGTTCGTCCAGCCAACGGTCCTGCACAATGACGACTTCTTCGCGTAGCAATACCACCAATTCATGTGCAGCCGCAGCAATTGCCTGGTTGCAAAGGGCAGCATAATTTGAGCCACCAAGCGTAAATGCCACCCTGATACGGGGGGCATCTGCGCGTTCCTGAACGGCTTTTAGCCAGCTGTAGTAATCGGGGTCTCCTGCGAGGGGTTGGGTGACGATTACTATTTCAAAATCAGGATACTGAGTGTTTTTAATAAGGCTGTTAACACAACGAATAATGAATTCTAGTTGTCCTTGTGATAATACAGCGACTGTAATTGCCGGGTATGTTGCCGGGTTGTAGTGAATCTCCCAGCTGTCATTGGTCAGGTACTGAACATCGGCAGCAATCCCCTTGGCCTTGAGTGATTCAGCTAGGGCGCTAGTACATGATTCGGGGTTGCTGGGGAAGCTCTTGTAATACGTGAGCAATATGTCTGGAACATGTGCGATTGACTGCCAACCAAATCTGTCTGCAATACGGATTAATTGGCCATACCAAGGACTCGTGGATTCATTGCTTGCACCCCCTGAGGCCACCCAGCATTTTTTGCTTACGCACAAAGGCCCTGCCAAATCGACAGACTGCAGGTAGGCAGGATTGACCCGGGGTTTGTAGCGAGGGGAAAAACGAGTCTCTGTTTCATCGCAACAGTCGTCATCGACATAAAACGCCAATGCATCCGGTGAACGTTCTGTTTCTTTGGCTAATCGTGCCAAATACAAAATATCGGGACGGACCCCGGCGGGAAGTTCAATTACCCATTTACACGGTGAGGCCGCAACCAGATCATCTAGAAGCGGTTTTGCCAAGCTGAGAGATTCCACTGTGTACCAGCGAATATTCGGAACCTCTTCAATACCGTCTGGACTTGGTAACTCGGAAACAATGTCAAGTATCCAACGCTCATCAATTTGCTGTGACAGTGCATCTAGCGTGTCAGCAAGTAAGGCATTATCAGATGTGCCAAGGCGAATTAAAAGCTTAAATTCGCTATGCAAGAAAGCGTTCGTGTTGTGCTGGACCTCCAGAAAAAGGGTGTCGGTTTCAATAAATCCACGCTTGTCAAGCCAAAGTTGGTGCACCCGGTCAAGTTGACTTTTGGAAACGGATGATCGGCGTACGTGGCCTTGTTCTAGACCCGAGTTCAGTGGTTCTAAGTCGTTGATGTCTTTGAAATAAAGACCGCTATCTAAATAAAACTCCCTAAGCTGATCTAAAGCGGATACGCGTTCATCCTTGCTCAAATTCCATAGTTTTTGGCCATTATTTACGAGCGGCTTTCCATTCTCTTCCAGATCGCGTTGGGCCGCGTACACATTTTGGATGAGCTGAATTGCCATTTCCCAAGAGTTGGCCCGATTTCGAGAATGCCGTTCAGTAATCTGAGGGAGGGTTATTAATGCCTTTTCGTACGCATTTTCTTCGCCATAAATTGCGAGACCCGGTATCCGATGATGGGTGTCGTCCGATGGGAGGGGGAAATAATGGGATTGAATCAATAGGACTGGACAGCCGCAAGCCTGTGCTTCGCTGATTATGCCCGACGGCTCATAACAATAGAGCACCTTGGCTTTGCGCAAAATCCCTGCAATTTCTTCTGGCGTACGTTTAATCTCTTGGCCTAAGCTGATCAAGTTCCTGTGTTCAGGCAGAATCGGTTTGCGGCCAAGATGGTATTTGTTGGCGTAATAACACTCAAATTCACGATTGGAGTCTTCAGGATTGTCTGCGTTATTAAAAACAGCATCGACCACCGGATGAATAAAAAGCGGTAAGCCTTCTTTACCCTTGGGGAGGCACCAAGCCTCATAAAAGAAGATCAGGTCCTTTTCTTCGAATTCGATGGGCTTACCCAAGTGACCTGGAACATTCAGTAACCAGCGAACAACTACCGGAGTACTGGCCGGGTTCGCATGGATGATTTCAGGATAGACGGTTACTGGGTTTCTACCGGCAGCATAATGCTCTTCAAGCTTGGCAAAGGTCAGCTGGGGAGTGCGAAGAGTTTTTGAGACTTCTTTTGCATTGAGTATATATGCCTCTTCTCCCAATTCGTTCAATATGTGGCAGAGATAGTGTAAAACTCGAATTCCACCCGATGTCTCTCGGTAGTCTGGGGCAAATATATAAAACGGCATGCCGGCACTTTGGCTTATGGACCGTGGACGATTTGCCGAAAAGCAGAAATTACCAGTGTTTTGTATAGGCTTCATTTATTTTTAGCGCGGAATATGCCAAAGATTGTTTTGGTTATTACTGTTTTGCTTCGTTCTTGTATTGATGTATAAGTCTTTTGTGCTGGTTTGAATGCAAAAAGAAAAAATTGGTTTCCTTGGTGGAGTCGGTCATTTTTTCAAATTCAAAGAGATCGGTGCCATCCGTCGTAAAGGCAAGATAACCAGCGCAGTAGAGCTGCTCAAATATCTCATTTGGATTGTAATTGAATTTGGATGACCATTTTCTGAGAATTTCGGCCATAATTATTGGACGGTGTGTGTTTATTGTTTTTAACCCGCCTTTAATTACCATTAGCTCAGCGCCCTCAACATCGCATTTAATGAAATCAGGGGGGGGTAATAAATTGTCGTGAACAAATGTGTCAAGCGTTGTCTGTTGGCAAACAATTTCGTCGACATCTGCGCGATCGGAGACGTTGGTCGCAGATGCATTTCCAGAGCAGGCTGTGTAGTAGTAAAACTTCTGTTCGCCGACTTTGTCGGAAAGTGCAATATTAAACGCCGATATTTTATCCGCGCAATTGAGACGGATGTTGTCAGTGAGTTGCCCGTAAGTTTTTGGAATGGGTTCGAAACAATAAAAATTGGCCTTTCGTGATTTGGCAGAAAGATTGAGCGAATGCCATCCAATATTCGCTCCAATATCGTAAAAAGTCTTGTGGCCATCAAACATTTTTTCCATCATCCGCGATTCGGCGGGTTCAAAGTCGGAAAAATTGAACGTTTCAATCGGTGGGGATCGATGGTCGCCGAGCTGGCAACGAATCTTGATTCCGGTACTTCTTATGGTAAATATGACACCGGTTCCGTCAATGCAGATTTCCTTGATGTCGATATTGTTAATGTTGGATGCGTATTCAAACAGAATTTTATGGAATTTTTCATACGCGGTTTCGATAAATTCTGGCTTTCCAATATGTCCATTGGAAAAAGATTGTTTGAGTTCGTCAATGGTCATGATTGTTGTTCCACATAATGCAATATTGTTTTTCTAAAACCCGCAAGAACGGGGATTTTCTGCTGCCAGCCCAATCCGCTCAGTTGGTCGACTGATGCGTTTGTGCTTTTAAAGTTGACCCGCATCATCGGATTTTCTTCTGGTAGCGCATGCGCTACCGGACCCAGAGATTCATCAAGTCCTGAGTCGTTGAGCAGGGTTGCGAGTTCGAGGATGCTTACTGGGTGAGGCGACGCAACATTGAATACCGACCCCGATGGGGCTTTGTTTAGAACAAGCAATAGTCCGGAAATAAAATCGGTAATGTATAAGAAGTTTCTAATTGCACTGCCATCGCTCGTGAGTTTGATTGGCTTTTTCAACAACAGGGAACGGACAAAGTCTGCATATGAGCGTCCGTCGTCCAGATCGAACCCCGGGCCATAAGTAATCGAGGGGCGTATTACGAGAGTGGGTATGCCATATTGGCGGAAATAGGCCAAGCAAAGCATTTCGCCAAAACGTTTCGATTCCAAATAGCAGTTTCCCAAGTCCGTACAACTGAGGGGGCCGTAATCCGATTCAGATGTCGGGCGTTGTTCATCGGGGATGAAGCCGGTCACACCGGTGGTGCTGAGGTATACGAATCGACATGTCGGGTTGTGCAGGCGCAATTGCTCGAGGAGCCTTTGAGTGACAATTCCATTGGCCTCCATGACGTCGACAGGCGTTGCTGCGAAATGTTTGGGGCTGGCTTTGCTAGCGCAATGAATGAGCACGTCGCAAGGGTATTTTGCCAAATGCTGAGCCGCATCGTCCGCGACCACGAATTGACAGGGTAGGGACCCGTGATCGGGGTATTTCTCGCTAAGCCGCTCTTGGTTGCGAACGTGAGCGCTTAGCTGACATTGCAAATCTCCGGAGTCGATGAGAAAAGATATGAAGCGGATGAGGTACCAGCCGATCTGACCCGTGGCCCCCGTGATGTAAAGCTGTTTACCCTGCAAAAATGCGTAATTTTCATTTTCTGCGGCCAGAAGGGAAAAGTCTTCGTACATCGTGCTTGAAATCATGGGCTATTAATCGATTTTGCGTATTGCAACAATTGGTCCTGCTTCAA
>Ga0209211_10011588_pt1 | contig 11241 bp, 8 predicted proteins | sample RifGroA2_FD_183992 | JGI IMG/M metagenome (GOLD analysis project Ga0209211, IMG submission 183992) | Groundwater microbial communities from Rifle, Colorado, USA - Groundwater A2 (SPAdes) (version 2) | ecosystem: Environmental > Aquatic > Deep subsurface > Groundwater | place: Rifle, Colorado...
AGCAGGCCGCGGATCTTCTTCGAGGCGGAGCGGATGGCTGTCATGCTTGCGCCCCGGAGCCGACGTATTGGCGCGCATAGCGCTGACCGAGACTGGTAAGGACTTCATAGCCGATGGTGCCGGCGCGGGCGGCGATCGCATCCACGCCGTTGTCCGGGCCGGCGAGATCGATCAACGTGCCGGCGTGGATTCGCTCTTCGGGCACCTCGGTCACATCAATGGTGATCGTATCCATGGACACCCGGCCAACCAGCGGCAGCGCTTGCCCATCGAGATGAACCTGACCGCGGTTGCTCAGACTGCGCAGATAGCCGTCGGCGTAACCGACCGACACCGTGGCGACCCGCGTCGGCCGGGCTGCGGTCCAGTGTTGCCCGTAGCCCACGGCGGTACCGGCATCAATGTGCCGTGTCTGGATGACCTTGCCTTGCAACCGGATCACCGAGCGCATCGGATTGGCGGCGCCGGCGATCGGGGCCACGCCGTAGAGCGCGGCGCCGGGGCGTCCCAGGTCGAAATGAAAATTCGGGCCGAGGAAAATTCCTGAGGAGTTCGCCAGACTGGCGGGAACGGACGGCAAGCGCCGACGGGCCGCGACGAAGCGCTGCAATTGCAAGGAATTAATCGGATCCTCCGGCGCTTCGGCGCTGACCAGATGGCTCATCACCAGTTTCAGATCGATACCGGCAAGTGCCTCCGGATCGGCGCTCAGCGCGTCGAGATCGGCATTCGTCAGGCCAAGGCGGGCCATCCCGGTGTCCACCTGCAGGACGGCGGGCAGCGGGCGCCCGGTTTGACGAGCCAATCCTCGCCATGCCGCCAGCTGCTGCAGGCTGTTGATGACAGGAACAAGGCCGTGGGCGAGCACTTCCGCTTCGGCACCGGGAGGTGGGCCATGCAGGATGAAAATGGTCGCATCGTCAGGCAGGACCGGGCGCAGTGCGATGCCTTCGTCCACATGAGCGACGAAAAAATGGCGACATCCGGCCGCATGCAACGCCGGCGCGACGCGCAGGGCGCCAAGCCCGTAGGCATCCGCCTTGACGACGGCGGCGCAGCCACCGCCTGCGATGCGCCCACGGAGAGCGCGCCAGTTATCGCAGATGGCGTCGAGGTCAATCGTCAGCAGGGCGCCGGCAGTTATCGGATTGGGGAGGGTCATGGATGAAAGAGCTCAGTTGTCTTGAAAACGTCGGGAACGGGCCTTCGTATTGCCCGCCCCCGACGGCAGTACGGATCGGTGTTTGTGTCACCGCTCCGTACTGCAAAGGGTCACCCGCAGGCGAAACAATCAGTTCCGGTCGTTTCGTGGCGAGGCAACGGCCAGGGTGGTCGCGGCGGCCGCCGACCGTTGCGCAAAGTATTCTTGCGTCAGCTTGACGATGACCGGCGAGAGCAGGAGCAGCGAGATCAGATTTGGCAGCGCCATGAAGGCATTGAGGGTGTCGGCCACCAGCCAGGCGAAGTCGAGCGAGCTGACGGCGCCGACCATGACGAAGAGCGTCCACAGAATGCGGTAGGGCTTCTCCATCGCCGTCCCGAGCAGATATTCCCAGCACTTCTCGCCGTAGTAGGCCCAGCCCAGAATGGTGGTGAAGGCGAACAAGGTCAGTGCGATGGCGAGGAACTGGCCGCCGACGCCCGGAAAGGCCGCTTCAAAGCCGGCGGCGGTCAAAGCCGCCCCTTTGGCGCCGCTGCTCCAGACCCCCGTGGTAATCAAGACAAGCCCGGTCATCGTGCACACCACGATGGTGTCGATGAAGGTACCCATCATGCCGATCAGGCCCGATTCAACCGGATTCTTGCTCTGTCCGGCCGCCTGGGCGATACCGGCAGTCCCGAGACCGGCCTCGTTCGAGAAGATGCCGCGGGCTACACCGTAGCGCATGGCCATCACGATCGCGGCGCCGGCGAATCCGCCGGTGGCTGCGACCGGGTTGAACGCGCTGTGGAAAATCAGGGCAAAGGTGGCGGGAATCTGGTCGGCATACAGCACAAGAACCGACAGGGAGGCAACGATATAGCCGATGCACATGAAAGGCACCAGCTTTTCCGCGACGGCGCCGATGCGCTTGACCCCGCCCAGCAGGACAAAGCCGGTGAGCACGGCCAGGATCACGCCGGACACCCAGGGGTTGACCCCGAAAGTCGCGTTGAGCGCACTCGCGATACTGTTGGACTGGACCATGTTGCCGATACCGAACCCCGCCAACCCGCCAAAGATTGCAAAGGCGGCGCCCAGCCATCGCCATTTCCGGCCGAGGCCGTTCTTGATGGCGTACATCGGGCCGCCGATCTGCTCGCCGCACTCGTCGGTCTCACGGTAATGCACGGCGACGAGTACCTCGGCGTACTTGGTGGCCATGCCGACCAGCGCCGTGACCCACATCCAGAACAAGGCGCCGGGTCCGCCAACGGCGATGGCGGTGGCGACGCCGGCGATGTTGCCGGTGCCGACCGTGGCCGACAAGGCCGTCATCAGCGCGGCGTAGGGCGTGATCTCACCGGCGGCACCGGGCGCCGCATGGCGTCCTTGCCAGACCATACGAAAGCCGGCGCCAATCTTGAAGATTGGCATGAGCTTCAGGCGCAATTGCAGAAACAGGCCAGTGCCCAGAATCAGGACCAGCATTGGCGGCCCCCAGACAAAGTCGTTAATGGCCGTGACCAGTGATGTGATGAATTCCATAATGTCTCCGATTGTCGTTGTTGTAACAGTTGTGGTGTCTTGGCGCGCCGGGAATGCGCTCTTTGGCGTAATTTCAGGCGGCGCGCGCGATAGCAGAAATCTCGACGCGGGCCCCGGTCGGCAACGCAGCGACCTGGACAGTCGAACGCGCCGGACGGTGTTCGCCAAAGTGGCGCGCGTAGATGGCGTTCATGGCTGCGAACTCGGCGAGGTCGGTCAGGTACACGGTGGTACTGACGACCTGCGACAGTGTTGCGCCGCCGGCCAGGAGCACGGCTTTCAGGTTGGCAAAAACCTGCTCGGTCTGCTCTTCAATACCGCCGGTGACTTGCACGCCGCTCGCGCTGAGCGGGATCTGTCCCGAAGTGTACAACCAGCCGTCGACGGCCATGGCCTGGGCGTAGGGTCCGATCGCTTGTGGCGCGTGGTCCGTTGAAATGGTGTGCATCGTGCATCCTTTTTTAGTGTGAAGTGAATCAAGAGCGGTACTTCCCGCGTCAAGCATGGGACGAACCGGAAAATCAAAATGCCGCGCGCCGCCGATGGTGGCTGCAACGGCTGAATCGGTCAGACTGCGGCAAAGCTCGGTGACCTGAAGGCACTACGTGTCACCTGACCATAGCGGGCAACGCTCAGCCCGTCCACGCTGATCTCCGGGGCGTGGCCGCTGATGAGGTCGGCCATCACCCGGCCGGTACCGGCGGCCATCGTCCAGCCCAGGGTGCCGTGGCCGGTGGACAGCATCAGGTTGGGGTAGCGCGTCTCGCCGATCACCGGCGTACCGTCCGGCGTCATCGGCCGCAGGCCGGTCCAGAACTCGGCCTTGCTGACGTCGCCGCCCTGCGGAAAAAGGTCGGTGACGACGAAGTCGAGCGTCCGCCGGCGGGCGTCGTCGAGGGTCAGGTCGTAGCCCGACAGCTGCGCCGTACCGCCGACCCGGATGCGGTCGCCGAGGCGGGTGACGGCGACCTTGTGGGTCTCGTCCATGATTGTCGATTCGGGCGCCATCGCCGGGTCGGTGATCGGCACCGTAATCGAGAACCCCTTGACCGGATAGACCGGGATGTCGATGCCGAGCGGCTTGAGCAGCAGCGGCGAGTAGCTGCCGAGCGCGACGACGTAGCGGTCTGCCGTCAGCAGGCCGGCGCTGGTACGCACGCCGGTGATCTGGCTGCCGTCGCTGTCGAGACCGTCGATCGACACGCCGAAGCGGAACTGTACGCCGAGCCCCTTGGCCTGTTCGGCCAGGCGCTCGGAAAACTTGAAGCAGTCGCCGGTTTCGTCCCCGGGCAGGCGCAGGGCGCCGACAAACTTTTCCTTGACCAGCGCCAGGGCCGGTTCGTGCTCGATATAGCCGGCGCGATCGAGGACCTGGAATGGCACGCCGTATTCCTGCAGTATCTCGATGTCCTTGCTGATGCCGTCGAGCTGCTTCTGCGTGCGGAACAACTGGAGCGTTCCCTGCGTCCGCTCGTCGTAGGCGATGCCGGTTTCGGCGCGCAACTGCTTCATGCAGTCGCGGCTGTACTCGGCCAGGCGGACCATGCGGCTCTTGTTGATCCGATAGCGCGCTTCCGTGCAATTGCGCAACATCTGCAGCCCCCAACGCCACATCGCCGGATCGAGCATCGGCTTGATGACGAGCGGGGAGTGATGCATCAGAAGCCATTTGATGGCCTTGATCGGCACGCCGGGTCCTGCCCACGGCGCGGAATAACCGGGCGAAACCTCGCCGGCATTGGCAAAGCTGGTCTCCAGCGCCGGGCCGGCCTGCCGGTCGACCACCGTCACCTGATGGCCGGCACGCGCCAGGTAATAGGCCATGGTGGTGCCGATGACGCCGCTGCCGAGGATGAGGACATGCATGGTGGGACTCCTGAAATGATGGTAAAGGGCCGATCGCGGCCGATGCCAGCTCGTTTAGCAAACCGCATGCCACCAAAAAAATCCCTCTAAAAAACAGCAGCTTGGCAAAGTCTGCCCTGTAACCGCAGGCCCGTTCGTACGTAAATCGATACACTTGAACTGAAAATATCTTGGCATCAAATAAAAAAACAAATAATTACAACAGCTTGCTTTGCGTGTATTGTTTTGCGTACATCGTATTACTTTGAATACAGGCACCTCATGAGACTTGATGTCCGCTTTGCCGACCGGGTCGGTATCGCGCAGGAAATCCTCGCCGAACTGGCTCAGCGATCGCTCAACGTGACGGCGGTCGAAGTCGACCCGCCGCATATCTACATCGAAGCACCGGCGCTCGACAGCGCCGGGCTTCAGACCCTGCGGGCGCAACTCCTGCGAGTGGACGGGGTGCGCACCATCGAGGTCGTCAGCATGCTGCCGGGGGCGCAACGGCGCCTGTACCTGGACGCGCTGATTGCCTCCCAGGCTGACCCGCTGCTAGCGGTGGATGCACAGGGCGCCGTGATCGTTGCCAACGCCGCCGCCGTGGTGGCCAGCGGCATGAGCGAGGCGGACCTGCTCGGCACATCCGCGCAGGCGCTGTTCGGCGATCCGGCGTTGTTGGCCGCCATCGTCGACGGCGGCTACCAGCTGCCCGTGTGCGGGGTCGACCTGAACGGCGTGCCGTATCTGCTGGAAACCATGCCGCTACGCGAAACCGATGGCGGCGTGGCTGGCGCGATGCTGACCCTGCACGCGCCGAGCCGCATCGGCGGCCGCCTTAGCGCGCTGCAGAACTACGACAGCGGCAGCTTCGAGAGCATCGTCGGATCGTCGCCGGAACTTGCGCAGCTCAAGCAGCGAGCTGCGCGCATGGCGTTGGTGGACGCGCCACTGCTGATCACCGGTGAAACCGGAACCGGCAAGGAACTGCTGGCCCATGCCTGTCACGCCGGCAGCCGGCGCGCCAGCGAACCATTCTTCGCCCTCAACTGTGCAGCATTGCCCGAGAATTTGGCCGAGAGCGAGCTTTTCGGTTATTCAGCCGGCGCCTTTACCGGGGCCCTGCGCGGCGGCAAGCCCGGCCTCCTGGAAATGGCCGAGGGCGGCACGGTATTTCTCGACGAAGTGGGCGAGTTGTCGCCCTACCTGCAGGCGAAATTGCTGCGCTTTCTTAATGACGGCAGTTTCCGCCGTATCGGTGGCGACCGCGAGTTGAAGGCCGATGTGCGTATCGTCAGCGCCACCCATCGCGATCTCGACGCCATGGTTGTCGCCGGACAATTCCGTCAGGACCTGCTCTTCCGCCTGAACGTGCTCAATCTTCACCTGCCGCCGCTGCGCGAACGACCGGCCGACATCCTGCCGCTGGCGCAGCTCTTCCTGACCCACGCCTGCACGCAGACCGGACGCAGCGGCATGCGTTTGGCGCCGGCAGCCTGCAGCGCGCTGCAGGCCGATCCCTGGATCGGCAATGTGCGACAGTTGCAGAACGTCATTTTCCGCGCGGTGACGATGGCCGAGCGGACGGTGATCGGCGCCGAAGATCTCGAACTGGCCCGCGCGGCATCGCCGATCGGCGAGGCGAGCGGCGAATTGACGACACTCGATGCCGCCATGGCGGAATTCGAGAAGAGCCTTCTGCAGCGCCTGTACCAGGACTTCCCGTCGACGCGACGACTGGCGGCGCGCCTGGGCGCCTCGCACTCGGCCATCGCGGCGCGGATGCGGCGCTACGGCATTGGTTGACGCGCGAGTGGTGGCAGGGAGGCTGTGTGCGACCACTTTCGGGGACGCCACCGCATCCCGTGCAAACAAAGTGAAAACCCACTGCACTTGGCCACCAGGCTTTTGAGTCTCACCTACGGTCGACCGGTAAAAACGGCCAAAATCGAAATGCCGTTCTGGCCGCTCAGATCAGCGCATATTTCTTCAGCTTGTCGTGCAGCGTCGTGCGGGCGATTTTGAGGGCTTCGCTGGTGCGGGCGATGTTGCCTTCCTGGCGGGCGAATTCGTCGGCGACGAGGCCGCGTTCGTAGTTTTCGACGGCTTCGGTCAGCGACTGGGCAGCGCCGGTGCCGGTGGCCATGGCGTCGCGGCCGATGCCCAGTGCGTGGCAGTCGGCGGCGTTGCGCAGTTCGCGGATGTTGCCCGGCCAGTCTTGCGCCATGAGGCGGCGCAGGTATTCGGAAGTCAGCGGCGGTGGCGGACGGTTGTAGCGTTTGGCGGCCTGGAGCAGGAATTCGTCGTAGAGGGCCGGGATGTCTTCGCGCCGTTCGCGCAGCGGCGGCAGTTCGATGCGCACGACGTTGAGGCGGTAGTAGAGGTCGGCGCGGAATTTGCCCTGGTCGGAGAGCAGTCTGAGGTCTTCCTTGGTGGCGGCGATGACCCGGCACGAGACCGGTATCTGCTGGTTGGAGCCGAGCCGTTCGATGACCCGTTCCTGGAGCACGCGCAAGAGCTTGATCTGCATGGTCATCGGCATCGATTCGACTTCGTCGAGGAAGAGCGTGCCGCCGCTGGCGTACTCGATCTTGCCGATGCGCCGTTTCTGGGCGCCGGTGAAGGCGCCCGGTTCATGGCCGAAAAGTTCGCTGTCGAGCAGGTTGTCGGACATGCCGCCGCAGTTGAGCGCGACGTAGTTCTGCTGGCCGGGATGGCTGAGGTCGTGCAGGCAGCGGGCGACCATTTCCTTGCCGGTGCCGGTTTCGCCGAAGATCAGCACGTCGACGGCGGCCCCGGCGACGTCGAGAATCAACTGGCGGACCTTGGCCATTTGCGGCGAACGGCCGATCAGGCGGGATTCGAGGTTGTCGCGATGATCGAGCTTGCGGCGCAGGGCGTCGACTTCGAGGACCAGCTCGCGCTTCTCGAGCGCCCGGCCGACGACCTCGACCAGATCGCCGGTCGAGAACGGTTTCTGCATGAAGTCGTAGGCGCCGCTGCGCATGGCTTCGACGGCCAGGGTGACGTCGCCGTGGCCGGTGATGATGATGACCGGCAGGTCGGCGTCGAGCTCGACGACCCAGCGCAGCAGCGCCATGCCGTCGATGCCGGGCAGGCGCATGTCGGTGACGACGATGCCCGGGTAGCCGGCGCGCAGGCGGCGCTGCGCCTCTTCGGCCGAACCGACGGCGTCGACCGTGATGCCGGCCAGTTGCATGGCCTGCTCGCAACCGAGGCGGACATTGGGGTCGTCTTCAACGAGCAGGACGGAGAGTTCGGGCTTCATGGCTGACCCTTTTCAGGCGAGGAGGCGGCCGGCGGGACGGCCGGCAGCAGGATGACGAAACGGGCGCCGCCGCCGGGCGCCGGACCGGCCAGCAGGTCGCCGCCGAAATCGCGCAGGATGTCGCGCGAAATGGTCAGCCCGAGGCCGAGGCCTTCGCCCGGCTGCTTGGTGGTGAAGAACGGCTCGAACAGGTGTTCGAGCGCCTCTTCGGTAAAGCCGAAGCCGCTGTCGCTGACAGCCAGGGCGAGTTGCCCGGAGCTGGCGCGGTCGGCGCTGAAGCTCAGGCGACGTTCCGGTTCGTCGGCCATGGCGTCGATGGCGTTGCCGATCAGATTGACCAGCACCTGTTGCAGGCGGTTCTGGTCGCACCAGGCGATTGTCGATTTTGGGCAAAATTTCCGGTTGACCGTGACATTGAGCTTTTTCAGCCGGGCGTCGAACAGGAACAGCGCCGCATCGACCGCCTGTTCGACATCGACCGCCACCGAGACGGCCGGCGACTTGCGGGCGAAGGTCTTGAGCGGCGTGATGATGCCGCCGGCCTGTTCGGCCAGTTGGCCGACGATGCCGAGGTTTTTTTCGGCCGTGGCGAGGTCGCCGCGATGCATGAATTCGACGGCATTGGCCGACAGGGTGCGGATGGCGCCGAGCGGCTGGCTCAGTTCGTGGGTGATGCCGGTCGCCATCTGGCCGAGCACGGCCAGCTTGGCGGCCTGCACCAGCTCGTCCTGGGCGGCGCGCAGGGTCTGTTCGGCGCGCTGGCGTTCGGCGACTTCGCGCTGCAGGCCGGTGACGGCTTCCGAGAGGTCGGCGGTGCGCGCCGCGACATTGCGCTCGAGTTCATGGTTGGCCTGTTCCAGCATGGCGCGTGCTTCCTCGCGGCCACGAGCGAGGCGCCGGCGCTGGCTGAGAAAGGCCAGCCAAAGCAGGAAACAACCGATGGCCGCAGCGGCCAGCGCGGCGTGGGTCGAGGCCTGGACGAAGACCGGGCGCAGGTTGGAAAAGACGACGATGCGCCAGGCCGTTCCCGGCAGGTGGCGGCTCAGCGCGAGATAGGACTTGGCGCCTTGCAGCGGTCCCGGATCGGTCTTCAACTGGCGCGACAGGCGGACCACTGTGCCCTCCTGCGCAGCGTCGATGGCGATGTCGAGCGAAGTGACGCCGAGCGGCTGGCCGGCGAACTGCTCCTGGCTGATGCGCGCCAGCGCTTCAGGGCTTTGCGGTTGCAACGTGGCGTAACGCCATTCGGGCGGCGAGGCGAGGAGCACGATGCCGTTGGCGTCGACGATCAGGGCCGGCGCCTCCTGGCCGAGCCAGCGACGCTCCACTTCGTGCAGGCTGGATTTGACGACGGCGACGCCGATCACCTTCCAGTCCTGCCGTTCGTCACGGATGGGCAGGGCGAAAAAATAGCCCGGCTCCTTGCGCACGTTGTCCACCGCGTAGTGCCGGCCCGGCGTGCCGGCGACGGCGCCGCGAAAAAGCGGCATGTAGGAAAGATCGGCGCCGAGCAGGTTGTCGGAGAAAATCCAGTCGCTCGAAGCGACGACCCGGCCGCTGGTGTCGAGCACGAAGATGGCCGGCCCGCCGAGATGGTCGTTGAGTTTTTGCAGGAAGCGGTTGGCCGGAGGCTGTAGCACGTCCTGTCGCTCGGCCGGGGCGCGCAGCAAGGCCAGCACGTCGGGATTCAATTCGACAGCGCTGGGAATCGAGGCGTGCCGAGTCACTTCGCTATCGATGGCGGCAGCCAGGATATCGAGCTGGTGACTGGCCTCGTCGCGCATCTGGTTGAAGCCCTGCTTCTCGGAAATCCGGTAGGCGAGGAACGCGGTCACCAGGATCAGCACCAGCACTGCCGCCACCCCGAGCACGCGATGCGGCTTGGTCAGGGAGACCGGGATGGGCTGGCGGGTGTCAGACATGATCGGATTGTGCGCACATGCGTGATTGTAAGTTGTGAAAACCCCCATTCGCCGCAGTTGACCGTAGCAAAACCGCTGGCCGATCGATCAATGGTGCAGGATCTTGGCCAGGAACTGCTGTGCCCGTTCCGAACGCGGATTGGCAAAGAAGGTTTCCTTGCTGTCGTCCTCGACGATGGCGCCCTGGTCCATGAAGATGACGCGGTCGGCGACGCGCTTGGCGAAGCCCATTTCGTGCGTCACGCACATCATGGTCATGCCTTCGTGGGCCAGTTCGGTCATCACGTCGAGCACTTCGTTGACCATTTCCGGGTCGAGGGCCGAGGTCGGCTCGTCGAACAGCATGCAGATCGGGTCCATGGCCAGCGCCCGGGCGATCGCCACGCGCTGCTGCTGGCCGCCGGACAACTGGCCGGGGAACTTGTCTGCCTGCGCCTTGAGGCCGACCCGGTCGAGCAGCTTCATGCCCTTGTCCATCGCCTCGTCCTGGCGGCGGCCGAGCACCTTGACCTGGGCGATGGCCAGATTCTGGGTGATGCTCATGTGCGGGAACAGCTCGAAGTTCTGGAAGACCATGCCGACCCGGGCGCGCAGCTTGGACAGGTTGGTTTTCGGGTCGCCGACCGAGGTGCCGTCGACGATGATTTCACCGGCCTGGAAGGGTTCCAGGCCATTGACGCATTTGATCAGCGTCGACTTGCCGGAACCGGACGGGCCGCAGACGACGATAACTTCGCCCTTGCTGACCGAGGTGGTGCAATCCTTGAGCACCTGGAAGCTGCCGTAATGCTTGCTGACGTTGGCGATATTGATCATGGGATGTCTCCTTGGGCGGCGCTCAGGCCAGGGTGTATTTTTTCTGGAGGCGCTTGACGATCTGCGAAGCGCTGAAGCAGACGACGAAATAGACGGCACCGGCGAAGAGCAGCAGCTCGACCAGCCGGCCGTCACGGTCGCCGACCTTGTAGGCTGCGCCGAAGAAGTCGGCCAGGGCCGAAACGTAGACCAGCGAGGTGTCCTGGAACAGGATGATGGCCTGGGTCAAGAGCAGCGGCACCATGTTGCGGAAGGCCTGCGGTAGAACCACAAGGCGCATGGCCTGGGCGTAGTTCATGCCGAGCGCCGAGGCGGCGGCGATCTGCCCCTTCGGCACGCTCTGGATGCCGGCCCGGATGATTTCCGAGTAATAGGCCGCTTCGAACAGTGCGAAGCCCATCATCGCCGAACTCAGGCGCAGGTCGCTGCCCGGCGGGAAGTCGAGCAGGGTTTCGACGAAGCGCGGCACGATCAGGAAGAACCAGAGCAACACCATGACCAGCGGCACGGCACGGAACAGGTTGACGTAGCCGGCGGCGAACCACGACAGCGGCTTGATCGACGACAGCCGCATCATGGCCAGCAGGGTGCCCCAGACGATGCCGATGACCACCGCCTGGGCGGTGATGACCAGCGAAATCTTCATGCCGTCCCAGAGGAAGGGCAAGGCGCCGGGG
>Ga0209211_10011589_pt1 | contig 11241 bp, 5 predicted proteins | sample RifGroA2_FD_183992 | JGI IMG/M metagenome (GOLD analysis project Ga0209211, IMG submission 183992) | Groundwater microbial communities from Rifle, Colorado, USA - Groundwater A2 (SPAdes) (version 2) | ecosystem: Environmental > Aquatic > Deep subsurface > Groundwater | place: Rifle, Colorado...
TCGACCATCGCATCGTCAAGGGACTCTATCGGCAGGCACAGCCCGCGCAGGAAAGGGTGCTTGACCAGGACACGCCGTGCATCTTCCAGCGTCTGCCCGGATTCGAAGTTGTAAACCAGCGGAAACTTGGGCGCACACCGATGGGCGTAGATCAGGCTGGCGAGACTGAACGAGGAAACCATGATCGCATCGCCCTGCACCGCGCCTATCATCTCCAGCGCTTGCCGCACTTTTATTTCATGGCGCGAGGGATGTTCCCACTCGCGGTTCTTTATTTCGATCAGCAAGCGGCAACGCTTGCGATAGGCATCCAGAAATCCCTGCAAAGTCATAATGCCTTCCGGTTTTGCTCCCGAAGAAAAATGTGCGGCGAAATTCATCGCCTGCAACTCGGCATAATCGAAGTCGTCGATGCGCTTGCCGGGCATGCCGAGCTTGCCGAGAAAGCGGTCGTGCCACAGCACGGCGACCTCGTCGCGGCTGAGCTGGATGTCGGTCTCGATGCCGTCGATGGGATAAGCGAGCGCCCGGTCGAACGCGCTGCGCGTATTCTCCGCCGCCTCCCGGTTCGCGCCGCGGTGGGCGAATATCAGTGATTGTTTGGGGTGATTCATGTTGCGAGTTTACTTAAGCCATATTCTCGTGACCTTCCGCTTTCGACACATAAGAGATGGTGAAATTTCTCCGAAGCAGTCATTCAACGCCTCAGTTCAGCGGAAACGAGAATCGCCGATTGCTGTAACCGAAGGCCAATCATTGTCATTAAGTCGTAAGCTCATAAACCATATCCCCAACAAATCGGCGAAAAGACTCGTTCTCAACAAACTGCTTGTAGACCTGCGTATCGTCCTTGAGGAGTAGCTGCATCACCTTGCCCAGCGCCTGGTCGTGGGCCATGCGCGCGGTGTGCGGCGTATTTTCCTTTGCGTTCTGGTAGGCCTTGTCGGCTGCAACCTTGGGCGCGATGTCGTCGCGGATGCGCTTCGCAACGTGGTCGGCATCGGTGAAAAGCGTGCCGAAGTGTTCGTTGAAAGTCTTGAGGATATTACTCAGACGGTCGAGCTCGGGCTGGCCTTTGCCGCCTCCAGTATCCGTTGGAACGGGTTCAATCTCGGCATCTGCATCCGCCAGTGCAATCTTCATGACCGCCTTTTTTTCGACGCGATAACTGTCCATGTCAATGGCTTCCAAAATGCCCTTGGCGAGGTCTTCTTCCTTTGGCGCGGGCAACTTGGGCGTGAGCAGGTTGAGCAGTATCGAGAGCTTCTCCCACTCCGGGTTGGTGCAGGGCATTACCGAGGCGAGGAAGTCGTAGGTGCGGCAGAACACCTTGGCCTTGCCCTTGAAGTCCACCTGCTGATCCTCGTCCAGCGTGTCCGTATAGACCGCCACGCACGCATCAAGGATCGGGTCGAGCTTGTCGCGGTCGGCACCATCGAGGAACAACTTGACCAACTGCTGCACCTGCGCCGGTGAATACACTTGCGCACCATCGAGTGCGGCCTTCAGATCATGCAACTTGTTGGGGTCAGTCTCTTCCGCGAGCAGCGTCGTGCGGTAGTAGTCCTGAAACGCGAAGGTAATCGCCTCGCTGTTGTTCTGGAAGTCCAATACAAAGCAATCATGTTTCTGCGGGTGCGCCCTGTTGATCCGTGACAGCGTCTGCACCGCCTTGATGCCGGAGAGCGGCTTGTCCACGTACATCGTGTGCAAGAGCGGTTCGTCGTAGCCGGTCTGGAACTTGTCGGCGCAAATCAGGAAGCGGTACGGATCCTCCTGAATTTTTTCGGCGATGTCGCCGCTCGAAAACCCGTTGATCGATTTCTCGCTCACCTTGACCCCGCCGTACTCATACTCGCCAGAGAACGCGACGATGGCCTGATACGGGCTTTTGCGCTCAACCAGATAATCCTTGAAGGCGTGGTAATACTGGATCGCCCGCTCGATACCACTGGTCACCACCATCGCCCGTGCCTGCCCGCCAATCTTTCCCGCCGCGAGCACCTGCTCGTGGAAGTGATCCACCATGATCTCGGCCTTGAGACGGATCGCGTGGTCGTGACTCTCCACATAGCGGCGCAGTTTTTTCTTCGCCTTTTTGGTATCGAACTCGGGGTCGCCTTCGATTTTTTTGACCAGCTTGTAGTAGCTGTCCACCGGCGTATAGGTTTTCAGCACGTCGAGAATGAAACGCTCCTCGACCGCCTGTTTCATGGTGTAGCTGTGGAAAGGCTTGTGTTTGATCTTGCCCTCGGCATCGGGCGGCAGCGCCTCGCCAAACATCTCCAATGTCTTATTCTTGGGCGTGGCGGTGAAAGCAAAGTAGCTGGCGTTGGTCAGCATCTTGCGTGCCGCCATACGCTTCTCGAGTGCATCGTTCACCGTGTCTTCGGGGTCGCTCTCCTCATCCTCGTCGCCCGCCGTATCGCCCAGCGCTTTGCTCATCGCCGCCGAAGTCTTGCCGCCCTGGCTCGAATGCGCCTCATCGATGACGATGGCGAAAGTCTTGCCGCCCTCGTTGGCGATCTCGTCGAGGATGAACGGGAATTTCTGCACCGTCGAGACGATGATCTTCTTTCCCTCCTGAATAAACTTGCGCAGATCGCCAGAGTGCTCGGCATGACCCACCGTTGCGCCCACCTGCATGAACTGCTTGATGGTCTTTTGAATCTGGTCGTCGAGGATGCGCCGGTCGGTGACGACGATCACTGAGTCGAATACCTCCTTGCCGTCACGCTTCACGCCGATGAGCTGGTGCGCAAGCCAGGCGATGGAATTTGACTTGCCGCTGCCCGCCGAGTGCTGCACCAGATAGCGCTTGCCAGCACCATTCGTGCGCACATCGGCCAGCGCCTGCCGCACCACACCGAGCTGGTGGTAGCGGGGAAACACCTGGCTGCGCTTCTTCTTGCCCGTCTTCGCATTCTTAGTCTCGACGATCTGGGCGTAATTTTCGAGGATGTCGGTCAGCCCCGCCGGGGTGAGCACCTCTTTCCACAGATAGTCGGTCTTGAGGCCCTGCGGGTTTGGAGGGTTACCCGCGCCGTCGTGGTAGCCCTTGTTGAAGGGCAGGAACCATGAGCCTTTGCCCTTGAGCTCGGTACACATTTTTACTTCGCTGTCGTCCACCGCGAAGTGCACCACGCAGCGGCCAAACTCAAAAAGCTTCTCGCGCGGGTCGCGGTCGCGGCGGTACTGCTCCACCGCGTCCTCGACGGTTTGCTTGGTGAGGCTGTTTTTCAGCTCGAAGGTGGCGATCGGCAGGCCGTTGATAAACAGGCCCAGATCGAGCGAGCGGCGTGTTTCGTCGTTACTGTAGGCGAGCTGGCGCGTGATCGAAAAACGATTCTGGGCGTGCAGCGCTTGTGCCTTGGCGTTGCCCTCGGAGGGTGTGCCGTAGAACAGATCGAAATGCCCGGCAGGATGATGCTCAATGCCCTTGCGCAGTACGTCGATGACGCCGCGCTTGCCGATCTCGGCCGAGATGCGACCGAGAAATTTGAGGCGGTTGATGTCCTTGGGGTCATTGGCATCGGCCATTGCCAGCTTCTTGAAGGCCTCGGGCTGGGTGACGCGCAGGAAAGCGAAGAGCTGCGACACGTCAAGCGCGTGGGCGCGGTCGTAATCCTTTGCGCTGCCTGCGAAGTAGCCAGTGCCGCCGTAGGGCGCGGGCGGTTCGGTGACCCTGTTCGGCATGACGGCAAGGCCATCCACGCCGGTCATGTGGCGCATGATCAGCGTTTCGAGTCCCTTTTCGCTGGTGTCCGTGGTCATTTATTGCACCCCCATCAATTACCCATCAACTAAATCGAATTCGACAACCCTTTGTTTTTACAGGCTTCAAATGATTTTTATCTGGTAAAAACCAGCAATCTATCAACTACCCATCAACTAAATATCAAGCCCATTTGGGCAGGTAAGCCCGGAGCTTATCCCCCACATCTTTATTCACCAGGCGAATCATCCCGGCATCAAGCGCCTCACGAATCAGACGTGATGCAGCCGCCTTATTTGCAGGTGCAATGCCGAAACGTTCACGCACCGAAGTGTTGGTCAATTGCCCTCGATTGACGTAGCGCAGGCAGGCATGTTGATACACGGCGCGAATGCGATCTGCTTTGTCCATCTGAGTCAGAGGGCGATGCGCAAACAAAACCGCTCGGGTAAATCCCTCCGGCACTTCAAAGATCGGGGCCGGAAGCTGGAACAACTCGATTTGAGAAATCACCTTGTCTATGCCGCTGCCGCGCTCCTCACAGATACGGAAGCGGCGCAACAACGAGGCAACGCCATCGTTGCGCGATTTCGGCGGCGTATCCACGAAGCGCTGGGTATCCACCAAGGGCTCGCCGGGATTCGTGATCTCGATGCGGTCATCAAAGATTTCCACCATCGGCCCGGCACCGGTGACAAAGAAATCCTGATGGATCAGCGCATTCGCCACCAGTTCACGCACCGCCAGTTCGGGAAACATCGGCACGGTCTTGCGTAGCGCCTGTCCGATCACCTCGTTGGACGGCAGCAGCCCGTTCACATAGCCAATGAGACTCTCAAAACCGCTGGCGTAGCCCTTGCCGCTAACCTGCTCTTTGCCCCCGTCGGTACGGCTATTGCCACGGTACTGAATCACCCGCATGGCTTTGCGTTTAAGCACGGCGAAGTCATCCAGATGCTTCGCGAAAAGAATCGCGCCAAGGTTGGTGATGTTCCAGCCACCCGCCTCGCAGGGCACAATCAGCTTGTCGTCTTCCAGTGCTGCCAGAATACCGCTACGATTTTCTGGCAAGGGGCGTTCCATCAAGTCAAAATAGGCCGGGTAATCCAACAGCCTGAGCACCTCCTCATCAGGCACCCGCTCGACCGCCACACCGCTCTCGAACGGCGCCTTATCGAACAGCCGCCACAGCGCGCGCTCCTTTTCGGGAAAATCCTTGAGCCGCTTTTTATAAGTGCCAACGCGGATGAACTCAGCCCCCTGAAACTGCACCGGCTGACGGAAAGCGCGCTCGATCTCCAGCACCACCACCGGCAACTCATCCACTGTGACATCGAAAAAACGGAAATGAATCTTCGGCGCCAGCGCGCGCAGCAGCCAACTCTCCAGTTCTTCATTACCCACCTTGGCCGTGGCAGGAGAAAACTTCGTGCCCACCACCGTGTGGTCAGCATCGCTGACACCCCACACCAGATAGGCGAAAGCTTTGCCCGCCAGCGCCGCCGAATTCGCCAGCGCCGACAAATACTCGCCAATCTGTTGCGGCTCTGCATCGTTCACCTTGAACTCGGCCCATTCTGTTTCTTGCGGCAGCTTGCACAGTTCACGCACCAAACTGACGAGGTATTCGACTGGACGGTCTGTGGTCATGCTTCCTCCTCGGGCGATTCTTCGCCAGTCTCTTCCATCTCCGCAAGCTCCGGCTCGTCGGCAGGCGCGCCCTCCACCTCCGGCAGACGTGCAGCAGCCTCACGCACGTCGAGCTTGCCGGTGACGACATCGGCGATCAGGCGGGTGCGGTATTCGCGCAGGAGGTCGATTTCGCGTTCGATGCGGGAGATGGCAGTGTTTGAAGTCGCAAGTTCAGTCAAGAGGAACTTTCGAATCGTAATTTGCTCTTCGAGAGACGGAATTGGCAAACAGAAAGCCGCCCAAGAATCCGTGCGCAAACAACAAGTGCCGTGGCCCGCAATTTCCACAAGTTCTAACAACTCTCGTTGAATGCCCGTAAGAAGTAACGCGAAATAGTCTACGGACAATTCTGGTCGTGGAGTGAGGGCCTTCATGTCTTGATTTATCGTCACTGGCACACGTGTGACGGCGGTCGGAAACGTTCGCGCCAAAATCATCCCGCGGACAACAATCAGGACAGCCGGCCCGGATATTAGAGCGATGTTCGTTTCCCTGAGAGCTGCATCCGAAATATGGTCTTTGGAGTCGAATATTTCTGGTACCTTCATGTCTTTCGGACTCACCCAAGGCGTCCGCCCGACCCAATACCTTTCAACGCCTTTGTTCGGCGTCATACCTCCCACAGTTTTCACGAGAGACTTTATCTTCCGAACATCCCAATGCGCCGGAATCTGCCCCAGCCAGGGAATGCCGGAATCCTTGAGCTTCACATCGGGATCGAGGCCGCGCGTGACGGCGCGGTGGATGATGGCCTGCTTCTGCTCGTTCAGCAGCGCGATGGTCTTGCGCTTGGCCCGTATCGCCTTGTCCAGCCGATGCGTGGCGTGGTCGAGGAAGCGCACGATGGCGGCTTGTTCTTCGTCAGGTGGTAGCGGTGAATAGATAGCTTTGAAATGCTCGGGGCGCAGACTCCACATATCCGAAGTGATGCCGTAAGACCAGCTTTCTGCTTCTTTGGCAAAGCCCGGTGTGCGGAACAGGTGGTGGAAATAGCGCGGGTTATGCGCACCGCGCATACGTTGCACGACGTATGCAGGGCTGATGATGCCGCGCAGATCAGACACGCCGATGGCACCCTGCCAAGCCCGCATTTTGTTGTAGGCAATATCGCCCGGACAAACCAGCTTGTAAGCTGACTTGTCCTTTTTCGAGCTGTCTTTCTTCGAGCTACCGGCCAGCAAATCCCGCTGCTTGATTACGCCGCGAGTAATTGTCACAGATAGCATTTGTTCGTTCGGATGCTCGCGCTCTTTTATTTCTTCAAACAAAGCGCGATGTGGAAGAACATCCCAATGCCCCGGCACCCGCCCCAGCCAAGGCAAGCCAGAATCCTTGTATTCTGAATAGGGCTTGAGGTCGGCGATCATTGCACTATACCTTTAAGCAAATCATCAGGATTCCAGATGTGCTCGGCTATCTGGCGGTAGAGCGTACTGCGCTCCTCTATGTCCGTCTTCTTAAACTCCCCAAACGCATGGAACGGCAATCCACTCTGCTGTACGAAGCGCAGAAAACCCGGATTGTGCTGGTAGCACTGCGCGTGCAGCGACCGTGCCAGCAGGTTCTGGGTGTTGTAGTGCGGCAACTTGTCCGCGTAGCTGAGATCGCCGTAGCTGGCGTTGAAGCTCTTGGGCAACAGCAGCAGTCCGCCTATTCGGTTACGCTGTTCGGCAAAATCGGCCTTATGGGAGAACTCGTCGGTATGGCGCTCCGGATGATCGGCCCAGATGTGTTCCACCTCGTAGCGTGTCTTCCCCTCGCTCACGTAATCAAGATAGCGCGACGGCTGCCCTGACTGGGTCTCCAGGTAGTCGGTGAGACGGGCAAGAATACGGTGGAGCGGATAGCGGTTTTGCTGGTGCATTCGCAGACGGTCGTTGCTGGCGAAGTTTTCGCCTTCCTTGCTGAGGAAATCGTGCAACTTATGTGCGAGCGCATCAGGAGCAAGGCCGCGAATGTCACGCATGACCACGAACATGGCGTACTGCATGGTCGAGTAGGCGATGGTTCGGAAGTTCCATAACCGCCAAGTGAGCAGGATGTCGAGATATTGTGCCACCAGGCCAATTTTGCGTATTACAACAGACTCGCTGTCATCAGGCCGCAGGGGCGCAAGCAGCAGCATGTATTGCAGAGTAAAGCCCTGCTGGGCATTGTAGAGTACGTGCTCCAAGCCGGCCACGGATTTCTGCGCAGCCTCAATGAGACGCAGGTATTGGCGACTGTAGAAGTCGAAATCGCGGTCGATGAAACGGTAGAAATCGTCACTTTGCTTGAGGCCGACGGTGTCGGCGGCATCGCGTAGCCAGCGGTGAAACTCGGTGCCGATGCGGTCAAAGTCTTCTGGCTTCGCGCCTTTCTTGCGCTCGCGTATTTTGGTGGCGTGCTGACTACGGAGCCATGCCTTGAAGCAGTCGGATTCCACTTCCTTGCCCGCGTCATTCAATTCACGAATGCGGTCACGCCAGCGATTGTTGGCGGCGGTGCGTTTGGTCTCGTCAATGTTGGCGAGCAGATAGCCTTTGAGCATGTCCGTAGCGCTGAGCGAGAGCCCGCGATCGTTCATGGTCTCGAAGATAGTGTAAGCGTCGTCGTCAGAGTAGGCGGTGATTTCGACGAGGTGGACGTTCTCCAGCAGCCAGTCGATAAAGTAAGGGAGCGCATCGTCGCGCAGTTCCTCTGGAAAGCAGGTTTCCAGATCGCGATAGCGCTGCACGAGGTTTTGTACCGACTCGGGACGGTCGGTCACGTCGAATGGTTGGCCTTCATAGAGCGCATCCATAGCAGGGGTGCGCTCATCGACATGCAGATTGAAGGATTTTTGGTCGAATTTCTCGGAGAAGATCAGCTCATCCACATTGACCTGCTTCGCTTGGCCCTTTTGAAGGTTGCGGAGCAGGATGAGGAGTAGAGTAAGACTGGTGAGCCGCTGCTGGCCATCCACGATATAACCGACACTGTCCTTCTTGCTGATGATGATCGAGCCGAGGAAGTAATGTGGATAATCGGCAACCTTGCTGCGCGAATGGCCAGGCTGGTATTCCTCAAGAAACTTGTCACTGAGGTCGTCTACGAGTTCGCGGATTTGCTTCTCATGCCATTTGTACTCGCGCTGGTAATAGTCGATCGAATACTTCACACCCTTGAGCAACTCGCGGACAGTCTTGGCTTTACCGAGGATTTCTCTCACTGTGCACCTACATTGAGCAATTCATCCAGCAACCCCTCCGCCTCTTGCTCCACTGCCAGAATGTCGGCGCGAATTTCTTCCAGCGTGCGCAGCGGTTGAGGTTTGTAGAAGTGGCGGGTGAAGCTTACCTCGTAGCCGATCTTGGTGGCATCCTGCTTGATCCACGCATCAGGCGTGTAGGGCAGCACCTCGCGGCAAATGAAGGCCCCTATCGGATTATTCTCGGGGCCACCGTCTTCCAGCAGTGGCACTTGTTCGGTGTCGCGCAGGTCGGAGTCGGGCTCGTATTCGACAACAGAACCCTCTCCCCCAGCTCCCCCACCCCCAGCCCCTCCCCCGGAGGGAGAGGGGAGTGAGAACAGGCCGCGTAGCGGGTCGGGCTTGATCTTGCCGGGCTTGTGTACTTTGGCAATGACCGGCGGCGCGGTCTCGACGCGCCAGCTCACGGCCTTCAGTATCTGCTTCAGGTCGGCGGCGGGGAGCTTGATGCCTGCTTTCTTGAGTGCCGCGTCCACACGATCGCGGAAGTGGTTGTAGTCCTCGAGGAGTTCTCCGCCCAATGCCTCACGCAGCTTGGTGGCAACTTCGACCAGGCGGGCGTCGCGCTCCCAGGTGCTGGCATCGAGCAGCTTCTTTTTCTTCTTCTCGGGCAGGCCCTTCTTCGCGCTGCCGCCTTCTTCATCGTCGCCCTCGTCCTCATCGCCGCCCCAGTCGGCGAGGCGCTTCTCCAGAGCGTCTGAGACCTTGGCGAATTGGGTGAAGAGATCGTCGCCGAACTCATCGTAGAGCGCAGCGCGCAGGTCTTCGTCGCCGGAGGCGAAACGCAGTGTCTCGATGGCCTTGAGCGAAAGCTGGCTGTGCAGGCGTAGCGGGCGCTCGACCGTGACTTTCCAGTAACCGAAAGCGGCGTTGGGGAATATCTTCGATTCGGGTGTTTCCTTGAAATCGAGGAAGGTGCGGCTGATGCGCTCGATGTCGTCCGGCGAGAGTTCGCAATTCTTTTTGCCGAGGTTCTTGCGCAGCGGCTTGAACCACTGGCTGGCGTCGATGAGCTGCACCCGGCCCTTGCGATGTGCGGGCTTTCTGTTCGTCAGTACCCAGACGTAAGTGGCAATGCCGGTGTTGTAGAAGAGGTTGAGCGGCAGCGCGACGATGGCTTCAAGCCAGTCGTTCTCGATGAGCCAGCGGCGAATATTGCTCTCGCCCTGGCCTGCGTCGCCAGTGAACAGCGAGCTGCCGTTATGTACCTCGGCAATGCGGCTGCCCAGCGCAGAGCGGTGGTTCATCTTCGATGCCATGTTAGCAAGGAAGAGCATCTGGCCGTCGCTCGACCGGGTGACGAGCGAGAGTTCCTCGTTCTGATGCATCACCTTGAAGCGCGGGTCGCGCATGCCTTCTTTGCCGCCCATCGCCTCAAGGTCTTTTTTCCAGCCCTTGCCGTAGGGCGGGTTGGCGATCATGAAGTCGAACTCCTGCGCCGGGAAAGCGTCGTGCGACAGCGTGGACCATTCCGCGCCGCCGACGATGTGGTCGGCGCTCTCGCCCTCGCCTTTGATCAGCATGTCCGCCTTGCAGACGGCGTAGGTCTCGGGGTTTATTTCCTGACCGTAGAGAAGTGTAGTGATCTGCTGGTTGCGCTTCGCGGCAATCGCCATGAGCGTTTCTTCCGCCACGGTGAGCATTCCGCCGGTGCCGCAGGCGCAGTCATAGAGCAGATAGGTGCCGGATTTAAGCGCTGCCTCGATCGGCAGGAACACGAGATTTGCCATCAGCCGCACAGCATCGCGCGGCGTCCAGTGCTCGCCCGCCTCCTCGTTGTTCTCCTCGTTAAACTTGCGTACCAGTTCCTCGAACACCGTGCCCATCGAGTGGTTGTCGATGCCCGCAGGCGACAAGTCAATTTCGGGATCAAGGAACTTGTTGATCAGGGTGCCAAGTGAGTCGGCCTTGGAGAGGGTGGAGAGCTGGTTGCGGAATTTGAAGTTTTCCAGGATGTCCTGGACGTTGGGCGAGAAGCCGTTGAGATAATCCTCGAAATCTGCGAGCAACTGCTGCTGACTGCCTCGCGACTTCAGATCGCGCAGGGTGAAACGCGAAGTGTTGTAGAAGGATTGCCCCGCAGCGGCGGCAAGCGCTGCACGCTGCTCTGTGATGCGCGCCTCGTCGAGCATCTTCTTGGTATCGAGCACCGTCTGTTTGCTCGGTTCGAGCACCGCATCCATGCGCCGAATAACGAACATCGGCAGAATTACATCCGGGTACTTGCCCCGCCTGAACAGGTCGCGAAGCACATCGTCGGCGATGCCCCAGATGAAAGAGACAATTTTGTTGTGCGTGGCTTGATCCATATTTGTTTTTTGTTTTTATGCCCTGAACTGGAGATTATACGTGCAGCAAAATCATTGCAGCATTTTATCAACAGCATCTGGTCAAGCGACCATTGGCTCATAGCAGTTAACAAGCATTGGCGAATGGCTGGTAATGGCACATCTCAGACAACCAACACTTATACCTCTGCCTGTTCCTCCGCCGCTCCCGGCGCAAGATCAGGCTCTCCGCATTGGCGCGAAATTTCCGCGCGCGCTTTGTTGCGCAGGCGGATGGCCGCAGCCCAGCCCTTGCCTTCCGGTGCAATCGGCTTGCC
>Ga0209211_10011595_pt1 | contig 11239 bp, 10 predicted proteins | sample RifGroA2_FD_183992 | JGI IMG/M metagenome (GOLD analysis project Ga0209211, IMG submission 183992) | Groundwater microbial communities from Rifle, Colorado, USA - Groundwater A2 (SPAdes) (version 2) | ecosystem: Environmental > Aquatic > Deep subsurface > Groundwater | place: Rifle, Colorado...
GTCATGGCCGCCCGCAGCAAGAGTAGCCAGCGCTGGCTCAAGGAACACTTCGCCGACCCGTACGTGAAGAAGGCCCAGGCCGACGGCATGCGCTCGCGCGCCGCCTACAAGCTGGAGGAGTTGCTGGAGCGCGGGCAGCTGTTGAAGCCAGGGATGGTGGTGGTCGACCTGGGCGCGGCGCCCGGGGGTTGGTCGCAGGTCGTACGCCGGACACTGCGCAGCAAGCGGGGCGACGACAATGGTCGCGTCCTGGCGCTGGATATCCTGGAAATGCCGCCAATCGCCGGTGTGGAATTCATTCACGGCGATTTCAGAGAGCCTGAGGCACTGTCAAGGCTGGAATCTCTTCTGGGAGGTGCAACCGTCGACCTTGTACTTTCCGACATGGCCCCCAATATGACCGGTGTGGACACCGTCGATCAGGCCCGGGCGATGTACTTGTCCGAGCTGGCTCGCGATTTTGCCGATGCCCATCTCAAAACTGGCGGCACGTTTCTGATCAAGTTGTTCCAAGGTGAAGGGTTCGATACGTATGTGGCAGACCTGAGGCGCCGATACACCAAGCTTGTGATACGCAAACCGGCGGCCTCCAGGCGTCGATCCAATGAAGTCTATGCGCTGGCCACCGGCAAGCGCTGAACCCGAATCAAGCGCGCTTGCCGTGGGGCAAGGGCCGAGGAAGCAGTAAATGAACGACCTAGTGAAGAATCTGTTGGTAACGCTGGCCGTGGCGCTGGTCCTGATGACCGTGTTCCAGACCTTTTCGAAGCCCCAGGGCAGTAGCCCGCAGGAAGTGACGTATTCCAGCTTCCTGAGTGAAGTTACCGCCGACAAGGTTCGCAAGGTCGAGTTCACCGATGCGCAGGCCGGCGGTACCACCGTGGTCAACTTCGAGCGCACCGATGGCAGCAAGGGCGTGTCCTTCGGCCCTTACGACCGTGACCTGGTCAACGACCTGGTCCGGCACAAGGTCGAAATCGTCCAGGCCAAGCCCAACAACACGCCGTCGCTGTGGGCGATCGTGGCGACCTTCCTGCCGTATGTGCTGTTCATCGGCATCTTCATCTACTTCATCCGCCAGATGCAGCAGGGCGGCAGCCGCGGTGCGATGACCTTCGGCCGCTCGCGCGCCAAGTTGCAGGGCGAGAACGAGGTGAAAGTCACTTTCGCCGATGTCGCCGGCTGCGATGAGGCCAAGGAAGAAGTGGGCGAACTGGTCGAGTTCCTGCGCGATCCCGGCAAGTTCCAGAAGCTCGGCGGCCGCATCCCGCGCGGCGTGCTGATGGTCGGTTCGCCCGGTACCGGCAAGACCTTGCTGGCGCGCGCCATTGCCGGCGAGGCGAAAGTCCCGTTCTTCTCCATTTCCGGTTCCGATTTCGTCGAAATGTTCGTCGGCGTCGGCGCCAGCCGCGTGCGCGACATGTTCGACCAGGCCAAGAAGCACGCGCCATGCATCATCTTCATCGACGAAATCGACGCCGTCGGCCGCCATCGTGGCGCCGGCCTGGGCGGCGGTCATGACGAACGCGAGCAGACGTTGAACCAGTTGCTGGTCGAGATGGATGGCTTCGAAGGCGGCGAAGGCGTGATCGTGATCGCGGCCACCAACCGACCCGACGTGCTCGACCCGGCGCTGCTGCGCCCGGGCCGTTTCGACCGCCAGGTGGTGGTCAATCTGCCGGACGTGCGCGGTCGCGAACAAATCCTCAAGGTGCACATGCGCAAGGTGCCGCTCGATGTCGACGTCGACGCCATGACCATTGCCCGCGGCACGCCCGGCTTCTCCGGCGCGGACCTGGCCAACCTGGTCAATGAAGCGGCCCTGTTCGCTGCGCGCGAGAACGCCAAGGACGTGCGCATGGAGCACTTCGACAAGGCGCGCGACAAGATCCTGATGGGCGCCGAGCGGCGTTCGATGGCGATGAGCGAAACCGAAAAGACGCTGACCGCCTATCACGAGGCCGGCCACGCGATCGTCGGTCGCAGCGTTCCCGAGCACGACCCGGTGTACAAGGTCACCATCATCCCGCGCGGCCGCGCGCTGGGCGTCACCATGTACCTGCCGGAAGGCGACAAGTACAGCTACAACAAGGTTGCCATCGAATCGCAGCTTTGCTCGCTGTACGGCGGGCGCGTGGCTGAAGAGCTGATCTTCGGCGCCGACAAGGTCACCACCGGCGCCTCCAACGACATCGAGCGCGCGACCAAGATGGCGCGCAACATGGTTACCAAATGGGGCTTGTCGGACGAAATGGGACCGATCGCCTACGGCGACGAGGAAGACGAAGTATTCCTCGGCCGTTCGGTGACCCAGACCAAGAGCGTTTCCGACGACACCGCGCGCAAGATCGACGAGGTCGTGCGCACGATCCTCGACCGCGCCTACTCGCGCACCAAGACCATCCTGCAGGACAACCTCGACAAGCTGCACATCATGGCCGAGGCGCTGCTGGCCTACGAGACGATCGACGCCACGCAGATCGATGCGGTGATGGAAGGCCGTCGCCCGGGACCCCCGGCCGATTGGGCCAAGTCCGGCCGCACGTCGAAGGATTCGATCGGGCCGGCCAAAGGCACCCTGGGCGGCGCCGCGCCGCAAACCTGAGTAATCCCATCCTGTCGGTGTTGTGTAGGAGCGGCTTCAGCCGCGATGCTCTTCGCGTAATTCATCGCGGCTGAAGCCGCTCCTACACAGTAGACTGCGCCAATGTTCGACACGACTCCCTTCCTGGACTGCGCCGGCCGCAAATTGCTGCTCGACCGCCCACGCATCATGGGCATCGTCAACGTTACGCCGGATTCCTTTTCCGACGGCGGCGCGCACGACAGCACTGAGCTCGCCGTCGCGCACGCGCTGGCGCTGGCGGAGCAGGGCGCGGATATCCTGGACATCGGTGGTGAATCGACGCGACCTGGCGCCGCGGAAGTGTCACTGGCCGAGGAGCTGCGCCGGGTCATCCCGGTCATCGAGCGCCTGGCACAAGCCACCCCACTGCCGATCTCCATCGACACCTCCAAGCCCGAAGTCATGCGCGCAGCCGTGGCCGCGGGCGCCGGTCTGATCAACGATCCTTTTGCCTTGCGTCGTGACGGCGCGCTGGATGCCGCCGCGGCATTGGGCGTGCCGGTGTGTCTGATGCACATGCAGGGCGAGCCGCGCAGCATGCAGGACAACCCGCAATACGAGGATGTCGTCGCCGAGGTGCACAGTTTTTTCACGCAGCGGCTGTTTGCCTGCGAGATGGCCGGGATCGACAAGAAGAAGCTGCTGATCGATCCGGGCTTCGGTTTCGGCAAGAACCTCGAACATAACCTGCGCCTGCTGCGGCAGCTGTCGCGCTTTGTCGAGCTGGGCGTGCCGGTGCTGGCCGGGCTGTCGCGCAAGGGCATGATCGGCACGCTCACCGGTCGCGCGGTCGACGATCGCCTGGTCGGTTCGGTGGTCGCCGCGTTGATTGCCGTGCAGAACGGTGCGCAGATCGTCCGCGTGCACGACGTGGCCGCCACGGTCGATGCACTGAGCATCTGGGCTGCCGTCGCCGCCCAACCGGCCGCCGCCAACAAGCCCGCGAAACCAACCATGCCCAAATGGGGCGACGACGACTGACCCGCTTGTGTGGGAGCGGCTTCAGCCGCGATGTCTTTTGAGAAGAGCATCGCGGCTGAAGCCGCTCCTACACAAGAGCGGAAGATGGGCGGAAATGGAGACTTGGATGCGGGACCAACGGCCGCTGGCCATCGCCCTCATGGGTCCGACTGCTTCGGGCAAGACCGCCCTGGCAATCGAATGGGCCGAGCGTCTGGGCTCGGAAGTCATCAGCGTCGATTCGGCGCTGGTCTATCGCGGCCTGGACATTGGGGCCGCCAAGCCCGATGCCGGGACGCTGCGCCGGGTCCGCCATCACCTGATTGACATCCGCGACCCGCACCAGGCCTATTCCGCCGCCGAGTTCGCCCGCGATGCACTGGCCGCCATGCACGACTTGGCGTCACGCGGCCGGGTGCCGGTACTGGCTGGCGGCACCGGTCTGTATTTCCGCGCACTGCTCGACGGCCTCTCCAGGATGCCCGAAGCCGACCCGGACACCCGGGCGCAGATCCAGGGAGAAGCGCTCGAGCGTGGCTGGCTGGCGCTGCATGAGGAGTTGGCTGGAGTCGATCCAGCCGCCGCCGCGCGCATCCATGCCAACGATCCCCAGCGCATTACCCGGGCGTTGGAGGTGTACCGGCTCAGTGGCATCGCGATCAGCCAATGGCAGCAATCTACGCCTCGCCAGCCGTTTCCGTTCCGGGTGCTCAAGCTGATCCTTGCGCCGGCGGTCAGGGCCGTCCTGCACGAGCGCATCGCTGGTCGCTTCGACGCCATGCTGGAGGCCGGCTTCCTGGACGAAGTACGTGGGCTGCGGAACGACCCGCGGCTGCATCCGGACTTGCCATCGATGCGTGCGGTTGGCTATCGACAGGCCTGGACGCACCTGGATGGCGTCACCGACCGGGCGGCATTCCGCGACCAGGCCATCGCCGCCACCCGGCAGTTGGCCAAGCGCCAACTGACCTGGCTGCGCGGCGAAGTCGACGGCCGCTGGCTTGATCCGACGGTCGATGGCCGCGAGCTGAATGCGGCCCTGCACTTGTTTCTCCCTCGCGGCTGAGGGCCCGGACGTGTAAAGTGTCAATGCTGCATTGGCGGCCTGGACCCTTTGGCCGCAGATCGCGCCGCGTGGCGCGGAATAATAAAAATACCGGAGTCCATCATGACCAAAGGCCAATCCTTGCAAGACCCGTTCCTGAACGCACTGCGCCGTGAGCGTGTGCCCGTGGCCGTCTACCTGGTCAATGGCATCAAGCTGCAAGGAACCATCGAGAGCTTCGACCAGTTCGTCGTGCTGCTTCGCAACACAGTTAGCCAGATGGTCTACAAGCACGCGATCTCAACCGTCGTTCCGGCGCGCAACGTGCGCATGGGTCCGGGTGGCGGCGAAGTTCAGCCGGTAGCCAGCACCGACGAAGGCAATGATGAGCAAGAGTAGTCTTTGACGGCGGTAGTGATCGAGCGCACGCGCAACAACGAGAGCGCACTGCTGGTTCAGCCTTACCCGCCAGGGCGGCAGGACGGCTCATTGCTTGAGGAATTCATCGAGCTCGCCCGTTCGGCGGGAGCGACGGTGGTCGGTACGATTGCCGCCCGCATCGAGCGCCCCAGTGCCTCGCACTACATCGGCAGCGGCAAGGTCGAAGAAGTGCTGGCGGCCTGCGAGGCCACGGGCGCCGACGTGGTCCTGGTCAATCAAACCCTGAGTCCGGTGCAGGAACGCAACCTGGCCAAGGCGCTGAACCGCCGCGTGGTCGACCGCACCGGCCTGATCCTGGATATCTTCGCGCAGCGCGCGGTGTCGCATGAAGGCAAGTTGCAGGTCGAACTGGCACAGCTCAAGCACCTGTCCGCCCGGCTGATTCGGGCCCACACCGGCCTGGACAGTCAGCGTGGCGGCTCGATCGGCCTGCGCGGCCCGGGTGAGACGCGACTGGAAACCGATCGTCGCCTGTTACAGAAGCGTCGCGAGCAACTTGAGATGCGCCTGGACAAGGTCGAGGTGCAACGCAACCAGATGCGCCGCGCACGCATGCGCAACGCCATCCCCCGTATCGCGTTGGTCGGTTACACGAATGCCGGAAAATCGACGCTATTCAATGCTCTGACCGGCTCCGGCGTATACGCCGCCGACAAGTTGTTCGCCACGCTCGATCCGACCGTGCGGCGCATGGATAGCGCGGCTGGCGCGCTGGCCTTGTCCGATACTGTTGGCTTCGTGCGCGACCTGCCGCACGACCTGGTCGCCGCGTTCCGCTCGACACTGTCGGAAGCGCGCGATGCCGACTTGTTGCTGCACGTGGTCGATGCCGCCGACGAACTGCGCGACGAACGCATCGGCCAGGTCGACGCTGTGTTGACCGAAATCGGCGCCGGCGAAATTCCGCAGATACTGATATTCAACAAGCTCGATCGTATCGAAGGCGCCCAGCCGCGCCATGACATTCCCGCCAGTGGCGGTTCCGAGCCAAGCACGCGCGTGCGCGAGCGGATCTGGCTGTCGGCCGTCAGCGGCCAGGGTCTGGAATTGTTGCGCGACGCCGTTGGCGCCCGATTCATCGATCGCCAGGTCACTGGCGAACTGCAGCTGGCGCCCAGCCAGGGCAGGCTGCGCGCGCGCCTGCACGCGTTGGGAGCGGTGCGCGAAGAAGCGGCCGACGAAGCCGGATGGCGCCTGAAGCTGGAGATGCCGCTGGCCACCGCAGAGCGTCTGGCCACCGAGCCAGGCGGACATTTATTGCAAGAGCTATTGCTTGTGGCCCCTGCCGCCCCTACCTACAATCCTGACACTCACTAAATGAGCGGGCGACCACCGCCCCGCCTCGGAGCAAGCATGGCCTGGAATCAGCCTGGTAAAGGCAAGCAGAACCCTTGGAGCGGCAAAGGGTCTGGCAACGGACTCGACAACCTGCTGCAGCGGGCACGCGACCTTTTCGGCGGAGGCGGCGGCAATCCGATCGCCTGGATCCTGCCCTTGCTCGGTTTGTTGCTGGTGTTCAACAGCTTCAAGCTGATCGATGAGCGCCAGCGCGGCGTCGTGCTGCGATTCGGCGAGTTCAACCGGATCATGACGCCTGGCGCCAACTTCAAGTGGCCCTGGCCGATCGAAACCCTGACCGTGGTCGACGCCACCAAGATCGAGTCGCTCGACGACCAGGTCCGGGTGCTGACCAAGGACGAGAACATCGTCGACATCAAGTTCAACGCCCAGTACCAGGTCAGCGATCCGCGCCTGTTCCTGTTCGGCTTTCGCGACGACCTGAGCGTCGACGGCAAGGTGTCGCAGGGTCGCGAGACGCTGCAGAACGCCGCCGAGAGCGCCGTGCGCGAGGTCGTGGGCAACAACACGATGGACACGGTGTTGTTCGAGCGCAGCCGGCTGATCGTGGCGGCGCGCCAGCATCTCCAGGAGTCGCTGGACATGTACAAGACCGGCCTGAAGGTCACCGAGTTCACGCTGCAGAATGCGCGGCCGCCGGAAGAGGTCAAGCCCGCTTTCGATGACGCAATCAGCGCCCGCGAGGACAAGAGCCGCATCGAAAGCGAAGCCAAGGCCTACGCGAGCAAGATCGTTCCCGAGGCACGCGGCGCCGCCCAGCGCATCAAGGCCGAGTCCGAAGGTTACCGCGCGGCCACCATCGCCAAGGCGGAGGGCGATGCCCAGCGTTTCACGCTGCTGGTCGGCCAGTACCGCAAGGCGCCGGAAGTCACCCGCAAGCGCCTGTATCTGGAAACGATGCAGCAGGTCTTGTCGACCAACCAGAAAGTCATGGCCGGTCGCGACAACAACATCCTGTACCTGCCCTTGAACGGATCGACGCAGCCGAGCCCGCTGCCGCCGCTCTCGCAATTGCCTTCGGTGAAGTCTTCCTCGCCGCCCCAATCCAGCAGCAACGAGGCTGACGAGCGCCCCGCGCGCGCCGCCAGCCGCGAGGGAGATCGCTGATATGCGCAACACGACAAGTATCGTCACCGCGGTAATCCTGGCGCTGCTGCTGGCGATGGGTTCGACCTTCATCGTCAACGAAAGCCAGACTGCGATCGTGCTCAAGCTCGGCAAGATCGTGCGCAGCGATTTGCAACCCGGACTGCATTTCAAGTGGCCGATGATCGAGGACGTGCGCAAGTTCGATCGCCGCATCCTGTCGCTCGACGATGCCCCCGAGCGCTACCTGACCGCCGAGAAGAAAGATGTCGAGGTCGATTTCTTCGTCAAGTGGCGAATCGTCAACGTCACCACGTTCTACCGGGCCGCCAGCGGCGGCGACGAGGGCGCGGCGAAAGCGCGCCTGACGCCGATCGTCAAGAACGCCCTGCGCAACGAGATCAACCAGCTGGACCTGAAAGCCGTGGTTTCCAGCGGCCGTTCCGATCTGACCGGACGCTTGCTCAAGAACATCAACGTCGCCGCGTCCACCCTGGGTATCGAAGTGCTGGACGTCCGCATCAAGCGGATCAATCTGCCCCAGGACAGCGACATCCTGGTTTCGGTGTTCAACCGGATGCGTGCCGAGCGGACCCGCGTCGCCAACCAGCTGCGCGCCGAGGGTGAGCAGGCGTCGCAGGGAATCCGCGCCGAAGCCGAACGGGAGCGCCTGGTGCTGCTGGCCGACGCCGAGCGCGAAGCGCAGACCCAGCGCGGCGAAGGCGATGGCCGCGCTGCGGAGATCAGTGCCGCTGCCTATGGCCAGGATGCCGAGTTCTATGCCTTCTATCGCAGCCTGGAGGCTTACCGCCATTCGCTTGCCGACGGCAAGACAGTGATGGTGCTGGACCCGAACTCGGAATTCCTGCGTTATTTCGGCAACGATAACCGCTGACCGGGAATGTCGGGGGATCTGCTCGCTGCGTTGTGCCTGGTGGTGCTGATCGAGGGCTTGCTCCTGTTTGCCGCCCCCAACGCCTGGAAACGAACGGTCGCCGACCTGCTGGCGCAATCCGTCAGCCGGTTACGGACTATCGGCGGCGTCATGGTGATCGTCGGTCTGGTCGCCCTTTATTTCGTCCGCGGCCACTGACCCGGCGCTAGCGCGTCGGATCCAGCGTATAATTTCCCAAAGCCGGGGCCACCTCCGGCTTTTTCCATGTCTGGAATGCACGCCCCTGTAGGAGCGGCTTCAGCCGCGACGGCTCGCGACGGACATCGCGGCTGAAGCCGCTCCTACATACAGCAATGGACATCGCGGCTGAAGCCGCTCCTACACACCGCACGTTTATTGAATCTGGAGTCACGCCATGGGTCAGTCAGTCGTAGTTCTCGGTGCCCAGTGGGGCGATGAAGGCAAGGGCAAGATCGTCGACCTGTTGACCGAACAGATCGGCGCTGTCGTGCGCTTCCAGGGCGGCCACAACGCCGGCCACACCTTGGTCATTGGCGGCAAGAAGACCGTGCTGCACCTGATCCCGTCCGGCATCCTGCGCGAAGGCGCGCTGTGCCTGATCGGCAATGGCGTGGTGTTGTCCCCGGCCGCTTTGAGAAAGGAAATCGGCGAGATCGAAGCTACCGGCGTGGAAGTCCGCTCGCGCTTGAAGATCAGCCCGGCCACGCCGCTGATCATGCCGTATCACATCGCATTGGATCAGGCGCGCGAGAAAGCGGCTGGCGGCAAGGCCATCGGCACCACCGGCCGCGGCATCGGACCGGCCTACGAAGACAAGGTCGCCCGCCGGGGCGTGCGCGTGGCCGACCTGCAGTATCCGGCGGAGCTCGCGGAAAAACTTCGCGCCGTGCTCGACTACCACAACTTCGTGTTGACCAAATACCTTGGCGTGGACGCCGTCGACTTCCAGCAGACGCTGGATGAAGCGCTCGAGTTCGGCGCCTACGTCAAGCCGATGGTCGCCGATGTCGCCGGCCTGCTGCACGAGCTGCGCAAGCAGGGCAAGCGCGTCATGTTCGAAGGCGCGCAGGGCTCCCTGCTCGATATCGACCACGGCACCTATCCGTACGTGACCTCGAGCAACACCACCATCGGCGGCGCGCTCGCTGGCACCGGGGTCGGTGCCGATGCCATCGACTATGTGCTCGGCATTGCCAAGGCTTATGCCACCCGCGTCGGCGGCGGCCCGTTCCCGACCGAGCTCGACGATGAAGTTGGCGAAGGCATCCGCGCCCGGGGCGCAGAGTTCGGCGCCACCACCGGACGGCCGCGTCGTTGCGGTTGGATCGATCTGGTCGCCTTGAAGCGCGCCGTAGCGATCAACGGCATTTCCGGCCTGTGCATCACCAAGCTCGACATCCTCGACGGCATGCCGACACTGAAGATGTGCATCGCCTACAAGTATCGCGGCAAGCAGACCGAATACGCACCGCTCGACGCCGCTGGCTGGGACGAGTGCGAGCCGGTGTATCTCGAGTTCCCGGGCTGGAGCGAATCCACCGCCGGCATAACCGAATTCGCCAAGCTGCCGGCGGCGGCGCGCGCTTACCTGCGCGCCCTGGAAGAATTGGTCGGTTGTCCGCTGGCGATCGTCTCGACCGGTCCGGATCGGGACGCCACCATGATCCTGCGCGACCCTTTCGCCTGAGCAGACCGCGGCAGCCTGCGTTCGCGCGCACGGCTGCTGCCAGCGGGGCTGGCAGCAACTACTGTTATTGTCGGAACTACTCAGACAGTGCCGTAGTCGATTCAAACGGCAGGCGAATACCGCCGGCATCGGCGATCGCCGGTTCGGCGAGGTTGAAGGTCTCCGGCTCGGCATCGATCACAACCAGTATCTGGCCCGCCGCGATCTGGTCGCGGAAAGTCCGGCGCACTTCATCGGGTAACGCCGAGCCCATCAATACCGAGGCCCAGGTGCCTACCAGGGCGCCGACCACAGCCAATGCCGCGGCGCCCAGGAACGTGACGCCAAACGCCGGGATCAGCATCCCGATCAGGCCCGCCACGAATCCAGCCAGCGCACCCCAGAGCGTTCCATGCCATGCCGCCGGAATGAAGTCCATCGAGACGTTGAGGCGGTCTTCGTCGATGCGCTTGATCTCGATGTCGGACCGCGCCTCGAACCGGATGCTGTCATCGCCTATGCCCAGACGTCGCGCGACCAGCATGACCGACTCGGCGGCGGGTACCGAAGGGGTGGCGAACACATGGCGCATTTTCATGGCGACTCCCGCAGTGCCAGGCACTGGCTGCTCGATCCATGAATGGACGCTAGCACCGCAGGCAGAAACCCTGGATGAATACCGCGTCCTGGCCTTTCCCCAGGCCAGGACGCTGAACGGACATAAGGTAACTGCTTCCTGCCCAGGAACCGGACAGCATTCGCCCGTCCAATGCCAATGGCTCAGATTAACGAAAGGGGCTCAAATAGCTCTCATCCAGATTTGTTGTCCGGTACCCAGCGGATTCTGCGTTGTAGCACTCTCCGCCAGATGGTCATGGCGTTTCAGCCAGGTGAACTGCACCTGAAGCCACCCGATTGCGGGAATGTTATGAGAGTGCTAAAAAGGTGCGCGCTGCGCTAGAAAATGCTGGCTAGCTGCCCCGAGTGGGGGCTGGACCGCAACATAATAGTCAATAAGAAAGGGGTTCACAATGAACGGAAACAAGAACGGCGACGTAAACAAGACCCGCACCACCCGGACCATCAAGGTCGCCCCCACCACCCGCGCCATCCGCGCCGCCCTGGCCGCCTCGGCCACGA
>Ga0209211_10011598_pt1 | contig 11238 bp, 10 predicted proteins | sample RifGroA2_FD_183992 | JGI IMG/M metagenome (GOLD analysis project Ga0209211, IMG submission 183992) | Groundwater microbial communities from Rifle, Colorado, USA - Groundwater A2 (SPAdes) (version 2) | ecosystem: Environmental > Aquatic > Deep subsurface > Groundwater | place: Rifle, Colorado...
CGGCGTTGCCCTTGAGCGCGCGCATGTTGCGCGTGCGGAACACGTCGCGCACCAGGCCGTTGCCCTTGTGCAGGTGGAAGGTGCGCCCCTCCAGCGTGGCGATGCCGGCGGCATCCTGCCCACGGTGCTGCAAAACCTGCAGACCGTCATACAGCAACTGATTAGCCGGCGTATGCGAAACGACTCCGAGAATGCCACACATGATGTTCTATCCTAAAAATTAACTACCCAGAAAACCTTAACCGCGACCAATCTTCAACCGCGAGCGCCGTAATGGATGCGCTGCGCGACGCCGTCAGGCAACCATCCCCGCGTCCACAGGGCGACATCCTCCGCCGCCCGACTGGCCTGCGCATTGCGCCAAAACGGCTGCTCCGGCATGCTCGTCAGCCCGGCCAGCCACACCAGCGCCAGCAGCACCAGCAATCCGCGCACCAGCCCGAACACGCCGCCCATCGCCCTGTCCAGCCCACCCAGCCCGACCGCCTTTACCAGCCTGGAGAACAACATGACCAGCAGGCTCCACAGGATCAGCGCGGCGATAAACACCGCCGCGTAAGCCAGCGCAATCCTCATCGTCCCCTCGCCCGGCATCATCGGTGCGATATTGCCCGCGAACAGCTTGCTCAACACGAATGCAATCGGCCACCCGGCCAGCGACAGTAACTCGTAGGTCAGCCCGCGCCACACGCCGAGCGCCAGCGATGCCACCAAGATGGCGATAACGGTGTAATCGAAACCGGTCATTTGATGCTGACGATGCTCGGATGCAGTCCATGCTTCTCCAGCATCTTTACGACCTTCTCCGCCTTAACTCGTTCCTCATAAGGCCCGACGCGCACGCGAATCTTGTTCCCGGCCTTCTCGGTATAGGCCTTGAAGCCCCAGCCCTTCAGCTTATCGACTTCCTGCTTTGCGGTGTTAGCATTGGAATAGGCGCCGACCTGGGCGGCATAAGTGACCGCCTTGTCTTCTTTCCTGGTTGTGCTGGATGTGGATGGTGCAGGCTGCGAGGATGCCGCCTGGACTGCAGGTTTGGATTCGGCAGGTTTGGATTCGGCCGCCTTGGACGCAACATAGTCGATGCTCGCAACGGCAGAAACCGCGACCGGTTCGGAGACCGCAGCCACATCGGATGCCGGAATAACGTCAGAGGCAGCCAACGGCAGCGCAACCGCGACCTCGGAGATCGCAACGGCGGGGGCGAACTCGCCGACCTTCTCAGGTGCGGGGATGCGCAGATCGATATCCTGACCGCTCGGCTTGGGCTGACTTTCCAGCACCATAGGCAGGATCACCACCACCGCCAGCGTCAGTGCGATCGCACCGATCAGGCGGCGGCGAGCCTTGCGTCTCAGGTTCAGTTCGTCGTCTGTCAACTCTTTGGCCATGCCACTATCCTTAATTGACGGAAAGCTCCCGGGCCTGCATCGCTTCAGCCACGGTATGGAACGATCCGAAGGCCGCGATTCTATCATTTTCGCCTGCCTCATTACAGGCATGGCTGAGCGCTTCGCCGACATTCGCAAAGGTCCGAATATCCCCATGCACGCCGCAGTCTTTCAGCACCTGCGTCAGCTCTGCGGCATTCGCACCGCGCGGCATGTCCAGTCCCGCGACCAGCCAGCAATCGATATGCGGCTCCAGCGCCCGCACCACGCCCGCCATGTCTTTATCCTTCAGCATCGCGAACACCGCGAAGGTCTTGGCGGGAGGCAGACCGGCCAGATTCTGCGCCAGCGAACGCGCCGCATGCGGGTTGTGCGCGACATCCAGGATCAATTGCGGCCTGCCCGGCACGAACTGGAAACGCCCGGCCAGCTGTACCTCGGTCAAGCCGCGTCGCACCGCGTCCATGTTCACCGGCAGACGGTCTTTCAGCGCATCCAGCGCCGCCAGCACCGCGCTGGCGTTGTGTAACTGGAACGCACCGCGCAGCGCGGGAATGGGCAAGGCATGCCGCTCGCCGGACGGGCCGAAAAAATCCCATTGCCCCTGCTGCGCCTTGAAGCCGAACTCCTTGCCTATGCACCACAGTTCCGCGCCAATCTGCTGCGCATGATCGCGTATCGCCTGCGGCACGTCGCTATCCGCGCAGATCGCCACGCGCCCGCTGCGGAAGATGCCCGCCTTCTCGAACGCGATCTGCTCGCGCGTGTCGCCGAGGTAATCGACATGATCGATGTCCACGCTGGTCACCACCGCGCAATCGGCGTCGAACACATTCACCGCATCCAGCCTGCCGCCCAGCCCGACCTCGAGGATGGCGACATCGACCTTGTGGGAAATGAACAAAGACATCGCGGCGAGCGTGCCGAATTCAAAGTAAGTAAGGGGAATCTGTAGGTCGGGTTTCAACCCGACATCATCCTGTCGGGTTAAAACCCGACCTACGCGCGCCTGCTCGATGCTCTCGAACGACGCGCACAGCTCCGCATCGCTCGCCTGTTTTTTATCGATGCGCACGCGCTCGTTGTAACGCAGCAAATGCGGCGAGGTATAGCAGCCGACCTTGTAACCGGCGGCATGCAGGATAGACTCCAGCATCGCGCACACCGACCCCTTGCCGTTGGTGCCGCCGACGACGATCACCGGAAATTCGGGTTGGAGAGCCAGCCGCTGCCTGACCTGCGCGACGCGATCGAGGCCGAGCGCGATGGTCTTGGGGTGCAGGGATTCGAGGTAGGTTAGCCAGTCAGGCAGAGTAGATGGCATGTAATGTAGGGCGGAAAAGCGTAGCGCCTTCCGCCGCATGGTTCGTATCGGTTATGGCGAAGTTTTTAATTTACATCCGGCGGATAACGCCTGCGGCTCATCCGCCCTACGCTTGCTATGCCCGCTATAGGCCATGGATATGTTGAGTTGAATTGATGGCATTTTCCGTAACCACTTCAGCAGTTCGATAGCCTGACTCGACATAACCCTCAGAGCTTTTCACCTAACGCCCATCAGCAAACACAACTTCCGTTGTGTAGCCACCCTCGCCACATACAGGGAAAGCCAGTGTTTGCGACAGGCTTGCTGACAGCACACCACCAACGACTTTCCCTTTAGAGCTACATGTGCTGTAAGTCACCGAATAGGACTGAATGGTTTGGCTAGATTTATTTAGGACCTCAACAACCACACTTGATGTCCCCCATTCACGCGAAGCCGCAGTAAACGCACCAGCCCCGAAACCTACGAGAAGCAGAGCCAATGCACTTAATGTCTTGGTGAATGTTGCCATGCGCGTAAACGAAACCTAAGCAGCCTCAATCTCCGCGACCGCCGCCTGCTTGGTCAGCAGCGTGATCAGCGTCGCGAGCTGGTTTTTCATCTCGCGGCGGTCGATGATCATGTCCACCGCGCCGTGTTCCAGCAGGAACTCGGCACGCTGGAAGCCTTCCGGCAGCGTCTCGCGCACGGTCTGCTGGATCACGCGGGCGCCGGCGAAGCCAATCAGCGCGCCGGGTTCGGCGATCACCACGTCGCCGACGAAGGCGAAGCTGGCGGAGACGCCGCCCATGGTCGGATCGGTCAGCACCGAGATGAACGGCAGCTTTTCTTCGGAGAGCTGCGTCAATGCGGCGCAGGTCTTGGCCATCTGCATCAGCGACAGCAGGCCTTCCTGCATGCGCGCGCCGCCGCTGGCGGAAAAGCAGATGAAGGGGCATTTCTGCTCCAGCGCGACTTGTACGCCGCGCACGAAACGCTCGCCGACCACGGAACCCATCGAGCCGCCCATGAAGGTGAACTCGAACACCGCGACGACCACCGGCACCGCATGGATGCTGCCCTGCATCACCACCAGCGCGTCGTCCTCGCCGGTGGTTTTCTGGGAAGCGATCAGGCGGTCGGAGTATTTCTTCTGGTCCTTGAACTTCAGCGTGTCGATAGGCAACACTTCCGCGCCGATCTCGAAGCGGCCTTCGCTGTCGAGCAGCAGGTCGAGACGGGTGCGCGCAGTGATGCGGTGGTGGTGGCTGCACTTCGGGCAGACGCTCTGGTTCTTCTCTAGGTCGGAGTGGTACAGCACGGCCTGACAGCTCGGGCACTTGCTCCACAGGCCTTCCGGCACGGTCTTCTTCGCATCGCCGTCGCGGCGCTTGATCTTCGGGGGCAACAGTTTCTGGAACCAGCTCATAATTTCTCCTCCTGTATTCTGAGATAACAACGTAGGGTGGGCTCTGCCCACCATGTCGGGCAAGCCTTGCATAGCCATTCGACTAGGCCGCCAAAATACGGCAGCCAAGTCGCTGGTTAAGCCCGACCTACGCCTGATCTATCGCGGTACGCAATTCATTGACCAGTTTGCCGACATTGGCGACGACATCCTGTTCGCTCGATTCTTCGATCAGCTGCACGATACGGCTGCCGACTACAACGCCGTCGCACAGCTTCGCCACCGCCAGCGCAGTCGCCGCATCGCGAATGCCGAAGCCGACACCGATGGGCAGTTTGATGTGCTGACGCAATTGCGGAATCTTGCTTTCGATGGCGGACAGGTCGAGGTTGCCCGCGCCGGTCACGCCCTTCAGCGACACGTAATACACATAACCGCGTGCCAGCTTCGCGACATTCGCGATGCGCGCTTCGTCTGTGGTCGGCGCCAGCAGGAAGATGGGATCGATACCATGAGCTTGCAGATGCTCGAAGGCGTCGTGGCTTTCTTCGGGCGGGAAGTCCACCGTCAGCACGCCGTCGACACCCACTTCTTCGCAGCGCTGCGCAAACACTTCCCAGCCCATGGCCTCGATCGGATTGCCGTAACCCATCAGCACCACCGGAGTGGTCGCATCCTGCTTGCGGAATTCCGCGACCATGCCCAGCACGCCGCGCAGCGACATACCGTTCTTCAACGCACGCTCGGAAGCGCGCTGTATCGTCGGGCCGTCGGCCATCGGGTCGGAGAACGGCACGCCGAGTTCGATCACGTCCGCGCCTGCGTTCACCAGCCCATGCATCAGCGGCACGGTGAGTTGTTGCGACGGATCACCTGCGGTGATGAACGGGATCAGCGCCTTGCGCTGCTGCTGTTTGAGTTTTTCGAAGGTCGATTGGATGCGGCTCATAGCGTAATTCCCTTCAACTTCGCCACGGTGTTCATATCCTTGTCGCCGCGACCGGAGAGATTCACCAGCAGCACTTTATCCTTGCTCATCGTCGGCGCGATCTTCATCGCATGCGCCAGCGCGTGGCTGGATTCCAGCGCGGGGATGATGCCTTCGAAGCGGCACAGCGCGTCGAAAGCGGCGATGGCTTCGTCGTCGTTGATCGCAACATATTGCGCGCGACCGATGTCCTTCAGCAGGCAGTGCTCAGGGCCGACGCCGGGATAATCCAGTCCGGCGGAGATGGAATGGGTCTCGATGATCTGGCCGTTTTCGTCCTGGATCAGGTAGACCTTGTTGCCGTGCAGCACGCCGACCTTGGCGTTTGCGGTGAGCGGCGCGGCATGCTGTCCGCTACTGATACCGTGCCCGCCGGCTTCTACGCCGATGATCTGCACGTCTGGCACTTCGATGTAGGGATAGAACAGGCCGATGGCATTCGATCCGCCGCCGACGCAGGCGATCACCGCATCCGGCTGGCGGCCGATCATTTCCGGCATCTGCACACGGGCCTCGTTGCCGATCACGCACTGAAAGTCGCGCACCATCATCGGGTACGGATGCGGGCCCGCCGCGGTGCCGAAGATGTAGAACGTAGACTCGACATTGGTGACCCAGTCGCGGATCGCTTCGTTGCAGGCATCCTTGAGCGTACGCGAACCACTTTCCACCGGCACGACGGTAGCACCCAGCAGCTTCATGCGGAACACGTTGGGCGCCTGGCGCTGGATGTCTTCCGCGCCCATGTACACGACGCATTCCATGCCGAAGCGCGCCGCCACGGTGGCCGTCGCCACGCCGTGCATGCCAGCCCCCGTCTCGGCGATGACGCGCTTCTTGCCCATGCGCTTGGCGAGCAAGGCTTGGCCGATGGCGTTATTGATCTTGTGCGCGCCGGTGTGATTCAGGTCTTCACGCTTCAGGTAGATTTGCGCGCCGCCCAGATCGTCGGACAGGCGCTTGGCGTGATAAATCGGGCTGGGACGGCCGACGTAGTGTTTCAGCTCGTAGGCGAATTCGGCCTTGAATTCGGGATCGTCGCGAAAACGCAGGTATTGCTGGCGCAACTCTTCCACTGCCGGGATCAGGGTCTCGGCCATGTAGATACCGCCGAATTGGCCGAAGTGGCCGGTGCTATCGGGATAGTTGTAAGTCAATCTGCTTAACCTCATTGATGAATGCAGCGACCTTCGCCGCATCCTTGATTCCTTTGCCAGCCTCCACGCCGCTGGACACGTCCACCGCATAGGGCCGCACCTGTTCGATCGCCGCCGCGACGTTCTCCGCATCCAGCCCACCGGACAGGATCACCGGCAGCGGCAGATTCGACGGAATCAGCCCCCAGTCGAAGGTTGCTCCGGTGCCGCCCGGCACGCCCGCCACGTATGCGTCCAGCAACAATGCCTGGGCCGCGAAAAATCGCGCCGCGCATTGTAGCAAATCCACCCCGGCTTTGACGCGGATCGCCTTCAGATAAGGCCTGCCGAATTGCACGCAGTATTCCGGGGATTCGTCGCCGTGAAACTGCAGCACATCCAGCGGCACTGCCGCCAACACCTTGCGCACGAACTCCGCATCGGCATCGACGAACAAGCCGACCGTGGTGACGAAAGGCGGCAACGCGGCGACCAGCTGCGCAGCTTGTTCGATACTTACATGGCGCGGGCTCTTCGCATAGAACACCAGACCGATCGCGTCCGCACCGCTGGCGGCGACGGCCCGCGCGTCTTCCGCGCGCGTGATGCCACAAATTTTTATTCGGGTCATAAAACTCCTAAACAAGGTTCGAGTACTGAGTGCGAAGACGCGAGTGCTGAGTAAGGCCGCTGCACCACTCAGAACTCAGAACTCAGAACTCAGAACTCAGAACTCAGAACTCAGAACTCAGCACTCAGAACTCAGCACTCAGAACTCAGAACTCAGCACTCAGAACTCAGCACTCAGCACTCAGTCCTGATCCTGAGGCAGTCCCCATTTTTCCTCGTATCGAATGCGGCGCAAGTATAAGCCATCGGGCGCAAAGGTCGGCGCGGCAAGACGGCGCTCGCGCCTTTCCAGCACCTCGCGCAGCCAGTCCGGCGGATGCTTGCCCTTGCCGACGTAGATCAGACAACCGACGATGTTGCGCACCATATGGTGCAGGAATGCGCCGGCGCTGAGATCGAACACGATCATGTCGCCCTCGCGGCGGATGTCCAGCCGGGTCAGCGTCTTGACCGGCGACTTGGCCTGGCATTCCGCTGCGCGGAACGCGCTGAAGTCGTGTTCGCCAAGAAGGTGCTGCGCGGCCGCTTGCATCGCGGCGACATCCAGCGGCGCATGGAACCAGCCGACCTTGCCGGCCTGGATCGCCGGGCGCACCGCGCGGTTCAGCAGCAGGTAACGATAGCTGCGCCCATGGGCGGAGAAGCGTGCATGGAACTCGTCCGGCACCGCATGCGCCCAGCGCACCGCGACGCTCTCCGGCAGCAGCGCGTTCGCGCCGCGCACCCAGGCGGTCAGCGGCCGGTCGATCTGCGTGTCGAAATGCACCACCTGTTCGGTCGCATGCACGCCGGTATCGGTGCGCCCGGCTGCGGTAACGGCGATAGTCTCGCCGGCAATCTGGCTCAGCGCGGCCTGCAGCGCGCCTTGCACCGTCGCCCTGTCCGCCTGGCTCTGCCAGCCGGAGAATGGGCGGCCGTCGTATTCGATGCCCAATGCGATTCTCATGGCGTTATCCTCATCACAGACTCCACCATAACAGCGACAGACCGAGCCCCAGCAACAACGCGTCGCCGAGACCGAAACGGTACAACGGCAACTCCATCTCGCGGGTCGGCTCGCCATGCGGTTCGAGCAGGCCGTCCAGCGTCTCCTGCCAGCCTCTCTTGCCGCGCAGCATAGCCGCCTCGGCGTAATGCAGCGTCAGCGCCAACCGCACCGCGAAGCGCTCGCGCAGTCCGCCCATCCACTGCAGCGGCGCGAACAGGGTGTAGAGCCCCGCGATCAGCCGCATGCGATGCAGCCTGTCCAGCAGCATCGCGAGGCCTGCCAGCGCAGCCAGCAATCGGATTAGTTGCGACATGCCGTCGAGCAGCCCCTCGCGACTGGGACTGAACGCGCCGAACGGCTCATACAGCGCCTGGCCCGGCGTGCTCCAGGCATAGATCAGCAACAGCGACAGCATGATCCAACGGGTGCGGCGCAACAACTGCGCAAATTTATGCCGGGAAACGACAATGGCACACAGCAGCACCGCTCCGGCCGCGAGCAGCAGCGCATCGAATTTCAGCAGCTGCAGCATCGCGACCAGCAAACACCAGGCAAGAATCTGGGTGGCAGGATGAAATGTCACGCGCATCCCCCGGCTTTGGACAAAAAGAAAACGGCAGCCCAGATTCGAGCTGCCGTCAGGATGAAACTCATCTTCAAATGAGCTGATCGATCAGGGCCTGAGCCGCCTCGCGCTGCTCGTCGTCGCCGTCGCGCAGCACTTCGTCGAGGATCTCGCGGGCGCCGGTCTGATCGCCCATTTCCTGATAGGCACGGGCCAGGTCGAGCTTGGTCGCAACTTCGTGCCAGCGCTCGTCCTTGACGACTTCCGCGGCAGCTTCAGCCGGCGCACCGATATCGTCCAGATTCAGACTGATACCGGACAAACCGATATCGGCTGCCGGAGCTGCCGAGGCTACCGGCTTGGCAACTTCTTCTTCGACCGGGAAGTCCAGCGAGAACTCCATCACGTCATCGTCGCCATGCTCGAATTTCTTCGGCTCTTCCGGCTCGGCTATCGGCATGGAAGTCACGTCGAAGACCAGATCGTCCAGGTTGGGCAGTCCCGCTTCGGCCGGTTCTTCCGGCAGCTCGGCAAGCAACGCTTCGGGCTCGAGCGCAGCCATCGACGGGCTGGTCGAGGTAATGTCGAAATCCATGTCTGGCGCAACCAGTGACGGATTGGTCGCGGTCAGATCGAAGTCCATCACCGATTCCTGCGCTGCCGGCATATCCTCCGGGTTCAGGATCATGGTTTTCCCTGCATCATCCCCGCCCAGATCGAAATCCACTTCCGGCGACGACGTCTCTGCCGGAATTTCCGGCGCCATATTCAGCACCATGGTCTGCATGGTCGCGCTCGCCGCATCCTCTATGGATGGACCGCCGTACAGCGGATTGTTCGGCTCCAGCTTGCGCCCCATTGCCGCAGCCTGCTGCCAAGCAACCTCGTCGCCGGACATTTGCAACTGGCGCGCGATGGTCGCGAACGAATTCACATCCACACGATTGGCATAGATGCCGAGGAGCTTCAAGTGGATACGATGATCGTCCGGCGTGCGCAGCAGGGCTTCTTTCAGCACCTCCTCCGCCTGGGCATCGCGCCCGAAGTTCAGGAACAGATCGGCCTCGCTGATCGGATCCACATCGTCGGACTGCACGCTCTCGACTTCATGAGTAGCAGCCAGCGCGGTGAAGTCACCGGTATCGGGAGATGGTGCCTGAGGCGTAGCCATTCGACCGGTGATCTCACCAAGCTCATCCTGCTTCTCGCTGAACGCAGCAGCAGGACTCTTCCTGCGACGCTGGGCCATGTAACTCAAACCACCCAGCGCGAGCAGCACTGCAGCCCCTCCTGCCAAATAAAGCGGCTCGCCCAGAATCTCGTCGACCAGCGTCGGCTCTGGCTCGACCACCTTGGGTGTCACAACCTTAGGCTTGGGTTGAGCGACAGGTGCGGATGCTGCTGCAACTTCGCTGGCCGCCGCTGCCGCAGAGGCTGCCGCGACATCAGAGGCAGCAGACACATCGGAAGCCGCGCTGGCGGACAACGTCAGCGCCGCAGCCTGCGACTTCAGTTCCGCGAGACGCTGCATGTCTTTGAGATTCTGTTCCAACATCGCCAGGCGAGTCTTCTCTTCTTCCATCGCCTTGGCTTTGGCGATCGCCTCTTCCTGCGCGGCATTCTTCCTGTCCTGCGCAGTCATCGCCTTGCCGCCGCCCGCTGCAGTCTGATCGCCGGGCGCCTCGCCCTTGGACAGCTTCAGCACTTCCCGGGCGGATTCCTTGGCAACCGGCGCCTTATCCGCAACCGTGCTGGTGATCTTGCCACTGGAGACCTGTTGCGTACCCTGCGACTGGCTGCTTACGGGAGCGGCGCTGGCGAGTTTCTGGCGATAGGCATTCCAGTCGGCTGCCTGCGCGCGAATCTCCTTCACCGCCTCGGCTTGAGCCACGCTCATCAACTCGTTCTGCTCGGGCAGACGCAGAATCTTGCCGGTCTTGATGCGGTTCATATTCCGGTCATCGAACTGCGCGGCATTGGCGCGGTACAACGCTACCAGCATGCGCTCCAGACTGACGTCGACCGGCTTGTTCTGTGCGGCGATCTGATTCAGCGTGTCGCCACGCTTGACGACGACTTCGCCAACCGGAGCTGGCTTAGCAACCGGCTTCGACGCAGGCACCGCAACCGGCGATCTGGCCAGCGCCTTCTCGTCGACGGGCGCTTCGGCACGCATGGTCCCAGACTGTTTTTTCAGCGGTTCGGCCCATTCCTGCTGATACTGACGCTCCTGCTCTGTCTGCCCAACGGCAACCGGCTCAGCGGCGGCCGGCTCGACTGCCTCAACCGGGGCGGCAGGTGCGACCGGCGCAACGGCCACGACCTCGGCCGGTGCGGGCTGTTCAGCAACATAATCGGGAGGATCGAGCAGGAAGGTGTATTCGCGCAGCAGCTTGCCGGACGACCAAGTCACCTCCACCAGCAGGCTGACGAAGGGATCATTGACCGGCTGTGCGCTGCTCACGACGAGGTAGGCACTGCCATCGGCACGATGCTCCACCTGAAACTTGAACTTATTGCCATAAGGGTACTCCAGCCCGGCGCCCTTATAGGCATCGGACGAAGCAAGGCGCGCAACCAGACTGGCTCTCTCAGCCTTGCCGACAGACACCAGCTCGATATCGGCCTTCAACGGCTGGCCCAACGCTGACACCACATTTATGCCGCCGAGCCCCAAAGCCGAGGCCGTTGCGGACAGTGCCAGAGCGACAACAAACCCGAGCAGTTTCAGTAGTGATTTATGCACGCTACCACCCTCACCTTATTTATTGGACAAGTAAAATAACATCATGGAGTTATCAGCACAAGCTGATAATTCAAGTTCAC
>Ga0209211_10011599_pt1 | contig 11237 bp, 8 predicted proteins | sample RifGroA2_FD_183992 | JGI IMG/M metagenome (GOLD analysis project Ga0209211, IMG submission 183992) | Groundwater microbial communities from Rifle, Colorado, USA - Groundwater A2 (SPAdes) (version 2) | ecosystem: Environmental > Aquatic > Deep subsurface > Groundwater | place: Rifle, Colorado...
CAAGAAAGGTGACTACAACGCCACCCTTGATTTATTTTAGGAAGCATGCTAGGATAGGGTGTCTTTTCTCGAGTTTCTCATTCTGATTTTCTGAGCAGAAAAGACCCCAACGGCCAAGGGATAGCGGCTAGAGAAAATCGGGCACGCAGCCTGATAGGAGGCCAAAATGGCAAAGTACAGTTCGTTGACAAAGGGACAAGATGAGGCGCTCGTCAATCGTTTGGGCGACGCCTTCGGCGGCGACGGTCTCGCAGCCGTGCACGCCATCTTGGCTGGTGCCAAGGTGACGATCGAAGAGATCATCGCGACCTTCTTCGACAAGCATGGTCGGCGTATCCCGCCCCGCGGCATCAAAGCTGCGGTCTGCGACGCGAACTACAAGTTCCACCTGGTCCAGCCGGAGACCGTCGACTACGCCGCTCGGATCGAGCGCGTGATTGACGCCTTTGAGGGCAAGGTGGCATTCCCGGAAGCGGCCTGGTTTGAGGATGCAATCGGCGGTCTCAAGATGAAGATTGAGGGCGATTCCAAGATCGTCAATGCTTTGAAGGGCATCCATCTCCCGAATGTCGTTCCGCAAATGGTCATCACCAACCACGGCCAGACCTTGGACGAGGTGCTCCTTGTCGCTCTTGGCCGCTCCTACCAGAAGGAGTTCCCGGAGGGCCGTCCCTTCAATAACTACTGCAAGGGCGAATTGGTCAACCAGGTCAGGGTTCTCTCCGAGAGCCGTCTCGATCTCTTGGTCGAGCGGGCGAAGCAGGGACCGGTTCCGATACTCGAGTTCCCGACCGCGACTCAGGGGTTCTCGGTCGACGCTCAGCGCGAGCAGATGGAAACGATGCTGGAGGGGTTCATCCTCAACGGTTTCAACGCCGTGCTCGCCATGATCATGTGGCCCGATGTCTTGGCTCGGGATTTCAACACCCCAGTGATCGACCTTTCCGCCTATCAGCGGCAGTCGGCCGAGTACTCGCTCTACCTGAACCCGAACGACAACTACTCAGGAGGGGTGTCCTTCGTCGGATTGTGTCTACTTTGTAGCTGCCCAGGAGTTTTTCCAGAAGGGAAAACTCCTGGCTAAGCTTTTGCAGCTTCGGCGAGCGATCGCTGCCATCCGCCGATCATGCGTCCGATTTCTCGAATCTGTGTTTGTAGAACGATGTACTTTTTGGCATCAATTGCGCCAATTTCTCGGGAGAGACGCAGGAGGACTTTAAGCGTGTCGAACTTGACGTTGGCTTGACGAAGTAGCGCGAGTTTTTCTGACTGCGGAACGCTACTTGCCGCTAGCATAAACTCGAGCGTTCCTATGATGTAGTGCTCGCATTTGGCTCCAAGCGTGTACTTATCTTTCTTGGGGAAGAGGAGCGAGTATCCATAGAATGTTTTGTAGAGGTCGTAGAGTTTTTGGACAATCGGTATTTCTTTATCGTTATTGTTTGTATGGGGAGTATCCATAAGACATTTACTGAAATAGTAAGTCCCAGACATTTGTTTCAATGTTGGGATGAGTTCAAGCGGGGAAAGAGAGGGAAAGAGGATGTGCAGCGTTTTGAACGGTATCTTGAGGACAATGTGTTTGAGCTTCATGACGAGCTGGCGAGTCAGCGCTATCGGCATGGGCCGTACCACACATTTCATATTTATGACCCGAAGCATCGCGTTATCAGCAAGGCGAGTGTGCGGGATCGGTTGGTGCACCATGCATTGTGGCGAGCGTTATCGGCGGTGTTTGAGCCGACGTTCATTTTTCACTCGTACGCGTCACGGCTGGAACGGGGAACTCATCTGGCCGTGGTGAATGTTTCTCATGCCATGCGAAGCGTCAGCCGTAATTATACGAAGCAAGCTTATGTGTTGAAATGTGACATCAGAAAGTTTTTTGACAGTGTAGATCACCAAAAGCTTTTGGCGTTGATTGAGCGCAAAATCAGCGATAGCCAGCTCCTCTGGTTACTGAGAGACGTGGTGAGCAGTTTTTCTGCTAAACCGAGTTCTACTCTCTCTCTCTCTCTCTCTCTCTCTCTCTCTCTCTCTCAATTCCGACAATTTTCTCGACACCGGACTTCCGATTGGCAACCTCACTTCGCAAATTTTTGCAAACATATATCTAAATGAGCTTGATCAATTTGTAAAACATACACTGCACATTCACGACTACTTTCGTTATGCTGACGATTTTGTTATCGTCCACAGCGATTCGAATTATCTTCAGGATACATTAGCCGCAATACGGTCGTTTCTCCCGGAAACACTTGCACTTGAACTTCATCCTCGCAAAGTGGAAATACGAAAATTTAGTCAAGGGATAGATTTTCTGGGCTACGTCATTCTACCATATTACGCAGTTCTTCGAACGAAAACAAGACGGCGGATGTTCAAAAAATTGTTTGAAGCGGACGCTCAAATACGTACGGGCAGGTTAACTGAGGCGTCGTTTGGGCAGATGGTCCAATCATATCTTGGTCTGCTGAAACATTGCAGTGGGTACAATACCTCACAAGTTATTCGTAATTCTTTTCATATTTAAGATTATATGCTCAGCAGTTGACTATGAGTCATATGGGCGCGAGATATACTTATTTATGAGGCTCACCGAAAAAGCAGTTGTTTTCTACGTAATACCTTATGATAACTAACCGCAAAGCGGTGGGCCTCGTCGCGCACGCGTTGAAGCAGGTGCAGCGCGCCAGAGGTACGCGGGAGTACTATTGGGTTTAACTGATTGGGCACAAATATTTCCTCAAGACGTTTGGCGAGCGAGACAATAGGAATATCAAGTTTGAATTCTCGCCAAACTTCCATGGCCGCGCCGAGCTGCGGTCGTCCGCCGTCAACAACAACTAGGTCGGGCTTTGGCCAAACCGAGCCCTGTTTGTTTTTTGATTTTTCTTTCCCCCACCTAGTATACGCCATGGCGTATACTAGGTGGGGTGGGCGAGATGGTGGATTTTTTATTGAAATAGATGACGGTATTTCCTGATTGATGTAATGATTAAAGCGTCGCCGTAAGATTTCTTTAAGCATAGCCACGTCGTTTGCTCCGTGGACAGTTTTGATTTTGAATTTTCGGTACTGGCTTTTATCAGTCTGCCCCGCGGTGAATACGACCATTGAAGCAGTGGCGAGCGTCCCCATTATATTTGAGACGTCATATCCCTCAATGCGGTGAGGCGGTTTTTTGAGGTCCAGCACTTTCGCGAGCTCAATAATATCACCTTCAATTTTCTCGCCAAAAGAGAGAATGTGCGACATGGCCAGCACTTTTTCTAGATTTTCTATTTTATATTCTATATTCTCGGCACGTTTTAGAGATGGCTCGTCTCTCATTCGTCGCAGCATTTTTAGCTGACGTTTGAGGTTGTTTAAAATTCGCTGACGCTTGCCAGCAAAAAAATCTTTTATGTATTTTATGTTCTGACGGTATTCTTGAAGGCTGATTTTGCCGATACACACTCCAGGACAAAGTCCTAGATGATAATATAGACAAGCGCGGTCGTTGTTTGGCACGCAATTGGTTCGGTAAGGAAAGAAGCGACGCAAAATTTTCAAGGTTTCTTTAACCGCGCGCGCGTCGGTAAATGGGCCGAAGTAAGTGCCGTCTTTTTCTATTTTTCTCGTTGTTAAGACGCGTGGATATTCTTCATCGGTTATTTTGACCGAAAGATAAGTTTTGTCATCACGCAAGAGCACGTTAAAACGCGGCTGATATTTTTTGATGTAGTGAGATTCTTGCAGCAGGGCCTCTATTTCTGACGGCGTTTCTTCCCAGGTGACCGTGGCTGCTTCATCAAGAAGACGATGCTTGGCCGGCGATAGGCCATTATTCTTTACAAAGTAGCTTGATATTCGGTTTTTTAGACTGGTCGCCTTGCCAACATAGAGCATGTTGCCATTTTTATCCTTAAAGAAATACACTCCGGGGGATGTTGGAATTTTTTCTTTTTTTATCTTAACCATAAGTATTGTTATACAACGATAAAGAGAATTTGAATAGGTATGATGGACAAACTGCTATTCTCGCGATATTATAGGTTAATATAAGATATATGCCGCAAGAAAAAGAATCAAAACAAGAAATTAAAAGCGCGCCATTTAGCTTTTCTAAAATTGAAGAGCAGGTGCTGGCGTTTTGGCAAAAGGAGAAAATTTTTGAACGTTCGGTTAATGAACGTTCCGACGAAAAAGAATACGTTTTTTACGACGGCCCACCTTTTGCCACAGGCCTTCCTCACATTGGACATCTTTTGGCTTCAGCTATTAAAGACATTGTACCGCGCTATCAGACCATGAAGGGCCATCGCGTGGAGCGGCGATTTGGCTGGGATTGCCACGGGCTTCCCGTGGAGACGATGGTTGAAAAAGAATTAGGGGTTAACAGTAAAAAAGAGATTGAAAAATTGGGCATCCAAAAATTCAATGACGCTTGTCGCGCGGCGGTGCTGCGTTACGTGGCCGAGTGGCGGCGCACCATTACTCGCTTCGGCCGTTGGGTTGATTTTGACAATGATTACAAAACCATGGATCCAAAATACATGGAGTCGGTCATTTGGGTGTTTGGCGAACTATATAAAAAGAAACTCATCTACGAAGATTTTCGTTGCTCACTTTACTGCACGCGCTGCGAGACGCCGCTCTCAAACTTTGAAACAGCCATGGACAACAACTATCAGGAAGTTGAGGACCCTTCCATATATATAGTGTTTGAGGCGATGAAGAAACCCAATACTTTTTTCCTCTCTTGGACTACTACTCCCTGGACACTTTCGGCCAATGTGGCCTTGGCCGTGAAAGAAGATGCTAAATACGTGGAGGTAGAATTAACCAAAGGTGGCAAGGTTTGGAAAGGCCGTCATATTATTCTAGCTAAGGACAGATTATCGTTTGTCTTCGCGGATCAGCCGTATCAAATTGTGAAGGAATTTAATGGGGCTGATTTTATTGGCTGGGAATACAAGCCAATTCAAGGTTTTATTAAGCCAGACAAAGAAGCGCATCGGGTAGTGGCCGCTGATTTTGTTTCACTTGAAGATGGCACAGGCATTGTCCATATCGCTCCAGCTTTTGGCGAAGATGATTTTAATATATCCAAAAAAGAAAACTTGCCTATGGTGTTAACGGTTGACGATGGCGGCAAATTTTTACCGGCCATTGCCCCATGGGCGGGTCAGTATGTCAAGGCCGCTGACCAAAGCATTATTGAGGTCTTAAAAAATGAAGGCAAATTGTGGCGCGCCGAAACAATAACACACAGTTATCCTTTCTGCTGGCGCTGTGCGAGCCCTCTTATATATAAAGTGCAGACTTCATGGTATATCAAAGTAGAAGCTTTGAAGAAAAAAATGCTTGCCACAAATGAAAAAATCCATTGGGTGCCGGAACACTTAAAGCATGGCCGGTTTCAAAAAGGCATAGAGAGCGCGCCTGATTGGGGGGTGTCCAGAAGCCGTTATTGGGGCGTGCCCATTCCGGTGTGGCGATGTGATCGGTGTAAGAAGGAGCGGGTCGTCGGCAGTTTGGATGAGTTGGAAAAATTGTCCGGGAAAAGGCCGCACGACCTCCATCGGCCATTGATTGATGAAGTAGCCTGGGCTTGCGCTTGCGGTGGGATATTTCAAAGAGTGCCGGAAGTTTTTGATGTGTGGTTTGAGTCTGGCTCCATGCCCTATGCTCAAGTTCATTATCCTTTTGAAAATAAGGAAAAGTTTGAAGTGACTTTTCCAGCCGATTTTATTACCGAATACATTGCCCAGACGCGTGGCTGGTTTTACGTCATGCATGTTTTGTCTAATGCTCTGTTTGGCAAGCATAGCTTCAAGCACGTTGTGACCACGGGTACCATTCTCGCCGAAGACGGCTCTAAGATGTCTAAGTCCAAGGGCAATGCTCCAGACGTTAATCTCATTTTAGATCGTTATGGCGCCGACGCTTTGCGCTATTATTTTTTGGCATCTTCGGTCATGCAGGCCGAATCAGTGAATTTTTCTGAATCAGAAATTGCCGAGGCGGTACGAAAAATTTTATTGCCGCTTTGGAATGTTTTTACCTTTTTTAAGTTATATGCGCCGGAAGGAAAAAAATTAAGACCAATGCGTGAGCCAAAACACGTGCTTGATAAATGGATTTTGGCGCGGCTGGAAGAAACGCGGCACGAGGTTGAAGGAGCCATGGAAAGCTATGAACTTTGGCTGACCGCCCGTCCGCTTGCCGAGTTTGTGAACGATCTTTCTACTTGGTATTTGCGGCGATCGCGCGACCGCTTTAAGAGCGACAATGAAGAAGATAAACATGAGGCACTTACTACTTTGTATTCGGTTTTAGTGACCGCTAGTAAAATTTTTGCGCCCTTCACGCCGTTTTTGGCCGAGCATTTATATCAAAACTTGAAACCTTGGAATGCCAAACCAAAAGATTCCGTTCATCTGGAGCCGTGGCCAAAAAGCCATAAAGAATTTGTTGATGAAAAATTGCTTCAGGAGATGTCTGCGGCGCGGGAAATTATTGAGGCCGGGCACGCTCTTCGCTCCGAAGCCAAGCTCAAGGTTCGCCAGCCGCTGGCCGCCGTATGGGTGCATGGCTCTGCGGCCATTTCTAAAAACATTGAGCGATTAATTTTGGATGAACTTAATGTGAAACAGTGGACCAGCAGCAAGGCGCCCAAGGGGAAAAATATCGTTTCTTGGAAGTCGCCCGCGGGTAAGCTGGAAATTTCTTTTGACACTAATCTCACCGATGATCTTAAGCTTGAAGGCTTGCGGCGCGAACTGGTTCGTCAAATTAATGCTTTGCGCAAAAAGCAGGGGCTCACTATTCGCGACAAAGTTATTGTTCATTACAATACCGACAGCGCGCCGTTGTTAAAATTGTTGAAAAATCAAGAGGCGGCAATTGCCAAAGACATTATCGCTTCCGGTTTTGAATATGGTGAGGGGGCGCATGAATTAAAGATTGATTTGGAAGTGATAAAAATTTCTTTAGAAAAATAATTTGACTTGTATGCGAAGCATCTACCCTGGCCGTTTGGCTCATTTGCGTCGCGCCATGAAACAGCGAGGTTTAGCGGCCGTATATCTAACTTCAACTGTTTCGCGACGTTATATCACTGGTTTTACTGGTACATCCGGCACGGTGTTGATTACGCCGCACTTAGCCGAATTTTTTACTGACTTTCGTTATTTGGAGCGCGCCGCCGAAGAAACTTTGGGATTATTCAAAATTATTGACGTCGGCAATGATGGTCTTAAAGTTTTGAGCCAAATTTTGAAAGATAATCATGTTCGCCGTTTGGGTTTTGAAGATCGGGCGATAAGCGTGGCTAGACATAAGTCATTGCAAAAACAGTTAAAACCATGTTCGCTCGTTGGCATTGGCGATATGGTTGAAAAATTGCGCGCGGTGAAAGACGATTATGAGCTAGATACTTTGCGGCGAGCAGTTGGAGCTACTGATAAAACATTTCAGGAACTAATTCGGTGGCTGAAACATTTAAAGCGAATAAAGCGCTTGCCCAGTGAAGAAGCCGCGGCTTGGAAAGTACGCGACATTATCCACAGCAAGAAATTTGGAGAAATATCATTTGAGCCGATTATCGCGAGTGGCGCGAACGCTGCGCGGCCGCATCATGAGCCAAGCCCGAAAAAATTAAAACTTGGAGAAATGGTCATCATTGATTTGGGCGTGAAAGTCAATGGCTATCATGCCGATATGACGCGCACTATATTTTTGGGAGAGCCAACAACCAAACAAAGAAAAATATATGAGACAACTTTAAGCTCGCAGCTATCAGCCATCAGCTATTTGAAGAAAGGTGGAAGAAGCGCTAAGCAGGCGGATATGCAAGCGCGGCGTATTATTGACGCTAAGTTTCCGGGCGCGTTCGGCCACGCCCTCGGCCACGGCGTTGGTTTGGAGATCCACGAGCGACCCAAGCTCGCGCAAAACAGCGATGATATTCTGAAATCAAATATGGTCTTTTCCATAGAACCCGGCATTTATCTCCCGGGCGAAGGTGGCGTCAGAATTGAGGATTTGGTAGTATTGAAGGAGAGCGGCTCTGAAGTAATAAGCAAATCACCGAAGATTCTCCGTCAAACAATTATATAAACTTATTTATAATAGCCATAAGCTCCAAGTCTTAAGCTTTTTATGATTGCCTACCTTGAAGGAATAATTCAATCTAAGGGGGAACAGTATGTGATTGTGGTGGTGAACGGGGTTGGGTATAAGATTTTTGTTTTGCCCCCCTTGATTTTAACCGCGGAAGTGGGCGCTACGGCCGCTCTGCACACTCATCAATACGTGCGCGAAGATTCACTCGAACTTTATGGCTTTGAGCGGCCGGAAGAATTGCGGATGTTTGAGGTGCTCATTGGCGTTACTGGCATTGGCCCTAAAACTGCCTTGGGCATTTTATCCATTACCACTCCCGAGCAATTGCGCGCCGCAGTGATCAGCGGCAATGTTGGGCTACTTACAAAAGTTTCAGGTATTGGCAAAAAAACAGCCGAACGGTTGCTTGTTGAATTGAAAGACACATTTATCGCTGAGCAAAAAAAGCGCATAGGCGAGGTCGCGCCAACAATGTATGAAGGAGATGTTGAAGTTATTGAAGCGCTGGAACGCTTAGGGTATAGCGTTAGCGAAGCGAGGAAAGCATTAGAAGGTTTGCCAAAAGAATTAATTGACACTGAAGCTAGACTTAAGGCGGCACTACGCCAGCTCGGAGGAGCTGGACGCAAATCCTAAACCCCGTTAGAAATATAATCAGTATTTACCAATAAGAGAATAACGTTTTTTTGTGTTAGATATATTTGAGATTTATGTATCGTAGTTTAGATTTCTAACGGAGTTTAGGATTTAGAGCTTAGAGTTTAATGTATCATGGATTTCCGCTTCATTGACGACGAATACGTTTGGAATATTCCTTTGAGTAGCCCCGCTGTTCGCGGGGCGCAGTTTTTACAATCGTGGGAATGGGGGGTATTTCAGCAGACGTTCGGGCGAGCAGTTCACCGTATTCAGATTGTGGAGGAGGAAACAGTGATGGCCATTATGCAGGTTTTTGAATATCCTCTGCCGTTTGGAAAAAGATATTTATACGCGCCGCGCGGACCAGTTATCTTATCTGATGACCATGATGCTTTGAGCACGATTGTGCATTTAATACATCGTGCTTGTCGCGAGGTGGGGTATAATGTTGGCGCCATGTTCGTGCGCCTTGAGCCGATGTATTATCATCCTTACATACTTGAGAATGTCAGGATGATTAATATAGAGGAAGAGGAGACGAGGAGTAGTTTGCTTGAGGAGCTTAGAGCATTAGGTTTTCGGTCTGGTTTTTCAGTTCAGCCAATGGATGAGCTTGCAGTTGTTTTAGACAAAGATGAAGATGATTTGCTTGCCGCCATGCACGAGAAAACTCGCTACAACATTCGTCTGGCCATAAAGCACGGCGTTCGCGCGCGGCTCATAGAACAGCCCGATTACGCGAAGCGAGTCTTTCCCTTTTTTTGGTCTTTACTTCAAGAAACGGCCAAGCGACAAAAAATTCGTACTCACTCACGGCAATATTACGAGCGTATGGTTGACTTATTGGTGCCGCGCGGGGTGTTAAAGTTGATGCTAGCTGAATATGACAATAAAATCATTGCCGCGCATTTACTTTCCGTTTTTGGCGATACAGTATATTATCTTCATGGCGGTTCTAGTTATGATAACCGTCAGCTAATGGCGCCATATCTATTACATTGGGAGGAGATAAAGTTAGCCAAGCGGATGGAAAAAAAATTCTATAATTTTGGCGGTATTGTCCCAGCCGGTGAAACCAACCACTCTTGGCAGAATTTAACTAAATTTAAGGAGGGCTTTGTAAGGGATGGCGAAACTGGCCAGAGACTTCATTATATTGGCGCGTTTGATTTGGTATTTCAGCCAATGTGGTATAGGATTTACAAGGCAGCTCGCCATCTGCAAAGCTTCATAAGAATTAGATAAGTTATTCTTTTGAATTGGGTGGATACCCTGCACCTTTTGGTGCCTTCGTAGTTTCCACCCAAGGCGGACCCGCCTGGGGCGGGCAACGGATACCTGCCCGCCATGGCCTGAGCCCCCATAGCTCAATGGATAGAGCGTAAGCCTCCGGAGCTTGAGATAGAGGTTCAATCCCTCTTGGGGGTATTGGCGATGGCAGGCGGGGAACACAGGTTTCCGGAACCTAGGATCCAAGTTCGATTCTTGGCGAGGGCAATGGAAAGGTGCGGGGCAGGGCGAATTGGCTCTCCACTTGGCCCTTGGCATAAACGATATTAATTTTGGGGGAAGAAAATTTTTTAATCATAAAGTCGAAAATTATTAACTAATAAATTTATGAACAATCAAAAAGGTTTTGCAAACATAGTGTTAATTGTTTTGGTCGTCGTTTTGGCGGGTGCTTTGGGATATGTAACTTTAGTTAAGAAACCAGCTCCTTCGACAATACCCACTACTTCAGAAAAATATGCTATTTCCCTAAAAACCATACCCATTACGTTTGAGTTACCTAATGGATATGCAATTTTCCAACGGGAAGGTTTTGAAGGGGGTTACGCAACCACAATTTCTGTCGGTAAAGAAGTGTCCAGCGGTCATTTCAATTATGCCCCTCTCGGAATGGAATTTCTTGCTACGGCCTACGACACTCAACTTAAGCGCGAGTATTCTCCAAAGGAATATGTTGATGTTGTATTCAATGAGCAAAAAAAAGATTCTGTTTCAAATCCTCAATACATACAGCTTTTTGGAAATAAAGCTGTTAGCTACGCAAACGCCGTTGATGGTAGCATTACAATTGTTGGGTATTTAAGAACAGATCAACTACCCGAACTATCACATGAATATCTCGTGAGGATTTCATCTTTCACTTACGGCAGTGATGTTGGAATTGACAAAGAACCCTTCGATACGGTAGTTAATTCTTTAAGGGTCAGTAAATAAATTCTGCCGCCAAAGAAAAACTTGAAACCCGCCTGAACGAATTCATTCGGGCAGGTTGTCAGCGGTGCGGCTCCGCCGCCTTTCCGAATTTTCGCGGGGGGATTTTTCCGGCAAAATGCGTTCGGACTAATTCAAGAATACTGCAATGGAAAGGTGCGGGGCAGGGCGAATTGGCTCTCCACTTGGCCCTTGGCATAAACGATATTAATTTTGGGGGAAGAAAATTTTTTAATCATATGAATGAAAATTCTAATTTAATAACT
>Ga0209211_10011603_pt1 | contig 11234 bp, 8 predicted proteins | sample RifGroA2_FD_183992 | JGI IMG/M metagenome (GOLD analysis project Ga0209211, IMG submission 183992) | Groundwater microbial communities from Rifle, Colorado, USA - Groundwater A2 (SPAdes) (version 2) | ecosystem: Environmental > Aquatic > Deep subsurface > Groundwater | place: Rifle, Colorado...
CAATGACCATATCCGTTGAGCCTTCTGCAAAAAACCGTATGACCGATTTACGAAACTCATCAAACTGAGGGACGTCCTTTCGGCTCAAGAGAAACGGTTTGATATTTCTAAAAAATGGATTGTTTGCAAACATCTTTGCAATGGCAAGCGCCTCCTCACTTTCACCAATCACCAATGCCCGCATAGGTCTCCCTGTGGTAATACGGGGGTATATCGTAAGTCTCCAAAGCACAATACAGGTTGTGGATACCACAAGGTATATCGCAAGATTTGTCTTTGGTTCAATGCTGAACGGAAATGTAAAAAAGACGAGCGCTGCAAGAAGTACATTGAAAAACTGCACCTTGAGAACGAGTGCGGGGATACTCTTTCGTACCAGTGAAATATGCCTATCGTAGAGACCTGTGATGAGAAATATAAGAACCCAGAAGAAAAAGAGGATAGAAAATGGTTCTAGGTGCTTGAGTATAATTTCTGTTTCAGGAATCTCTTGGTATCGGATTAATAATGTAAGGAGAAGAGCACCGTAAAAAGCGAGTAAATCACCAACAAGTAGCAGGAGTGCGCCCCCTCGAACAAAAAGATGCATACAAGGTATAATACGAGAAGGATGCATTTATGCAAGATGCGTACCAAAACAAGACTTCCACTCGTTATAACTAAGGCATGAATACACACAAAAAAAAGATCCTGTTTTTAATAACAAAGAGCAACTGGGGTGGCGCCCAACACTACGTCTTCGATCTTGCGACACAAATCGACAAAGAGGAATTTGATGTTGTTGTAGCACTTGGTGGCGGAGGACGCCTTTCAACAGAACTCATAAAGAAAGATGTCCGGGTCATCACGCTCCAAACACTCGAACGAGATGTTTCTTTAATAAAGGAAATGAAGGCCACTCACGAACTTTGGCATATTATAAAATCTGAGAAACCTGATATTCTTCACATCAACAGCTCAAAAGCCGGTGGCTTGGGTGCGCTCATAGGAAGACTTCTCTCTGTACCAAAGATTATCTTTACCGCACACGGCTGGGCTTTCAATGAAGATCGCCCACGGTGGCAAAGAATTATCATTAAGGTACTTCATTGGATTACCATTCTTCTCGCGCACACGACAATTGTTGTCTCTGAAACAACAAAACGGCAGATGAATATGCCCTGCGTAGAGAAAAAAATGTTTGTTATTCACAATGGTCGTACGGTGTCAGATTTCTACAGTCGTGACTTTTCTCGTTCTTTTTTTGCGGAATACGCACCAACGTTACGAGAGCATATCAAAGATTTTTGGTCAGTGACCATCGCAGAACTTCATCCCATTAAGCAACATGCAGTAACTCTTCGTGCACTGGTGAACGTACTACAAGAAAATCAAAACTTCCGACATGTCATTATTGGCGATGGGCAAGAAAAGTTGCGCCTCCACGCTCTTGTCGAAAGACTTGGACTCTCCGAGCATGTGTTCTTTGTAAGTATCAATCCCAATGCTTCTCAGTACCTTAAAGCATTTGACCTATTCGTGCTCGCTTCCCGTTCAGAAGCGATGCCCTATGTCATCACCGAAGCATGCATTGCCGGTCTTCCTATTATCGCGAGCGAAGTGGGAGGTATTCCAGAAGTTGTGAGACACGAAAAGGAAGGATTTCTCTTTCCTCAAGGTGAGGTAGAATTGCTTACAAAATATTACCTGCAGTTACTCAATGACCAAAGACTTCGAAACACGCTCGCACAAAATGCCCTCCTCCGTGCCCAAGATTTCACCCTCGAAAAGATGCTCGAAAAAACAACCGCGATTTATAATTCTTAGTCCTCAGTCTGAAGTTCTAATTGAGTTAATTTCTTTAGTTTTAAAACTAAGCGTTCAACAAAAATTGAAACGTTTAAATCGCTATCTTTTTGTGCTTCCTCTATAACATCTTGTAAGAGTCGGCATTGTATACTTTTCTCATAACTCAAATCATGAAGTTCGGAAGATCTTCTTTTCTTTAGTGTGTTCGATAAGACATCAAACCAACTCATAACTGCACTAGTTACATCAGTCACTCTAGTCTTTGACAAAAATCCAACCAGAGCATCCAATGACTGTTTCTCAAAAGCTTTACTTTCATCTTCTAATTCTTTGACTCTTTGTGCTAATTCGCTCAAAATATCATCCCGACTGGCTCCAGCATTTTCTCTCTCTTTAATATCGACACATATTTCTTCTAGATACCTCGAATCTCTCATATTATCTTCAGTATCAAGAATCCTGTGTTCTTCTTGTTTTCCTACCCTTGAGTCTAAAGCAATTACTCGTGAAGTTATGAGATTTAATTTTTTATAATTCACAATCGCTAGAGCAAGAAGGTCTGAAATAACTTCTTCTGCCATTCTTTCATTTGATGCTGTTGCCAGCATATTCTTATGCTCTATTCGCGCAGTCTTGTACTCTGGACTTTCCTCCAGCATTCCCAAATATCGAATGGCATCGAGGTGCCGTCCTGCATTCCGAAGTTCTTTTAATTCTTTTGCCTGTTCATTCCGCCAATCCTCAGTATTGATTTGACTATTACTCTCTTGATTCATTTGCGGGAATTAGGTTTTTAATATATCAATTCTACTACTGTACACATATATCAACACCCCATACCATCACCTCAAGGCGTCGCCTTGAGGTGATGGTATACTTAATTTTATGGCTATTCGAAAGACATCCTTTGCGGTTAACGAATGGTACCACTGCTTTAATCGCGGTGTTGATAAGCGCATGATTTTTTGTGATACACAAGATTACTATCGATTTCTTGAGCAACTCTACCTCACAAATAACACTACTCCATTGCGACACGCTGATCTCGGTATAAAGAAATTTACAGAAATTCTCCAATTACCAAAGAAGGAGAATCTTGTGTCTATAGGTGCATTTTGTTTGATGCCAAATCATTTTCATCTCCTTTTGAAAGAAACAAGCGAGGGTGGAATTACAAAGTTTATGCAAAAACTCGGAACTGCATATACGATGTACTTTAATAGCAAAAATATCCGAACTGGGAATCTACTTACTAAACCGTTCCGTTCTCAACACGTTGATACAGATAGATACTTCCAATATCTTATAAACTACATTCACTGCAACCCAGCTGAGCTTTTTGAGTCAAAATGGAAAAGTGGAGAGATACATGATATGGAGAAATTAATTAAAAAACTTAAGTCATATCCATATTCAAGCCTTCGTGCATACGAAGATAAGAATGTCACAACACGGTCAATCCTTGATGAATACGTATTCAAAATTGCACAAAATAAACCCGCACAGACCATGCTTCGCGAAGCACAAGAATACTATCGAGAAAATCCAGAACTACCATAACCCTAACCTCAAGGCGACGCCTTGAGGTGGTAATTACTCAATGAGTTCACGAGCGACGTACTGACGCTTGGTGTAGCGCGCCATTGCGATGACAATTCCGACACCGAGGAACTCAGTGAGAAGGTGTGATCCACCATACGAGAGGAATGGGACCGTCGTCCCCGTCACGGGGAGGAGTCCAATATTCATGCCAATATGAATGAAAAAGTGACTCACAAAAAGTATAGCGACCCCCGTCGCGAAGAGTCGTTCGAAGTTTGTGGCGCCACGAAGTGCGTGGGTGAGAAGGCGCCATATAATAATTCCAAAAAGTGAAAAAAGAAGAAGTACTCCAACGAGTCCCCACTCCTCAGCGTAGGCAGCGAAGATGAAGTCAGTCTCATACTCAGGAAGAAATTGGAGCTTTGATTGCGTTCCATACCCCACCCCTTTCCCCAAGAGTTGCCCCGACCCCACGGCAATCGTTGATTGATATGCGTTGTATCCAGTCCCTTGAATGTCCGCGAGCGGGTTGAGAAAAGTGAGGACACGTTGCTTCTGATATTCTTGAAATCCAAAATTCCACAGGGAGAGAAACCCGACGACACCGATGATACTCACTACTGCCAAGTGTCGGAACGAAATCCCCGCAACGAGCACCATCCCAAACCACACGAGAAAGAGAATGGCAGCCGAACCAAAGTCTGGCTGAACAAATACGAGACCAATGATACCGAGTGCATATATTCCTGAAATAAAGATATGCCTGAAGTCTCCAATGAGCTCATGTCGTTTTGAAAAATACTTTGCCAAGATTGCAATGAGTACGAGTTTCGCAGGGTCGGAAGGTTGGAGTGAAAAGAAGATGAGGTCAAAACGACTCTGCGCACCCTTCACCGTCTCGCCAACAAACAAGACGAGGATGAGAAGGAGAAGAACACCAAGATAAATAAAGAATGTTGTATTCCCCGTTCGCAGGAATCGATAATCAGGAATGATGGCAATGATGAGTCCTAGAAATGCGATGAGTATCCATGCAACCTGTTTTTCAAAATATGAGTTGTCACCATCGAAGGTGTACATCGTGACGAGTCCAAGAAGGGACAAGAAAATAACGGCTGAAATAAGCCACCAATCAATGCTCGTAAAGAGAGTCCTCAAAAATCGCATACCCCATTATGCGCGAGAAAAAGTCACTTGTCCAAAAATTCTATTTTGAAAATATTGACTCGGTTTTTGAGATAATTTCAATGACTGCTGGTCCGTCTTCGCAGATATCTTTTGTGATTGCAGTATAGATACCCTCAAGTTCTCGTATCGTTGGTGCATTGTAGTAATATGAACTCTTTGTCGCGAGTGTACTTAGGAAATCACTATTCACTTTCGCACCAAGTCCAATAGTAAAGAGTTGTATACCCGATGACTTTACACCAAGTGCCCCTTCTTCTGCGTACGCATCGGGATTTTCTTTCGGCGCAGTTGCGAGTCCGTCGGTAAGAAGAATACCAACCTTACGTGCATTCTCATTGTGTCGCTCTGAGGTGAGTTCCTCTCGCATGCGTATGAGTGCTTCTCCGGTATTAGTACTTCCCCGCTCTTCCTTGGGGGCAATCGTAAGATTTTCAATTACATCCATCACGCGCACATTTTCGTGGGTGAGATTTTCGACAACCGAGCCTTCTGTTGCATAGGTCACCACTCCCACTTGGTCCTTCGTACTCAATCCTGATACAAACGATTTTGCTGCAGAGAGAACCGAGGTAATCGGTTCGGGAGGAGTCCCCCCATCATCGTTCATACTTCCCGAAAGATCGATTGCGAGAACAACGTCTGTTGGTATCTCACAACTCCGAAGTGTCTTTGCGATCGGTTCGGGCCATGTAAATACCACACGCTCCGTTGTCCTTCCCGAGAAACGATCGACAATTGTTCGTGATGCGGTGAGTGGCTTCCCTTCTGCATCAAATATAGTTGCAATGATTTCAACATTGCGAGCCTCATCGAGTGAGGTATTGCGGAGCTGTGCAAGGAGGCGTGGCTTGCTGTCTACATTTTCAAGCTCTCGCTTCTCAAGTGAAAATTGTTCGGTTCCCGTCTGTGCGGGGAGCCACACAGTATCGTCGTTGAACTCTATCACCGTCTCGGTGGGCACCCTTGTGCCCGTGATGACCCTTCCCTCGAAAATAGGGTAGCGACCATCCGGAGGAAGGACGGTGTTCCCTTTTCGTTCAACAATGACGCCATCCTCATCATACAATCGTATTGTGTACCCAAGTTCTGGTGAACCAACTTTCTCATTCCTATTCTCGATATATGCAACGACGTTATATTGACCGTCAACAATCTTAAATGCTTCAACCCAGAGTGTCTGAGGATTCTCAATATCGAAACTACATACGCGTTCACAGAGACCACCACAGTCCACTGCACGCTCTTCAGCGTTTTGAATACCATCAAAGCATGTTGGCTCCTTATACCAATACGCATAATAGGCACCTACAGAAATCAGAGACACAATGAATAAGAGCCCGGTAAGGTACTGCACCCGTCGCCAAAATGCCCACCATCTCATAGATAGTATTGTACCAGACACCAAGACTAGGCGCGTGTCTGAAATCCCCGCAACAGTTTTTACACACCCATCAAGCATGAAAAAGTCCCGAAAGACTTTTTCGGGACAAACTATGCTACCTTATTGCGAGCTGCAAACGCGACTTCCTCACGTTCTCGTTCCATTTCCTCCTCATAGATTGGGTCAGGTGGGCATACGGGCGAATGGTACTTAACGACCTTAACCCCCCAAAATGTTACATATGTCTCCCGAAGATACATCATCCCCGGCATAATCGGAATGAAACACCGATCACAATCCTGCACTACATTCCAACACATATGCTCTCGTGTTTCGAGCAGGCGTCTACGACTCATCCTCTTCGCTTTTTTCCTCTCACTCTCCCTCGCTTTTTGGAGAGTACGTAGGTCTACAACGGACATGGCGTTCTCCCTCCAAAGATGAACGAGCATAGTGCCACAAAAAACATAGGGTTGCAACCTTTTACAATAAAATAAAAATATCACCATATAGGTGGTGTTTTTGTTGAATACTTAAAGTTGGCGAGAAGCGAATACATGGAGCTTCGTCTGACCTACTGACAAATGAGCGAGCAAAATACAAAATTGTTTTTGTATTTTCGAGCGAATGCGGTCAGAAAGCTTTTCTGAGTTTATGAAGAAAAGCTTACTCTCCCAACTCCTTAGTAGGTTAGCACCGTCGCTTTGCGACTTCAAACAAAAAAGACCCCTTTCGGGGTCTTTCTTGTTTGAATACTTAAAGTTGGCGCTGACCTACTCTCCCCCCGAAGGAGTACCATCGGTGCTGGCGGGCTTAACTTCCGTGTTCGGAATGGGAACGGGTGTACCCCCACCGCTAGAGCACCAACTTTAAATATTCAATTTTCAATGTGTATTCAACTCTGACCTTATATTGAATACTGTAATGTGATGCCATTTCCTAAGAAATGGCGGGTCGGGGTGACTGGATTTGAACCAGTGACCTCCTGTCCCCATGACAGGTGCGCTACCAGACTGCGCTACACCCAGACAAAGAACTGTCGGACGGGAGGGCAAAGAAACCCTCCAATCCCGCAAAGGTCATGTCTCGCAATCGCGAGGACCGAAGGGCGGAGGCGATCTCCACGTGCGCCCTATTTGCAGGTAACTGAAACGCTTCGACTTCTCGAAGGGGACTCGTGGGAGAGATTCCGAGGGTATCGATCGTGACAGTTCGTCCTGATCATAGTGGTTTATGTTTCACCACATTACAGTATTCAATTGTCAATTTGTCTGACCAATTGCATATTCTATTTATTTTCAGTTTATTTCACCTGCGACACACAAACTTCTTCTCACAATCAAAAATTGTATTACTTCCGGAAATTTTCGAAGAAAATTTCCGGAGCATGTGTACATCATTTCACGCAAGGAAGTGTATTCACTCCTTGAATGTCAAAATTGGCATTCAAGTCGATATACAGCATTCCCTACAGGAATTACGTCCTATTAGTACACCTTGACTCAATACATCACTGTACTTCCATCTAGTGCCTATCAACCTGATCATCTCTCAGGGGACTTCATGATTCCTCATCTTAGAGTTGGCTTCCTGCTTAGATGCTTTCAGCAGTTATCCGTTCCCGACATAGCTACTCTGCGGTGCCACTGGCGTGACAGCAGATAGACCAGAGGTCAGTTCATCCCGGTCCTCTCGTACTAGGGACAAGTCTCTTCAAGAATCGACGCCTGCAGTAGATAGAGACCAACCTGTCTCACGACGGTCTAAACCCAGCTCACGTAACTTTTTAAATGGCGAACAGCCATACCCTTGGGACCTGCTCCAGCCCCAGGATAAGTTGAGCCGACATCGCTGTCGTTTGTATAGTAAAAGTTCTATCTACCCTTTACTATACGCTCGCATTACTGCGAGGATCGGACTATATCTTCATCCATCGTAATTAACAATGGAGATTGGCGTGTAGTCTCTGAGGGTTCTTCATGTTATTTAAAAAATAATTTAGAAGTCTTCCCTGCTGATTGTCCCAAACATACACTGTTTTCAAGCCACGCAGCGTATCCTTTCGAATTACTGTTTGGGCCGTGTATGTTTACTTTTGGCTTGGGAGTTCCAGCATATAGCCAATTTATTTTTATAAGGTGTTACCACCTTAGGCACCCCGATGTATTTATAACTTGATATGTACATTCATATGAATGACGTATCATAAATAAGTTAAGGTGCCGAACCGTGCCGTCGCTATGGACGCTTGGGCACGACTAGCCTGTTATCCCCAGGGTAACTTTTGTCAGATAATCTCCGGCCGCATCTAAAGCGGACCGTCGGTTCACTATGCTCTGCTTTCGCATCTGTTCGGCACTGACGCCTTACAGTCAAGCTGGCTTATGCCATTACACTATCGGCACGGTTTCCATTCGCGCCTAGCCAACCTTGAGACCCCTCCGTTACTCTTTAGGAGGGTAGCGCCCCACTAAAACTGCCTGCCACGCACTGTCTCAACACGGTTTTTCCGTGCTGGTTAGGAACTGCCAAATTAAAGAAAGGTATTTCACATTGCGACTCCATGGTACCCGAAAGCCCACTTCAAAGTCTCCCTTCTATACTACGCATTAATTCAACAGCCCCAATACGAAGCTACAGTAAAGCTCCTGGGGTCTTTTCGTCTAACTGCAGGTAGGGGGCATCTTCACCCCCATTGTATTTTCACCGAGCAGGTCCTTGAGACAGTTTCCCAGTCATTACGCCTTTCGTGCACGTCGGAACTTACCCGACAAGGAATTGCGCTCTTCTATTCCTCTTATTCTGCAGAAGGACTCTATCTTCACCCTTTCATTACTGAATTCGGGTGTGCAACATTTGGTCTCTTGTTGGTTGCATTGTGGACTATACGTACATTACTGCACGTAAGGTAGCTGTGGCTTGTTCTGTTTACACCTATAATCGTTCCAGTCCTATCGGCAATTTTTCCGAAGAAAAATTGCCGAACCTTAGAACGATTATAGTTATCGCTGACATTGACCGGGGCTTATATAGTCCAGCAAAGCAGATTACTCCACTTCACCCCCCATATTTAACCTTCCGGCATTGGTCAGGCGTCACCCTCTATACATGGACTTACGTCTTCGCAGAGAGCTGTGTTTTTGTTAAACAGTTGCCAGGAAATCTTTCGCTGCGGCCCCAACGTATTGCTACGCAGGGCAGGCCTTATCCCGAAGTTACGGCCGCTTTTTTGCCGAGTTCCTTAAGGACCCCTCACTCGTTCGCCTTGGTCTTCTCGACCCTACCACCTGTGTCGGTTTGCGGTACGGAATCATTACGTTTAAGCTTAGAAGTTTTTCTAGAAAGCGTGCTCCCCTCATTCGCTCGGCCGTAGCCTCGCGTTCAGACCCTACTTGGAGTAGCGTGTGGCGGATTTGCCTACCACACCTCCTCATAGCTCCAGCACCAATCCAATAAGATGCTTCGGGTACAACACTCCGTCCCTCCATCGCAACGTAATAATGTGCAGGAATATTAACCTGCTATCCATCGCCTCCCCCTGTCGGGATCGGCTTAGGACCGACTAACCCTTCGCTGATCATCATAGCGAAGGAAACCTCGGTATTTCGGCGGACGGGGTTCTCACCCGTCTTGCGGTTACTTGTGCCGGCATTCTCACTTCTGTACGCTCCACCGTGGCTCACGCCTTGGCTTCATCGCAGAACAGAACGCTCTCCTACCACTTATAATTATCGAAATAATTACAAATCCGCAGTTTCGGTATCATGCTTGAGCCCCGATCATCTTCGGCGCAAGGACTCTCGATCAGTGAGCTGTTACGCTTTCTTTAAATGATGGCTGCTTCTAAGCCAACATCCTGACTGTTGATGAATCCTCACCTCCTCCATATGCACTGAGCATGAATTTTGGGACCTTAACTGGCGATCTGGGCTGTTTCCCTTTCGACCAACGGAGCTTCTCCCCCGTAGTCTAACTGCCGCGCTATTAACTCACTGGTATTCGTAGTTTGATAGGTCTGACGAGATTTCTCCCTATTCAGACCTTCCAGTGCTCTACCCCCAGGAGGAACACGCGACGCCAACCCTAAAGCTGTTTCGGAGAGAACCAGCTATTACGGAATTCGATTAGCTTTTCACTCCCTACCACATGTCATCCGATGGTTTTGAACGGCCAACCGGTTCGGGCCTCCACGAAGTTTTACCTTCGCTTCACCCTGCACATGGCAAGCTCATCCCGCTTCGGGTCGTATCCCTGCCCTATATTCGCGCTATTCACGCTCGCTTTCACTGTGCCTCCGTGGGATTGCCACTTAGACAAAGGACAAAGATACACTCGCCGGCTCATTCTTCAATAGGCACGCCGTCGACCCGCAGGTCTTCGACTCCTTGTAGATGTATGGTTTCAGATCTATTTCACTCCCCTCTCCGGGGTTCTTTTCACCTTTCCCTCACGGTACTTGTTCACTATCGGTCTTCAAAGATATTTAGCCTTACCAGTTAGTTCTGGCAGATTCATTCGGGCTATTCGTGTCCCGAACTACTCAGGAACAATGACAAAAAAGTTGTTAACATTTCACATACAGGACTATTACCTTCTCGGGTCGTGCTTCCCAACACGTTTTGTTATGATAACAATTTGTAACTTTTCTCAACTAAATGACGTCACTGCCCTACAACCCCATTCATGTAAACACGAATGGTTTGGGCTCTACCCGTTTCGCTCGCCGCTACTCGGGGAATCGCGAGAACCTTCTTCCTGGTCGTAATGGTAAAGAGTGTGAATAAATCCACACAATTTTCCAACCAGAAAGAAAGTCCCGTTTTTTGCTTTCTTTTCCTCCAGCTACTGTGATGTTTCACTTCACTGGGTGCGCTCCCTCATACAAGGGTACCTGCCGTAAGCAGGTGAGTTTCCTCATTCGGACATCGTGGGATATAACGATTATTTGGCATCTCCCCCACGCTTATCGCAGCCATATCACGTCCTTCATCGCTCTTTGAAGCCAAGGCATCCACCATACACCCTTATCATTCCTGTAAGGAATGCTATACACCGCTTTACGAGTGCTTCACATCCCCTTACCTGAATTGCTGTACACCGCTGTACAATTTTTGAGTGTGCTTAGATGAGATACATACTCACCTAAGACTTGTTTGTGTTTGTGTATACAGAGGACGAAAAGACCCGCAATAAATTGCAATTGTCTTTACTCTGTATACGCTTACCTGCGTTCGTAATTTCTTTTGAAACTACGAACGTACCTATGTGCGTCGAACACATAGGATTTTTCTGAGACGAGGCCTTATCAACCCCGTCTCTAGAATATGCAATTACA